>WNFG01001208.1_pt1 | contig 43038 bp, 44 predicted proteins | sample 5400431 | NCBI WGS metagenome assembly WNFG01 (sample SAMN13153346, study PRJNA577476) | soil metagenome | isolation source: 120 cm saprolite under Douglas fir tree site 2 hole 3 replicate 2 | place: USA:California | collected 2015-04-18
TGATCATCGAGCACAACATGGACGTGATCAAGACCGCGGACTGGATCGTGGACCTGGGGCCCGAGGGCGGCAACGAGGGCGGCAAGGTGATCGCGGCCGGCACCCCCGAGGAAGTCGCCCGCCAGGACAAATCCTTCACTGGCCAGTACCTCGCCAGGGCACTCAAGGCGGGCTGATGCTCGCAAAGGGTTGTCCGCGGACTGGGGGAGTGCGGGGGCCATTTCTGGGCCCCCGCAGCTGAAAAGCCTTGCGAAGAACCAAGATCGTCTGCACCATCGGCCCGGCGAGCAGCTCGCCGGAGGCCCTCGACCGGCTGGTGACGGCGGGCATGGACGTGGCCCGCCTGAACTTCTCCCACGGGACCCACGCCGAGCACGCCGAGGTGATCCGCGCCATCCGCGCGGGCGAGGCGCAATGGGGCCGGCCGATCACGATCCTGCAGGACCTCCAGGGCCCCAAGGTGCGCCTCGGCACCTTCGTGGGCGGCCAGGCCACGCTGGTGACCGGCGAGCCATTCGGTCTGACATCTCGCGAGGTCAAGGGCACCGCCTCCCGCAGCTCGCTCAACCACCCCGAGTTCCTCGCCGCGCTGCGGTCGGGTGATCCGGTGTGGATGGACGACGGGATGATCCAGCTCGCGGTGGAGGCGGTGGAAGGCGGCGAGGTCCGGTGCCGGATCGTCTCGGGCGGCGTGGTCTCCGACCACAAGGGCGTGTCGTTCCCGCGGCTGCCGGTCCCGGTGTCGTGCCTGGCCGAGAAGGACCGCGAGGATCTCCGCTTCGGCATCGAGCAGGCGGTCGACTACGTGGCGATCTCCTTCGTGCGCTCCGCCGCCGATATCCAAGAGGTGCGCAAGTTCCTCCACGACCAGGGCGCCAACATCCCGATCATCGCCAAGCTCGAGCGGGCCGAGATCGTGGCGAACCTGCAGGGCGTGCTGCCGCTGGTCGACGCGGTCATGGTGGCGCGCGGCGACCTCGGCGTCGAGGTGCCGCTCGAGGACGTGCCGATCATCCAGAAGGACGTGATCCGCCAGGCCCGGCAGGCCAAGGTGCCGGTCATCGTGGCCACCCAGATGCTCGAGTCGATGGTCACCCACTCGCGCCCCACGCGGGCCGAGGTGAGCGACGTGGCGACCGCGATCTTCGACGGGGCCGACGCGATCATGCTCTCGGCCGAGACCGCCACCGGGCGCTTCCCGGTGGAGACGGTGCAGGTGATGGCCCGCATCGCGGAGCGGGCCGAGCGGGCCGCGCCCACCACGGGGGCCTCGCGGCCGCGGCCGGAGGCCTACGGCTTCCCGGAGGCGGTGGCGGAGGCGGCCTGCCAGGCGGCCCGGCTGCTCCATGCCAAGGCCATCGTGGCGTTCACCCAGTCCGGGTTCAGCGCGCGCCTGATCTCCCAGGACCGGCCGGAAGTGCCGATCATGGCGCTCACCCCGTACTCGGAGGTCCAGCGACGGCTCGGGCTCTTCTGGGGCGTGTCCTCCCGGCTCGTGCACAAGGTGGAGACCACCGACGAGATGATCCAGGAGGTGGAGGCGACCCTCCTGGGCGACGGCACCGTGCGCAACGACGACGTGATCGTGATCATCTCGGGGGCGCCGATGTGGGTGACGGGCACGACGAATCTCCTCAAGCTCCACCGCGTGGGCGATCGGCGGTGACGCGGCGGTCGCGGGGCGGTCATTCGACGCGGGGCGGGGCCGGGGGCGCCCTCCCCGGGACACGCTGACTCGCTCCCCTTTGTGGCGGCAATGACGAGCCACGAGATGGACGTGGCCGGCTTCGGCAACGCGCAGAAGCCACGGTCCCGGGGAGGGCGCCCCCGGCCCCGCCCCGCTCCGGTTTCGGCGTAAGCGCTCGACGCAACCCGCTTCCCACTATGGAGAGTGACCACCATGGGCTATGAGACGGTGCGGTATGAGGTGAAGGAGGGGGTCGGGACGATCACGTTGAATCGGCCGGAGGCGTACAACGCGCTGAATCTGGCCCTGGGGCGCGACCTCTTCCACGCCGCGCTCGAGGCCGACGAGGACCGGGCGGTGCGGTGCATCGTGATCACGGGGGCGGGGAAGGCGTTCTGCGCGGGCGGCGACGTGAAGGACTTCGCGGACAACCCGGACCGCATCGGCGCCTTGATCAAGGAGCTGACGACCTACCTGCACGGCGCGATCTCGCGGCTGGCCCGGGCGCCCAAGCCGGTGGTGATGGCGGTCAACGGGATCGCGGCGGGCGGGGGCATGAGCCTGGCTCTCTCCGGCGACCTGGTGGTGGCCGCGGAGTCGACGAAGTTCACCATGGCCTACTCGAAGATCGCGGCCTCGCCCGACGGCTCGTCGTCCTACTTCCTGCCGCGCATGATCGGGCTCCGCCGCGCGCTGGAGCTGCACTACACCAACCGGGTGCTCTCGGCCCGCGAGGCGATGGACTGGGGCCTGGTCAACCGGGTGCACCCCGACGCGGAGTTCCCGGGGGCGGTCGCGGGGCTCGCCCGCGAGCTGGCGCAGGGGCCGACGCTCGCCTTCGGCCGCGCGAAGCTGCTCTTCCACCAGTCGACCCAGGAGAGTCTCGAGACGCAGATGGAGCTGGAGGCGCAGGCCATCGCGGCCAGCGGGCACACCGAGGACTTCCGCAACGGGGTCGTCGCGTTCGCCCGCAAGCAGCCGGTCGTGTTCGAGGGCCGCTGAGCGTCGCGCCGCGGGTGCGCGTGGGCCGACCGGATCTCGTGGAGCTCGGCCGCCGGCTCGACGAGATCCTGGCCGCGACGGAGCGGCTGATTCGCCCGGTGCCGGAAGCGGAGATGGCGTGTCTCCGCGACCCCGCGTTCCAGATCTTCCGCCTGGGGTTGGGCTTCGTCGACGGCATGGACCGTGGCCGGCTGGCGGGCGACTGGCGGGACGAGCGCGCGCCCGAGGACCTGCGGGACGGCGGCGCGGTCGCGCGCTACGGCGCGCTCGTGCGCGGCCGGGTGGGGGGCTGGTTCGAAGGGGCGGGGCCGCGCGAGCTCGACCGGCTCATCGACGGGCCCGAGGGGCCGCGGTCCGGGCGGGAGCTGCTCGAGCAGGTCACCGACGAGGCGGCCGCGCACCTGCGCCTGCTCGAGGCGGCGCTCGAGCGCCGGAAGCCGTAGCGGCGTGGGTTCGACCCCGCTGGCCTGCGCCCACTGCCACACGCCGAACCCGCCGAACCATCGCTACTGCGTCGAGTGCGGGAAGGCGCTCCCGGCGGCATGCCCCCGCTGCGGCTTCGTGCACGAGGCGGGCGCGCGCTTCTGCGGCGGGTGCGGGCATCCGATCGCGGCTCCCGCCCCGATCGCGGATCGCTTCGCCTCCCCCGACGCCTATACCCCGCCGGATCTGGCCGAGAAGATCCGCACCGCGCGCGGGGCGGTGGAGGGCGAGCGCAAGCAGGTGACCGTGCTCTTCGCGGACATGAAGGGCTCGCTCGAGCTCCTGGCCGACCGCGATCCCGAGGACGCGCGCCGCGTGCTGGACCCGGTGCTGGCCCTGATGATGGAGGCGGTGCACCGGTACGAGGGCACCGTCAACCAGGTGCTGGGCGATGGGATCATGGCGATCTTCGGGGCCCCGGTCGCCCACGAGAACCACGTGGTGCGCGCCGCCTACGCGGCGCTGCGGATGCACGAGGGCGTCCGCGGCCTGGCCCGCGAGCTGCGTCGCGCCGAGGGGCTCGACGTGCAGATCCGCATCGGGCTCAACTCGGGCGAGGTGGTGGTGCGCTCGATCGGCAGCGACCTGCACATCGAGTACACCGCGGTCGGCCAGACGACGCACCTGGCCGCCCAGATGGAGCGGCTCGCCCGTCCCGGCGCGACGCTCCTCACCGCCGAGAGCCGGCGCCTGGCCGAGGGCTACATCGCGGTGACGCCGCTCGGCCCGGTGCCGGTGCGGGGCACCGCGGAGCCGATCGAGGTGTACGAGCTCACCGGGCCCGGCCCGGCCCGCTACCGCCTGCAGGCCGCCACCGCGCGCGGGCTCTCCCGCTTCGTGGGCCGCGACGACGAGGTGACCCAGCTCCGCCAGGCCCTCGATCGCGCTCGCGCCGGGTACGGGCGAATGGTGGCCCTGGTCGGCGAGCCGGGCGTCGGGAAGTCCCGCGTCATCCACGAGTTCACGGAGGGGCCGTGGATCGCGGGCGCGCTGGTGCTCGAGGGCCGCCCCATCGCCTACCGGCGGACCCCCTCGTGGCTGCCGGTGATCGAGGCGCTCCGGCGCTACTTCCAGGTGGAGCCGCGGGGCGACGCGCGGGTGATCCGCGAGAAGATCATGAGCAAGGTCGTGGCCCTCGACCCGGCGCTCGAGCCCACCGTTCCGGCCCTCCACGCGCTGGCCGACCTCGAGCCCGAGGATCCCGCGTGGGGGCAGCTCGATCCGCCGCAGCGCCGCCGCCGCATCCAGGACGCGGTCCGCAACCTGCTGCTCGCCGAGACGCGCCGGCAGCCGGTGGTGCTGATCGTCGAGGACCTCCAGCGCATCGACGAGGAGACGCAGACGCTCCTCGACGGCCTGGTGGACCGGCTACCGGGCACCCGGCTGCTGATCCTGGTCGCCTATCGCCCCGAGTACCAGCACGCGTGGGGCACCCGGCCCGGCTACGAGCAGATCCGGGTCGACCCGTTCCCGCCCGCCGCCGCCCGCACGCTGCTCGAGTCCTCGGGCCCGATCCCGACCTGGAGCCGCTCAAGGCGCTGCTGGTGGCGCGGACCGATGGCAACCCGCTCTTCCTGGAGGAAAGCGTGCGGGCGCTGGTGGAGATGCAGGCGCTGCTCGGCGAGCCGGGCTCGCGGCGGCTCGCGAAGCCGCTCGAGACCGTGCAGGTCCCGGGCAGCGTGCAGGCGGTGCTGGCCGCCCGCATCGACCGCCTGAGCGCCCTGGCCAAGCACGTGCTGCAGTCCGCCTCGGTGATCGGCAAGGACGTGCCCCTGCCGGTCCTCGAGGCGATCGCGGACCTGCCCGGGGAGCCCCTGCGGGCGGCGCTCGGCCAGCTCCAAGCCGGCGAGCTGCTCCACGAGGCGAGCTTCTTCCCCGAGGTCGAGTACACGTTCAAGCACGCGCTCACCCACGAGGTCGCCTACGGCAGCCTGCTGCACGAGACCCGGCGGGCCCTGCACGCGCGGATCGTCGAGGTGACCGAGGCCCTCTAGCCGGGTCGCCTGGGTGAGCACGTCGAGCGCCTGGCCTTTCACGCTCTCCGCGGCGGCCTGCGCGACCGGGCGGTGGACTTCCTGCGCCAGGCCGGACTCCGGGCCGCCGCGCGGTCGGCACACCGCGAGGCGGTGAGCTTCTTCGAGCAGGCGCTCGAGATGCTCGAGGCCGATGGCCCGCGTGACGAGGCGCTCCCCGCCGCGATCGACCTGGTCTTCGACCTGCGCGCCTCCCTGGCCCCGCTCGGGGAGTTCGTCCGCACGCTAGAGCACCTTCGCCGCGCCGAGGCGCGCGCCGAGACCCTCGGCGACCGCGGGCGGCTCGGGTGGGTCTCCGCGTACCTGACCCAGTCGTACTACACGATCGGCGAGCAGGCCGCGGCCATCCGCTCGGCGAACCGCGCGCTCGCGATCGGGGGCGAGCTCGGCGATCGGCCGCTGCAGATCGCGGCGTCCTTCGGACTCGGCCAGGCCCACCACGTGCTCGGGGCCTACCCCGAGGCTCAGCGGCACCTCCGGAGCGCGGTGGCCGAGGTCGAAGGGGAGCTGGCCCGGGAGCGCTGGGGCATGGCCGGCCTGGTGTCGGTGGCCGCTCGCGTCTGGCTCGCCGCCTCGCTCGCCGAGGTCGGCGAGTTCGGCGAGGCGCTCGAGTGCATCCGCGTCGGCCTGGCCGTGGCGGAGGCCGCGGATCATCCGTGGAGCATCGCGGGCAGCCTCATGACGGTGGGCTTCGCGCACCTGAGCCGCGGGCACCTGGAGGCCGCGCTGCCGGTGGTCGATCGTGGCATCGCGTTCTCGCGCGAGATGGACCTCACCGCCTGGCTGCCGATGCTGCTCTGCGTACGCGGCGCGGCCGACGTCCGCGGCGGGCGCGTGGCGGAGGGCGTGCTGCTGCTCGAGGAAGGCGTCGGCCGCGCGGCGAGCCTCCGGATCCTGAGCCGGCAGGCGCTCCGCCTCACCTGGCTCGCGGAGGGCTACCGCCTGGCCGGGCGCGCCGAGGAGGCGGTGACCACTGCGCAGGACGCGCACCGGCTCGCCTCCGAGCACGAGGAGCGAGGCTACGCGGCGGGGGCGCTCCGCATGCTGGGTGAAGCGCTCGCGTCCACGGATCCGGACGCGGCCGTGCGGCATTGCGAGAGCGCGCTCGAGGGAGCCCAGGCCCTCGGCATGCGTCCGCTCGAGGCCCTGTGCCGTCTCGACCTGGGGGCGCTGGCCGCGCGCACGGGCCGGCGCGACGAGGCACGCGAGCAGCTGGCCGCCGCGGTGCGGATGCTCCACGCGATGGACATGCGGCACTGGCTGCCGGGCGCGGAGACCGCCTTGGCCGGTCTCGGTGGAGCCCGTTCCTGAGCGGCTCGGGCTAGAGCGCCCCTCCCTCGCGCACGAGGCGGAAGCCGTAGTCGGAGTAGCGCAGGTGCGGGGGCAGGGAGGAGCGATGCGCCACCGGGCTCCATGGATCGTGATGCCGCCAGGCGCCGCCGCGGGAGACGCGCCGGGTGCCCGTCTCCGGCCCGCGAGGGTCGCGCTCGGGCGATCGGGCATAGTAGGTCTCATCCTCCCAGTCGAGACACCACTCGTGGCAGACGCCCGACAGCGCGAGTAGCCCCAAGGGGTTGGGCGGTGTCTCCATCGAGCGCGGCGGCCGATCGAGGCCGGCGCGGGGCGGCCGCGCCTCGCCCCAGGGAAAGCGGGCGCCGTCGAGCCCGCCGCGCGCGGCCTTCTCCCACTCGGCCTCCGACGGCAGGCGCAGGCGCGCCCCGGCGCGCCCGGACCGCCAGCGGCAGTAGGCCGTCGCGTCGAGCCAGCTCAGGCCCACCACCGGCTGCTCCGGATCGGCGAAGCGCGGATCCGCCCACCAGGCGGGCGGGCTCGCGCCCGTCTCCTCGAGGAAGGGAGCGTACTCCCGGTTGGTCACGGGAGCGCGGGCGATGGCGAACGCGTCGAGCCAGACGCGATGCCGCGGCCGCTCGCCCGGATGGCCGTCCTCCCAGCCCATCCAGAACCAGCCGGCGGGGATCTCCACCAAGTCCACGCGGTCAAGTATAGTCGGGCCATGAGCGCTCGCCGGAGGCCCGTCGTCGCGGCCCCGCGATTGCCGACCGGCCGGACCCTCCGCGCCGTGCGGGAGCTGGAGATTGCCGACGGCGGTGTCTACGCGGACATGGAGATCTCGCACTGCCGGCTGGTCGATCGCACGGCGCGGAACGTCAGATTCGAGCGCGTCCACCTGCGCGAGACGGATCTGAGCCATACGAGACTCGAGGGGCTGGTCCTCGCCGACGCGAGGTTCGAGGGCTGCGATCTCGCGAACGCCACGGTGCGCAACGCCTCCATCGACCGCGTCGAGTTCATCGGGTGCCGCTTCACCGGCCTCGACATGGCCGAGGCCTCGCTGAGGCACGTGGTCATGCGCGAGTGCCGCGGCGCCCTGATCTCGTTCCGGTTCGCCGAGCTCCGGAACACCCGGCTGGAGGATTGCGTCCTGACGGAGGCCGATTTCCAGGACGCCAGGCTCCCCGGGGTCGCCGTGCGTGGATCGGACCTCAGGGGCGCCTCGCTGTACGGCGCCCATCTCGAGGGGGCCGATCTTCGAGGGTCGATCCTGGACGACCTGCGGATGCGTCCGACCGATCTCGCGGGCGCGGTCATCGATCCGGTTCAGCTCGTCGGGCTCGCTCGGACACTCGCGTCGCTGCTCGGCGTGAGCGTGCGCGGGCTCGAGGAAGACGACCGGGATCGGGTATAATCGGCGCCACCATGGAATTCGCGGAGCGGATGTCACGTCTGGGCACGGAATCGGCGTTCGAGGTGCTGGCGCGCGCCAAGGCCCTCGAGCGGCAGGGCAAGGAGATCATCCACCTCGAGATCGGCGAGCCGGACTTCGACACGCCGAAGCACATCCGCGAGGCGGGCAAGCGGGCGCTCGACAGCGGCGCCACCCACTACGGGCCGGCCGCGGGCCTGCCCGAGCTGCGCGAGGCCATCGTGAAGGACGTGGAGGGCACCCGCAGCCTCCCGGTCACCGCCGACGAGATCGTGGTGACCCCGGGGGCCAAGCCCATCATGTACTTCGTGATCACCGCGCTGGTGAACCCAGGCGACGAGGTCGTCCACCCGAACCCGGGCTTCCCGATCTACGAATCGGTGATCAACTTCGTGGGCGGCAAGCCGGTGCCGATCCCCCTGCGGGAGGAGAGCGGATTCGGCTTCGACCTCGACGTGCTCGAGAAGAGCGTCTCCCGCAAGACCAAGCTGATCATCATCAACTCGCCCCAGAACCCCACCGGCGGCGTGCTGGAGGTCGACCAGCTCGGCCGCATCGCCGAGATCGCGAAGCACTACCGGATCCCGGTGCTCGCCGACGAGATCTACAAGGCGTTCCTCTACGAGGGCGAGTTCGCGTCGATCACCCGCTTCCCGGGGATGAAGGACCTGGTCATCATCCTGGACGGCTTCTCCAAGGCCTACGCGATGACCGGCTGGCGGCTCGGCTACGGGGTGATGCCGGTGGCGCTCGCCGAGCACGTGACCCGCCTCATGGTGAACTCCAACTCCTGCACCGCCTCGTTCACCCAGCACGCGGGCATCGCGGCGCTGCAGGGCGACCAGACGCCGGTGACCGAGATGGTGGCCGAGTTCAAGCGCCGGCGCGACGTGCTGGTGGCGGGCCTCAACCGCCTGCCCGGCGTGTCCTGCCGCTCGCCGCGCGGCGCCTTCTACGTCTTTCCCAACGTGAAGGCGCTCAAGCGGCCCTCCACCGAGATCGCGGAGGCGCTGCTGCAGGAGGCGGGCGTGGCGGTGCTCGGCGGCTCCGCGTTCGGCCAGTACGGCGAGGGCTACCTGCGCCTGTCCTACGCCAGCTCGGAGGCGAACCTCAAGAAGGCGCTCGAGCGCATGGAGCCGGTGCTCCGGCGACTGGCGGGGGGCTAGCGGAGCGGCGTGATGTTGCCTCGGCGCGCCCCGGCCGGAGGCGCGTGATGCCCACCGTCGCCGATCTCCTGGTAGACGGCCTGATGCGGGCCGAGGTGTCCCGCCTCTTCGGGGTTCCCGGCGGAGGGTCCAACCTCGAGGTCGTCGAGGCCGCGCGGGCCCGCGGGCTGCCCTTCGTGCTCTGCCACCAGGAGTGGGCGGCCTGCATCATGGCCGCGGTGACCGGCGAGCTGACCGGGCATCCGGGGGCGGTGCTCTCCACGCTCGGGCCCGGCGTCACCGCCAGCGCCACCGGGCTGGCCCACGCGCGGCTCGATCGTTCGCCGCTCATCTACATCAGCGACCGGCACCCGGCGGGCGTGCTCGAGTACGCGACGCATCAGTATCTCGACCACACGGCGCACCTGGTGCCGATCACCAAGGGCAGCGTCACGGTCGGCGCGGACTCGGCCGCGCACTGGGTGGCCCACGCGGTGCAGCTCGCGCTCGCGGAGCCGCGCGGGCCCGTGCATCTCGACCTGCCGGCGGACGTCGCGGGCCGGAGCGCGATGCCGGTGGCGACGTCGGTGACCCCGGCTCCGCCCGCGACCCTCGACGGCGATCTGGTCGAGCGCGCGGCCCGGATGATCCGCGCGGCCCGGCGCCCGCTGGTGATCGCGGGCCTCGGCTGCCGCGCCGCGGACGCCAAGTGGCTGCGCGCGTTCGCGGAGGCGCTGCCCGCGCCGGTGCTGACCACTTACAAGGCCAAGGGCGCGATCCCGGATCCGCACCCGCTCGCCCTCGGCATCTTCACGGGCGGGGCGCTCGAGGAGCCGCTGGTCAAGCGCGCGGACCTGATCATCGCCTTCGGCCTCGACACCGTCGAGCTGATCCCGCGGCGCTGGGCCTATACCGCGCCAGTGCTGAGCCTGACCCGCTGCGCGGCCGGCGATCCGCGGCTGCGCGCGCCGGGCGGCGACGCCTACTTCACGCCCGCGCTCGAGGTGGTGGGGGAGCCGGGCGCGATCCTGGAGGATTTGGCGTCGCGCATCATGGGGCCGGGCGCGCGGGCGGACTGGGACGTGGCCGAGGTGGACCGGCTCCGGCGCGAGCGTCTCGCCGCCCTCGAGGTCCCGGTGCCCGGCCTGGCCCCGCACCGGGTGGCCCAGATGACCCGCGAGCTCACCGCTGCGGGCAGCATCGCCACGGTGGACGCGGGCGCCCACATGTTCCCGGCCACCACCTACTGGCAGGCCCTCGAGCCCGGCGAGCTGCTGATCTCGAACGGGCTCGCCACCATGGGCTTCGCGCTGCCCGCGGCCATCGCGGCGCAGCTCGTCCACCCCGACCGTCGGGTGGTCTGCTTCACGGGGGACGGCGGGCTCATGATGGTGGCGTCCGAGCTCGAGACGGTGGCGCGGCTCCGGCTGCCGCTGCTCATCGTGGTCTTCAACGACGGGGCGCTCTCGCTGATCGAGGTCAAGCAGGAGCAGAAGGGCTTCGAGGGCGTCTCGATGCGCTACGCGGGGCCCGATCTCCGCGCGCTGGCCCGGGCCTTCGGCCTGCGCGCGTTCACCGCGACCGACGAGGCCACGCTCCATGCCGCCCTGATCGCGGCGCAGACCGCGCCCGGTCCCGCGCTGATCGACGCGCGCGTCGATCCCTCCGGCTATCGCCGGATGCTCGAAATCGTCCGCGGGGCCCCGAAGTAAAGCCGGTATACTTCGGGCCATGGCATTCCTTCAGGCGCGGGACGAGGCGGCGGTGAAGAAGGAGTTCGAGCGCATCGGGGGCCCGGTGAAGCTCACCGTGTTCGCCACCGAGCTGGGCGGCGACAGCAACACCCAGGCGGTGGCCCTGATCCGGGAGGTGGCCGCGCTGTCCGACCAGCTGTCGGTCACCGTGCTGAACCCCCACATCGATCGCGACCAGGCGGCGGCCTACGGGATCACCGAGTCGCCCGCCGTCGTGGTGGAGGGGGCGCAGGATTACGGGATCCGGTTCCTTGGCATCCCGGCCGGCTACGAGTTCTCCAACCTGATCGATTCCATCATCGCGGTGTCCACCGGGGACGCGGGCCTGACCGACGAGACCAAGGCCGCCCTGGCCGGGCTCACCGAGGACGTCACGATCAAGGTCTTCGCGACCCCCACCTGACCGCACTGCCCCCGGGCCGTGCGCCTGGCGCAGCACATGGCGATCGCGTCCCCCCGAGTTCGGGCCGAGTGCATCGAGGCCAACGAGTTCCCGGAGCTGTCCCAGCGCTACCAGGTGATGGCCGTCCCCAAGATCGTCATCAACGATCGCGTCGGCTTTGAGGGCGCGCTGCCCGAGCGGGATTTCCTGGGCGCGGTCCTGCAGGCGGTGAACGGCGGGGAGCCGGCGGAGTCCTGATCGATGGAAGCCGCCCTCGCCGTCGTCGCTCTCCTGATCGGCTGGCTCGCGCTCAATCGCTGGGTCCTGCCGCGTCTCGGCATCCAGACCTGAGCCGCACCCGGAGCCTGCTCCCGTGAGGAGCAGGAGGCGAAGGACCCGCAACCCCGCGCGTAACGGGCGCCCCGCGGTGGCCGGCGATCTCCTCTTCACCTACGGCACGCTGATGCGGGGCTTCCGCCTGCATCGCCTCCTCGAGGGCCGCACCGCCTATCTCGGGCGCGGGCGGGTGGCCGGGCGGATCCTGGATCTCGGCTCGTACCCCGGCGCGGTGGCCGATCCCGGCGGCACGAGCGCGATCCATGGCGAGGTCTATCTCCTGCACGATCCCGCGCTGTGGGGGACGCTGGACTCGGCGGAGGGACCCCAGTATCATCGCCGGGAGGTCACCGTCCGGAGCGAGGACGGCCGCGATCGGGCCGCGTGCATCTACTGGTACATCGGCCCGCTCGACCGCGGCGTGCCGATACCGGGCGGCGACTACCGGGCCCACGCGCCCGCGAGGTCCATCTACCACCAGCCGAGCCCGTAGGAGGAGTCCGATGCCCGTCGAGGCCGCGCAGCTCATCAAGGACGACCAGGATCACCTGATCCACCCGCTGCACCACCCGAGCGACCATCTGGAGCCGATGGTCTACGTGCGAGGCCGCGGCGCGGTGCTGACCGACGTGCAGGGCCGCGAGTACATCGACGGGCTCGCCGGGCTGTGGAACGTCAACGTGGGGCACGGCCGGACCGAGCTGGCCGACGCGGCGGCCAACCAGATCCGCGAGCTGGCCTACTACTCCGCCTATTCCGGCTCGACCAACATCCCGGCCATCCAGCTCGCGTCCAAGCTGATGACCATCGCGTATCCGAACATGCAGGGGGTCTTCTTCACCTCGGGGGGCGCGGAGTCCAACGAGTCCGCGTTCAAGACCGCGCGCTTCTACTGGAAGACCAAGGGCAAGCCGGACAAGGTGAAGGTCATCGCGCGCTCGCTCGCCTATCACGGCGTGACGCTGCAGGCGATGAGCGCCACCGGGATGTCGCCCTACTGGAAGATGTTCGAGCCGCGCGTCCCGGGCTTCCTGCACATCCCGACCTGCTATCCGTACCGGCAAGAGGGGAGCAAGCCCGGGGAGACCGCCGGCCAGACCGCGGCGCGGCTGCTCGAGGAGGCCATCGTCCGCGAAGGCGCCGACACGGTGGCCGCCTTCATCGCCGAGCCGATCCACGGCGGGGGCGGCGTGCTCTACCCCACCGACGACTACTTCCCGCTGGTGCGGAAGGTCTGCGACAAGCACAACGTGCTCTTCATCGCCGACGAGGTCATCACCGGGTTCTGTCGCACCGGCAAGTGGTTCGCGCTCGAGCACTGGAACGTGCTGCCCGACATCGTCTCCTTCGCCAAGGGCGTGTCGTCGGGCTATCTGCCGCTCGGCGGCATCATGGTCTCGAAGACGATCAAGCAGGCCATGGACGAGGTGAAGCCCGAGGACAAGTGGATGCACGCCTACACCTACTCGGGGCATCCGACCTGCTGCGCGGTCGGGATCGCGAACCTCGAGATCATGGAGCGCGAGCGGCTCTGGGAGCGCGCGGCGGCCATGGGTACGCGCCTGCACAAGGGCCTCCAGCAGGCGCTCGGCGACCACAAGCACGTGGGCGACATCCGCGGCGGCAAGGGCCTGCTCGCCTGCGTCGAGCTGGTGGAGGACCGGAGCACCAAGGCCCCGTTCGCCGCCGACAAGAAGGTGGGGCCGCGCGTGCTGGCCGAGATGACCAAGCGCGGCGTCATCACCCGTGCCCGCCTCGAGCACATCTTCTTCGCCCCGCCGTTGATCGTCAGCGAGGCGCAGGTGGACCGCCTCGTCTCGGTGACCCACGACGCCATCAAGGCCGTCACCGGCGCCTAACCGCCACTCTCCCTCTCCCCCTTTCCAAGGGGGAGAGGGCAGGGTGAGGGGGTCCAGCTTCTACTGCTTTCCGCCCACCACCCACAGATAGAGCTTGTGGGTCCCCTCGTTGCTGGTCACCTGGAGCACCTGCCTGGGCGCCCAGTCCCCCATGTCGAAGCTGTGCGAGACGACGCGTGAGCCCGGTCGGAGCTCGCTCAGCAGCTTGGGACGCAGTCGCCGGTTTAGGTCGGGGGAGAGGTAGAGCGTGACGACGGTCGCCTCTCGCAGGTCGGCCTGGAAGAGGTCGTCCTGCCGGAACGTGACCCGATCGGCGAGCCCGAGCCGCCGCGCCCGCTCGACGGCCTGCGCCACCAGCGCTGGATCGATCTCGAAGCCCACGCCGCGAGCTCCACGGTCGCGGGCGGCGGCGATGACGATCCGCCCGTCGCCGGAGCCGAGATCGTAGACGACATCATCGGCAGTTACCGCCCCGAGCCTCAGCATCTCGTTGACCACCACCAGAGGCGTCCGGACGTCGGGGACCTCCTGGCCCGGCACCCGCGCGCACGCCGCCAGCGTCACCAGCAAGAGCCAGGTTCCCGGCCACGCTCGGCCCATGGCCGGCCATTCTAGCGCATCGGGTTGTACTTGCGGTGACACTCATCTTGTGTTTAGTATCTGGTTATGGATCGAGCCCAACGATTCCGGATCCTCGCCGAGGCCGCCGCCGACGACCGGGAGACCGGTCTGCCGGCCCGGGCGCGCCTCAATGAAGGGCCGGTGGGCATCCGACCCGTCAGGCTCCCCGGGGGCGGCTCGACGACGCTCATGCGCGTCATGCAGACCAACGCCTGCTCGCTCTCCTGCGGCTATTGCCCCACGTTCTGCGGCGGGCGAGTGAAACGCACCGCGCTCTCGCCGGAGGAGGTGGCGAGAACGTTCATGGAGTCGCACCGGAGCGGAGTGGCCCAGGGCCTGTTCCTCACCTCGGGGGTCCCGGGGCGCGCCCCGCGGGCGGTCGACCGCATGCTCGCGGCGGTCGAGATCCTCAGACGACGCGAGGGCTTCGCCGGCTACGTACACATCAAGATGTTGCCGGGAGCGGAGCGCGATCAGGTGATCGCGGCGACCCGACTCGCCACGCGGGTGTCGGTGAACCTGGAGGGCCCCAACGACGCGGTGGTGCGCGGCCTCGCCCGCGAGAAGGACTACTCGGGCGATCTGCTCCCCGCCCTCATGCTGGCCGGCCGCCTTTCACGGGAGGCGCGGCTCGAGGGCCGGCCCGGGATCGCGGCGGCGGGGACGACGACGCAGTTCGTGGTGGGCGCCCAGGGCGAGCGTGATCGCGAGATCCTGGGGGTCGTGGGCGGTCTCGAGCGGCAGGGACTGCTGCACCACGCCCACTTCAGCGCGTTCCAGCCGGTGGAGGGCACGCCGATGGAAGGCCTCCCGCCCACGCCGGCCGCGCGCGAGTGGCGGCTCTACCAGGCCGAGCACCTCGTCCGCCAGTACGGCTTCCGCGTGGAGGAGCTGGTCTTCGGGGACGACGGCAACCTGGCCCTCGAGCACGATCCGAAGACGGGATGGGCGCTGGCCCACGTGGAGCGGTTCCCGGTGGCGCTCGAGCGCGCGCCCTACGAGCTGCTGCTGCGGGTGCCGGGGATCGGCCCCACCGCGGCCCGGCGCCTGGTGGCGGAGCGCCGGCGCACACTGCCGCGCGACGCGCAGGACCTCCGCCGTCTGGGCGTCGACGCGACCCGCGCCGGCTATTTCCTCACGCTGCGGGGCCGTCGCGTACGGGCGGCGCTGCCCGCCGAGCAGCTTCGCCTGTTCCCGCCCGGCGGACATCTCACCCAGGGGCCCTGGCGGACCGCGGTGCCCCCGTGTGCCTACCGCTGACCCACGGGAGTACAATGGCGGCCTGATGGACCCGAAGCTCGAGGAGACCCAGGCCCCGGTCGACCGCGCCCGCGCCGTCCTCATCTACGACGGGACCTGCGGGCTGTGTCGGGGTGGCGTCTCGTGGATCTCGCGCCGCGCCGTCCGCGGCCACCTGGAATTCCTGCCCTGCCAGGCGGCCGAGCGGCGCGCCCGCTATCCCTGGATGGACGAGCGGGCCTGCCTGCAGGCCATGCAGCTCATCCTGCCGGACGGGCGGGTCCTCGCGGGCGACGCCGCGATCCCCGAGATCCTCCGCCGGATGCGCGGCTGGCGCTGGCTCGCGTCCGCCTTCCGCCTTCCCGGCGTCGAGGTGCTGGCGCCGCTCCTCTACCGCTGGGTCGCGCGACACCGCTACCAGATCTCGTGCATGCTCGGGCGCCCGCGACGGTGATCCACGTGAGCGCGCCGCGCTCGTCCGGTCAGCTCGCCAGGTCCACCGTGACCCCGCGGCCGGCCGCCACCGCCTTCTCGTAGACCGCCGCCGCGGCGGCGACGTCCTCGATCGCCACGCCGCTGCTATCGAAGATCGTGATCTCCTCGGCCGACCGCCGGCCGGGCTTGCGCCCCGCGACCACCTCGGACAGCTCCGCGTGCACCTGGCCGATGGAGACCGCGCCCGAAGCGAGGGCGTGGTGGAGATCGCCGATGGCGGCGCACTGCTCGAGACTATCGACCACGATGGTCGCGGCCGCCATCAGGGCCGGCTCCAGCTCCTGCTTGTGCTCGTTGTCGGCGCCAACCGCCGCGACGAAGGCGCCGGGTCTCACGTCGACCCGGTGCAGCAGGGGTCTGCGCGACGGGGTACAGGTCACGAAGATATCACTCCCGGGCGCTGCCTCCGCGGCGCTCGCGGCTGGGCGCACGTCGAGGCCGAGCTGGGCCGACATCTCCCGGGCGAAGCGCGCCGCGAGGCCCGGGTCGGCGTCGACCGCGTGGACGCGCTCGAGCGGACGGACGCGCGCCAGTGCGGCGAGCTGGATGCGGCCCTGGCGCCCGCAGCCGACGATGGTGGCCACGTGTGCCTCCGGCCGCGCCAGATACCGGGCGGCGACCGCGGTAGCGGCGCCGGTGCGGAGCGCGGTGATCTCCATCGAGTCGATCAGGGCCAGGGGAAGCCCCGTCTCGCCGTCGGAGAGCACGACCACACCCTGGATGGTCGGCAGACCCCGGCGGGCCATGTTGTCGGGGAAGTTGGCGTTGATCTTGGCCGCGACGTAGAAGCGGGCGAGCCGGAGCCCGGCCGCCTTGATGTGGAAGCCGCCGTCCGGCACGGGCAGGCCGAGCACGCCGGGTCCGACCGCACCGCCCTCGGCCTGGCGACGAAAGCCGGCCTCCACCGCGGCGATGCACTCATCGAGCGTCAGGAGCTCCACCACCTCCCCCCGGGTCAGGAGCAGGGTCATCGCGTCTCCACGTTGCGGATGGTCGCGTAGAGCATCACGTCGTAGAGGATCTTGAGGCCCCCGCCCAGGAAGAACGGCGCGGCCATCGACACGCTCGCCATCACCCAGCCGGTGAGCGCGGGACTCATCGACTGCGCGAGGGTACGGCTCATGTTGGTGAGGCTCGCGGCGCCCTCGCGCTCGTGATCCTGCACCGCCAGCATGAGGAAGCTCTGGCGGGTGGGCACGTCCATCTGGGAGAGCAGGTGACGGGCGAGCAGCAGCGTGACCGCGAGCGCCGCCGAAGGCGCCAGCGCCACCCCGATCAGCAGCACGTTCGAGATCAGGTGCGAGAACACCATGGTGTTGACCAGCCCGAGCCGGGGCGCCAGCCGCGCGGCCAGCAGCAGCGACAGGCCGGACAGGATCTGCGCGCCGAAGAATGTCCAGCCGAGCGCGGCCAGGTCCATCTCGAAGCGGATGTAGAACCAGTAGGCGATCAGGCTCTGGAGCACGAAGCCGCCCGCGAGCGAGTCGAGCGCGAAGAGCGCGGCGAGGCGATGAATGAGCGGGCGGGAAGGCATCGCGACGGCCGGTCGAGGGCCGGCGGGGCGCGCCGGGTCCGGGCGCATGAGCGCGTAGGCCGCCATCTGGACGAGGCCGCCCAGGAGGAAGACCGCGAAGAGGACGCGCGGCGAGGCTCCCGCGCGGCCCACCGCGGCGGCCCCGAGCGCGGAGGCGCCGTAGCCGGCCAGGTTGTAGAGGCTGAGGGTCGTGGTCAGACGCTCCCGCGGGGTCGCCCGGGTGACCGCGACCTGCTCGAGGGTCAGGAACGGGCCCGTCTCGCCGGTGCCCACCGCCAGGTTGCCGACCATGGCCGCCGCCACGATGAGCCAGGGCTGCTCGGTCACGAGGAAGACGAGAGCCGAGACGACGATCAGGCCGGCCTGGGCCAGCAGCGCGACCCGCGGCCCATAGCGCTCGGCGGGCCGCCGGATCGCGAACGTCATGGCCGCGCTCGCGAGCAAGGTGAGGGTGACCGCGACCCCGATCTGCCGGGCTCCCATCCCGTGTTCGGCCAGATAGACCGGGAAGAGCACGCCGAGGAAGCCGTAGCAGAAGGTGCGTGCGGTCTTGGCCGCGAAGACGAGGCGCCCGTCCGCGGTCACGCGGGCGCGCTCCGGCGATGAGCTCCCTTCAAGAGGGGCCGCTCCGGGAGCGGGCGCACTCGTCGACGAGCCGCTCGAGGTGGCGGCGAATCACCGCGCGGGCGGCGGGCAGGTCGTCGCTCACCGCGGGCACGTCCGTCCACTGCTCGATCGGGGTGCCGGCCGGGGCCGCCTCGCCCAGGTCGCACCCGAAGGCCACGACGCGCGCGGCGCCCGCGACGTCGCCGCGCGTGAGCCGATGCGGCACCTGGTCGGTCAGGTCCACACCTTCGGCGAGCAGGGCGCGCAGCACGCGGGGGGCGATGGCCGGATCGGGCTCGGTGCCGGCCGAGGCGGTGGGGATGTCGAGGCCGCGCTCCGCGGCCATGCGTCGGAAGTCGGCGGCGGCGAGGACGCTCTTGGCGGCCCCGTGCAGGCAGACGAAGAGAACCGGGCGATCGCTGCTCATGGTGCGGCCTCCTGTCGGAACTGGTTGAACTCGGTGACGCTGTCGGCCTTGGACCAGATCTCCACGAGGCCGGCGTCGGGGAAGGTGTCGTCGCGGACGGCGAAGAGACGCCGGCCGTCGTAGGTGATCTCGAAGTGGGCGCCCGTGAAGTCGACCCGGAGCGTGTGCCAGGCGCCGGACGGCACCGGGACCCTGACCCCGTAGGTGCCGGGCGGAGCGGCCACCGGGGTGAGATCGGTGCGGCGCCCCCGCACGACCTTGTAGGCCACGACGTTGTCCTCGAGCGCGTTCCCGCGGGCGACATAGTAGTTGTCCGCGTCGCGCCACCGCCAGACCACGCCGCCGGCCCGGTCCTCGCGCCCCGCCATCGGTTTGAACCGGGTCTCCACCCAGCCGTCGCGATACGACGCGCCCTCGTGCACGGCCCACCCGAACGCGGCCCCGCCCTCGTAGGTGACCGTGTCCCCCTGCGGGGTCCAGCGCGCGGTGCCGCGGCCGGTCTGCCCGGTGAGCCAGCCGCCCGGCGGCTGCAGGGCCGCCGCGGCGGCGAGGCGCCCGGTCCGCTTCACGACGCGCCCCGCAGCCAGAAGATCAGGAGGCCGACGGCTCCGGCGCCCGCGATCAGGACCGGCTCCGGAACCTTGAAGCGCCACAGCAGGCCGAACGCGCCGAGGGCCAGCAGGGCGGTGGGCCCGTCGAAGATGGCCCGCCGCCCGAGCACGAAGCAGGCGCCGGCGATGGCGCCCGCGGCGGCCGCGGTGACGCCGCCGACGAAGGCCTTCATCTGGAGATTCTCGCTGAAGCGGTCGAACCAGCGGTACGGGATCACGACGAAGAGATAGGTCGGCAGGAAGACGCCGATCGCGGCCAGCGTCCCGCCCGCGAGGCCGCCCACGAGGTAGCCGATGAAGGCCACCGTGATCACGACCGGCCCCGGCGTGAGCATGGCCACCGCGACCGCGTCGAGGAACTGCTGGTCGGTGAGCCACCGGTGCTCCTGCACGACGCCGCCGTACAGGAAGGGCACGATGGCGAGCCCGCTCCCGAAGACGAACGCGCCCGCCTTGGTGAAGAACCAGAGGATCTGGCCGAGCACGCCGAGGGTGGCGGGCGCAGCCAGCCCGGTGAGCAGGACGAGGGGCCAGCCGAGCGCGGGGAGGCCCCGCGCCGACCCGGCCCACGCGAGCAGGCGGCGCGGCGGCGCCTTCACGAGGAGCACGACCACGCCGCACAGGACGAACAGGCTGCCGACCTCGTCCTCCTTCCACGCGGTCACCACGGCCATGAGGCCGGCGACGGCCCACAGGAGGAGATCGCCGCCCATCGTGAGACGCATGAGCTTCCACGCCGAGCGGACGATGATGCCGATCACCGCCGCGCCCACCCCGTAGAACGCGGCCTGCATCCAGCCGAGGCCGCCGTAGCCCACGTAGAGCGCGCCCAGGGCCAGGGTCATGAGGAAGGAGGGGAGAATGAATGCGAGCCCGATCAGCGTGGCCCCCACGACCCGCCCGTGGACGTACCCCAGGCAGATCGCCAGCTGCGCGGCGAGGGGACCGGGCGCGAGCTGGGAGAGCGCGAGGCCCTTCATGTAGTCGTCCTTGCTGAACCAGCCGCGCCGCTCGACGAGGTCGCGCTGCATGTAGCCGATGAGGGCGACCGGGCCGCCGAAGCCGAGGCTGCCCAGGTAGAGGAAGTAGCGCACCAGGCCCCAGGTGGTCCGCGGATCGGTCATGCCCGCTCTCCGATGGTCGCGTACAGGCCGTCGAACAGGATGAGGCCCTGGGCCAGGGCCTCGTGGTCGTCCTTGATCGCGCTCAGCAGGGCGCGCATCGTCAGATCGACGCCGCGGGCTTCCTCGCGGGCGAACTTCTGATCCTTCAGGTCGGCCTCGTGGATGATCTCGGCGAGGACGGTGAGCTTGCGGTCGCGCAGCCCGGTGCGCCGCAGCAGCGTCTCGAAGGTGCAGTCCTCGCCGTGGTGGCCGAAATCGACGCCCGCCATGTCGAACGGGATCGCGTCGCCCGGAATCTGGTCCGGCGCCGCGAAGACGAACTCGGCCCCCGGATCCACGAAGCGCTTGATGAGCCAGGCCGACGCGATCCGGTCCACGTGGGGCCGCGGGCGGGTGACCCACCGGCGGCCCCGGAGGGCGGCCAGGTCGAGCGGAGGCGCGGCGCCCGCCGCTCGGACGCGGCCGGCGGTGGTGCGCTCCTCGACCGCCTCGCGGGCTCGCTCGACCTCGCGCCGTCCGGGTGCCTCGAAGAAGTCGATCTCCCCGATCCGGTCCATCTCCCGCGCCAGGCGCGCGAGCTCGTCGGTCAGCCGCGGCCGGCGCCCCTTGAGGAGCTTGCGGTAGCGATCCGCGAGGTCCGCGTAGTCCTGGTTGCGCGCTTCCTGGAAGAGGCGTACGACGTCGGCCTCCGACATGTTCTCGATGCGCTCGACGCGGAACAGGGTGGCGTCGCCGCCGTCACGCTGGATCTCCTGGGCGAGCCACTGGAACTGCTCGTAGCGGTCGGCCGAGTCGGGGAGCAGATACGCCCCGCTCTTGAGCGGCACCGCGCCCAGCACGCGCAGGCGGCGCCACGCGCGCACCCGCAGGCTCGAGGGGCGCGGCGGGAGGCTGAGCAACAAGAGGAGCCAGGAGTGCAACATATGTTGCACACGATACGCATGCTGTTGCCGGCCGTCAATGGGGAATCGAGGCTCGGTTTGACTCGATACCTCCTCATGTGTTTAGTATATGAGTCCCACAGGAGGTGCAGCGATGAGCCACTTCGAGAGACTGCTGCAGGACGATCTGAACCGCCTGGTCGACCGGGTCGCCGCGCGCGCGGGCGATGGTACCGCCACGGGCCTGAAGCCGGACCTCAAGACGCGGATCGAGCGCTCCGAGGAGCGCCTCACCGCGCTCCGCGGGGCGCTCCTGGACGGCTATGCCGAGTGGGAGCGGGCGATGGAGGAGTGCGAGGACCTCTGGGCGCTGGCCGGGCTCCGGCGCGAGACACCGGAGGCAGCGGCCCAGCTCCGGGCCGCCTAGACGCTAGGACTGCCCGAAGAGCCGGCGGATCCAGCCGGGCTTGGCCGCGTCGGCGAGGCGCTCCTGGGCGTCCTCCCGCTGGTAGCGCTCGAAGCGCTGCCAGTAATCCGGCAGCTGGCGGGCGAGGAAGACCTGGCCCGCCAGCGGGCGCGCGGCCTCGTCGGCCGCCGCCGACTCGGCCTGCTGGTAGCGCGGCCGCAAATCGGCGGGCAGCTCGGCGAGAAAGCGCGCGCGCAGCCGATCCAGGAGAGCGCGCGCGGTGCCCTCGAACTCGGTGCGGTCGGCCGCGCTGGTGCTCTCCGGCGCCGGCCGGCCCGCCTGTGCGCGCGTGTCCACCATGAGCTTGAGGGCCGCCATCTCGATGGCCTCCTCGATCCGCTCGCGGAGCTGGGCCTCGATGCGCTCGAGCAGCCCGCGCGCGTCGCCGTGCTGGTGGGGGAACGCGCCCTTGTGCGGCCACTCGCCGAAGAAGCGCGACGGATCGGCAACGCTCTCTTCTTCCAGCATGGTGAGCTGATCCGAGGAGACCGGGTAGAACGGCAGCCACTCGAGCAGGCGGGTCATCAGGCGCACGGGACCGAGCGGCACGTGGATCTTGCGCGCGCGGGCGCGTCCGAGGGCGCGCGCGATCTCGTCGAGCAGGTCCAGGAAGGCATAGGGCGTGGGACCCGCCACCTCGTAGGTCTGCCGGATGGTCGCGGGCGTCCGGAGCGAGCGGGCGAAGGCCTCGGCGACCTGCGCGACCGGGATCGGCTGGAGCCGGTACCGCCCATCCCCGAGCACCGGCACGACGGGCAGCCGCTTGATCAGGCGGCCCAGCACCGACACGAACTCGTCGCCGCGCCCGAAGATGATCGATGGCCGGAAGATGGTCCAGTCGAGGCCGCTCGCCCGCACCGCCTCCTCGGCCTCCCACTTGGTCTGATGATAGCGGGCGCGGGCGCCCGGACGGGCGCCGAGCGCGCTCATCTGCACGTATCGCGGCACGCCCGCCTTGCGAGCGAGCGCGAGCATGTTCCGCGTCGCCTGCACGTGCAGGCGCTCGAAGGTGGCCCCGCGGCTCGGTTGCTCGCGGATGATGCCGACCAGGTGAACGATGGCCGCGCAGCCCTCGGCGCTCGGCGCGAGGTCGTCGGGCTCCATCACGTCGCCGGGGACACGGTCGATCGACTCGAAGCCCTTCAGCTCGTGCTCCGAGCCGGGCCGCACCAGGCACCGGACGAGAAATCCCCGCGCAAGAAGTGCGCGAGCGACGTGCTTGCCGACGAAGCCGGTGCTGCCGGTGAGGAATACGCGCGGCGCCACGACGCGAATCGTAGCACGGCCCTCTGCGAATTTCGCGGCGCGGGCCGGTGGCGACCTCGTATCATAGGGCATGCGCTGTCGCGCAGCCCTGCTCCTGGTGGCGCTGCTGATCTCCTCCACGCCGGTGGCGGCGACGGCGCAGCCCGCGGCCTGGACGCAGGCGGTGGACGAGGCGGTGCGCGACTCGGTGGCCGCCTCGGAAGTGCCGGGCGCCGTCCTCCTCGTGGGCCAGGGCGATCAGATCCTGCACCGCAAGGTGCTCGGCTGGCGCGCCACCGTTCCCCATCCGGAGCTGATGACCGCCGACACCATCTTCGACATCGCCTCGCTCACCAAGGTGGTGGCCACCACGCCCTCCGTCCTGCGGCTGTGGGAGATGGGCAAGGTGGACCTGAACGCCCCGCTCGGGCAGTACCTCAAGGAGTTCAACACCGCCGCCTTTCAGGACGTCACGGTGGCACGGCTTCTGACGCACTCCGCGGGCATGCCCGATCTGCCCTCGCGCGAGGCCATGGCGAAGGGCTTCCCGGAGGCGGCGCGGCTGCAGGCCAAGGCCGGGCTCGCGGTGGCGCCCGGCACCACGTTCCTCTACAGCGACACCGGGTTCATCCTGCTCGGCGAGCTGGTACGGCGCGTGAGCGGGGAGCCGCTCGACCGCTTCGCCCAGCGCAACTTCTATACCCCGCTCGGCATGCGCGATACCGCCTTCGCGCCGCCCCAGTCGTGGGTGAAGCGCATCGCGCCCACCGAGGTCGTGAACGCACACGGGCCCCTGCGCGGGGCGGTGCACGATGGCAACGCGCGCCTGCTGCACGGCGTCGCGGGCCACGCGGGGGTCTTCTCGACCGCGACCGACCTGAGCCGATACGTCCGCATGCTGTTGTCGGGCGGAGCGCTCGGCGGCAAGCGGTATCTCAAGGAAGCCACCGTGCGCGCGATGTTCTCTCCGCACGTGATCGGCGAGTCGACGCGCGGGCTCGGCTGGGACATCACCTCGCCCTACTCGCGGACCCTCGGTGCCTACTTTCCGATGGGCTCGGTCGGGCACACCGGTTTCACCGGCACCGCGATCTGGATGGATCCGCCGAGCCAGGTCTACATGATCCTGCTCACCAACCGGGTGCATCCCTACGGCAAGGGCGACGTGGCCGAGCTGCGCCGCCGGATCAGCGCGGCCATCGGTCCGCGCTTCGCCTCACGCGACGAGCCGCCCGCCCCCGCGCCGGACTCCGAGAGCCCCGTCGCCGCTCCCGCGGCGGACGTGCCTCCCCGCGCCGAGGGCCCCACGCTGACCGGCCTCGATCGCCTGGTCGCGGACGACTTCGCGCTCCTCGCCGGCCGCTCGATCGGGCTCATCACCAACCAGACCGGGGTGGACGGCCAGGGTCGCCGCGGCGTGGACCTGCTCGCCGCCGCGCCCCGGGTGCGGCTCCGCGCGTTGTTCTCGCCAGAGCACGGGATCACCGGTCAGGTCGACGTCAACGTCCCGAATAGCCGCGACGCGGCCACCGGGCTGCCGATCTGGAGCCTCTACGGCCCGGCCCGCCGTCCGTCGCCCGAGATGCTGAACGGCATCGACACCCTCGTCTTCGACATCCAGGACGTGGGCGTGCGGTACTACACGTACCTGACCACCCTCGTCTACGCGCTGGAGGAGGGCGGCCGCCGCGGCATCCAGGTGATGGTGCTGGACCGGCCCAATCCGATCACCGGCTCCGTGGTCGAGGGGCCGCTGATGGACCCCGACATGCGCTCGTTCACCGCGCCGCACACGATCCCGGTGCGGACCGGGATGACCATCGGCGAGTTCGCCCAGATGGTGGTGGCGGAGCGCAAGCTGCCGGTGAAGCTGACCGTGGTGCCCCTCGAGCGCTGGCAGCGCGGGCAATGGTTCGACGAGACCGGGCTGCCGTGGGTGAACCCGTCGCCCAACATCCGTACCCCTGTGCAAGCCTTGCTCTACTCAGGGGTCGGACTCCTGGAGGCGACCAACCTCTCGGTCGGGCGCGGCACCGACACGCCCTTCGAGGTGATCGGCGCGCCGTGGATCAGCGATCCCCAGACCCTGGCCGACGGCATGAATGCGCGGGGCCTGGCCGGTGTGCGGTTCCAGGCGGCGTCGTTCACGCCGACCTCGAGCGTCTATGCGGGCCAGGCGGTGGGTGGAGTGCGGATGGAGGTGACCGACCGCGACGCGATCCGCCCGGTGTCGGTCGGCCTCGCGCTGGGCCGGGAGCTGATGGAGCGCTACCCGAGCCAGTTCCGCCCCGCGGCCATCCAGAACCTGCTGGTGAACCGGACCACGATGTGGTCGATCCTGCGGGGGGATCCCTTCTCGCGGATCCTGGGCTGGGCCGACGCCTCGCGCGCCAGCTTCCTGCAGCGCCGCGCTCCCTACCTGATCTACAAGTAGGTGCGCGGTCCGGCGCCTACCGCCGCTCGATCACCCGGGCGGACTTGACCGCGCCCAGCTTCCCGGTGCTGCCGCTCGCCACCGTGATGGTGGTGGGGTCGCCGTCGCTCACGTAGCGCTCGCCCGGGTTCCGGTCGAAGTAGGTGAGCCAGTAGTCGAAGTCCTTGTCGACCACCTGGATGCGCGGCAGGTGGAGCGGGTCGAAGCTCTTCGCGTGCGGCGAGGGTGCCGCCCCACCCGCCACCATCAAGATGGCGTCGTGCTTGTACGTCATGCCCTTGGCCTCGCCCGACACCGCCCAGCCGAGCTCCTTGGGATAGCTGCCGTGCGGCAGGGCCATGGTGCGGAAGCGATAGCCGGGCACGTGCCGCTGCACCCACACCTGCGCGCTCGCGAGCTGGTCGCGCACGGTGGACTCCGGATAGCGGCCGAGCTCGGCGTGCCAGAGGGTGTGGTTGCCGATCTCGTAGCCCTGGCTCGCCAGATACTGGAGCTTGCGGCCGGCCAGGTCCGACTGGTTGAAGAGGTCGTTCGGGGCCTTGGCGCCCGGTAGCACGTAGAAGGTCGCGGCGTGCCCGAAGCCCGGGTGCTCGCGCGCGAAGGCCTCGAGGATGCCGACGCCGCACGCGGGATCGATCACCCAGTCGGTGCCCTTCTGGACGTAGCGGAACTGGCCGGGGGAGGAGTCGTCGAAGGTGAAGATGACCGGGCTGGTGCCGGCGGGCAGGGTGATCTTGCCGTCGACGTAGTCGGTGAGTGCCACCGTGCGGTAGCCGCGCTCCCAGAGGCGTACCAGGTCGCGCTTGAAGTTCTCGGGGGTGCGGGTCCAGCGCGCCTCGGGATTGTCGATCTTGTGGTACTCGAGGATCATCACGCGGCCGAGCTCGTTGGGCGCGAGCCTGGGGGCCTGGGCGCCCGCGAAGACGGTCGCGCCCAGGCCGACCGCGACCAGAATGATCGCGATGACGGCGCGCACGGCTACGGGGTGGACTTCGTCAGGGCGGAGGTCTTGGGACGGAGCGCCGCGGCCGTATAGTCGTTCCGCGGATTCCACAGCATCCACCCAGACGCGCCCGCGTCGTTGGCGGCGCGGATCTGGGCGGTGACCTCGCCGGGCCCGAAGATGCGCTTGTCGAAGGCGTAGTCCTTGAAGTCCTGGACCTCGTACGGGTTCTTCATCGGATTCCGGACGCCCGGGATGCCCAGATGGTAGCCGGAGGGATACACCATCGGGCACATGTAGTCGAGGTGCGCGGAGAGCTCCTCGATGCGCTGCCCGATGTCGGTGTCGTTGGAGTTGAACGCGGTGTAGCCGAAGACGTCGGCGCCCAGGAAGGCTCCGGTGGGGCCCAGCTCGCGACGAGCCTTGGCCAGGAAGGCGGCGATGGCGGGCAGGCGGGTGGTCGCGTTGTTGGGCTGCGAGTAGCGCGCGGCGGAGAGCTTGCCGTCGGTGGGGAAGCGCACGTAGTCGAACTGCACCTCGTCGAAGCCCTTGGCCACCGCTTCCTTGGCCACCGCGATCAGGTAGTCCCAGTTCTCCTCACGGAAGGGATCGACCCACGCGAGGTTCTCACGGTCGATCCAGGGCTTGCCGGTGTGAGTGTCGATGATGGCGAGGTCGGGCCGGGTGGTCGCCCGCAGGTTGTCCTTGAAGGCGACGATGCGGGCGATGGTGTAGATGCCCTGCGCCTTCCAGCCCGCGAGCTGCTCCTCGAAGTCCTTGATGATGACCGGGCCCTGCGCGCCCGCGTCGATCGCGGCCTGCACGCCGGTGCGGTAGGGGATCATCCCGCGGTCGCCCTTGACGTCGATGACCACCGCGTTCAGCTCGGTGCGCGACACGAGGTCGAGCACCCGCTGGCGGATGCCGCGGTCCGCGACGCCGTAGTAGGTGAGGTAGGCCGCGCGCACCGAGTGCGGCGGGAGCTTCACGGTGACCTCGGACGCCCCCGCGGTGAGCTTGCGCCGCTCGTAGCCCGGGGTCTTCACCCAGATCGTGCTGCCGGGCACCACCGGCGCGGTGGTGAAGCGCCCCTCGGCGTCGGTCACGATCTCGGCGGGGCCCGCCCAGATCGACACGCCTCGCAGCGCGCTCCCGGTCGCGGCGTCGATCACGCGACCGGTGATCACGCGCGGCTCACCGCGCGGCTCGGCCGGCGCGGGCTGGATCGGGGCCTGGGCGGCGGGCCCCGGGGCCGGTGCGGCCGGCGTGTCCGCGGCCGGCGTCTCCGGGGCCGAGGTCTCCGGCAAGGGGTAGCCCGGGTTGCTCGCATCCCACGACAGGGCCGCGGCCAGGCGGGTACCTGGCACCAGCGTCGACGGGAACAGGATCAGCGACTCGAGCAGGGCGGCGATCAGCGTGAGGGCGAAGAGCGAGGTCCACGAGAGGGCGCGAGGCACCGAGCTTTGGCTCATTCTTCTTTCCTGACTATCCCGTTGGGCGGTTCGTTGGGCCAAGAGAAATCCGCGAGACGACAAAAACGTGAGCAACCCGCTTGCCATCTCGCCGCTCCGGCAAGTGACTGAAAACGTGGTTGCCGGCCCTCGGCCCACCGCCCGACCCTGTCGGCGGGCTGACAAAGTCCGCCAGTTGACAACGCGAATCGTCACAAGCGCTCACCGCCTGAGTACAATGCGGCGCATGACCGCCCCGACCCCTTTCGGCTGTGAGACCGCCCGGCAGCGCACCCTCCGGATAGACGGTCTGGCTCTCCACGCCCTCGAGTGGGGCGAGCCCGATCGCCCGGCCCTCTGCTTCCTCCATGGCGGCTCCGCGCACGCGCATTGGTTCGACGCGGTCGTCCCCGCCTTCGTCGACCGCTACCACGTGATCTCGCTCGACCAGCGCGGCCATGGCGCCAGCCAGTGGGCGCCCGACCCCGCGTACGCCACGGAGGACTTCGCCCACGACCTGGTCGGGGTGATGGACGCCCTCGGCTGGGACCGGATGACGGTGATCGGCCACTCCATGGGCGGCCACAACGCGATGGCGTTCGCGGCCTGGCACCCGGAGCGCGTCGATCGGCTGGTGGTGGTGGACAGCCGTCCGGCCATCCCGGCCGAGCGCCTCCAGAACATGCACCGGCGTGGCGACCGTGGGCCGATGCGCCACGAGACGCTCGACTCCGCGCTCAAGAGCTTCCGGCTGCTGCCACGCGAGACGGTCGCCGACCCGCGGCTGCTCGAGCACCTGGCGCGCGCGGGCATCACCGAGCGCGAGGGCCGGTTCCTCTACCGCTTCGATCCGGCCTGCAACGGGCAGCGGCGGCCCACCGACGGCTGGGCGCTCCTCGACCGCATCACCGCGCCGACTCTGCTCGTGCGCGGAGAGCACTCGCCGATCCTGCCGCGCGAGATGGCCGCGGACATGCTCGCCCGTCTGGCGCACGCCCGACTGGTGGAGATTCCGGGGACCTATCATCACCTGGTGCTCGACGCGCCCGGCGCGTTCGCGCGGGCGCTGGAAGACTTCCTGAGCCAGCCGATCCCGTCTACCTGATTGGACGGATACCTGATTGGACGGACCCGGGAGTGTATCAGATCCGCTCCAGGCGGACGGCGCAGACCTTGTACTCGGGGATCTTGGCGGAGGGGTCGAAGGCGGCGTTGGTCAGGAAGTTGGCCGCCGAGTCGTGCAGCTTGACGAAGGGCACGAAGACCGCCCCTCGGCGCACCGCTTCGGTCACCCGCGCGTAGGCGGTCAGCTCGCCCCGCCGGGACACCACCCGGAGCGCCCCGCCGTCGTCGACGCCCAGCTGGCGGGCGTCGGCCGGGTGGACCGCAATCTCCACGCGTGGGGCCAGCTCGAGCAGCCCCTCCACCCGGCGGGTCATGGTGCCGCCGTGCCAGTGGTAGAGCAGCCGGCCGGTGTTGAGCAGGAAGGGGTAGTCGGGGTCCGGCAGCTCGGCGGCCTGGACCCCCTGCGTGACCGGGACGAACCGCCCCTTGCCGCGCGGGAACGAGTCGGCATAGAGGTAACGCGTGCCCGGATGGTCGGGGGTCGGGCACGGCCACTGGAGGCCGCCGCTCTCGAGCCGCGCGTAGGACATGCCGGCCACGCTCGGCCAGAGGCGGGCCATCTCGTCGAAGATCTCCGAAGGGTGCCGGTAGTCGAAACCGCTGACCGCGGTCCCGAGCCGCCGCGCGGTGCGCCGAGCCAGCTCGCAGGTGATCCACCAGTCGGGTCGGGCCTGGCCGGGCGGGTCGATCGCCTGGCGAATGCGCTGGACGCGGCGCTCGGAGTTGGTGAAGGTCCCGTCCTTCTCGGCGAAGGCCGCGGCGGGCAGGAAGACATGCGCGCGCTCGGCCGTCTCGTGCATGAACAGGTCCTGCACCACCAGGAAGTCGAGCTGCTCGATGGCCTTCTCCGCGTGGTGGAGATCGGGCTCGGAGAGGAGTGGGTTCTCGCCCACCACGTACATCGCGCGGACCCGGCCGTCGAGGCAGCCCTCGATCATCTCGGTGACCACGAGACCGGGCTCGGCGGGCGGGCGGGCGCCCCAGCCCCGCTCGAAGCGGTCGAGGTCCGCGGCGCCATACCCGGCGTAGCCCGGCAGGTTGGTGGGCACGCAGCCCGCGTCGCCCGCGCCCTGGACGTTGTTCTGGCCGCGCAGGGGTGAGATCCCGGAGCCGGCGAAGCCCATCTGGCCCGCGACCAGCGAGAGGTTCAGCACCGCGTGCGCGTTCGACGTGCCGTTGACGTGCTGGGTGATGCCCATGCCCCAGATCAGGCAGGAGCCCGCGAAGGCGGGGCGCGCGTACCAGCGGGCGGCCTGGGCGATGTCGGCGCGGGGCACGCCGGTCACCCGCTCCGCGTAGTCGAGGGTGTAGGGCTCGAGCCCCCGGACCCATTCCTCGAAGTTCTCGGTGCGCGCGCGAACGAACTCGAGGTCGGCCAGCCCCTCGTCCAGGATCACCCGCGCCATCGCGTTGAAGAGGGCCACGTCGGTACCGGGGTTCTGGCGGATCCAGAGGTCGGCCTGATCGCAGAGCTCCACGCGCTTGGGATTCACCACGATCAGTCGCGCCCCCTGGGCGACCGCGCGGCGGAAGCGGATGGCGATCACCGGGTGGTTGGCCGAGGCGTCGGCTCCCACCACCATGAGGCAGCCCGCCTCCTCGTAGTCCTGGTAGGAGTTCGAGGTGGCCCCCGAGCCCATCGAGACCAGCATGGCTTCCACCGAGGGCGAGTGGCAGAGCCGCGTGCAGTGGTCGATGTTGTTGGTGCCCATGACCACGCGGGTCAGCTTCTGGATGACGTAGCCGTCCTCGTTGGTGGCCTTCGCGGAGGCCAGGGCGCCGAAATGGCCACGGTTGCGCGCGAAGCCCTCCGCGGCGGTGTCGAGGGCCTCGTCCCAGGTCGTGGCGTGCCACCGCCCGTCGCGCTTCACCATCGGGGTGGTGATGCGGTCGCGCGAGTGCACGAAGCCGGTGCCGAAGCGGCCCTTCACGCAGAGCGTCCCGCCGCTCGAGAGGTTGACCGGACTATCGTCGGCCATGACGGCCAGGCGTCCGTCCGCTCGCACCCGGAGCGTGATGCCGCAGCCCACGCCGCAGTAGGGGCAGGTGGTCTCCACCTCCCGCACGATCGGCGAGGGCGTCTCCTTGGGACGGAGCGCGCCGGTGGGGCAGGTGGCCACGCACTGACCGCACGAGGTGCACACCGAGGAGGACATCGCACCGTCCGCGAACACGCCGACCCGCGCGTCGTGCCCGCGGCCTACGAGCGAGATGGCGCCGATGCGCTGGACGTCGCCGCAGGCCACCGTGCATCGCCCGCACAGGATGCAGGCCTCGCGGTCGAGCACGAAGAAGGACTTGGAGACGTCGGGCTCGAACCGGTGATGGGCGGCGTGCGCGGGCCGGGCCAGGTCGTGGCGGGCCGCCGCGGCGCCGAGCTGCCCGAAGCCGTCGCGCTCCGGCGCGGGCGTGAGCATCGAGAGGGTCAGGTCGAGCACCGCCCGACGGAGCCGCACCGCCTCCGGATGGGTGGTACGCACGATCATCCCGTCGCGCGCGGGCAGGTGGCACGCGGCCGGGAGGCCACGCTGGCCTTCGACGTGGACCAGGCAGGTGCGGCAGGCGCCGAGGGCAGAGCGGTCCGGATCCTTGCAGAGCTGGGGCAGCGGGATGCCGAGGCGGTTCACGGCGTCCAGCACCGTGGCGCCCTCCGGGAGCTCTACGGGAGACTCGTCGATCGTGAGGTGTAGGATCGCGGCGCTCATCGGGGACCTCGTTGTCCCGAATGCGTCCTCATTCTACACGTCCGCCCGCGGTCCGGCCCCCGAGGTTTGTTACTATCGGGTTCCCATGGGCGTCTACGCGGAGCTACGGGGTTTCGTCCTCACGCATCGCGAATGCGGCGTGTTGCGCGGCGCCACCAAGGCGCTCGAGCGGGGTGGCTTTCGCCTGGCCGTGGTGTGCCCGTGCGGGGCGCGCTTCGGACGGACGGTGAGCGCCCAGGACCCCGACGCCGAGCGGCTCCTGGAGGCGCTGGCCGCCTTCCAGGCCTGAGCCCGGGCTACTCCCGGATCCAGGACTCGGCGAGCGGGACTTCCGCCGGCCGGATCGCCCGTGCCGCGGCCGAGCCCGCCGTGTCGTCGGCGGAGGACGGGGCCAGGCGGAGCAGGGCGTCGATCTCCGAGCGCCGGTAGAGGCGCTGGCGCTTGATGCCCTGCCGGTAGCTCCTGAGCAGGCCCCGGCTCACGTAAGCGTAGAGGGTCTCGCGCTTCACCCCGAGCAGACCCGCCGCTTCCTCGCCCGCCAGGTACTCCTCGCCATCGACCAGGACCATGATCCTTATGCTAGCAGTCGACGCCCCGCCCCGTCCGGCCATATCGTGCTCTGTATAGCCTAATCAATGTAAATCAAGTATAATCAACTCGGGAGGACAATGCCATGACGACGGCTCAGGCGGCGGCGTACAAGGACGGGCTCGAGGACGTGATCGCGGCGCGCTCGGCGATCTGCCGGGTGGACGGGGAGGCGGGGCGGCTCTACTACCGCGGCTACGAAGTCGCGGACCTGGTCCGGGCCGTGAGCTTCGAGGACACGACGCACCTGCTCTGGTTCGGCGAGCTGCCCTCCGGCTCCGAGCGCGCCGCCTTCACGGCGCACCTGGCCGAGGCCCGGCCGCTGCCCGCGCCGGTGCTGGACCTGCTGCGCCGCCTGCCGCGCGACTGCCACCCACTCGACGCCCTGCGCACCGCGGTGTCGCTCGCGGCGGCCACGGATCCGGACGTGCGCTCCAACGAGCCGGACGCGAACCTGCGCAAGGCCTGGCGGCTCATGAGCCTGGTGCCGGCCACGGTGGCGGCCTGGCAGCGCCTCCGCACCGGCCGCGAGCCGGTGGCCGCGGGGCCCGGAGGCTCGCACGCGGCGCACTTCCTCACCCTGCTCGAGGGGCATGCGCCGTCCGCGGAAGTCGCGCGGGTGCTCGACGTCATCCTCACCCTGCACGCGGACCACGAGTTCAATGCCTCCACCTTCGCGGCGCGCGTGGCGGTGGCCACGGTGGCCGATCTGCACTCCGCGATCGTCGCCGCCATCTCCACCCTCAAGGGGCCGCGCCACGGCGGCGCCAACGAGGACGTGCTGGCGATGCTGCTCGGCATCGGCGAGCCGGAGCGCGCGGAGGCGTTCGTGGAGGCGCGGCTGGGCGCGCGGGCCGGCCTGTCGAAGCGCGAGCGCTCCGACCCCAAGGCGCGCATGCCGGGCTTCGGGCACCGCGTGTACAAGGTGGACGACGCGCGGGCCCGCGTGCTGCGCGGCATGGCCAAGTCCATGGCGCAGGCCACCGGCCGGGGCAAGCTCTTCGAGGTGGCGGAGCGGCTCTACGACGCGATGAAGGCGCGGACGAGCCTGCCGGTCAACGTCGACTTCTTCTCGGCGGTGGTCTACGACGCCCTCGGGATCCCGCCCGACTTCTGCACGTCGATCTTCGCGGTGGGCCGGGTGGCCGGGTGGTGCGCGCACGCCATGGAGCAGTACGCGGACAACCGGCTGATCCGCCCGCGCGCCGACTACGTGGGCCCGGCCGCGCGGGTCCTGGCCTAGGGGCGGCTCACACCTCGCCGGGGAACTCGGCCAGCGCCGAGAGCAGCGAGAGCGGCGCAGCCTGGCCGAGCCCGCAGAGGGAGGCCAGGCGTACCACCTCGGCCAGCGCGGCGACCGCGGGCTGATCGACCGGCCCGCGGCGGTCGAGCATGTCGCGCAGCCGCGCGGTGCCCTCGCGGCACGGCGTGCACTTGCCGCAGGACTCGCGCGTGTTGAAGTCGAGCAGCACCCGCACCGCGTCGGCCACGCGCACCCCGCCGTGGAGCGCGGCGATGCCGCCCGTCCCGGGGTTCAGGCTCCCTCCGGGCATCAGCGGCTCGTCGAGCCGCCGCGGGTGGACGAGGATGCCCGACGGGCCGCCCACCGCCACCGCGGCCAGCGGGCGCGCGTCAGGGCTTCCGCCGCCGATGCGCTCGAGGAGGTCGCGCAGGGTGAGGCCCAGCTCGGCCTCGATCACCCCGGGCCGCGCCAGGTGGCCCGAGAGGCCGAAGACCTTCGTGCCGTGGCCCCCGCCGAGCCCGATCCACCAGTCGGCGCCCCGGCCGACGATGAGCGGGACCGTGAAGAGGGTCTCGACGTTGTTGATGACGGTGGGCCGGCCCCACACCCCGGCCTCGGTCGGGAACGGAGGCTTGGGCCTCGGCATCGCGCGGCGCCCCTCGAGCGATTCCATCAGCGCGGTCTCCTCGCCGAGAACGAAGCCGCCCGCGCCCCGCCGGATCTCCACCGCCACCGAGAACGCGTGGCCCAGCACGCGGTCGCCCACCAGGCCCGCGTCGCGCGCCTGGGCGAGCGCCCGCTCCATGACGCGCGCGGCCGCGTGCGCCTCGCCGTGGATGTAGAGGATCACGTGCGAGACGCCCGCGGCGTAAGCCGCCAGGAGCGCGCCCTCCAGCAGCCGATGCGGGTCGCCTTCCATCAGGTGGCGGTCCTTGAAGATGCCGGGCTCGCCCTCCTCGCCGTTGACGATCAGGTGCTTGGGCGAGCCCGCCGCGCGCCGCGCGCCCTCCCACTTGAGCGCGGCCTGGAAGTACGCTCCGCCGCGGCCCCGGAGAGCGGCCTGCCGGACGGTCTCGATCACGTGCTCGGGCCGTCCCTCGGCCACCACGCGCTTCCACTGCTCGTAGGAGCCGTGGCGGATGGCGTCGCCGATATCGCCCGGGTCGGTGACGCCGCAGCGGCTCATCAGCTCGCGGCGCTGGCCGCGGAGCCAGTCGGTGACCGCGGGAGGCTCGGGGACCGCACCGGTGGCGATCGCGTCGAGCAGGGCGGCGACGCCGGATCCGCTCACGTGCGGGACCACGCGCGGCTCGGCGTCGGGACGCAGCACGGTGACGAGGGGCGCGGCCCAGCACATGCCGTTGCAGCCGCCGGTCACCACGCGCACCGGCAGGCCGCGGCGCGCGACCTCCGCACGCAGGGCGCGCCAGGTGTCGGCGGCGCCCACCGCGAGCCCGCAGGTGCCGGTGCCGACCACCAGCGTGACTGCGCGCCCACCCTCGCCCCCGGAGGGGGAGAGGGCAGGGTGAGGGGGCGCGTCCGATTGGTCCAGCGTGCGCAGCATCTCGTCCACCACCCCCACCTCCACCCGCCCACGGTGCTCGCCCTCCACCTCCACCACCGGCGCCACCGCGCAGTCGAAGGCGCAGTCGAGCCGCTCGAGGGTGACCGCGCCGTCCGCCGTGGTCGCGTCCGCGCCGATGCCGAGGCGCCGCTCGCAGGCCGCCAGCACGTCGAGGGCGCCGCGCGCTCGGCAGGAGAGCCCCACGCAGACGCGCACCACGCGCCGGCCCGGGCGGCGCAGCCGGAGCTCGGGATAGTGGGTGGCCACGCCGTAGACCTCGCTGCGCGGCACCCGGAGGTGATCGGCGGCCGCGGCGAGCGACTCGGGCGAGAGCCATCGGTCGCGGTGCTGCAGGGCATGGAGCGCCGGCAGCAGCCACGTCCGGTCGCGCGGGAACGGGCTCAGGACGTCGGAGGACTCGGGCACGGGCCGGGCGGGCCTAGGGCGCGACGGGGACGGGATCGCGCAGGCCGGCCTCGCGGAAGCCCTTGGCACGGAGCAGGCAGGAGTCGCAGAGCCCGCACGCCAGGCCGTCCGGCCGCGGCTCGTAGCACGACCAGGTGAGACCGAAGTCGACGCCGAGCCCGGCGCCCCGCGCGACGATCTCGGCCTTGCTCAGGCGGATCAGCGGCGTGTGGATCCGGAGCCGGCTGGTGCCCTCGACGCCGGCCCGCGTGGCGAGGTTCGCCATGCGCTCGAAGGCCTCGATGTATTCCGGGCGGCAGTCCGGATATCCGCTGTAGTCGAGCGCATTTACCCCGATGAAGATGTCCTGCGACTCGAGCACCTCCGCCCAGGCCAGCGCGTGACTCAGGAAGATGGTATTCCGGGCCGGGACGTAGGTGACCGGGATACCCGAGCCCATGGCCTCCGCGCTGCGGCCCTTGGGCACCGGGATATCGGCGGTGAGCGCCGAGCCGCCGATGGCGCGAAGGTCGAGCCGAAGCACGAGATGCTCCTTGGCGCCGAGCGCCGCGGCCACCCGTCGAGCGGAGTCGAGCTCGCGATCGTGCCGCTGGCCGTAGTCGAAGGAGAGCGCGTAGGCGTCGAAGCCCTCGGCCCGCGCGCTCGCGAGCGCGGTGGCCGAGTCGAGGCCGCCCGAGAGCAGGACCACCGCGCGGCGGGCGGCCATCAGACCCCCCGTCGGGCGCCCCAGATCAGGACGTGGAGCCGGGGCGAGAAGCGGAACCCGTGGGCCTTGCAGGCCTCCACGAGCCAGGGCGAGCGCGCGGCCAGCTCCTCCGCGCGCAGCCCTTCCGGCTGCAGCAGCACCCGCTCGCGCGGCAGCGCGAACCGCTCGGTCAGCCGCAGGACCTCGCCGATCTCGCCGGGCTCGCTCACCACGAGCTTCCACCAGGTGTCGCGCGCGAGGAATGCGCGGATCGCGGCGGCGTTGATCCGCCGCTCCTCCGCCACCCCGGAGCCGGCGAGCTTCACCGAGACGTTCCACTGGATCGACGGCGGCGCGTCGGCCGGCGGGGGCAGGGTGCCGGAGGTCTCGACCTCGATGGTGTAGCCGCGGCCGGACAGTACGCCGACGAGCGGGACGAAGAGCGCCGACTCGAGCGGCTCGCCACCGGTGACGACCACCCGGCGGCACGGGAAGGCGGCGACCTCGTCGAGCAGCGCGGGCAGCGTCACCTCGCGGCCGGCGACGGGATCCCAGGAGTACTTCGTTAGAACGTCTCGGCGACGCGCCCGCTGATGGCCGGCACGGTCGGAAATGCTAGCACGGCTAGTGGCTCGGGGCCTTCTGCTCCAGACTCTGGATGAAGTCGGCCGGGACTGGCTGGCCGAGGCTCTCGGCCCGCCGCACCGCCTGCCACGACTCGTCGTAGTAGCCGGCGCGGTAGAGGAGCACCGCGAGCCCGAACTGGGTGTTCCCGTTCCGTGGCTCGGTCCTGGCGCACACCTCGAAGTCTAGCAGATGGGCCTTGCCGTGCCCTGGAGCCCTTTGATATAACAGGCAAGATCGGAAAGGAGGACCGTCCCATGGCCTACAGCCTGACCGATTCCCTCAAGCACAACCGATTCCAGGTGGTGTCCGTCGACACCGCGGCGAGCACGCTCCGCGTGCGCGGCGAGTCCGAGGCCTGCACCGATTTCATGTGCGGTGAGGCTCTGGTGGTCACCGACGAGGGCACCACCCGCGACCTCGAGCGCCTGCACCCGGGCGACATCGTCACGCTCGACCACAAGGACGGTCGCGCGCAGCAGATCCGCGTGGTCCGGCGCGTGTGGGACGAGTACTCCAGCCCCGAGTGGTAAGCGGCTCAGGCGATGCCGGTGTGCACGGTGACGGTGCCGAGCCCGAGGCGCCGGTAGCCCACGCCCCGTAGTCCGACCTTCTCCATCAGAGCGGATAGCTCGCCCGGCGTCACGAAGCGATCCACCGACTGCGGCAGGTACGTGTAGGCCTCCCGGTCGCCGCCCACCAGTTGACCCACTCGCGGCACCACGTGGTGGAAGTAGAGACGGAAGAGCGTCGAGAACCCGGGCGCGGTCATCTGGGTGATCTCGAGCGCCACCACCCGGCCGCCCGGCCGGCTCACCCGTCGCATCTCCCGCAGGCCCTGCTCGAGGTCGGCCAGGTTCCGCAGCAGGAACGCGCTCGTCACGCACGCGAAGGTCCGCGTCTCGAACGGCAGGGCCAGCGCGTCCGCCGCCATCAGGCGGATCCGGCGCGCCTCCTCGAGCCCGCGCATCTTGTCGCGCGCGACCGCGAGCATGCCGAGCGAGAAGTCGGCCCCGATCACCGCGCGGTGCGGGTGGAGCTCGGCCAGCTCCAGCGCCAGGTCGCCGGTGCCGGTGGCCAGGTCCAGCGCCGGGCCGTCCGGGGAGGCGATGGTCTGCCGGGCGGCCATGGCGCGCCACGCGTGATGCATGCCGAAGGTCATGAGGCTGTTCATCAGGTCGTAGCGCCGCGCGATGCGCGAGAACATCGCGCTGACGAACCGGGCCTTGTCCACGCCGTCCAGGACGTCGCTCACGCGAGGCGGCCCGCGATCACGGAGAGGAAGAGGATCACCGCGATGTAACCGTTGACGTTGAAGAACGCCACGTCGAGCCGCGAGAGGTCGTCCGGCGAGACGAGCGAGTGCTCGTAGACCAGCAGGCCCGCCACCACCGCGACCCCCAGCCAGTAGAGCCAGCCGAGCCCCATCATCCAGCCCAGGAGCGCGAAGGCGGCGATGGTCAACACGTGGCAGATCCGCGCGGTGGCGAGCGCGGCGGGAATTCCGAAGCGCGCGGGGACCGAGTGCAGGCCGGTGCGACGGTCGAACTCGACGTCCTGGCAGGCGTAGATGAGATCGAAGCCCGCGATCCACACCGTGAGCGCGAACCACAGCACGTAGACCGGCGGCGCGAAGGCCCCGCGCACCGCGATCCAGCCGCCCGCCGCCGCGATGCCGTCGGTGAAGCCCAGGATCCAGTGCGAGAGCCAGGTGAAGCGCTTGGTGTAGGAGTAGCCCACCAGGAACACGACCGCGAGCGGGGCCAGGATCAGGCAGAGCGGGTTCAGCATGTAGGCCGAGAGCAGCAGCAGCGCGCCCGCCGCCACCGCGGCGCCCGCCACCGGGGCGGGGGTCAGCAGCCCCGCAGGCAGGTGGCGTCGGGCGGTGCGGGGGTTGGCCGCGTCGATGAACCGGTCGGCGAGGCGGTTGACCGCCATGGCCAGCGTGCGGGCCCCCGCCATCGCCAGCGTCACCCAGAGCAGGGTGGGCCAGCCCGGCCAGCCATCGGCGGCCAGCACCATCGCCACGTAGGCGAAGGGCAGGGCGAAGACGGTGTGCTCGAACTTGATCGCGTCGAGGAAGTGGCGGACGGCGGTCACCGCGGGCCCGCGTTACAGGCCGTACTCGGCCCAGCGCCGGGTGACCAGCGCGCGGATGTCCTCGCTCATCACGATCTCCTCCGGCCACGGCTGCCCGATGCCGTCGGCTTCCGTCTTCTCGGTGGCGTCGACGCCGAGCTTGCCGCCGAAGCGGTGCCGCATGGCCGCGTGGTCCAGGTCGTCCATCGGCCCGTCCACGACGACGAGGTCGCGCTTGGGATCGATGTTGCCGGTGGCCCGCCACGCCACCTCCGAGAGGTCGTGCACGTTGACGTGATCGGAGACCACCACGATGTTCTTGGCCAGCATCATGAGCCCGAGGCCCCACAAGGCGTACATGACCTTGCGGGCGTGGCCCGGGTAGCGCTTCTTGATCGAGACGATCACCAGATTGTGGAAGATCCCCTCGGCCGGCATGTTCATGTCCACCACCTCGGGCAGCATCATCCGGATGATGGGCAGGAAGATGCGCTCGGTGGCCTTGCCCAGCCAGTAGTCCTCCTGCGGCGGGCGGCCCACGATGGTGGTCGGGTAGATCGGGCTCTTCCGGCTTGTGATCGCCTTGAGGTGGAACACCGGATAGTCGCGCGCGAGCGAGTAGTAGCCGGTATGGTCGCCGAACGGCCCCTCGAGCCGCCGCTCGCCCGGATCGACCCAGCCCTCCAGCACGATCTCGGCCTCGGCCGGCACGTCGATGTGGACGGTCTTGCAGGGCACCATCGGCACGCCCGACCCGCGCAGCCATCCCGCGAAGACCATCTCGTCGACGCCGGGCGGCAGGGGCGCGGAGCCCGAGTAGATCGCGCACGGGTCGCCCCCCAGCGCGATGGCCACCTCCATCGGCTCGCGCCGCTCCTCGGCCAGGCGCTGGTGCTCGGCGGAGCCCTTGTGGATCTGCCAGTGCATGCCGAGGGTCTGGTCGTCGAACACTTGAAGCCGATACATCCCCACGTTGCGCGCCCCGGTGACCGGGTCGCGGGTGAAGACCATGGGCAGCGTGATGTAGCGGCCGCCGTCGCCCGGCCAGCAGCGCAGGATGGGCAGCGCGGCGAGCGAGGGCCGGTCGGTCTCCACCACCTCCTGGCAGGGGGCCGAGCGCACGCGCTTGGGGCCGGCCCTGGCGAGGTCGAAGAGGTCGCCGAGCCGGCGGAGCTTCTCGAACATCGAGCCCGGCATGCGCAGGTCGAGGAGCTTGGCCACCCGCGCGGACAGCTCGTCGAGGCGCTCCACTCCGAGGGCGGCGGCCATCCGCTCGGCCGATCCGAAGGCGTTGATGAGCACCGGCATCTCCGAGCCGCGCACGTTCTCGAAGAGAAGGGCCACGTTGCGGCCCCCCGCGCTCTTGGACACCCGATCGGCGATCTCGGCGATCTCGAGGTCGCGCGAGACCGGCGCGCTCACCCGGCGGAGCCAGCCGTGCTTGTCGAGGTGGCCGATGAACTCGCGGAGATCGCCGAAGGCCATGGCGGCGCGCTGGACCCTACTCGTGGAAGTAGATCTTGACGAGCCAGCCGGCGACGATGGGGAAGACCAGGCTCGAAGCGGTGCGCACCGCGACGAAGCGCCAGCCCATGAGCGGAGCCTCCCAGGCGATGATGCGCTGCACCCCGAAGAGGGACCACGCGGTCATGTACGCGACCAGGGGGCCCAGCGCCATGCCCGAGTTCGACAGCACCACGAGCAGGGGCACGCTCACCATCGGCCCGCCCGGCGTGATCACGCCCGCCGCGCTCGCGATGAAGATGGCGCTCAACCCCGACTGCTGGCCGAAGTAGCGCCCGACGGTCTCCTGCGGGATCACCACCTGGATCATGCCGGCCAGGATCAGGGCCGGCACCAGGCGCGGGATGATGAACCAGAGCAGGGCGAGGCCGTTCCGGGCGCCCACCGCCGGGAGGCTCGGGTCCTTCAGGTAGGCGACGAACGCGAAGACGATGGCCAGCGAGGTGAGGACGAGGAAGGAAACGTCGAAGAATCCGGCCCGCGGCATGGCGGCATTATACGTCACGTGGGCTATACTGACGTCGCTCCGAGCGATGCGCTGGACGATTCGACGGCTCGTGCTCGCACTGGCACTGCCGCTGGCGGTGGGCGGCGCCTTCGAGATGTGGCTCGGCCCCGCTCCCGCCCTGGTCGCGGTCGTGCTCGCGACGCTGCTCGTCGGCTGGATCGCGATCGGCTACACCGTGCGCGAGGCCGCCGCGCAGCAGCGGGCGGCCGCCTCCGGGCTCCAGTGGCTCCAGGCTCTCGCCCAGGTGAGCCTCTCCCTCTCGCAGGGCCTCGACCGCAATCGGCTCCTCCGCCAGATCACCGAGGCGCTCGCCACCCTCACCTCCGCCCACAACGTCGTCCTGTGGGAGCTGGACGCCGCCTCGAGCCGGCTGGTGCGGCGCGCCTGGACCACGGACCCGTCGATCGGGGCCATGGAGCTCCCGTCCTCGCTGACCCTGCAGCAGGGCGGTGCCGGCTGGATCGCTCGCCACCGCGAAGCGCTCTTCGTCGACGACATCGCGCAGGACGCGCGGATCATGGCCGCCGACTGGGCGCTCAGCCGCGACCTGGTCGCCTTCGCGGGGGCGCCGGTGGCGGCGGGCGACGAGCTGCTGGGCGTGCTCACGCTCAACCTCAAGCGAGGCCGCCTGCCCGAGGGCAACGATCGCGCGCTCCTCCTGTCCTTCGCCTCGCAGGCCGCGGTGGCCATGCGCAACGCGCGGCTCTTCGCCGACAACACCCGCCTCTACGAGGAGGCGCAGCAGCGGGTGCGCGAGCTGCAGGAGACGCAGGCCCAGCTCGTGCAGGCCGCCAAGCTCTCCGCGGTGGGCCAGCTCGTCTCCGGCGTGGCCCACGAGCTGAACAACCCGCTCTCGGTGGTGATCGGCTACGGCCAGCTGCTGCTCGCCCGGGGCGTGCCCGATGAGGCGCGGCGCCCGATCGAGCTGATGATCGCGCAGGGCGAGCGCATGGCGAAGATCGTCCAGAGCCTCATGCTTTTTTCCCGCCAGCGCAAGCCGGAGCGCCGGGCGGTGAGCCTGCCCGACATCATCCAGCAGATCCTCACCCTGCGCGACTTGCAGCTGGCGATCGCGAGCATCCACCTCGAGACCGACTTCGGCGCCGATGTGCCCCCGGTGCAGGGTGATCCCTACCAGCTCCAGCAGGTGTTCCTGAACCTGGTGCTCAACGCCGAGCAGGCGATCCTCGGCAGCGGGGTGGGCGGCCGGCGCTCCGGCGACCGCATCCGCCTCAGCACGCGCACGCGGCTCGACGGGGATCAGTCCTGGGTGGTCGCCCAGGTGGCCGACAACGGCCCCGGCATCCCGGCGGAGGTGCTCCCGCGCATCTTCGAGCCCTTCTTCACCACCAAGAAGGTGGGGGAGGGCGCGGGGCTCGGCCTGAGCGTCTCGTACGGCATCGTCGAGGAGCACGGTGGGCGACTCTCGGTGGAGAGCGGCCCCGGGCGCAGCGTGTTCACGCTCGAGCTGCCCGCCGCCGCGCCAGTGAGCGCCGGGGTGGGCGCTTGACTTCGACCCGAGCGCTCGCGTAGTAAGGGGTCCCATGGTCAAGGCGGAGCTCGTCACGGCGATGGCCAAGGCCTCCGGCGGCTCGAAGGTCTCCGCCGAGAAAGCCCTCAATGCCCTGCTCGACAATGTGTTCGACTCGCTCCGCCGCGGGCGGAAGGTGACCATCGGCGGCTTCGGCACCTTCCTGGTGAGCCGCCGGGCCGAGCGGAACGGTCGCAACCCGCGCACCGGCAAGGCCATCAAGATCCCCGCGTGCCGGGTGCCGCGCTTCAAGCCGAGCCGGTCGCTCAAGCACCACCTGCAGTAGCGCGCCGTTTGCTAACTCCGCGTCCGTCCTGCCTTGACACCCCTCGGCGCCGCCCCGTACAATGGCCGTCGCGTTGGGGGATCGTCTAATGGTAGGACGCCAGGTTCTGGCCCTGGTAATGGGGGTTCGAGCCCTCCTCCCCCAGCCATCTAAGCTTCTCCGCGCTGAGGGTAGGTAGGTCTCGGGCGCGGATAGCACGGTAGTGAGGCGGCCCCATCGTCTAGAGGCCTAGGACATGGCCCTCTCAAGGCTAAAACACGGGTTCGAATCCCGTTGGGGCCACCAGATTGTTTTTGTTGATGTTTTACGCTCCGGGTTTGAGGAACTTTCAAAAGTTCTTCAAACACGGAGTCGTGTATCTCGCCTAACTGCTCAGTAGGTCCAACGCCTTCCCCTCGTAGAACTCGACCGTTCGCTTGAGTTGCGCGGGTCGGATCTGCGCGTACGTCTGCGTGGTATCGATTCGCGTGTGGCCGAGCATGGCCCGCACGGCTTCGAGGTCATGGTGCTGCTCGAGGATCTCCATGGCGACGCCATGGCGGAGGTCATGCGGCTTCAACATCGGCTGGCCGATGATCCGGCCATAGGTCTTGCAAAGCCGCCAGATGGTCTTGCCGGTGATTGGGCGGTGAATCCTGCCCTGGCGGCGCTGCCCCCAGCTCGACCA
>WNFG01000527.1_pt1 | contig 42912 bp, 46 predicted proteins | sample 5400431 | NCBI WGS metagenome assembly WNFG01 (sample SAMN13153346, study PRJNA577476) | soil metagenome | isolation source: 120 cm saprolite under Douglas fir tree site 2 hole 3 replicate 2 | place: USA:California | collected 2015-04-18
CTCACCGACAAGAACCACCAGCTCTACCCCGACATCGAGTCGGACCGCCGCCTCTACGAGGCCCTCCGCATCGGGGACTACGAGACGTGGCGGAAGACGCCGCTGCACGCCATCGAGTCGTCGGGCCAGCAGGAGATGCTGAACTGGTACATGCTGGCCGGCGCCATGGAGGCGCTCGGACGCAAACCCGACGAGTGCTACTTCCTCGAGACGTGGTCGTTCAACTCGAACAAGTGCTTCGCCACGTTCATGCCCTGAAGGAGATCGGCGTGCCGACACCCACTCCCCAGCCGACCCCGCGCCTGCACGTCGCCGACGCGCGCCCGAACGGCGCCGTCCCCAAGCTCAGCGGCGACATCCGGCACCTGATCCCGAAGCTCGGCCTGCGCAACTACTGGTACCCCGCGGTCGAGGCCCGCCACGTCGGGCGGCGGAAGCCGGTCAAGGTCTCGCTCCTGGGCGAGGAGCTGTGCCTGTTCCGCGGCGCGGCCGGGGACGTGGTGGCCATCCAGGACGTCTGCCCCCATCGCGGGGCGCGGCTCAGCGAGGGCGACTGCCACTACCAGGGAACCGTCGCGTGCCCGTACCACGGCTGGGTGTACGACGAGTCAGGCAAGAACGTCATGGTGCTCTCGGAGGGCCCGAATTCCGGCGTGTGCGGCAAGGCCGGCACCGAGGCCAAGGCGTACCCGACCCGCACCGTCAAGGGCCTGGTGTTCGTCTGGATCGGCGAGGGCCCGCCCGCCCCCATCGAGCAGGACGTGCCGGAGGAGTTCTTCGACGAGGAGACCCTCATCCTCATCGGCCAGGTCGACTGGCGGTGCAACTGGGAGGTCGCCCTCGAGAACTCGATGGACTCGCACGTCAACTACGTGCACCGCAACGCGGTGGTGGTCGCCCGCAGCGGCTTCATCGCGCGGGGCGCGCAGGGCGAGCACCCGATCTTCGTGGGCAACGGCTTCGGCGGCGACGTGGCGGAGTCCAACTACATGCGCCAGAACCCGCTCCAGGACGTCTACCCCGACGGCCGCGCGTGGCCGAAGACCACGTACCGGCGGTTCTGGACGTGGCTCACCCGCCCGCTCGCCGAGCGGGCGCGACGGCACATTCCCCCGCCCCGGTCCGCCACGCGCCGAGTTCGGCTGGGACCTCTACACCCGCATGTGCGTGCCGGTCGAGGAGCACCTGACGCGCGTGTGGTACTACCACTGCCTCCGGCCCAAGACCGCGCTCGGGCGGCTCGGCGAGCGGCTGGCCTACGCCGCGATCCACCGCTGGATCATCGAGTACAACTTCTCGCGCCAGGACGAGCGGGTGATGATCAACCAGCGCTACGACACCCCCGAGAAGCTCTCGTCGACCGACGCGGAGGTGACAAGCACTTCGGCGGCCGCGACGCCCCGTTCGAGTACCGGAACCCCGACGATCTGTCGCCGGACGCGGTCCCGCTCGATCGGGTCTCGGTGCGCTACCTCCAGGAGCGGCGGCGGGCCGCCCGGTGACCCTCAGCCGCCGGGGGCTGCTCCGGACCATCGCCCTCGGCGGCGCGGCGGCGGCCTTGACGCGGGCCATGCCGGCGCGCGCGAGCGTCACACCGGCGGAGTGGCAGCCGGTCGTGGCCGCGGCGAAGAAGGAGGGCAAGATCGTCGTCAACACGTTCCCCGGCGACGGCTACAAGCGGGCCCTCAAGGCCTTCAGCCAGGCCTACCCGGACATCAAGCTCGAGCACACCGGGCTGCACTCCCAGGACTTCGCCCCCCGCGTCCTGCAGGAGCGCCAGGCGAGCCTCTTCACCTGGGACGTGGCCACCATCCCCACCAGCACCGCGCTCCAGGTGCTGCGGCCGGCGGGGGTGTGGGATCCGGTGCGGCCTGCCATCGTGCTGCCGGAGGTGCTGGACGACGCGGGCTGGGAGGGCGGCTTCGAGCGCGGCTTCGGCACCGTGAAGGACCGCGCGCTCGCCTACGCCTACTGCGCGGTGCGGGGGGCGGGCGTCACGATCAACACCGACCTGGTGAAGGACGACCAGGTCAAGAGCCTCACCGACCTCCTGAATCCCCGCTGGAAGGGCAAGCTGCTCCTGCCCGACGTGCGGACCATGGGCGATTCGTTCTGGTCGATGACGAGTGCCCGGCTCAACCTGGGCGACGACATCATCAAGAAGCTCTTCGTGGACCAGGAGCCGGCGCTGAGCCGGGACACCCGCCAGATCGCCGAGTTCATGGTGCGTGGCCGCTATCCCATCGCGCTCGGGGTCAACCCGCTGCTCCTGAGCCAGTTCCAGAAGCAGGGGCTCGGCAAGAACCTCAAGACCCTGCACTTTCCCGAGATGGACACCTTCAACTCGAGCAGCAGCGTGGTCTGGCTGCTGAACCGGGCGCCCCATCCGAGCGCGGCCAAGGTCTTCATCAACTGGCTGCTCACCAAGGACGCCCAGGTGGCGTGGGCCCGCGAGGTCGAGACCAACAGCCGGCGCCTCGGGGTCGAGCCGGGCAACCCGCAGTACGCGGTGCCCCGGGCGGCCAAGCTCCTGCAGGTCGACGCCGAGGAGAACCTGGCCGAGGTGGTCAAGACGCAGGACATCGGCAAGGCGGTCATCAAGTAACGCACCCGCCGACGGAGCCGACAGTGCCCGCGCAGCCCGGCGGCGGCGAGACGGTCCTCGCGCTCGACCGCGTCAGCAAGCGGTTCGGGGAGGCGGCGGCGGTGGACTCCGTCTCCCTCGAGATCCGCCGCGGCGAGATCTTCACGCTGCTCGGGCCGAGCGGCTGCGGCAAGACCACCACCCTCCGCCTGGTGGCCGGCCTCGAGCGGCCCGACGGCGGTGAGATCACCCTGCGCGACCGGGTGGTGGCCTCCGCGGCGCGCCGGGTCTTCGTGGCCCCCAACCGCCGCAACCTCGGCATGGTGTTCCAGTCCTACGCGGTCTGGCCGCACATGACCGTGTTCGAGAACGTGGCCTACCCCCTCGAGCTGCGCGGCCTTCCGCGAGCCGTCGTGCGCGAGAAGGTGGCCCGGGTGCTGGACCTGGTGGGCCTGGGCGGGACGGAGACGCGGCCCGGTACATTGCTGAGCGGCGGGCAGACGCAGCGCCTGGCTCTCTGCCGCGCCCTCGTCTACGAGCCGGATCTCCTCTTGCTCGACGAGCCCTTCAGCAACCTGGACGCCAAGCTGCGCGAGCAGATGCGGGTGGAGGTAAAGCTCCTGCAGCGCCGCCTCGGCATCACGGTGCTCTTCGTCACCCACGACCAGATCGAGGCGCTCAGCCTCTCCGACCGGATCGCGGTCATGCACGGGGGGCGCGTGGAGCAGGTCGGCGCGCCGCGGACCCTGTACGAGCAGCCCACCTCCGCCTTCGTGCGGGACTTCCTCGGCCAGACGGTGGTGCTCGCCGGCCGCGTCACCGCCTCCGCGTCCGCGCGGGTCGGAGCCAGCGTGACGGTGGCGATGAACGGGCCGCTCACCGGATGCACGCTCGCGGGCCGGCGCACGTCCGCGGCCCCCCTCGGCCCGGGATCGGCGGCGACGATCGCGATCCGCCCCGAGGACATCCGGGTGGCGCCGGACGACGCGGCGGGAAGCGACCCCGACCACCTCCTCGGCACCATCGACACCCTCTCCTTCGTCGGCGATCGCTACGAGGCCCGCGTCGCCCTCGGCGGCGAGCACTGCATCGTGCTCCTCCTGAGCCGGGCGCGCGAGTGGCGCGAGGGCGAGCGGGTGCGCCTCGGCTTCCCCCCCGAGCTGGTGAGCGTGTGGCCGGCGTGACCTCCATCCTCGCGGCCCCCGGGCCGCGACGCCTCGAGCTGCAGACGGTGCTCTGCACCACCGTGCTCGCGGCGGTGGCCCTCTGCGTGGTGTTCCCGCTGCTCCTGGTCGCGCTGCAGAGCCTCCAGGTCGCGCCGCCGGGCCAGCCCGCTCGCTACGGCCTCGACGGCTGGCGGGCGGCCCTGGGCGAGCCCGGGCTCCGCGCGGCCCTGGTCAATACCCTCACCGTCACCTTCGTGCGCCAGCTCATCTCCCTGCCGCTCGCGGTGCTCGTGGCCTGGCTCCTCGCCCGCACCGATCTGCCCGGGCGCGCCTGGGTCGAGTTCGCGTTCTGGGCCGCCTTCTTCCTGCCGCCGTTCACGGTGACGCTCAGCTGGATCCTCCTGCTCGATCCCGAGTACGGCCTCGTCAACACCGCGCTCGCCCGGCTCCCGTTCGTGACGTCGGGCCCCTTCAACATCTACTCGTTCTGGGGCATCGTCTGGGTCCACGTCCTCACCGGGTCCCTGACCGTCAAGGTGATCCTCCTCACCCCCGCGTTCCGCAACATGAACGCGGCCTTCGAGGAGGCCTCCCGGGTGGCGGGGGCGGGCACGCTCCGCACCGCGCTCCGGATCACGGTGCCGGTGATGGCCCCCGCCATCCTGTCGGTGCTGCTGCTCGGCACCATGGTGTCGCTGCAGACCTTCGAGGTGGAGCAGGTGCTGGGCCTGCCCTTCCGCTTCTTCGTGTTCAGCACCACGATCTACGACCTGCTCGTCACCCGGGTCCCGCGCTACGACGCGGCCACCGCGCTGGCGGTCCTGATCCTGGCCGCGATGCTCCCGCTCGTGTTCGCGCAGCAGTGGCTGACCCGCGGCCGGCGCTACACCACCGTGACCGGCCAGTTCCAGCGCCGGGTCCACGCGCTCGGCCGGTGGCGCGCGCCCGCGACCGGCCTCGTGGTGGCCCTGGTGGTCGTGGTGCTGGGGGCGCCGGTGGCATTCGCGCTCCTCGGCACCTTCATGAAGCTCTTCGGCTTCTTCCACGTGCCGGACCCGTGGACGCTCGCCAACTGGCAGACCGTCCTCTCCGACGACCTGTTCCTGCGCTCGCTGCACAACACGCTGGTGCTCTCGATCGGCACCGCGGTGGCCGCGATCGTGGTGCACTCGCTCATCGCCTACATCATCGTGCGCACCTCCTACGCGGGCCGGCGGCTGCTCGATTTCGTCTCGTGGCTGCCGTTCACGGTGCCGGGCATCATCCTGGGCCTGGCCCTGCTCTGGCTCTTCCTCGGGGTCTCCTTCCTGCGGCCGCTGTACGGCACCACCACGCTCCTGATCGTCGCGGGAGTCATCGCGGGCATGCCGCTCGGCGTGCAGATCATCCGGAGCGGGCTCCTGCAGCTGGGCGGCGAGCTGGAGGAGGCCTCCCGGATCGCGGGCGCGACCTGGTGGGTGACCTATCGCCGAATAGTCCTGCGCCTGATGGCCCCGACCCTGATCGCGGTGGGCATGATCACCTTCGTGGGCGCGGCCCGCAACATCGGCAACTTCGCCCTGCTCACCACCAGCGCCAACCGGCCCCTCTCGATCCTCCAGCTCGACTACGTGGCCCAGCGCAAGTTCGAGGAGGCGGTGGTCGTGGCGTGCATCATCATGCTGGTCTCGCTGGCCGGGGCCCTGCTCGCGCGACTGATCGGGCTGCGCAGCGGGGGACTCGGTTGATGGAGTGCCCGTGCGTCTAGCCCAGAAGATCGCGATCGTGACCGGGACCAGCCCCAACATCGGCGGCGGCATCGCCGAGGGCCTCGCCGAGGAAGGCGCCACCGTGGTGTGCGTGGACGTGGCGGCGGACAACGCGGGCCAGTGCGCGGAGGGGATCCGCCGGAGTGGGGGCCAGGCCCTCGGCATCACGTGCGACGTGACCGACGAGGGCCAGGTCGAGGCGATGGTGGCTCGCGTCCGCCAGGCCTACGGCGGCGTCGACGTCCTGGTGAACAACGCGGGCATCCTCGGGGGCCTCGGCGTGCTCGAGATGCCGGTGGAGCGCTGGAGCCGCCAGATCGCGGTCAACCTGACCGGGACGTTCCTCTGCACCAAGCACGTGGCGCGACTGATGGTGGCGCAGCAGCGGCGCGGCAGCATCGTGGTGGTGGTCTCGACGGCCGGCCACCAGGGCCAGGCCGGCAACATCGCCTATTCGACCAGCAAGAGCGGGCTGCTCAACTTCACCCGGGCCGCCGCGATGGACCTGGCCCGCCACGGCATCCGGGTGAACAGCCTGACCCCCACCGCGACCGACACCGAGGAGGCCGCCGATCGCGCGGTGGCCTGGGGACGTCCCCGCCCCGAGCCGCGCCCGCGCGGCCTCGACTTCGCGAAGATGGTCCCGATGGGAAGGCTGCCGAGCCCCCGCCACTACGCCCGCGCGGTCGCCTTCCTGGCCTCCGACGACGCGGAGCTGATCACCGGCACCGATCTCCGCGTGGACGCGGGCGCGATCGCGAAGTACTGGCCCTGGATCCCGAACGCCTGATCGCGGGCCGTACCCGACCAAGGTAGGGGTAGACGCTCGCCCCCTGGGTCATTACGCTACGAGGATATCGACCTCGCGCGGGCCGAGGAGCACCGACCGCCGAGGAGCCCGTACCCGTGACGCAGCCTAGCCCGGCGCCCCGATTCTGGCCGACCGCCGGCCCCTCGGGGCTGGCCGTCATCGGTATGGCGGTTCTGACCGCGATCTCGGTTCGATTCGCCTTCCGGTCCGCCCTGCTGTACCTGATCGCGGTCGTGTTCGTCTCGCTGACCGGCGATCTCCCGGCCGCGGCCGTCGTCTCGCTGATCGCGTTCCTCTGCCTCGCGGGCTTCCTCTCTCCGGCGGGCCTCCCGGCCGCGCTGGTCGAGCCGCTCAATCTCACGGCCCTGGTGTCCTTCTTGACGACCGCCTTCGTGGTCACCCGCCTCGTCTCCCGATGGCGCACGTCGTTCCGGGAGATCCAGGCCCTCAAGGACCAGCTCGGGCTGGTGATCGACTCCATTCCGGCGTGGGCCAGCGTCATCCGGCCCGACGGCGCCGTCGAGTTCGTCAACCGCTGGGGGCTCGAATACACCGGCCTCCGAGTCGAGGACACCCTGGGTTCCGGATGGAAGATCGCGGTGCATCCCGACGATCGGGCCGCGTTCGCGAGCGCGCGGCGCCGGGCGCTCGCGACGGGCGAGCCGTTCGAGATCGAGGCCCGCTTCCGTCGGGCCGACGGCGTCTATCGCTGGTTCCTGACCCGGGTCGCGCCCCTGCGCGACGGCGGGCGCATCGTCCGGTGGTACGGCGTGTCGGCCGACATCGAGGATCGCAAGGTGGCGGACGCCCTCCTGGCCGGGGAGAAGCTGCTGCTGGAGATGATCACCCGGGGCGATCGGCTCGCTCTGATCCTGGACGCGCTCTGTCGGCTCGCCGAGGAGCGGTGCAGTGGCGCGCTCTGCTCGATCCTGCTGGTGGGGCCCGATGGCACCTCCCTGCGCCACGGCGCCGCGCCCAGCCTCCCGGGCGCCTACGTCAAGGCCATCGACGGAGTGCCGATCGGCCCGAGCGCCGGATCGTGTGGAACGGCCGCCTACCGGGCCCAGCCGGTCGTCGTCTCCGACATCGCGGCGGATCCCCTGTGGGCCGACTATCGCGCCCTGGCCCTGTCGCATTCGCTGCGCGCGTGCTGGTCCACCCCCATGCTCTCCTCCGAAGGCCCGGTGCTGGGCACCCTCGCGGTGTACTACCGCGAGCCCCGCCGGCCCACCCCGCACGAGCGCGACATCGTCGAGCGCATCACGCACCTGGCCGCGGTGACCGTCGAGCGCAAGCAGGCGGAGGAGGCCCTGCACCAGGCCCAGATCGAGCTGGCTCGCGTGACCCGCGTCACCACCCTGGGCGAGCTCACCGCCTCCATCGCCCACGAGGTCAATCAGCCCCTGGCCGCGATCGTCGCCGACGCCTCCGCGTGCCTGCAGTGGCTGGCCGCCGACCGTCCCGACCTCGACAGCGTCCGGGAGGCGCTCGCCGCGATGGTCAAGGACGGCGAGCGGGCCGCCGACGTGATCGGCCGCATTCGCGCGCTGCTCTCGCGGTCGCGAGTCGCCCCCGAGCCGTGCGACCTGGCCGGGATCGTCCACGACGTGTTGCCCCTCGTCGCCCCCGAGATGGGCCGGCACGGGATCGTGCTGCAGACCGCGCTCGCCCCGGAGCTGCCGCGGGTCCTCGGCGACCGGATCCAGCTGCAGCAGGTCCTGCTGAACCTGCTGGTGAACGCGGCCGAGGCGATGCGCGAGACCCCGCCGGAGCGGCGCCGCGTCGTGGTGCGATCGACCGTGGAGTCTCGCGACGACGGGGCGTGGGCGGTCCTGGCGGTGGAAGACGCGGGGGTCGGCTTCCGCGAGCAGGACGAGGCCCGCCTGTTCGAGGCGTTCTACACCACGAAGCCGAGCGGCCTCGGCATGGGGCTCTCCATCAGCCGCTCGATCATCGAGCGGCACGGCGGACGCCTGTGGGCCACCCCGAATCCGGACCACGGGGCCACCTTTCACTTCGCCCTGCCGGAGACGCGATGACCGCCCGGAGCTAGCGCAGCACCGCCTCCGCGATGCGGGTCAGCTCGCGCACCATCTCGGGCTCCGACTTCGAGGTGGCCGGACGCACGATGACCCGCGTGGCCCCCGCGTCGTGAAACCGCGTGATCAGATCCCGATCGGCCGGCTGGCCGTGCACCGAGATGCTGATGGCGGCCGGATCGCGGCCGGCCTCCTTGGCGAGCCGGTCGAGGGCGGCGCGCTTCTCGCGGAGCTCCACGGGCGTGACCCGGTTCGGCAGCCACCCGTCGCCCCAGGCCACCACGCGCTCGAGCACCCGCGGGGCGTCGCCGCCCAGGAGCACCGGCGGGTGCGGCTTCTGGGCCGGCTTGGGATTCGAGCGGACCGGCGGGAAGTCGTAGAACTTGCCGTGGAACTCCGCCTCCGGCTTCGTCCACAGCTCCTTCATGGCCAGGATCGACTCGCGGGTCTGGCCCCAGCGGTGGTCGAAGTCGCCGCCCATGAGCTGGGTCTCCTCCCGCAGCCACCCGGCCCCGATGCCGAAGAGAAAGCGCCCGCCGCTGAACAGATCGAGCGTGGACACCTCCTTGGCCAGCAGCAGCGGGTGGCGCTCCGGGACCAGCACGATACCGGTCGCGAGCTTGATCCGGCTGGTCGTCCCGGACGCGCGGGCCAGGGCCACGAAGGGATCGATGAAGTGCGAGTACGCCTCGGGGATCACCCCGTCCGCGGTGCCGGGGAAGCGGCTGGTGGTGTGCACCGGGATGAACGGGTGCTCGGCGCACCAGAACGACTCGAAGCCGAGCGCCTCGGCGGTGCGGGCCATGGCCCCCACGTCGACGAGATACGCGGGCAGCGGGACGGAGATGCCGACGTTCATGGGAGCCTCCTGGGGTGGGCGATCAGTCGAAGATGATGCCGCCGTCGACGTTGAGCGACTGGCCGGTGATGTTCCGCGCGGCCGGCGAGGCGAGGAAGACCGCGAGGGCGGCCACGTCCTCCGGGTCGTTGGGGCGGCCGAGGGGGATGACCGCGTTGCGCCGGCGCGTCATCTCCTCGAGCGACAGACCCTCGTCGCGCGCGCGGACCGCCACGTTGGCCTCGGAGAGCGCGGTGACCGTGACGCCCGGGCAGATGGCGTTGACGTTGATGTCGTGGCGCGCGAGCTGCTGCGCGGCGGTTCGGGTGAGCGAGATGACGCTCCCCTTGCTGGCCGCGTAGATCGCGTTCGAGGTGCCCGCGTACCCCTTCCCCGCGATGGACGCGATGTTGATGATGCGGCCGCGCCGCCGCGGGATCATCTCCCGCGCCACCCGCTGCAGGCAGAAGAAGACGCCCTTGGCGTTGACCCGCATGATGCGATCCCAGTCCTGCTCGGTGAGATCCATGATGTAGGCGCGGCGCGTGACCCCGGCGTTGTTCACCAGGACGTCGATCCCGCCGAGGGCGCCCGTCACCGCCTGCACCATCCGATCGATCGCGGTCAGGTCGCCCACGTCGGTCTCGAGGGCCAGGCCCCGAGTCCCGAGCGCGCCGATCGCCTCCGCGGTGGCCTTGGCCGCCGCCCCGTCGACGTCGACCGCGGCCACGCGCGCACCCGCGCGAGCCAGGGCCAGCGCGGTCGCCTTGCCGATCCCGCTCCCGGCTCCGGTGACGACCGCGACGCGATCCGCGAGGACCATGCCGGGGCCGCCGACTACCGTCGGGCCGCGGCCCGGTGGCTGGACGGCTCGTCCGCGCCGCCGCCCACGAAGTGAATCGGCTCCCGGCCCTTGAGCGCGGCGGGCGTGACCATCCACGTGCCCCCGCACGCGGTCGACGCGACCTTCTCCGCGGTACGGGGGCCCCCGAACGGCAGGGTGAACCCGCTCGTCACCGCTCCCAGGAGACAGAAGCTGGCCTTGATCGGCGCGTAGACCAGCGTGGTCGTCACGCTGCCCACCCCGTACGCGACGTCCTGCGATGTGCTTTCCGCGGCGGCGGCCCCGGGCCACGCGGCGGCGAGCAGGGCGACCGTGATCCCTACGAAGGCGGCGAGTCTCGATACGTGTCTCATGCGCGGCGACCTCCTCGATCTGGGTTGTTCGTGAATCGCGCCCAGCCTATCCCGTCGTCGGGACGCTGTAAAGCGCGCGGCCTTCACTCGGCGTCACTCGCCGGCCCTGGTCAGCCGTCGGATGAACACCTCGATCTCCTTCTTGGTCTGCAGATCTCCGGTGCGAGCCGCCACCTCGAGGCCGATCGTGTACGCGGCGGCCGCCTCGGCCGGACGGCCCGCCCGCTCGAGGGCCCGGCCGAGACCACGGTGGGCGGCCGAGTAGTCGGGCTTGAGCCGGACGGCCTCCGCGTATTCCGCCGCGGCCAGGGCCGCCTGACCCGCGTCCAGGTACGCCCCGCCGAGGCCGAACCGGACCACCGGATCGTCGGGCATCATCTCGACCACTTCCTTGAACTCCGCGATCCGATCGCGCTCGGTCACGTCGGGCTCAGCGGTCGAGCCAGGCGGTGACGACCCGCCCGCCGTAGTCGTAGCCCAGGTTGGGGCCGTAGTTCTTGAGCGCGCCGTCCCAGACCGCGATGTAGGTCCCGGTCGGGGCCTGCACGTAGTATTGCAGCTTGGCCAGATGGCGCTGGATGTCGTTGATGACGTCCCGCCGCGCCTTCACGTCCATGGTCCGACGCTGCCGGACCAGGAGATCGTCGAGCGCCGGATCCTTCACGTGGCTCCGGTTGCGCGGCTCCCCGGTGTAGTACTGGCCGAACAGGAAGTTGTCCGCGTCGAGGAAGGGCGTGAGCGGCCCGAACACGGTGGAGTCGAACTTGCCGAGCCGGCACGTCGCCTGGTAGGGGAGTTGAAGCAGACGCTCGCCGCGAAGCCGGTCGGGTAGCCGGCCGCCGCGAGCAGACGCCGGGCTTCCGCGGGATCGTGGCGGTAGCTGCGGGCTCCCTCGCCGAGCTGGTCGATGGGCAGGGCCCAGTCGCCGAGAGCGGCCGGGAGCGGACCGTTGACGACGCCGACGCCCTCGAGGGTCGCCTCGATGATCTCGCGCCGGTCGATGGCCATCGAGACCGCCTGGCGCACCCGCACGTCGCTCCACGGCTTGTTGTCGGTACGCATCGCCAGATCGTTGACCACGTTGGAGGGGAACTCGGCGGTGCGCAGGGTGGGCCGCGTCTGACGCAGCCGGTCCTTGATCTGTACCCAGTCCGTCCGGTTGATCGTCCCCGGGAACTCCCAGCCCAGGTCGTAGCGGCCGGCCAGGAAGGCGGCCATGCGCGAGGCGTTGTCCTCGTCGATCAGCAGCTCGACCCGGTCGATGTACGGCAGTCCGGGCACGAAGTATCCGGGGTGGCGGACCATGGTGAGCGACACGTTGGGCCGGTAGCTCTCGAGCATCCATGGCCCGGTACCGATCACCGCCTCCGGCTTCTTGAGGTCGCCCCACTTCTCGACGCACTCGCGGGCCACGATGCCGCCCGCCATCGGGCTCGCCACCATGTCGAGGAACCAGGCGAAGGGCTCGGAGAGGGTGAAGCGTACCGTGTAGCGGTCGACCGCCTCGACCTTCGCGATCGCGCGGTACATCGACGCGTTGCTGCCCGCCTCGGTGAGCATGCGCTCGAACGTGAACTTCACGTCCTCCGCGGTCAGCTCGCGGCCGCTCACCGGCGGCTTGGCGTGGAAGCGCACCCCGCGGCGCAGCTTGAAGACGTAGGTGGTGTCGCTCGGCTGCGTCCACGACTCGGCCAGATCGCCCTCGATCACCAGGGAGCCGGGCCTGACCGTCGCCCCGGCGCGGTAGCGGAGCAGCCGGCTGTGGGTGAACGAGATTGCCACGTGGGTCTTGTAGGCGTGCACCAGGCTCGCGTCGAAATGCGGCGGGTCCCAGGCCCGGATCGCGAGGGTGCCGCCGCGCTTGGGGGTCTGGCCGAGCGCGCGCGACGGGTAGGCGGCCAGCGCCGCGGCCGCGGTCCCGGCGGCGAGAAAGTCCCGGCGAGTCAGCATTGACGAGCCTCCCTCCGGCGCCGGCGATGCGGGGCGCTCGGTGCGCCAGAGGATACCCGACCCCAGACTTGACAGGCCGGGAAATCGGATCGATTATCCCTGTTGTCGGTCGAGAATAGGTACAAGATAGAAATCCCTGGAAAGAGGCGGACATGAGCGCATCCCTGCTGGCCCCGATCGGAATCCTGGACGAGCACCCGGAATGGTCGAGCCGGCTCATGGCCGAGCTGCAGGCCCGCCGGCTGCCCCACGAGCGCATCGACCACTCCAACCACGCCTACGACCCGCGGGACCGCGAGGCGCGCTACTCGGTGATCGTGAACCGGACCAGCCCTTCCTCGGCCACCCGCGGCCACGCGGGCGTGCTCTTCTACGCCGAGGCGCTGCTCAACCACTACGCCTCGCTCGGGGTGCCGGTCATCAATCCGGTGGCCGCCTACCGCAGCGAGAAGTCGAAGGCGCTCCAGCTCGACCTGCTCGAGCGCGTCGGCGCGCGCTATCCCCGCGCGGTCGTCGTCAACCACCGCGACCAGATCTGGAAGGCGCTCGACCAGATCCACTTCCCGCTCGTGGTCAAGCCGAACATCGGCGGGTCCGGGGCGGGGATCGTCCGCTTCGACTCCCATGATGCCCTCGAGGCGGGAGCCGATCGCCTCGACTTCGGACCGGACGGCACCGTGCTGGTGCAGGAGTACCTCGAGTCCGACGAGGGCGCGATCGTGCGGGTGGAGGTCATGGACGGTCGCTACCTCTACGCGATCCGGATCGTGCGCGACGCCCAGGCCGGCTTCAACCTGTGCCCGGCCGACATCTGCCAGGTGCCGGGCGAGGCCGCCACCGGGGCCACTCCGCTCGAGGCCTGCCCCGCCGCGCCGAAGCCGGGACTCACCGTCACGCGGTTCGACGCGCCGCCCGAGGCGATCGACACCGTGCTGCGTCTCACCCGCGCCGCCGCCATCGACATCGGGGGGGTGGAGTACCTGGTGGCCCGGCGGGATGGGCAGATCTACTACTACGACATCAACGCCACGTCGAACTTCGTGGCCAACGCGCCCGCGCTGCTCGGGTTCGATCCGACCGCGCGCTTCGTCGACTACATCACGCGGGTCGCGACGCGCTCCGCGGGCGGAGCGCCCGCGTCCGTCGCGATCGCCGCGTCCTGACCGCGACATCCCGGAGGTGGGCGAGACGCCGACGCGCGTCCGCCCACCCCTTGCTCCCCAGCTCTCGCAGGACCATCTCCTGGGCCCGGCTCCAGAGCGGCCGGGCCGTTCTGAGGACCGCTCGTCCCCGGGCGGTGAGACGCATCGCCTTGATCCGCCGGTCGGGGTGAGCCGCGCGCTCGGTCAGGCCGTCGCGCTCGAGCAGGCCGAGGCTGCGGGTGAGCGTGGTCTGGTCGATGGCGAGGGCCTCCTCGAGCTGCCGGAGGTTGGCGAGCCCGAGGCGCGCGATCGCCGCGAGCATGCTGAACTGGGTCACCCGCAGGCCGCTCGGCCGCAGCACGTCGTCGTAGAGCTGGGTCACCACCCGGGTCGCCATCCGGAGGGTGTTGCAGACACAGGGAGAGAGCGGCGCCGGCCCGCGCGTCATGGCCCCATCCTAGCAGCCGCCCTCCGGCCGGGCAAGCGGTTATCATGTAGATACATGAATCCCGCGGCCGCGCCCGGGCGTCTCAACCGCCAGGAGGCTCACCCATGCGGATCGCGGTGCTGGGAGCGGGCGGGATCGGAGGCTACTACGGGGCGCGCCTGGCCAAGGCGGGCCACGACGTGGTGCTCGTCGCGCGGGGTGCGCACCTGGAGGCGCTGCAGCGACGCGGGGTGACCGTCCGGACGCCGGACGGGGAGCTGACCCTGCCCATCGCCGCGGTGCCCGACGTCCGGGGCCTCGAGCCCGTCGATCTCCTCCTCTTCTGCGTCAAGGCGTACGACACCGAGGCGGGCGCCCGCTCGATCGCCCCGCTGGTCGGGCGCGACACCGTGGTCCTCACCGTCCAGAACGGCCTGGACCGCGCGGAGGCGCTCGCGACGGCGCTCGGCGGAGCCAGCGCCGTGCTCGCCGGCGCGGTGTACGCCGCGCTCCAGCTCGCCGGGCCCGGAGTCGTCGTTCGCACCGGTCCCGAGGCCCGGATCGCGTTCGGCGAGCGCGGCGGAGCCGCGAGCGACCGGACCGCGCGCCTCGCCGCCGCCTTCCGCGAGAGCGGCCTCCCGCACGAGGTCTCGGCCGATATCGATCGGGTGCTGTGGGAGAAGTTCCTGTTCATCACCGGGATCGGCGCGGTGACCGCGCTCGCCCGCGCGGGGATCGGCGCGCTCCGGGAGAGCGCCGAGGGCCGCGCCCTGCTGGCCGCCTCCTGCGCCGAGATCGTCGCGGTGGCCCAGGCGGAAGGCGCCCCCCTGCGCGCCGAGGCTGCGCCGGCGGCCCTCGCCCAGGCCGGCACCCTGCCCGCCGGCTGGCGCTCGTCCATGGCCCGCGACCTCGAGGACGGCCGACGGCTCGAGGTCGACGCGCTCAGCGGCACCGTGGTGCAGCGAGGCCGCCGCGCCGGTGTGCCCACCCCGGTGCACCAGACCGTCGCCGCGTGCCTGTCGCTGCCTCGGCCGGCGCCCGCGGGTATTCCCCGGTGAGTCACCCAACCGCTGAAAAGGAGACGCGCATGCGACTCGAGAACAAGGTAGCCATCGTGACCGGCGGCGGGACCGGCATCGGCGCGGCCATCGCGGAGAACTTCGCTCGCGAAGGCGCGCGCGTCGCCGTCACCGGCCGGCGCAAGGAGGTCCTGGCCGAGGTCGTCGACCGGATCGCGGCCGCGGGCGGGCACGCCCTCGCGCTGCCGGGCAGCGTGACCGACGAGGCCGACGTGCAGCGGGCGGTGCAGTCCACCGTGGCCACCTTCGGGCGGGTGGACGTGCTGGTCAACAACGCGGGGAGCGCGCTCCACGCGGGGCCGCTCCACGAGATCCCGGACGCGGCCTGGAGCGAGATCATCGACGTGTTCCTCACCAGCGTGTTCCGCTTCTCGCGCGCGGTCATCCCGCAGATGCTGCGGCAGGGCGGCGGCGCCATCGTCAACATCGGGTCGGTGCTGGGGCTCAAGGCCTCGCCGGGCTTCCCGGTGCATCCCTACGCGGCGGCCAAGGCCGGCGTCGCCATGCTCACCCGCACCGTCGCGCTGCAGTACGCGAAGGACCACATCCGCTGCAACTGCGTCGCGCCCGCCATCACCGAGACGCCGCTGACCGCTCCCCGTCTCCGCGACTCCGCCACGCGGCGCGCGCTCGAGGCGGTGCATCCGCTCGGCCTCGGCGCGCCGGAGGACGTGGCGCGGGCCGTCCTCTACCTCGCCTCCGACGAGGCGCGGTGGACGACCGGGGTCATCCTCCCGGTCGACGGCGGGGTGCTGGCCTAGGCGCGCGATGGGCGCCGCCGCGGCCGGGCCGGCCCCGCGTTTCGACGCGCGCACCCGCGTGCTGCTCGAGGCCTCGATCCCGGCGACCCTGGTCCGCCTCGGCACTCCGAACGTGCTGGTCATGCTCGCGCAGGCCGCGGTGGGCCTCATCGAGACGTACTTCGTGGGCCAGCTCGGCACCGACGCGCTCGCCGGGGTCACCCTCGTGTTCCCGGTACTCATGCTGATGCAGATGATGTCGGGGGGCGCCATGGGCGGCGGCATCTCGTCCGCGATCGCCCGCGCGCTCGGCGCCGGACGGCGCGACGACGCGGACGCCCTGGCCGCGCACGCCCTCGCCATCGGGCTCGGCTTCGGTGCCGCCTTCACGCTGGCGGTGCTGGTCGGGGGCGGCTGGCTCTACGGCGCCATGGGCGGCCGCGGGCCCTCGCTCGACGCGGCCCTCACCTATTCCCACGTGATCTTCTCCGCCGCGATCCTGATCTGGACCTTCAACTCGCTCGCGAGCGTGATCCGCGGCACCGGCAACATGGCGGTCCCCGCGATCGTCACCTCGGTCGGCGCGGCCGGCCTGATCCCGCTCTCCCCGTGCCTCATCTTCGGCCTGGGCCCGTTCCCGCGGCTCGGCGTCGCGGGCGGCGCGGTCGCGGTGGTCGCCTACTACCTCCTCGGCACCATCGCGCTCGCGCTTTACTTACGAACCCCGCGCAGCGTGGTCCATCTCTCGCTCCGCGCGCTCCGCTTCCGGTGGCCGCTCTTCCGGGACATCTTGAAGGTGGGCCTGGTCGCCGCGCTCGTCACCGTCACCACCAACCTGACGATCGCGATCACCACCGGGTACGTCGGCCGATTCGGTCCCGCCGCGATCGCGGGCTACGGCACCGGCGCGCGCCTCGAGTATCTCCTGGTCCCGCTCGTGTTCGGCCTGGGCGGCCCCCTCGTGGCGATGGTCGGCACCAACATCGGGGCGGGCCGGCGCGACCGCGCGCTGCGCGCGGCCTGGGTCGGCGCCGCCATCGCGACCGCGCTCGCCGAGTCGATCGGCCTGGCCGCCGCGGCGGCCCCGGAGGCCTGGCTCCGGCTCTTCGGCACCGATCCCGCGATGCTGGACGCGGGCGCGCGCTACCTCCGCGCGGTGGGGCCCTTCTACGGGCTCTTCGGGCTCGGCATGGCGCTCTACTTCGCCTCGCAGGGCGCCGGGCGCGTGCTCTGGCCGCTGCTCGCGAACCTGACCCGCCTCGCCATCGCGGCGGGCGGCGGGTGGCTCGTGCTGCACGGGAGCGGCGATCTCTCCCACATCTTCCTCGCGCTCAGCGTGGCCCTGACCGCCTTCGGCCTCATCAACGCGGGCGCGGTGGCGGGCGGTGCCTGGTTCGGACGGATCCGCTGGCCGTGGGCGCGCCCGGCCTATCCTCCGCCCGCCTAGCCGCTCGCGCTGGCCAAGGAGCCCGGGTGTCGAGTACCCTCGGGTCCCATGAGGCCGCTGCCGGCGCGATGACCGAGGCCGAGGCGCTCGCCGCGATCCGGGGAAGCGATCCGGCCCTCGTGGCCCGGGCGGAGGCCACCCTGTGGCAGATCTGGTGCCACGCGGGCATTCCCGACGTGGACCGGCTGTTCCGGGAGGGCGTCGAGGCGATGGAGCGCCAGGACCTGGACGGGGCGCGGGCCGTGTTCACCCGGATCATCGAGCGCGCGCCGCAGTTCGCGGAAGGGTGGAACAAGCGCGCGACGATCCGCTACATGGCGGAGGACTTCTCGGGCGCCATCGCCGACTGCGAGGAGACGCTCCGTCGCAACCCCCACCACTTCGGAGCGCTGTCGGGCCAGGGCCTCTGCCACATGGCGCTCGGCCAGTACCGCGAGGCCGCGGCCCTGTTCCGGCGCACCCTCGAGGTCCATCCCCACCTGGCGTCGGCCGCGCGAAACCTCGCGGCGGCGGAGTCCGAGGCGGTCAAGGGTAACGGGCACCACTGACGCGTGGCGCGCGACGACCGCGCGTGCGGCGATGCGCCCCGAGGGACGGGCGCGGTCAGCCGGCGAGGGCCTGCCGGACGGCCGCCATCATCTCGGCATCCGAGCAGGGAGTGGGCAGCCAGAGCGCGCCGGGGGTCGATGGGCTGGGCGAGGTCCGGCTCGCCATGAGCACGAGCTTGGCGCCGGGCAGGAGCGGCGCGAGACGGCCGGCCAGCGGCTCGCCGTTCATCAGCTTGAGATCCGCCGCGATCAGGGCGACCGCGATCGCACCGCCGTGTTGCTCCGCCATCCGGAGCGCCAGGAGCGGCTGCGAGCCCGCGTCGAGCACCGCGTACCCGCTGCGCTCGAGTCCTGCGATGGCCAGCGCCCGGAGTCCGGTGTCGGACGCGGCGATGAGCACGCTTCCTCCCGACCTGATCGGGCCCGGCGCGGACGGCGGCGCCACCTGGGCCGGGGCCACGGTCGGCCGAGGCGGCGGAGCGACCGGGGCCGGGCGAGGCAGCGGAGCGACTGGGGCTGGGCCCACGGCCGGGCGGGGCGGCGACGCAACCGACGCCGCGGCGGCGGAGACGGGAGCGACGGAGGCGGGAGCGGCCACTGAGGGAGCCGGCGGCGTCCGCGGTGCCGAGACGGTGCGGGGCGCGACCGCGGAGAGAAACTCCGCCTCTTGGGTGCCCACGAACATGCACGCGACCCCGTCGGGGTCGACCCGCCAGACGAGGGCCCGTGTCGCGACTGGACGACGCCCCGGCGGGCGAAAGGAGAGATTGACCTCGGCGCCGAGCGCGGGCCGCTCCTTGACCAGGATCTTGGCGCCGGAAGCGCTCACGTCGCGCGTGAGACCCTGGAAGCTCCGCTGGCCGGCCGCGACGCTCACGAGCCATGACACCCGCTGACGCGGGCACCGTCGCTGGTCCTGCTCCGGGTCGACCGTCTTGCTCGGCGCGTTTCCCATGGTGGCGGGTGGAGACCCCGCCGGACGAATCGCAAGAATCGAGCCATGCCGGGCCGGCCGCGGATCGCCCTGGGATCGAAAGATTCGGCGGCGCGCCGCCGCGGCGGCGTCAGGAGCGTGTCACGGACACTGTCCGCGCGTCAGGACAACAGGTCGAGGCGCCGCGCCGCGCCGAGAATCGCCTCGGCCCGCCTGATGAACGGGACGTCGATCATCCGGCCATCCACCAGAAACGCACCCACGCCGCTGGCCTCGGCGCCCCGCGCGGCCTCGATCACGCGCCGCGCCGCCGCGATCTCACCGTCGGACGGCCGGAACACCGCGTTCGCGAGCGGGACCTGGCTCGGGTGGATGCAGGACTTCCCCGCGTAGCCGAGTCGACGCGCCGCGGTCGCCTCCCGCGTGTACCCGTCGGGATCGCTCACCGTGCCGTAGACCGTGTCGCACGCCCAGAGCCCCGCTTCCGCCGCGGCCAGGCGCACCGCGAGCTGCATCGTGTGCACCGCGTGGGCGTCCGCCCGGTCGATTCCGAATGGCTCGAACAGGTCGCCCAGCCCGAGCTGCAGGCCGACGACGCGCGGGTGAGCCCCCGCGATCTCGGCCGCGAGCCGGAGCCCCCGGGGCGATTCGATGTTGGGCAGGATCCCGATGGGCCGCTCGACGTCGTTCGCGCGCTCACATCCGGCGAGCGCGGCCGCCGCGGCGCGGACGTCGTCCGCCGACTCGGGCTTGGGCAGGTTGATCATGTCCACCACCGGGCCCACCACCGCGGCCAGGTCGGCCTCGAAGTGCGGCGTCGTAAGCCCGTTCACCCGGACGATGACGATCTTGCCGCCGGGCCGAGGGGGCGATTGTCGGAGGAAGGTCTTCAAGTTGCGGCGCGCCTCGGCCTTCCGGCTCTCCTGGACCGCGTCCTCCAGGTCGAAGGAGATCGCGTCGGCGTCGCCGGCGAGGGCCTTCGCGAACAGCTCGGGCCGGGAGGCGGGCACGAACAGCTTGCTGCGCATGAGGAAGGCCGTCGCGGTCACGCCTGCGCGTCCTTCTCGGGGGCGACCACCGCGCCGGCACGACAGAGCCGCTCGATCTCCTCGTCGGAGTAGCCGAGGCCGGCCAGGATCTCGCGCGAGTGCTGGCCGAGCTCCGGCGCCGTGAACGGGGTGGGCGCCGGCCCGCCGCCGAAGTGCACCGGGTGCGCCATCCCTCGGTAACGCCCCACGCGGCCGTGCTCGAAGCTCGCCAGGATGCCCTCCGCGGCCACCTGCGGATGGTCAAACATGTCCTCGACCGAGCGGGCCGCCGCGCAGGGGACGCGCTCCCCGAAGCGCGCCTCCCACTCGAGCGCGGTGTGCGCCTGCAGGGCCTCGCGCAGCCGGGGCACCAGCAGGGCCGCGTGCTCGGCCCGCTTCCGCATCGTGTCGAAGCGCGGGTCGCTCGCGAGCTCGGCCAGGCCGGTCAGCTCGCACAGCGCCTTCCAGAAGTGCGGGGTGTTGGCGGAGATGTAGAGGCTGCCGCTCCGGGTGGGATGCAGCCCGGTGATCCCGCCGGAGCGCATGTCGCGGGCCACGTCGCGTCCCTCGCCGTCCACCCACACCAGGCGGCCCGCCTGCATCGTCAGCGCGCTGCGCAGCAGCGACACCCCCACGTAGCGGCCCACCCCGGAGTGGCTCCGCTCGAAGAGCGCGGCGGAGACCGCGAAGGCCAGCATCGAGGCGGCGTAGAAGTCGACCGCGGATCCGTAGACGATCTCGGGATCGCCCGGCTTCCCCTGCTCCACGCAGATCCCGCTCATGGTCTGCAAGACCTGGTCGTACCCGGCGCGATCCTTGAGGGGTCCGCGGTCCCCGTAACCGGTCAGCGCGCAGTAGATCAGGCGCGGATTGACCACCTTCATCCGGTCGTAATCGATGCCGAGCCGCGCCGGGACGGACGGCCGGAAGTTGTGGACCAGCACGTCCGCCCGCTCGGCCAGCCGCCGCAGTACCTCGAGCCCGTCGGCATTCTTCAGGTCGAGGCCGATGCCGTGCTTGTTGCGGTTGACGCCGAGGAACGCGCGGCTCTCGTTCGGGAGCGTCGACGGGTAGTTGCGCAGGTTGTCCCCCTCGGGGGGCTCGATCTTGATGACGTGAGCGCCGAGGTCGGCCAGCAGCGTGCAGCCGTAGGGCCCCGCCACGTAGCCGCTCAGATCGAGGACGGTGACTCCGCTCAGGGGGCCGTGTCCCTCGCGGGCGTCGAGTGCCGACGTGATCATGCGCCGTATGGTACCGCACGATGCGTGCGGGTTGCTCCAGGCCGGCACGCCACGGTATGGTAGCCGCAGCGATGACGACCCCCGCGCTCTCCCGGCGAGCCTTCCTCGGCGCGGGCCTGGCGCTCCTGGTCCGCGCGCCGGCCCTGGCCGCGACCGCCGCCACGGTCTACAAGGACCCCACGTGAGGCTGCTGCCAGGCGTGGGTGGTGCACCTGCGCGCGAACGGCTTCGACGTCCGAGAGGAGAACGTCGCCGATCTCGGCCCGATCAAGCGCCGCCTCCAGGTCCCGGACGCGCTCCAGAGCTGTCATACCGCGGTGATCGGGGACTACGTCGCCGAGGGTCACGTGCCCGCGGACCTGATCCAGCGGCTGCTCCGTGAGCGCCCCGCCGTCCTCGGGCTCGCCGTCCCCGGGATGCCGGTCGGCGCCCCGGGCATGGAGGCGCCGGGGCGGGCCGCCGAGCGCTACGACGTGCTGACCTTCGATCGGACCGGGCGGACCACCGTCTTCGCCCGCCGATAAGCGCGCGCGTCAAGGGGAGACGGGCACGATCGTCTGGGTCCGCGACCGGACGTGCGGCGCGAACTGGTACCAGCCTCGCATCGCCTGGAACTCCGGGGTCGCGGTCGCGTCGGGGCCATCGAGCTCGTAGACGGTCGTGTAGATTCGCTTCGCGACCTTCTCGGTCGTGCCGCCCGCGCTCTCCGATATCGCCCCGGTGGACACGTAGCGTCGCCCCCGGCGTACCCCCGGACACCGCAGCGCGTCGGGCAGGTGGACGCGGTCGTACCAGCGATTCCAGTCGGCTTCCACCGCCGGATCGACCTCGGCGGTGACGATCAGCAGGCATCCCGGCAAGTCGGACACTGGGCTGCTCCTTTCACGAGCCGTAGCTCGAGGCCCTTGTACGCCTTCGTCTCCATGCCGGGCAGTCTACCCTCGACCCGGATCGGCGGCGGCCCCAGCTGGACGCCGCGCTGCGATCTGCGGTAGCGTTCCGCGTGGAGGACGTCCCATGGCCCCCATACGGATCGACCGGCTCCATCCTGCGCTGGGCGCCGAGGTAGCCGGTGTCGACCTCGCGGCCCCCCTCGACGACTCGACCCGGGACGCCCTGACCCGCGCCCTGGCGGACCACCTGGCGCTGGTCTTTCGCGACCAGTCCCTGACACCGGCCCAGTACCTCGCCGCCGCGTCCGCGTTCGGGCCGCCGATGGAGCAGCACTACTCGCAGCACAACATGCCCGACTTCCCCCTGATCGGGCTGATCTGGCACCGCAACGGCCAGCAGCCCGCCGAGCAATGGCACACCGACCACACCAACCGCGAGCGCCCGCCCGCCGCCACCATCCTCCACGGGGTGGAGATCCCGTCGGCGGGCGGCGGCACCAGCGTGGCGAGCATGCGCGCGGCCTATCTCGCGCTCGCGGGGGACGAGCGGCGACGCCTCGAGGCGCTGACGACCTTCAACGGGCTGGACGGGCACGCCGACACGCGGCCGGAGGACCGCGACAAGTACGGCCGGCCGATCGAGCACCCGATGGTCCGCACCCATCCCGTGCACGGCTCGAAGGCGGTCTACTTCCACATCTCCAAGGCCACCCACGTGAGCGGCATGACCCCCGAGGCGAGCCGGGCCTACATGCGCGACCTGCTCGACCGCATGATCCGGCCGGAGATCGTCTACCATCACGCCTGGCGCAAGGGCGACGTGCTGGTCATCGACAATCGCGCCACCATGCACCGGGCCCACGGCGACTACGACCGGAGCCAGAGCCGGATCCTCTGGCGGATCATCGTCGAGGGCGATCGCCCGCGGCTGGGGTGACCGGGCGCCTCATGCGCGTGGACCGCATCTTCGAGGGCGGGACGCTTCTCACCATGGATCCCGCGCGCCCACACGCGACCGCGCTCGCGGTGCTGGGCGGTCGCATCGTCGCGGTCGGCGACGGGGACGCGCTGCGCCGCCACCTCGACGCGGAGCGGGTGGTGAGCCTCCAGGGCCAGACCGTGGTGCCCGGCTTCCACGACGCGCACAACCACATGCCGTCCTTCGGGATGGGGCTCGCCGACGTGCCGCTCTCCTCGCCCCCGATCGGCAGCGTAGAGGATATCCTGCGTGCGGTGAAGGCGCGCGCCGCGACCCTGCCGTCCGGCGCCTGGATCGTCGGCGGCGGCTACGATCAGAACAAGCTCGCCGAGGGGCGGCATCCGCGCGCGGCCGAGCTGGACGCGGTCGCACCGGATCACCTGGTCTGGCTCCGCCACACCTCGGGCCACATGTGCGTGGTGGGCGGGCGGGTGCTCGACGCGATCGGGATCGACCGGGTTCCGGTGCCCGAGGGCGGGGTGGTCGAGCGCGACGCGGCCGGGCGCCCCACCGGGCTCCTGCAGGAGCAGGCGCAGGCTCTGGTTCGCGCGCTGGTCTACCCGTATCCACAGGCCGAGCTGGTCGAGGCCATCGGGCGCGCGAGCGAGCACTACCTCCGCGAGGGCCTCACCAGCGTCCAGGAGGCGGGCGTGGGCGGGGGGCTCGTCGCGCGCAGCCCGGTGGAGCTTTCGGCCTGGCAGGAGGCGCGGCGGCAGGGCCGCCTCGGCGTGCGAGCCACCCTGATGGTCGCGGCCGAGGCGCTCCACGACCTGCCGCACGCGGCGGCGGACGCCGACGGCTTCGGTCTCGACCTCGGCCTTCGCACCGGCTGGGGCGACGAGTGGCTCCGGATCGGCGCGATGAAGATCTTCTCCGACGGCTCGCTCATCGGCCGGACCGCGGCGATGTGCTGCGACTTCGAGGGAGAGGCCGGCAACCGCGGCTTCTTCCAGATGGACGTCGAGCGCCTGCGCCGGACCATCACCCGCGCCCACCGGGCGGGCTGGCAGGTGGCCACCCACGCCATCGGCGATCGCGCCGTCGCCACCGTGCTCGACATCTACCGGGACGCCCTCGCGGCCCATCCGCGCCCCGGCCACCGGCATCGCATCGAGCACTGTGGCGTCTGCCGGCCGGAGGACGTGGGACGGCTCGCCGCGCTCGGGGTCATCCCGGTGCCGCAGGGCCGCTTCATCAGCGAGATCGGCGACGGCATGCTCGCGGCCCTCGGCCCCGAGCGGTCGGCCTGGTGTTACCGCCAGCGCAGCTTCCTGGAAGCCGGCCTGCCCCTCCCCGGCAGCTCGGACCGCCCGGTGGTGCGGGGCGCGCCGCTCCTCGGCATCCACGACATGGTCAACCAGCGGACCGCGAGCGGGCGCCCCTTCAACCCGGCCGAGGCGCTCACCGCCGAGGAGGCGATCCGCTGCTACACGCTCCACTCCGCGCACGCCGCCTTCCGCGAGGCCGACACGGGCTCGCTCGCGGCGGGCAAGCTCGCGGACTTCGCGGTGCTCTCGGCCGATCCCACCGCGATCGACCCGGAGGGCATCGGCGCGGTCGAGGTGCTGGCGACGGTGGTGGGCGGCCGCGTCGCGCACGACCGGCTCGGGCTCGGCTGATCAGGCGCCCGGTGGCCGGTAGCCCGCCCCCTGCGCGAGCAGCAGCGCGTCGAAGCCCTCGTCGGGCGTCATGAGGATCGTGGTCTTGAAGTCCTTCACCGCCCCGCTCCCCGCGATGGCCATGGAGAACGCGGCCGCGTTGACGTTGCTCGGCACGTCGAAGAGCACGACCACGTCGTAGTCGCCGAAGGCGTAGTACCAGGCGATGATCTCGCCGCCGAGCTTCTCCACCACCGGCCGGAGCGCCTCCATCCGGTTCTCGGGCCGCTGGACGAGCTTGTTCCACGCCGGACTCGTGTAGGACGCCTGCACCATGAACGTGGGCATCGGAGTCCTCCTTGCGCCCGCGCCTCCGCGCGGCGCCTCGACGCGCGACGGAGCTAGCCGGTCTTGGCCAGGGCCCGGACGATCTCGCGGCAGAAGGCGGGCAGATCGTCGGGCTTCCGCGAGGTGATCAGGTTGCCGTCCACCACCACCTCGGCGTCGGACCACCGCCCGCCCGCGTTCACCATGTCGTCCTTGATGGAGAAGAACGAGGTCACCTTCTTGCCCTCGACCACGCCCGCGCTGGCCAGCATCCAGCCCGCGTGGCAGATGGCGGCCACGACCCGGCCCTGCTGCGCGGCCTCGCGGACCAGCTTCACCATCGCCTCGTGGCGGCGCATCATGTCCGGGGCGTACCCGCCCGGGACGATCACCGCGTCGAACTCCACCGCGCTGACCGCGTCGGCCTGCACGTCCACCGTCACCGGATAGCCATGCTTGGAGGCGTAGGTCCTGGCGCCACCCGCCCCCACCACCTTGACCTCGGCCCCCTCCTCCTTCATGCGGTAGTACGGGACCCACAGCTCCATCTCCTGGTAGAGGTTCTCGGCCAGGATCGCCACCCGCTTCCCCTTGAGGCTCATGGACACCTCCTCGGATCGTTTCCCCGCAATATACCTCCGCCGCGCCGCGGCCGCGAGGCGGACCGGGATCGGTTACGCTACCCGGGAACTGATGCTCGTCGCGACGTGTTCCATGGCGGTGGAGTCCGTGGCGCGGAGGATCGCGGGAGGCGCCCTCGCCGCGATCTGCCTGGTCCTCGTCCCCTCGCCCGCCGGGGCCGCTCACGGAGTCCCGATTCCGGTTCTGACCACCGCCCCGGAGTACGCGAAGCGTCTCCTCGACGGCGGCCACCCGATCGTCTTCGTCGACCTGAGGCCGAGAGAAGACTTCGCGCACGGGCGGCTGCCCCACGCGCTCTCGGTTCCCCTGCCCGAGCTGCGCCGGCGCTACCACGAGATCTCCCAGACCGAGCTGGTCATCCTGTACTGTGACTGTCCCCCCGAGGCCCTCGCCGCCGCATTCCGGTTCGTGGCCGGCGAGGGCTACCAGAACGCGAGCGTCCTGGCCGAGGGATTCCGCGGGTGGGTCAAGCGCGGATACCCGGTGGAGCCGCGATGAGGAGAGCGTCCATGCCGCGCTTCATCACCCTCGGTGTCCTGATCATGCTGGTCGCGCTCACCGGCGGGATGACCGCGGCGCAGGCGCCCCCGGGCCAGATCGAGGAGATGGTCCTCCTGAACAACGACTCGGTCCGGCTGGTGCTGATCACCTATCCGCCCGGCGCCGACTCCGACCTGCACTTGAACGTCGGCCCCGAGGTCACGATCATCCAGGACGGCGAGCTGGTGATGTTCGCGAAGGGCCGCCGCGAGGTCCTCCATCCCGGCGAGGCCCACTGGCTTCCCGACGCGACCACCCACCTGGCCCGCAACGAGGGCGACCGCCCGGTCAAGTTCTGGTCGTTGCTGCTGAAGCGCTGCGACTGACACTCGCCCCCCGACCGGAATAGCCGTTGACTCGCCGGGCCCGGCAGGGCTAGTGTTTGCCCGCCCATCACGACACCGGCTGTCGACGAGGAGGTCGACCATGCTGACGAGACGATCGTTCCTGGCGCGCACCACGACCCTGGCCGTCGGCGTCGCGGCGGGGACGCCGCGCCCCGCCCGGGCCCAGGAATCGAAGACCTTCACGTTCGGCTACGACCAGCCCCGCGACACCGCCTACAGCAACCTGGCCGACTTCTTCGAGAAGAAGCTCCTCGAGCTGTCGGGTGGCTCGCTCAAGATCCGGCAGTTCCCGAGCGCCGCCCTCGGCCAGGAGCCGGAGATGGCCCAGAAGGTGCGCGCCGGCGACATCGACTTCGCGATCAACGCCACCGCCAACACCTCCACGGTCGTCCCGCAGTCCGGCGTTTTCTCCCTGCACTTCATCTTCCGCGACGAGGCCCACCTCGAGAAGGCGATGGCCGACCGCGGGATCAACGACGTCTTCCGGCAGATGATCGCGGAGAACACCACCGGCGCCCGCTCCCTCGGCCTTTTCACCCAGGGCTTCCGTAACATGTACTCGAAGTTCGCAGTCTCGAGCGTCAACGACATCGTGGGCAAGAAGGTGCGGGTGCAGGCCACCAAGACCGAGGACGCCTTCTTCAGCGCCTACCACGCCATTCCGGTGCACATGCCGTTCGGCCAGGTCTACACGTCGCTCCAGACCGGGCTCATCCACATCGCGGAGAACGGCAACGACGTGGTGCTGAAGAACAAGCACTACGAGGCCGCGCCCTTCGTCTCCAAGACCGAGCACGAGGCCAACAACTCCCACATCTGGGTCAGCCAGAAGACCTGGGACAGCCTGAACGAGACCCAGCGCAAGCAGATCCAGCAGGCGGCCGACTACGCGCTGCCGACCGCCAGCCGCAAGGCCCTCGAGCTGTCCACCGCGGCGGTCGCCTCGCTGCAGAAGGTGGGCGTCAAGTACCACGACCAGGTGGACAAGAAGAGCTTCAGCGTGATCGCGGCGCCGCTCCAGGACTCGCAGGCGCAGGAGCTCGGCAAGCACGCGGTCCAGCTGCTGGCCCTGGTTCGCGGCATCAAGTAGGGTGACGCCGCCCGCCGCGCCGGGAGGCGCGTCCCCGCCGTCGGACCGGCGGGTGACGGTGCGCGCCCACCGTCACCTCAAGTGGCCCGCCTTCGACTACCTGGAGCGCGGGCTCATGGTCCTCTGCGCGCTCCTCCTCCTGGGCTTCACGGTCTGCGAGGTGGCCGACGTGCTCTTCCGCAATCTCGGCCGGCCGTGGCTCAACGCCAACGAGTTCGCGGGCGGGCTCTTCACGTGGGGCGTGTTCCTCGGCATGGGGGTGGCGGTGCGGCGCGACCAGCACTTCCGGCTCACCGCGGTCGGCGAGGCGCTCTCCGGGCGCAAGCGCCTCCTGGTCGAGACGTTCAACCGCCTGGTCATCCTGGGCGTGGGCCTCTGCATGATCTGGTTCGGCTACCTGAACTACCTGAACGGCTTCGGCAGCTTCCTGATGCCCTCGGTCACGCCGATCGCGGTCCTCTACGCCGCGATCCCGGTGGCCGGCATCCTGATCGCCCTCTTCACCCTGGAGGAGCTGATCAACGGCTGGCGCCGGGGCTTCCCCGCCCGCCCCGCCGCCCTGCCGCCACCGCCGGGCGCGTGAGCCACATGGACAGCAATTCCGTCGCCATCATCGTGATGGTCGGGACCTTCCTCTACCTGGGCTACCAGGGAGTGCCGGTGGCCTTCGCCCTGGCCGCGGGAGCATTCGTCACCACCGCGTTCTTCACCAAGATCTCGCTCGCGTCGATGGTCGGCCAGATGTTCAACGGCATCAACTCGCTCGAGTTCCTGGCGATCCCGTTCTTCCTGCTCGCGGGCGACATGATGACCGCGGCCAACATCACCGAGCGGCTCATCCGCCTGGCCCAGGTGTTCGTGGGCCACTTCCGCAGCGGCCTGGCCCACGTGGTGAGCCTCTCGAGCATGCTCTTCGCGGGCATCTCCGGCTCGATGACCGCCGACGTGGCCGCGATCAGCACGGTGGTGATGCCCTACATGAAGCGCGAGGGCTACGACCCCGCCTTCTCGGCGGCCCTCGTCGCCTCCGCCTCGACCATCGCCGCGATGGTGCCGCCCAGCATCATGGCCATCGTCTACGGCGCGGTGGGCAACGTGTCGATCGCGGGCCTCTTCCTGGGCGGAGCCACCCCGGGGCTGATGGTGGGCGTCGGCCTCATGGTCTACAGCTATCTGTTCGGGCCGCCCGGCATCAAGAAGCCGCGGGCCACCCTCGGCCAGATGGCGGTGGCCGGACGGGCTGCGCTGCTGCCCCTCATGATCCCGATCATCATCATCGGGGGCGTGGTGACCGGCACCGTCACCCCCGCGGAGGCCGGGATGATCGCGGTGGTCTACATCCTGGTGGTGCTGCTGCCGCTCATGAATCGCGGCCACATCCGCCACCTGCCGCGCGACTTCATGGAGGCGGCGGTGCTCTACTCGCTGCCGATGTCGGCGGTGGCGGCGGCCTCCGCGGTCGGCTGGCTGCTCGCCTACCTCGGCGGGCCGGACATCGTGAGGGGCTGGATCGAGGGGGTGGCGGGCGACAACCGCATCGCGATCATGTACATGATGGTGGTGGTGCTGACGATCGCGGGCGACTTCCTCGACGGCGTGCCCGCCATCGCGATCTTCATGCCGATCATCGTGGCCCTGACCCAGCTCGCCCACATCAATCCGGTGCACATGGGCGTGCTCATCATCGTGAGCCTGGCCTTCGGGCTGATCACGCCGCCCTACGGCCTGATCTTGCTATTGGCCGCGACACTCGCGGGGGTGCCGTTTACGCGGGCCCTGCGCCAGTCGGTGCCGCTCTACGGGATCTTCTTCCTCGTCATCACCCTGATCATCCTGTTCCCCGACGTCGTGCTCTGGCTGCCCCGTCTGGTCATCCCCCAGTCAGTGGGATGTTTCCCGAACCCGGGCGGCCCCGGCTTCATCTGCCCGCCGAACTAGCCGACGTGGGCCACGTGCTCCTCGTCCAGGAGCACGCGCCTCCGGAGCGGAGCCGATCCACGTCGCAGGTCTCCCAGACGTACTGCTCGGACCACTGGCATACCTCGCGCGCCTCGGTCTCCGACAAGCTTCGCCCCGGCTCCTCGGCGACGCCATTCAACGAGATGGTGACCGCGCCGTAGGAGACTTGCCCCCCGATCGCGGCACACGTCTCGAGCCGGGCCACGCCGACACGCAACGGCACGATGCGGTACGCGAACGGCAGCCCGCCGAGGGTACCCACGCGTCGGTAGCGGCCGTCCGGGGTCCGCAAGAACAGCTCGAACGAGCAGGTCTTGTTGCCGCACGTCCCTTCCCATCCCAGCGCCACGTCCGCGAGGCCGACCGCCGCGACCGGCGTGCGGAGCGACCCGGCGATCATCCTCCGTAGCCCCAGTTCCAGCACGGCAGCCGATCCTTCCAGAACCAGTCGTCGCAGAGTGCCTCGTCACACTGGCGGCGGCAGTCCGGCTCGGTCAGGTCGGCGGTGCACAGGAGCGCGGCCGCCATCCGGCAGTAGCACGCTCCGCGGGCGCCGCCGGGCCGGGGCGGCTCGGCGGCGGGTCCGTCGGCGGCGACGCCGGTGAGCAGCGTGAGCGCGAAGACGGCGATGCGGATCGTGACGGTCATTGCGGCCCCTCTCCGATCTTCCTATACTCCTGCCGTATGCGTCCCCGCTCGCCGCTCATCGGCCTGCTCCTGCTCTCCACGTTCACGGCGGGCCCGACCGCCGTGGCGCACGCCGGCGAGCCGTACGTGCTCCGCGCGCTCGCCCGTACGGGCGACGCGGTGCCGGGCGGCGGCCGCTTCGACCGATTCGGCCAGGAGGCGCTGCCGATCGTCGCGCCGGTCAATGCGCGGGGCGACGTCGCGTTCTTCGCGACCCTCACCCGGGGCGGCTCGGACGAAGGGATCTTCCTCCAGCGCGCCGGCCGCCTCGTGACGGTGGCGCGCGAGGGCGACCGGGTGGCGGGAGTCGGCCGGCTCTCGGGCTTCGGCAAGCATCCGACGCCGACCCTGAACGACGCGGGCTCGGTCGCGTTCGCGGCCGCGGTGGCGGGTGGGCGCGCCGTCGAGGGCATCTTCGCCTGGTCCACCGGACGCCTGCGCGCGGTCGCCACGACCGGGAGCCCCGCGCCGGGCATGCCATCGAGCGTGCTCGCCGGTGTCGACGCCCCGACCATCAATGCGCGCGGCGACGTGGTCTTCCTCGCCACCGTGCGGCGCGGACGCGAGTCGATCGAGGCCATCCTCGCGAGCCGCGGCGGCGTGCTCCGCAAGGTGGTGGCCCAGGGCGACCCGGCGCCCGCGGGCGGGACCTTCGCCGCCTTCGGCCCGCCCGCGGTCAACGCGGGCGGGCAGGTCGCCTTCGCGGCGGTGGTCGAGGGCAAGGCGGTGCCCGGCGGCGTCTTCGTCGCCACCGGCGACCGCATCCAGATGGTGGTCGCGGCCGGCGAGGACACGCCGATCGGCGGCATCTTCGCCAAGTTCTCCGAGCGCATCGGGCTGAACGACGCGGGGGTTATCGCCTTCCACGGCATGCTCAAGTTCGCGCCGGTCGAGGCGGCGATCTTTGTGGTCGAGAGCGGCCGCACCCGCGCGATCTCCCGGCTCGGCGACCCCGCGCCAGGAGGCGGCACGATCGCCCACTTCGGCCTCTGGCCCGCGGTCGGATCCACCGGCGCCGTCGCCTTCGCCGCGTCCATCGAGAGTGGCTCCACGTCCGTCGCGATCCTGCTGGCCGATGCGACCGGACTCACCCAGATCGTCGCGGTCGGGGACACGCTGCCCGGGGGCGACCGCATCGCCTCACTCACCCTCTACCCGGTCGTCAGCGTGGGGCCGCGCGGCCACGTGACCTTTGCGGTGGCGCCGACCGCGACCGGCGAGGGGCCCGAGGGCCTCTTCGCCGCCCAGCCCGCTCCCGGGCGCTGATCGGAGTCGCGGAGCGCCGATCGCGCTCAGTTCATGTCGTAGGGCGGATACTCGAGGAACACGTTCGCCGCGTTGATGAGGATATGCCGGGTCGTCGCGCGCGCGGGCACCGTCTCCCCCCGCAGCATCCGCATCGCGATGGGCAGCACCTCGTAGCCGTAGCGATCCAGGTAGAAGGCGACCGAGCCGATCACGATGCTGCCGCGGTTGTTCGGGTCGATCTCCTTGCGGTCGTTCATGCCACCGTGGATCGTCCGGTCCACGCCGTGACTCACGATCGCGGTGTCGTGGGCGCGGCCGGCCGCCTCCACCGCCGACTTGACCGCCAGCGCGGTGGTGTCGTCGGTCGCGGCCAGGAGGAGCTTGCCGGTCGGGTGCGCGGCCAGGAACTTCCCGAGGATGGGGCCCACCTGGGCCGGGTTGCCCTTGGTGTCGAGCGCGGTCACCCGCACCGCGGGCAGGCGCTGGGCGAGCGCATCGGTGACGCCCCGGGCGCGCTCGGGGACCCGATCCGCCGTGGCGGAGAGATTGCCGACCACCGCCGCCACCGTGGGCTGGCCGCGCCACGAGCGGAGCGCGAACTGGGCCAGGGCTTCCCCGGCGACGCGGCCGGCCGCCACGTTGTCCACCGTGTAGAGCGGCGCGCCCGGGACCGGATAGTTCAGGGCGAGGACGCGGATGTCGGCCGCCTTCAGCTTTTCCGCGATCGCCACGTTGGCGGCGCCCTGGTGGTACTGGATGTAGAGGTCGACCTTGCGCGCGATGGCCGCGTCCGCGTTCTGGAGCGCGCGCGCGTCGTCGCGCTGGTTGTCGTAGTAGACCATCTCGACCGGGTGGGCCCGCGCGGCCAGGGCGAAGCTCTCGCGGATGTCACGCCCGGTGAAGCCGGTTCCCTCCACCGTGACACCCGGCTCCTCGGTCAGGTTGGCGAAGGCGACGACGTACTGCCGCTCGGCCGGGGCCGGTTCGGCGGAGAAGAGCAGCAGCGCGACGAGGCCCCCGGCCAGGTGCCAAACGTACGGGCGCCGGCGGCCCCTCGGGGAGGACGCCGGCGCCCGGTGCTTCACGAGCGATGCTCCGACCGAGCGATCTAGCGGATGCCCTCGATCCCGACGAAGTTGCCGGTCATGCCGACGCCCTTCGGGACCGTCATGCTGAAGAAGAAGGTGGCGCGATTACTGGCGGCCGCCTCGGCCGCGATCAGGTCGGTGCGCACGTTCTCGATGATGTGGATGCCGTTGTCGGTCAGCAGCATCTGGTGGACGATGAAGGCCTCTTTCGGGCTCTCGCCGGGAATGACCTCGACCGCCCAGGTGTCGGTGCCGACCGCGACGATCTTCTGCGAGATCAGCCACGTGGCCGCTTCCTTGCCGATGCCGGGCTCACCCGAGTTGTAGAGCGCGTTCTGGGCCGGGAACTGCTCGAAGAGGTCGCCCCATCCGGTGTGGATGACGACGATGTCGCCCTCGCGCAGGGTCACGTTGTACATCTTGAGCCCGGCCTGGAGGTCGGCGGCGGAGAACACGGTGCCCTTGTCGATGCAGGGCTTCTTGCAGACGGGGTTGGTCTTGAGCTTGTTGGCCTGCTGGTAGACCTTCACCATGTCGATCACCACACCCCGGGTCGCGAAGGGCTTGAGGTGCTCGAGGCCGAGCTTGGTCATGTTGTTCTGGTTGATGAACTTCCCCATCGCGGTCTGGTTGAAGTAGCAGTCCTTACGGCCGATGTGTCCCATGCCGTCCAGGTGCGTGCCCACGTGGCTCTGGCTGAGCCAGGTGTCTTCCATGTAGGTCAGGTTGTTTTCGCCCAGCGCGCCGCCGGGAGCGAGCGAGGTCGCGGTCAGGATCGTCTTGGTGAAACGGGTGCCGAAGAGCGGCACGCCGTCGGTCAGCGGGTAGGACATCGCGATGACCTTCCCGTCCTTGATTTCCGCGGCGGCGGCCTTGGTCACGGCCGGCGTCACCCGATTCGTCGCGCCCGTCTGGTCATTCGGGCCCCACGGGGATGGGGGCATCAGCGCCTTGCAGTCCGTCTGGGCGAAGGCCGCCGAGCCGAATGCGAACACCATCAGTGCCGCCATCACTGCCACGATCGCTCTTGGACTCATAGGCCGGGACTCCTTCTCGTCAGTGAGAGGGGCACGCCGCGCGTCACCGGGCCGACGCCGGGGGCATCGTAGTGCAGCGTGCACGGCCAGGTCAAGCAGCGAGCGTAGCGCAGGGCGTCATGCGTGCCGGCGCGAGGGATAGTCGCGGCCGGCCGTCACTCCGCCAGGACCTTGTGCACGAGCTGGACTGCGGCCGAGCCCTCTCCCACCGCGGAGGCCACCCGCTTCATGGAGCCCGATCGGACGTCGCCGACCGCGAACACCCGGGGCAGGCTGGTCTCGAACTGCAGAGGCCGGCGGCGGAGCGGCCACTGGGCGGCCTCGAGGTCGGCGGGCGCGAGATCGAGACCGGTCTTCACGAAACGCTGGGCGTCGAGGGTCAGGCAGTTGCCGAGCCAGGCGGTGTTCGCGTCCGCGCCGGTCATCGAGAAGACGTGGCGGATCTCGCGGCACTCGCGCGCCGCCGCCGCCGCGGACCGCCACCACACCCGCTGGAGGCTGCCGTCGCCCTCGAGACTCTCGATCTGGGTGTGGGGTCGGAAGGTGATCGCGGGACTCTCCTCGATGCGCCGGATGAGGTAGCGCGACATGCTGTCGGCCAGGCCGGCGCCCCGCACCAGCAGGTGCACGTGCCGCGCGATGCCGGACAGGAACACCGCGGCCTGCCCGGCCGAGTTGCCGCCGCCCACCACCACGATCTCCTCGCCCCCGCACAGCTGGGCCTCCACCCGGGTGGCCCCGTAGTAGACGCCGGCCCCTTCGAAACGGCTGAGGTCGGGCACGGTGAGCTTGCGGTATGCCGCACCGGTAGCCACCACGACCGCGTGGCCCTGCACGGTCCCGCCGTCGGCACACACGATGCGCAGCCGCTGATCCGCGCAGGCGAGGCTCGCCGCCACCCGGGCCACCGCCAGGTTCGCCCCGAACTTCTCGGCCTGCAGGAACGCGCGGCCGGCCAGGTCCTGCCCCGAGATGCCCATCGGAAAGCCCAGGTAGTTCTCGATGCGGGAGCTCGAGCCGGCCTGGCCGCCGGGCGCGCTGCTCTCGAGCACCAGCACGTCGAGCCCCTCGGAGGCCCCGTACACCGCGGCGGCCAGACCGGAGGGTCCGGCTCCGATCACCACGAGGTCGTGCACGTGCCCGTCGTCGGGCGCGCTGTTGAAGCCGAGCGCCGCCGCCACCTCCGCGTTGCTCGGGTTGCGCATCGCCCGGTCGCGGTCGCGGCACATCAGCACCGGGATCTCCCCGGGGCCGATCCGGAAGTGCTCGAGCAGCGCGTCCGCCTCCGGATCTCGCTCCACGTCCATGTAGACGTGCGGATGCCCGTTGCGCACCAGGAACGCCTTCAGCCGCAGCGTATCCGCCGAGTGGCTGGAGCCGATCAGCACCACGCCGCCCAGGGTGTTGGCGATGAGGTGGGCGTGCCGCAGGGCGAAGGCGCGCAGGAAGAGCTCGCTCAGCTCCGCGTCGGTCTGCACGATGTGCCGGAGGTCGGCGAGGTCGATCTCGAGCAGCGCGGAGGCGTCGAGGGCCTTCGCCTCGACGAGGCTGTGGCGGCCCGAGATCATGTCCACCTCGCCCAGGAACTCCCCGGCCCCGTGAACGATGATGCGCTCCTCGCCCACCCGCGACGGGCTCGCGATCTCCACGCGCCCTTCCAGCAGCACATAGAACGCGCGCTTGGCCAAGCCGCGCCCGTAGACCACCTCGCCCGCCGCGAACCGGCGCGGTCGTCCGATCGGGCGCAGGCGGGCGAGCTGCGCCGCGCTGAGCTTCGGAAACATCGCGCCCATCCGCTCGGAGTCGCCCGCCGGGCTGTCCGCCATGGTGTCAAAAGGATAGCATCGCCGTCCAGCGCCCGGACCCGTGTGCTAGGCTGCGGAGGCCATGCAGAGCGCCCAGCTCGTCCTGGCTCTGCTGATCGCGGTCGCCGCGCTGGTCACGATCGCGCGGCGGCTCGGTATCGCCTACCCGATCTTCCTGGTCATCGGCGGGCTCGCGCTGGGGCTCGTGCCGGGCACGCCGCGGGTCGGCATCGACCCGGACCTGATCTTCCTCGTGGTCCTGCCTCCGCTGCTCTACATCGCGTCCTTCTACACTCCGCTGCGCAGCCTGCGGGCGAACCTGGGCTCGATCGGCTCGCTCGCCATCGGGCTCGTGGTCGCCAGCGCGCTCGCGGCCGGCGCGACGGCGCATGCGCTGATGCCCGGCATGCCGTGGGCGGTCGCCATCGCGCTCGGAGCGATCGTGGCCCCACCCGACGAGATCGCGGCCACCGCGATCGCCGCGCGCCTGGCGGTGCCGCGGCGGATCGTGACGATCCTGGAGGGCGAGAGCCTGCTCAACGACGCGACCGCGCTCACCATCTACGGCATCGCGATCACGGTCGCGGTCGGCGGCTCGTTCCGCCCCTCCACCGGCGCGCTCACCTTCGCGGGCGCCCTGCTGGGGGGCTCGGCGATCGGACTGGCGGTGGGCTTCATCATCGGACAGGTCCGCGAGCGGATCGAGGACACGCCGGTCGAGATCACGATCTCTCTGTTGACGCCCTACGCCGCCTTCCTCCCCGCCCAGCAGCTCGGCGCTTCCGGGGTGATCGCGACGGTCGCGGCCGGGCTCTACCTCGGCCGGCGCGCCTCGCACATGGCGGGCCCCGACGTCCGCCTGACCGGCCGCGGGGTCTGGGAGACGATCACCTTCCTCCTGAACGGGATCGTCTTCATCATCACCGGCCTCGAGGTGCCCCTGCTCCTGCGCAACCTGGCCCCCGCGACCGCCATCCGGCTCGTCGGCATCGGCATCGTGGTGAGCCTGGTCCTGGTCGCGGTCCGCGCCCTCTGGATCTACGCGACCTCGTTCCTCGCGTGCCTCCTCCGCCCGGAGACGCGTCCGACCCGGCTGTTCGCGCAGTCCCTGGTGCTCTCGTGGTCCGGGATGCGCGGGGTCGTCTCGCTCGCGGTGGTGCTGGCGCTGCCGCCGACCCTGCCCGAAGGCGGGCCGTATCCGGCACGCGAGGCGCTCCTGATCGTGACCCTGACCGTCATCGTCTTCACCCTGCTGGGCCAGGGGCTGACCCTGCCGTGGCTGATCCGGTCGCTCCGGCTCGGCTCCGACCCCGAGCTGCGCGAGGAAGAGACCCACGCGCGCCAGCAGCTGGTCGAGGCGGCGTTGCGGCGGATCGATCAGCTCTACCCGGTGTGGCCGGGCCACCGCCCGCTGCTCGATCGGCTGCGCGAGACCTACGAGCACCGCTCGGAGCACGTGGAGCGGCAGCGCGACGCGGCCGGCTCCGGGGAGGAGGATCGGGAGATCATCGAGCACCGCGAGATCCACCGCACCGTGATCGAGTCGGAGCGCGAGGCGCTCCTGCGCCTGCGCGCGGAGGGCGCGATCGACGACGACGTGCTGCGGGCGCTCGAGCGGGAGCTGGACCTCGAGGAGCGCCGGGTCGACGCCTGAGGCTCGCCGGGGATGGGTGCCGCAGGGCGTTAGCGTATCCCCTTGACCGGCGGCGCGGCTTCCTCCACCATCGCGGCGCGCATGCACACCCTCGGTCGGATCGCGCTGCTCCTGCTCGTGACCGCCAGCCTCGTGGCGGCCGGCATCCCCCCGGCGCTCGACGAGGACCGGAGCGTCCCTGGATTCTGTAGCCCCGATTGTCCGCTCCAGCAGGACGCCACCCACTCCCTGGCGGTGGCGCCCCCGCCGCCGCGCCATGACTGGACGGTCCAGGCGGCGCGGGAGCGGCCCGGGGCCGCCCCGACCTCGGCGGTCCTCCTCCCCGCGGCGTCCCCCGACGCTCCGCGCGCCCCACCGCTCGCGTCGTAACCGCCCCGTCGACCTGGATCGGCGGCAATCCTGCCGCCCCGGTAGTTCACGCCGTGCTCCGAGGGGACGCTCATGCGGGTGTGGCTCGCCTCGATCATCGTCCTGCTGCTCGCGGGGGCCCCCGTCGCGGGGGAGGCCGCGCCGCCCGCCGGCGTCGTGACCGGCGTCGTCAAGGACGCGCTCGAGCGTCCGCTGCCGCTGGCCCGCGTACGGCTCGAGACCACCGACGGCCGGGTGGCCGGGCGGACGACCGCGGACGATCAGGGCCGCTTCACCTTCACCGGGGTCGCGCCCGGCACCTACGCCCTCGTCGCCGAGCAGGCCGGGTTCGAGCCCGCCACCGCCATCGTGACCCTGACCGACACCGACGGCGCCGGCGCGGACCTGGCCCTCGCCTCGCAGCGGCCGCTCGATCTGCAGGTGGCGGCCAAGCGGCTCGAGGAGGAGCGCATCAAGATCCAGCCGCGCATCGGCGCCTCGACCTACGAGTTCACGAGCAAGGCGATCGAGGGCCAGCCCGGCGGGGAGAACAACCCGCTCCCCCGGGTCCTCCTGCAGGCTCCCGGCGTCACCCAGGACTCCTCGAGCGCGGGCGGCATCCACGTGCGCGAGCAGATGGGCAACGTCCAGTACCGCATCAACGGGATCGTCCTCCCGGAGGGCGCCACCCTCTTCGCGCAGAGCGGCGGGCTCAGCCCCCGCCTGGCGAGCTCGATCACGCTCCTCACCGGCGCGCTGCCCGCCGAGTACGGCCTCCGGACCACCGGCATCTTCGACATCCAGACCAAGAGCGGCGCCTTCGACCCGGGCGGCCACGTCGGGCTCTACGGCGGCAGCCACGCCTGGCTCCAGCCCAGCGCGGAGTATCGCGGGGTGATCGGCCGCTTCAACTACTTCGTGACCGGCGACTACCTCCAGAACGGCATCGGCATCTCTCCCGCCACACCCAACGGCGCGATCCACGACGACACCCGGCAGGGCCACGGCTTCGGCTACTTCGAGTACCTGCTCGACGCGACCAGCAAGGTCAGCGCGATCGTCGGGAGCTTCGTCGGCCACTTCCAGATCCCCAACCGTCCCAACGTCTCACCGAGCTTCACGGTCAACGGCGTCTCGGACTTCGACTCACGTAAGATCGACGAGACCCAGCGGGAGCAGAACCACTTCCTGGTCCTCTCCTATCTCAAGACCGCGGGCGACGTGAGCGTGCAGGCCTCGACCTTCGCCCGCTACAGCACGATGTCCTTCCGCCCCGACTCCCTCGCCGACCTGCTCTTCAACGGCATCGCCCAGAAGGTCGACCGGAGCAGCATCGCGACCGGCCTGCAGGTCGACTCCACCTACACGCTCACCCCGACCCACACCCTGCACGGCGGGGTCTACCTCGCGGCGGAGCGCACCAGCGTGCAGGCCACCTCGACGGTGCTGCCCGCGGTGGACGGGGTGCCCACGTCCGACCAGCCGGTCAGGATCTTCGACAGCCGGGGCAAGACCGGCTACACGTATAGCGTCTACCTCCAGGACGCGTGGCGGGTTTGGCCCACGGTCACCATCAACGGCGGGCTGCGGCTCGACGGCCTCGAGGCCTTCACGAGCGAGTGGCAGCTCAGCCCGCGCCTGAACGTGGTCTGGGAAGCGACGCCGACCACCACCATCCACGCGGGCTACGCCCGCTACTTCACGCCGCCCCGGCAGGAGTTCGTCGCGACCGGGAGCGTGGCCCGGCTCGCCGGCACCACCGCCGAGTCGTCGGTCCCGGTCAACGCGCCGGTGCGAGCGGAGCGGGCGCACTACCTGGACGCGGGCGTCACCCAGCAGATCGTCCCCGGCCTCAAGGTCGGGCTCGACGCCTACTACAAGCAGTCGCTCTACCACCTGGACGAAGGCCAGTTCGGCGCGCCCACCTTCCTGACCCCGTTCAACTACCACACCGCGACCAACCTCGGCATCGAGCTCACCACGTCGTTCACCGCGGGCGGCTTCTCCGCCTACGGCAATTTGGCCGCCGCGCAGCAGGTGGCCAAGGGCATCGTCTCCGCGCAGGCCCTGTTCGACGCGGACGACCTCGCCTACATCCACCAGCACTACATCGTCACCGACCACAGCCAGCTCATCACCGCCTCCGCCGGGCTCGCCTATCTCTGGCGCCAGACCCGGGTGAGCCTCGACCTGCTGGTGGGCAGCGGGCTCCGCCGCACGGTTCGTCATCCGAACGACGCGACGAACCCGCCCTACCAGCAGCTCGACTTCGGCATCACGCATCGCTTCTCGCTGCCCGCGGTCGGGAGCCTGGAGGCGCGCTTCGACGTGATCAACGTGCTCGGCCAGAACTACGTGCTGCGCGACGGCACCGGGGTCGGGATCTTCGCCAAGCAGTTCGGACCGCCCCGCGGATTCTTCGGGGGCGTGAAGAAGGAGTTCTAATGGATCTCTCGGGTTTCGTGGCCGCCCTCCGCGTGGGCGGCGCCATGATCTATCCCCTGCTGCTGCTCGCGGTCGTCGCGGTGGTGGTGATTCTGGAGAAGGCCTTCGTCTTCTCGACCCGTACCCGCCTGCCCGCCCCCGTGCTCGAGGTGCTCGAGACCTACGCCTTCGCCTGGAACGACCTCGAGCAGCGCGTCGGCCAGATGGACGCGCGCAACTACTTCCGGCGGTTCTTCCGCGTGATCCTGGACCAGCGCGCGCGACCGGCGTGGTGGGTCGAGTCGCGGGCCGCCGAGGAGGCCACCCTGATCGAGCAGGCGCTGGGCCGCTGGCTCTGGGCCCTCGAGACGATCGTCACCGCCGCGCCCTTGCTGGGCCTGCTCGGCACCATCACCGGGATGATCCGCGCGTTCCATCTCTTCGGCGCCGAGGGCCTGGTCGACCCGCGCGGCGTCACCGGCGGCGTCGCGGAGGCCCTCGTCGCCACCGCGGTCGGGCTCTTCATCGCCCTCATCGCGCTCTTCGCCTTCAACTACTTCTCGAACCGGCAGGCCCAGGTGATGGACGAGATGGAGCAGCTCGGCACGCGGGTGGTGGACCACCTCCGGCTCGAGGCCGAGGACGGGGCGTCGTGAAGCTCCGTCCGTCGCGCCAGCGTCGCCGAGGCCGGATCGAGATCATCCCGATGATCGACGTCATGTTCTTCCTCCTCGCCACCTTCATGCTCGCCTCGCTCTCGCTCCAGAACCTGCACTCGATGACCGTGAACCTCCCGCGCGGGCAGGCGCAGCCCCTGGCCGCGTTGCGATCGGTGACCCTGACCGTGACCCGCGAGGGTGAGCTCCTCCTCGACCGCACCGCGGTCACCCTCGACACCCTCGCGGCCGATCTCCGGCCCCGCCTCGCGGCCGCGGGCGCGAGCGTGGTCGTCGCGGTGGACAGCGCCGCCCCGAGCGGCGTCGTCGTGCAAGCAATGCTCAAGGCGCGTGAAGCGGGCGCCGAGCACTTCCTCTTCGCGGTCACGCCCCGGTAGCTCATCGAGCCTCCATGACCGAGACCGCGCTCCGGTTCCGCGATGACCCCTGGCCGCGGCTCTTGTGGCTGGTGCCGGCGGCGCTCGTGCTGACCCTGCTGTCCCAGATGGCGTTCCTGTCCCTGCTCCGCCGGCCGGCAGGCCAGGACACGGTCTCGAGGCCGGTGGACGTCCAGGTCATCGAGCTGCCCGCGCCAGGACCTCCCGCCCCCGCCCGGCCGGCGCCTCCGGAACGGAGAGCGTCGCCGCCGCCGAAGCGGCTGGATTCGCCCGCGCGGGCCGCGCCCGCGCCGAGCGAGCCCCGGATCGAGGCGCCGCGCGCTCCGGCGCCTCCCGTCGCCGAGGAGCCGGCGGCACCGACACCGTCGGCCGCGGCGACGGTCCCGGTGCCTCCCGCGCCGTCGGCGCCGAGCGCGGCGCCTCCGGCCCCGCTGACCGCGCTTCCGCCCTCGCGCGGGCCGCAGGATTCCTCCGGCGGGGGCGACCGCATGAGCGCCCGCGCCATCTACCAGCCGATGCCGGAGCTGCCGGAGGCACTCCGCCGCCGCACGATGGAGCTGGTGGCGGTGGCGCGCTTCCGGGTGGAGGCCAGCGGGCGCGCCCAGGTCGAGCTGATCGAGCCCACCCCCGATCCGGATCTCAACCGCGCGCTCCTCGAATCACTCCGGCGGTGGCGGTTCTTCCCGGCCACCCAGGCCGGCCGGCCCGTCGCCTCCACCATCGACATCCGCATCCCGGTCTCGGTGAAGTAACCGGGACTTGCGCTCGCGGCCCCGATGAGGGACACAATGTCGGGCCATGGACTTCGGCCCGTCCTCCCGCCAGCGCGAGCTGATCGCCCTCGCCCGCGATCTCGCCCGCGAGCGCTTCGCCCCCCGCGCGGCCCGCCACGACCACGAGGCGTCCTTCCCCTTCGACGACTATGCGGATCTGAGATCGGCCGGGCTCCTCGGCCTCTGCGTTCCCGCCCGCCACGGCGGGCTCGGGGCGGACTACGAGACCTACTGCCTGGTCGCGGAGCAGCTCGCGCAGGGCAATGCCTCGACCTCGCTCACCTTCAACATGCACTGCCTCACCATGCTGATGATGGGCGTGCTCGCCGACGCCATGCCCATGTCCTCCGCCGCGCGCGAGCGTCACGAGAAGCTTCGCGCGGCCAAGTTCCGCGAGGTGATCGAGGCGGGCGCCTTCTACGGGCAGCCCCACAGCGAGCCGGTCGAGCAGGGCCAAACGGATACCGCGCTCAGCGTGGGCGGGCGGCGCTTCGGCACCACCGCGCGAAAGGTGGACGGGGGCTACGTGGTCAACGGCCGGAAGTTCTTCGTGTCCCTCGCCGGGTGCGCCCCCTACTTCGCCACCCCCGCGATCCGCCTCGGCGACGAGCCCTGGATCGAGCGTACCCTCTACCTGCAGGTCCCCAAGGACGCGCCGGGCGTGTCGTTCCCCGGCGAGTGGGATCCGATGGGGATGCGCGGCACGGTCAGCCGCGACATGCTGCTCCAGGACGTGTTCGTCCCCGACGACGGCGAGGTCCTGCCGCCGGGGACGTTCGGTGCCATGTACAACGCCTTCCCCCAGCTCTCCCCCCTCACCTTCTGCGCGACCTTCCTCGGCCTCATGCAGGCGGCCTACGACGGCGCGCTCGCCTACCTGACCGGGCAGATGGCCGGCGCGCCCGGCCTCCACACCGAGGCGGCGGTGAAGGGCCACGCGGTGGCCGAGATGCTCTTCACCCTCGAGGGCACGCGCGCGCTCTACTACCGCGCCATCTCGGAGGCCCGTGTCGACTGCGCACCGGACGTGGTGCAGCGCGCGCGGGCGGCGCACGTCACCGTGCAGCGCTCCGCGGTCACCGTCACCCAGGAGGCGATTCGCGTCTGCGGCGGGCGGGGCCTCCTCAAGCGCTACCCTCTCGAGCGCTACGCGCGCGACGCGCGGGCGGGCGCGTTGATGCGCCCGTGGACCCAGGAGATCGCCACCCAGCAGGCGTGGGAAGCGGCGCTCGGCCTGACCACGGAGAGGTAATTCCTACTCGGTCGCCTCTTCCCTCCGGTGGCGACGAGAGGGGCGCCGAGGCGGCTCTTGTCGCACCAATACAGGCTTTGTCTCTCTGGCACGGGGAGTGCGACACTGGCGAGGTCGAGCCCATGGCCCTTTCGACGTGGTCGCCGGAGGAATACGCGGGGTTTCTCGGGCAGCTGGCGGCCACCCTCGGCGCTCCGCTCGAATACGAGAGAATGCTGCCCCGGGTGGCCCGGCTATCCGTGCCCCTC
>WNFG01001071.1_pt1 | contig 42908 bp, 44 predicted proteins | sample 5400431 | NCBI WGS metagenome assembly WNFG01 (sample SAMN13153346, study PRJNA577476) | soil metagenome | isolation source: 120 cm saprolite under Douglas fir tree site 2 hole 3 replicate 2 | place: USA:California | collected 2015-04-18
AGCCCTGATCCGCGAGGCGTGCCCCCAGGCCGGAGTCGAACACGCCCCCGCCCCGGCCGAGCCGGCGTGCTGCGCATTCCTGGTGCGGCGGGCTCCGGGCCGGCCCTAGCGCTGCGGGGCCGCGCGCCCGCGCGCCCAGAGCCGGGCGGGCGTGATGGGTAGCTCGTTCATCTCGGTGCCGAACGGCGCGAGGGCATCGGACACCGCGTTGGCCAGCACCGCGGGTGGCCCGAGGGTGCCGCCCTCACCCACCCCACGCACTCCCAGCAGATTCTCCGCGGGTACTTCTACGTGAGCCAGCTCGAAGGCGGGCAGGTCCGCCGCGGTGGGCAGTGCGTACTCCATCAGGGTGCCGGTCAGGAGCTGTCCCGCGTCGTCGTAGATCAAGTGCTCCAGGAGCGCGCCGCCGATGCCCTGGGCGATCGCCCCCTGCACCTGTCCCTCGACGATGAGCGGGTTGATCACGCGGCCGGTGTCCTCGACGCAGACGTAGCGGCGAATGTGAAGACGGCCGGTCGCCACGTCGACCTCGACCACCGCGGCCTGAGCTCCGGCGGCAAAGGTGCCGCGGATCGGATCGTAGAAGCGCGTGGCCTCGAGGCCCGGCTCGGTCTCGGGGGGGAGCCGGTGGGTCTCGAGGTGGGCGACCCGCGCCACGTCGAGCATCGAGACGCCGCGGCCCGGCATCCCGCGCACCGCGATCCGGCCGTCGGCCACCTCGAGATCGGCGACGGCCGCCTCGAGGAGATGCGCGGCGATGGCGGTGATCCTCTCGCGCAGCGCCCGCGCCGCGCGCGTGACCGCCCCGCCCCCGATCACCGCCTGCCGCGACGCGAAGGCGCCGAGCCCGAACGGCGTCGCGTCGGTGTCACCGAAGATCACCCGCACCGCGTCGAGCGGCAGCCCGAGCTCCGCGGCCACGAGCTGCGCCATGGTGGTCTCGAGCCCCTGCCCCTGCGACGTGACACCGGCCAGCACCGTGACCGCGCCCGAGGGATCCATCCGCACCGTGGCGCCCTCGTGGCCGGTGCGAAACGGCATGCGCGGCCCCGCGGAGGCGGCCTGGCCGAGCCCGGTCAGCTCGTTGTAGTTGGCGAAGCCGATGCCGAGGTAGCGGCCCTCTCGCCTCAGGCGAGCCTGCTCGGCGCGGAAGGCCGCGTAGTCGATCGCCTCCACCGCCTTCTCGAAGCAGAGCGGATAGCTGCCGCAATCGTGGACGAGACGGGTCGCCGACGTATAGGGCAGGTCCGCGGGCCCGATCAGGTTCACCCGGCGCACCGCGACCGGATCGAGGCCGAGGGCCCGGGCGCCCAGGTCGAGGAGCCGCTCCATCACGAAGGTGGTGGCCGGGCGTGCCACGCCGCGGTAGGGGCCCGCGGGTGTCGTGTGCGTGGCCACCGCGGTCACCTCGCAACGGTAGTGCGGGACCTTGTAGGGCCCGGCGAGGAGGCCGCCCGCCATCAGGGCCTCGATGCCCGCGGTCCACGGGAAGACCGAGTAGGCGCCGGCATTGCACGCGATCCGCGCGTCGAGAGCCAGCAGGCGGCCGTCGCGATCGAAGCCGGCGCGCACTGCGTAGTGGTGGTCGCGCGCGTGCACGGAGGCGAGGAAGCCCTCGCGCCGCTGCTCCACCCACTTCACCGGGCGGCCCAGGCGCACCGCCAGCAGGCAGAGCGCCACGTCCTCCGGGTAGAGCACCGCCTTCACCCCGAAGCCGCCCCCCACGTCGGGGGCCACGACCCGGATGCGGTTCTCGGGCAGCGCGAGCATCTCGGCCAGCGCGTGGCGCACGAGATGCGGCACCTGGGTGCCGAGCCACAGGGTGAGCTTGCCCTCGCCCGCACTCCAGTCGGCCACCCCGGCGCGCCCCTCGAGCGGTGCCGCGGTCTGCCGGTTCGTCCGGAAGACGCGCTCGATCACCGCGGCCGAAGAGGCGAGCGTGCCGGATCGACGAGGTCGAGCGCAGCCGGAAGCGGGTCCCAGTCCACCGAGACCAGCGCGGCCGCGTCCTCCGCCGCGTAGCGATCGCGCGCGACCACCGCGGCGACCGCCTCGCCCGCGAATCGGACCTCCGGCCAGGCCAGGATCGGCTGACCGGTCATCACGTAGCCCGGCAGGGCCGAGCGCGCCTCGATGCGACGCGACGCCACGTCCGGGTCGGCGCCGACCGCGACCGCGGCCACGCCGGCCGCCGCGCGCGCCGCATCCGCGTCGATCCCCCGGATCCGCGCGTGCGCGTGCGGGCTCCTCACGAAGACGACGTGGAGCATGCGCGGCAGCTCGACGTCGGTGACGTAGCGCCCCTGGCCGGCGACGAGCCGCGCATCCTCCTTGCGGGGCAGCGGCGCCCCGAAGACGCTCGACGGGCCGCCGCCGCTCAGGGCGAGACGCCGGTCAGGCCGAAGGCGGCCCAGGCGAAGGGATGGGGAAACGCGCGCTGGGTCTCGAGCTGGGCCTGGCGGAGCGCGGCCACCGGCCCTCCCGCATCGAGGCGATCGTAGAACGCGCGGATCAGCTCGAAGCTCGCCCGGTCGTCGACCTTCCACAGGGTGGTCACCACCGCCGGCGTGCCCGCGTAGAGGAACGCCCGCTGCAGGCCCACCAGCTCGTCGCCACGCGAGAGCTGGCCGAGCCCGGTCTCGCAGGCGGAGAGGACCACCAGGCGCGCGTGGAGATCGAGCCCGAAGACCTCGCGCACCTCGAGCCGGCCGTCCTCACCCCCGCCCGGCACCAGCAAGATCGCCGAGGAGAGCGGGTCGGACTCGCTCAGCTCGCCGTGGGTGGCGAGGTGGACGAGCCCCACCGTCCCGAGCAGCGCCTTGACCTGGGCTTCGGTCGCGTCGGCGCGGACCAGCACCGTCGACTCCCGCTCGCGCTGGCCGACCATCCGGGCCTCCCGCTCCGCCCACGGCAGCGCGAGGGCCGGGCCCAGGTCGGGGTTGCCGACCACGAGGGTCCGGGCCGAGGCGCCGGCACCCTTGTCGACCAGGTAGCGGAGGACGCTCGCGCTCGGCAGCGTGCTCAGCGCGAAATCTTCCACGAGCCAGCGGCCGGCCGGCGAGCGGAGCGCGGCGAACGGCAGGTAGTGCAGGATCCCGTGCGGCACGATCACCAGCCGGTCGCCGTGGATCTCGGCGCGGGCCGGCTCGAGCAGCCGGCGGTGCAGCGCGCGGGCCTGCTGCTCGACCTCGACGAGCGGGGCCTGGCCGGTGATCGCGGCGCGGAAGCGCCGCACCTGCGCGAGGAGCGAGACCCGGTCGCCGGGCAGCCGCACCATCGTGAACCGCTCGCGCTCCACGACCCACACCACCGCCCCGCCCTCGCCCACCTGGTACTCGAGCAGCGTCGTGCCCGCGGGCAGCAGGCGCTGGATCTCCGGCCGCGTCACCGGCTCGACCGCCATCAGGGAGGCCTGCTCCAGGTTCTCCTTGCGCACCCGCTCGAGGAAGGCGCGGTAGTCGCGCTCGAGCGTCTCGGCCTGGGAGCGAGCCCGCTCCGAGTCCACGGATCCGTCCGCATCCTCCGCGTCCGCGCGAGCCTCGGCCAGGCGGGCCCGCAGCCGCACCTCCTCGTCGACCAGGGTGCGGGTGCGGCCCTTGGAGAGCGTGGTCTGGCCGCCGAGCAGGTCGAGGAACGTGCGCGATCGGCTCTGCTCGGCCATCGCGAAAGCGTCCTCGGGATGACCCGCCTGGAGCGCGAGCGCGACCGCGTGCTGGTAGATGGCCTGCTTGTCCTCGAAGAACCCGGTGCGGAGACTCGAGTCGCCCAGGTCCGCCCGGAGCTCCTCGATGTGGCGCACCGCCTCGCGCGAGGCGGCGAAGGCTTCTTCGGTCCGGCCGAGCCCGGTCAGCGCGCGGGCCTGGCCCTGGTAGAGCCCGGGCAGGCGCCCCAGGCGCTTGACCTGCGTCGCGAGCACGATCGCCTGTTGATAGATGCCCAGCGCTCTCGGCCAGTCCTGCCGGGCGAGGGCGAGACTGCCCTGTCCCGCGAGCATCTCGGCCTCGGTGTCGCGCAGCCCGGTCAGCCGGGCGTACCGGAGCCCGCGGTCGAAGGCCTGGTCCGCCTCGTCGGGATGACCGAGGGCGAGCTGGGCGCGACCGATCATGGAGAGCGAGGCCGCGTTCCAGCGGCGGAGCTTGGTGCGCAGGTGCTCCTGGCCCTTCGGGGGCAGCCCGCTCTCGACCCCCTCGAAGAACCGCGCGGCCTGGCCGCTGCGGGCCAGCGCGGCCGCGTAGTCCCGCTGGGCGTAGGCCACCTGCGCGAGGCCGTTGAGCAGGACTCCCTCGGCCTGGTCCTCCCGCCGCCCGCTCATCCGGGCCCGGATGAGCGCGACCCCTTCCTCGAGCGTGGCACGGGCCCGCGGCAGGTCGCCGACCGCCCGGTACGCCGAGCCGAGCTGCGCGTGCACCGACGCCCACGAGCCGAGATCGGACGGGGTCAGCCCGCCCGCCGCCTTGAACATCTCGATCGCGCGGCCCCCGTCCTGGATGACCTTCTGGAAGCGACCGAGCCTCAGCGCGGTCACCGTCGCCGCGTGCCACGCCCGCGCCGCGCGCACCTGGTTGCCCTCCTTGCCGGCCTGCTCACCGGTGCGCTCGTAGTAGGCGAGCGCCTCGCTCCCCTCGCCCCGGTTGATCGCCTCGATCGCCTGCGCCCCGTCGAGCGCGTACTCGCCAGGACCCAGCGCCTCCTGGACGGCCTTGTCGCGCTCCGATCCGCCGCGGTGGCGGCCCTTGCCGCCGCCGCCCGGGCGCTGCGCCTCCGCGGCCGCGACCAGCGTGACGAGCAGCAGGGCGCCGGCCAGCAGGGCGGCCCCGAGCTCCCGGGTGCGCATGGGATGGCCGCCGATCACACCGCCAGCACGATGCCGTCGTGGCCGGGGTCGGCGCCCCCGTCGAGCCCATCCGGATGCACCCGGATCGCGTGGACCGCCGCGAAGCCGTAGGTGCTGGGGCTGCGCACCACCTCGTAGCCCTGGGCCCGCAGCGCGCGCTCCACGCCGCGCGGGATGCGGTTGGAGACGTCGATCGCGTCGCTCGTCGCCGAGAACCGCGGCGCGCTGACCGCCTCCACCATGGTCATGTCGAAGTCGATGGCGTTCAGCAGCACCTGGAGCACGCCCATCGCGATCTGGGTCGCGCCCGGCGCGCCGATGACGATGTGCGGGCGCTCGCCCTCGAACACGATGGACGGGACCACCGAGCTGAAGCGGGCCTTGCCGGGGGCCAGGCTTCCCGCGTGGCCGGGCCGGGGGTCGAAGACGCCCATGCAGCCGTTGTACATGAAGCCGAGCCCGTCGGTGATCACGCCGGAGGGCATGCCGAGCGAGTGGGTCATGGTGACGCAGCCGCCGTCTCCGTCGATCACCGAGACGTGGGTGGTGTCCGGCCGCGGCGCGCCCGCGTTGAGCCGCGGCACCTGCGCCTTCTTGCCGGCGCGGATGTCCTCCGCGAGCCCCGCCGCGTACTCCTTGCCGGTGAGCCGCTCCACCGGCACGTCCACGAAGCGCGGATCGCCGACGTGGCGGTCCTTGTCGACGGTCGCGCGCTTCATCGCCTCCGCCACGATCCGCACGTACTCGGCCGAGTTGTGCTCGAGCTGGCCCAGGGCGAAGCGCTCCAGGACGTTCAGCATCTCGAGCAGCATCACCCCGCCCCCGGGCGGGCGGTTGCTCGACACCCGGTAGCCGCGGTAGGTGCCCCAGAGCGGCGCGTTGCGGACGGTGCGCCACCCGGCCAGATCCGCCGCTCCGAGCAGGCCTCCGTGCCGGCGCATGTCCTCCACGATGGCGTGCGCGATCTCGCCCTCGTAGAAGACCCGGTCGCCGTGCTTGGCGACGAGGCGCAGGGTCTGGCCGAGGTCGCGGTTGACCACGCGGTCGCCCACCCGCTTGGGCGTGCCGTCGGGCCGGCAGTAGAGCGCGCGCGAGGCCGCGGTGAACCCGAGCCGCTCGTGATTGGCGGCCCGGCCCATCTGCGCGTCCTCCGCCCACCACGTGCCCACGTGCGGGCGCACCGTCCACCCGCCCTCGGCCCAGCCGATCGCGGGCTCCACGATCTGCTCCCACGGCAGCCGGCCGTGCTCCCGGTGGGCGTCGCGGTAGGCCCGCAGGCTGGCCGGCACGCAGATCGACTGGTAGCCAATGTCGTTCTCGCGGCCGCGCAGGATGAAGCCGTAGCCGTCGCGCGCCTCCGACTCGATGCGGTCGGCCCACATGTCGGGCCGGACCGCGAGCGGGGCGGGGGCGTGGAAGTCGACGTAGCCGTGGAAGCCGGTGGCGGGCATCACGATGCCGCAGCTCCCGAAGCCGGCCAGGCCGCACATCATCGGATCCACCACGCCCTGCACCAGCGCGCAGGCCGTCGCGGCGTCCACCGCGTTGCCGCCCGCCCTCAAGATGTCGGCCCCGGCCTCGGTCGCTTCCGGCTGCGCGGCCACGATCATCGCTCGCCTGCGGTATCGCATGGTGGGTCCTCCGCTCGGGTCAGCCGGCCATCGACTCGATCGTCTCCACCTCGTCGGGGGAGAGCGTCAGCGCCGCGCTCGCCAGGTCCTGCGCCAGGTGCTCGCGGCTGGAGGTGCCGGTCAGCGGCAGCATGCCGACCGCGAGGGCGAAGCGGAATACCACCTGCGCCGGGGTGGCCCGCTCGCGCGCCGCGATGCGCACGATCAATGGGTGGCCCACCACCTCGGGGTTGGCGGTCAGCAGCGAGAATCCCTGGTAGACGATCCGGTGGTCCGAGCAGAACGAGCGGACGTCGCGGTCCCAGCCGCGCCGGGCGAAGCACCGGTTCTGCACGAAGGCCGGCATCGGCGCGCCGCTGGCCGCGAGCTGCCGCAGATGGAGGAGCGAGACATTGCTGACGCCCACGAGCCGGGTGCGCCCCGCGTCGCGCTCGGCCAGCATGGCGACCCACACCTCGACGTCGTAGTCGCTCCAGCCGTACCCGGAGGCCGGGCCGTGCAGGACGAAGCTGTCCACGTGGTCGGTGGCCAGGTGCTCGAGCGAACTGGCCATCGACTGGGCGACCTGCACGGACAGCTCGGCGGCGGGGTCATACGGCAGCCGGTGGTCCTGCCCGGGCTGGTAGGTGAACTTCGTCTGAAGGAAGAGGTCGTCGCGCGTGACCACCCCCGCGCGGTAGGCCGCGGCGAGCCCCAGCCCGACGCCAGCCTCGAAGTAGTGCCGCCGCTGGTTCGCGGTGTCGATGCCGCGGAAGCCCGTCCGCAGGGCCAGCTCGACCAGGGCCGGGGTGCGGTCCTCCTTCCAGGCGGTCCCGTAGAGAAAGGCGGGCGCGGACGGGGCCGGGTTCGGTGACATCGCGCCATTCTGCCACGGCCGGCGCCCGGCGGTCTTGTGTCGCGCATCGGTCGCGACTAAGCTCGGCCTCCAGGAGGACCGACATGGCCGACCGCGGCATCGACGTCGTGCGCGCGCACCTGGCAAAGCTTCCCCCGTCCGACTCTCTCACGGTGGCCGAGCGCCGCGCCCAGTACGAGCGCGCCGAGAAGGCCTTCCCGACCCCGGCCGAGGTCAAGGTGGAGCGCGTGAGCGCCCCGGTCGCGCCCGCGGAATGGCTGCGCCCCCCGGGCGCGGTGGCCGGGCGCGTGGTCCTGTACCTCCACGGGGGCGGCTACGTGATCGGCTCGCCGCGCTCGCATCGCCATCTGGCCGCGGCCATCGCCACGGCCGGCCAGGCCGCCGCGCTGCTCCTCGACTACCGCCTGGCGCCGGAGCACCCGTACCCGGCCGCGGTCGACGACGCGGCCGCCGCCTACCGCTGGCTGCTCGATCAGGGCGTCGCCCCGGGCCAGGTCGTGATCGCGGGCGACTCGGCGGGCGGCGGGCTCACGGTGGCCACCCTGCTGGCCCTCCGCGACGCGCGCCTGCCCCAGCCGGCGGGCGGCGTCTGCATCTCGCCGTGGGTGGACCTCACCTGCAGTGGCACCAGCTACCGGACGAAGGCCGAAGCCGACCCCATCGTCCAGCGGGCCTCGGTCGAGGAGATGGCGCGCGCCTACCTCGGCGCCGCCGCTCCGCGGACCCCGCTCGCCTCGCCGCTCTTCGCCGACCTGCGCGGCCTGCCGCCGCTGCTCATCCACGTGGGCAGCGACGAGGTGCTGCTGGACGACTCGGCCCAGCTGGCGGACCGGGCCCGGGCGGCGGGCGTGGACGCCACGCTCGAGGTGTGGGATCGCATGATCCACGTCTGGCACTGGTTCCTGCCGATGCTCGACGAGGCCCAGGCCGCCGTCGACGGCGTCGGTCGCTTCATCCGGACGCGGGCCGCCTAGCCGGGCGCCGGCCGGCGGTCGGGCTCTACATCTGGCCGTTCGGCTCGCAGAAGTCGCCGCGCAGGTCGTCCAGGTGCCACCACCCGCCGTGCCGCTCGCACTCCGCCCGCAGCTCGACCGGCGTGTAGAGCGGCGGCACCGAGGCGGAGGGCGTCGCGCAGGCGGCCAGCCCGGAGAGGGCCAGGCCGAAGACGACGGCGAGCATCGCGCGCGGCAGGCGACGCATACGGGCACGGTACACCCGCTCTCCGCGTCTTGCGATTTCGCCGCGCTTCTGGGACGATCCGGCCATGCGGGAGCCCCCCTTCCCGATCGTCCGACATCCCGCCGCGGGAGCCCGCATCCCGATCCTGGTGAGCGTCCCCCACTACGGCACCCAGCCCTTGCCCCACATCACCCCCGACGACTACTCGGAGCCCTGGTTCGAGACCTTCGCCTACGGCTTCGCCGACACCTTCGCGAGCGATCTCTACCACGATCTCCACGAGCACGGGGCCACCCTGCTGGCCACCCCGTTCTCCCGCATCTTCGTGGACGTCAACCGCCGCCGTGACGACTTCGAGCACCACGACGGCGAGGTGCGCTCCCGGCGCGGGGTGGTGCGCACGCACACCATGCGCGAGGTGCCCATCTTCACCCGGCCCCTCGCGCCGGCGGATCTGGAAGAGCGCCTGCGGGCGCTCTACGATCCGTACTACACCGCGTGTGAGGCGCTCCTCGGCCACCTCCGCGACACCTACGGCTACGCCCTCCTGCTGGACGCCCACACCGGCAGCCCGCGCCGCATGAAGGACCACCAGGTCATCATCGGCACCCGCCACGGGGCCACCTGCGCGCCCGGCCTCGCCGCGACGGTGGCCGCGATCTTCACCGGCCACGGCTTCGAGGTGCACGACAACGTGAGCGGCTACACCGGTGGCAACATCGTGGCGACCTTCGGCCGGCCCGACACCCGCCGCGTCCACGCGATCCAGCTCGAGATCAACGCGTCGCTCCTGATGACGACCAGCCGCGAGGAGTTCATCGCCCTGATCTCCCGCGGCGGCGTCCCCGAGAAGGCCGACCGCAACATCGCGCGGGTCCGGGAGTGTCTCCGGGAGGTCCTGGCGGCCCTGCCCCCGGCGCTGGCCGTCCTGCACGAGCGCGCCGACTGACCCGCTGCCGCACCGGGCCCGGAGCGGTTAAGATCGGGGGCATGCCCGACCACACCGACCGCAAGCTCGAGATCGTCACCGAGGTCCCCGAATCCGCCATGGTGGTGTTCGCCCATCCCGACGACGCCGAGATCGGCTCGGGCGGGGTCATCGCCCGCTGGGTGGCCGCCGGCTGCGACGTGACCTACGTGCTGTGCACCAACGGCGACGCCGGCACCGCCGACCGCAACCTGGCCCCGCCCGAGCTGGCCCAGAAGCGCGCGCACGAGCAACGGGCCGCCGCCGATTTCATGGGGGTGCGGCACGTGGAGATGCTCGGGTATCCCGACGGCTACCTCGAGGACACCCGCGAGTTCCTGGGCGACGTGGTCCGGGCCATCCGCCGCCACCGCCCGCACACCGTGTTCGTCCACGATCCGTACCGGATGAAGGGCTTCCAGCACCGCGACCACCGCAAGGCGGGCATCGTCACCACCGACGCGGTGTACCCCTACGCGCGCGACCACCTGCACTTCGCCGAGCACATCACCCGGGACGGGCTCGAGCCGCACAAGGTGCGCGAGCTCTGGTACTGGGGCGCGGACGAGCCGGACATCATCGTGGACGTCACCCCCGGCATCGAGCGCCAGATCGCGGCGCTCGTGCGGCACCAGAGCCAGGTCCCCGGCTTCAACGTGCCGGAGGGCGCCACCATCGGGGAGCGGGTCAAGAAGCACGCGGCCGAGCTGGCCGCGGGCTACGGCTTCGAGTATGGCGGGGTCTTCCGCCGCCTGATCGCGCGCCGCTAGCCGGTGGCGGAGAAAGGCCCAGCTGCGAGGCGGCGCCCGAAGGCGGCACGCGAGGCGTACTCTCTGTACGTCGAGCGTGCCGCCGAGGGCGCCAACGAAGCAGATGGGCCTTTATCCGCCGCCGGCGCTCAGTACTCCGAGAGCAGGCGGTCGACCATCGCCCGGGCCGCGGCCCAGTCGTAGGACCGGAACATGCGGCGGTTCACGACCGGCTGGGCCGCGGAGTAGAACATCTCGTACTGGAGCTGGCGCCCCCCGTACTCCGTCCCGATGAAGTCCCAGATCAGCTTGAGCAGCTTGACCCGGTCCCGCGCGGGCGTCCCGATCGACTGGTAGTAGCGCTCGGTGGCCGCGCGGGTCTCCGGCGACTCGAAGCTCCGCTCCGACGACGGCAGGTGCTGGAAGGCGCCGCCGGCCAGCTCGCGCACCGTCTTGTAGAGGTCGCCGATCAGCCGCCGCTGCAGGCTCATCCCCGCGTAGACGTACTGCGGGTGCGGGCGGGCGTAGCCCTCGCTCACGAGCGGGTAGCGCTCCGCCGCGGCCACCAGCGCGTCGAAGGTCGCGCAGAAGGCGGCGATGTCGCCCCCGAGAGTGGCCTGGGTGATCGGGTCCCCCTCCCCGCGCCCGACCTCGACCAGCTTCACCGCGAGCCCGGCGAGCAGCTCGAGCTTCACTCCGAACCGCACCAGCGACTGGAAGTTCGCGGTGACGTGCGCGGGCGACTCGTGGAACTGGGCGGTCACCCGCTCCACGCTCCGGTAGATGAACACGTGCTCCCAGGGCACCAGCACGTCGTCGAAGACCACCGTGGTGTCGATCTCGTCGAAGCGGGAGGAGAGCGGGTAGTCGTAGACGCTGGTGGCGAGCGTCGCGTAGGGGCGGCGCGGCAGCAGCCGGAGCCCCGCCGCGCCCACCGGCACCACCAGCGAGATCGCGTACGCCTCGTCGCCCGGGACCAGCGGGGTGATGTAGCTCACGAAGAGCCAGTCGGCCATGGTCACCGACGTGGCGATCGAGTGGGCGCCGCGGATCACGATGCCCGCGTCGGTCTCCCGCACCACGCCGGGATGGAGGAACGGCTCGGGATGCCGGTGAGCCGGGGTGCCCCGGTCGATCTGAGGCGGCACGATCGCGTAGGCCACGTAGAGATCCTCGTCGCGGGCCTTGGCGTGGAAGCGCACCACGTTGTCGCCGAACTGCGGCCCGCCGCGGTCGAAGAGCTGGCGCCAGCCCGCGAAGCCGGTGAGCACCGAGGCCACGTGGTCGGGGGTGCGGCCCATGAGCCCGTAGGAGCCTTCCGCCCAGAAGCGGTGCACCGCCCGGCGGCGCCCGAGGTCCTCGGCCGAGCGCGGGATCAGCCACATCGACCCGATGCGCCGGCCGCTCGCGGGATCGACGCAGGTGGTGATCTCGGGAGCCTCCCGCGCCGCCTCGTAACGCTCCGCGATGCGGCGGATGGGCTCCGCGAACGCGGGGTGGCTCGTCACGTCGGCGACGCGCTCGCCGTCGAGAAAGACGGCGCGGCCGTCGCGGAGGCCCGCCAGATAGTCGGCCGCCCGGCGCATGGCGGCAATCTCGCACAGCCCCGCGACGCGGCGCAAGCCTCGGTGCTACTATGCTCGGCGGACCGGACCCCGACCCAGGAGGACGACCATGAGGAACGCCGCGCTGCTCGCCGTGTGCACCACGCTCGCGCTGCTCGCCGGGCCCGCCCTGGCCCAGCCGCTGCCGCAGGCCAGGCCCGAGCAGGTGGGCCTCTCCTCCGAGCGCCTCGGCCAGGTGGGCCGGGTGCTGCGCGAGGAGATCGAGAAGGGCAAGTTCCCCGGGGCGGTCGCGCTGGTCGCCCGCAAGGGACGCATCGCCTACTACGAGAGCTTCGGGGTGCGCGATCCCGAGACCCGCGCCCCGATGACCCGGGACTCCATCTTCCGCATCTACTCGATGACCAAGCCGATCACCTCGGTCGCGATCATGATGCTGCAGGAGCAGGGCCGGCTCGTCCTCACCGACCCGGTCTCGAAGTTCCTGCCCCCGCTCGCGCACCTGCAGGTGGCGGTCGAGAAGAAGGATCCGAGCAGCGGCCAGACCACCGTCGAGCTGGTGCCGGCCCAGCGCGAGATCACGATCCAGGACCTGCTGCGCCACACGTCCGGCTTCACCTACGGCGCGCGGACCACCAACGCCGCGGCGAAGGAGGCCTACGCCCGGGCCGGCGTGGACGCGCGGGACCTGAGCAACGCGGAGCTGGTCGACCGGCTGGCCACCGTGCCCCTCGTCCACCAGCCCGGCGCGGCCTGGGAGTACAGCCGCTCCGTCGACGTGCTGGGCCGGGTGGTCGAGGTGATCTCCGGCAAGTCCCTCGGCGCGTTCTTCGCGGAGCGCATCTTCCGCCCGCTCGCCATGAAGGACTCCGGCTTCTTCGTCCCGAAGGAGCGGCTCGGCCGGGTGGCCCAGTCGCTCCCGACCGACCCGACCAGCGGGGAGAAGATCTCGCTCATCGACGTGACCGCTCAGCCGCGCTACGAATCCGGAGGCGGCGGCGCCGTTTCCACCACCGACGACTACGTGCGCTTCGCGCAGATGCTGCTGGACGGCGGCCACCTCGGCGCGGCCCGGCTGCTGAGCCGCACCACCGTCGCGTTCATGGCGTCCGACCACCTCGGGCCGATCAGCGCCACCATGCGCCGCCCGGGCTACACGTTCGGGCTCGGCTTCCAGGTGCGCAAGGACCTGGGGCTGGACGGCCAGTCCGGCTCGGTCGGCGAATACGGCTGGGCCGGCGCGGGCGGCACCTACTTCTGGATCGACCCCAAGGAGCAGCTCATCGCGATCCTGATGACCCAGGCGCCGGGCCCCTCCCGGCTCTACTACCGCCAGCTCTTCAAGGAGCTGGTCCAGCAGGCCCTGGTCGACTGACCCCGGAGGCGACGCCCGTGCCTGGACCTCACGAAGTGGACGTGATCGACACGCCGTACGCGCGCCCGGCCGGGCTCGAGATGCTCGCGCGCGTCTACCGACCGAAGGCGAGCGCGCCCTCGCCGCGCCCCGCGGTGGTATATGTCCACGGCGGAGCCTGGGCCCGCTCCGACCGCAGCGCCGACGCCATCCTGTGCGAGGCGCTCGCGGCCTCCGGCCGCGTCGTCGTCGCGCTCGACTTCCGCCAGGCGCCCGATCATCGGTTCCCGGCGGCGAGCGCCGACGTCGCCGCCGGCGTCCGCTACGCACGCGCCCACGCCGGGCGGCTCGGGGTGGACCCCGCGCGCGTCGGCATCCTCGGCAGCTCGAGCGGCGGCCACCTGGCCCTCCTGCACGCGGTGCGGCCCGCGGCGCCCGATGCGGTGGGCACGCCGGTGGTGACGCCCGACGGCGCGCTCGACGCCACCCCGCGGGACGCGGCGGTGGCCTTCGTGGTGGCCCTCTACCCCGTCGCCGATCCGCTGGCCCGCTATCGCTACGCGCTCTCCCGCGAGCACGAGCCGCCGCCGCCCTCCGGGTTCGACGCCAAGCGGCTGATCGCGTCGCACCGGGCCTTCTTCGCGGACGAGGCGGCCATGGCGGACGCGAGCGTCACGCGCATCGTCACGGAGGGCCAGGCCACCGCGCTGCCGCCCGCGTGGATCGCCCAGCCCGACCTGGACGACAACGTGCCCGCGGCCATCACCCTGGCCTTCGTGGACGCCTATCGCCGCGCGGGCGGCCGCATCGAGCACGAGCACTTCCCGGAGGCCCGCCACGGCTTCGCGCAGCTGGAGAGCCCGGCCACCGACAAGTGTGTCGCCCAGGTCCTCGACTTCGTCGGCCGGCAGACCGGGCCGTCCGCGCGCTCGTGAGCATGGGCGCCAGCATCGACCTGCTGCTCCAGATCAACGCGGCCTTCAACAGCCGCGACGTGGACCGGATCCTCGCCTTCTTCGCCGAGGACGCCACCTTCCTCATGGCCCGCGGGCCCGAGCCGTGCGGCCGCCGCGTGCAGGGCAAGGCGGCCATCGGTCGGGTCCTCGCCGACCGCTTCAAGGTCATCCGCGACATGCGCTGGGACCACATCGACCACTTCGTGACCGGCGACCGGGCGGTCTCGATCTGGACCGTGACCGGCACCGGGGCCGACGGCGAGCGGCTCGACTACCAGGGCTGCGACATCTACCAGTTCCGCGGCGACCAGATCTTGAACAAGGACACCTACTGGAAGCTGGTGGAGCAGCGCCCCCGCCTCTGACGCGCGGGAGCGACCGTGACGATGCGACGCGTCCTGACCAATGCCACCGTGATCGACTGCGTCACCCCTCGACCGATTCCCGGCGCCAGTGTCGTCATCGACCGCGGCCGCATCGTGGAAGTGCTCGACGGCAGCCGCTCGCCGGATACGCGGAGCGGCGACGTCGTCGACCTCGGCGGCGCCTACCTGCTGCCCGGGCTGTGGGACGTCCACATCCATCCCGACTACTTGGCCTCAACCGGCGCCTCGGTGGCCGAGCAGACCGCCATCTTCGGCCATCGGCTCATGGAGGCCCTGACCGAGAGCGGGGTGGTCGGGGTGCGGAGCGCGGGCGCGGCCCACTTCATGGACGTGGCGTGGAAGCGCGCCTTCGACGCGGGCCAGTACGTGGGCCCGCGGGTGTTCGCGGCCGGCCACTTCCTGACCACGACCGGCGGACACTTCCTCACCTCCGGCCACGCGCGGGAGTGCGACGGGCCCTACGGCTTCGTGCGCGCGATCCGCGAGCAGATCAAGAACGGGGTCGACCACGTCAAGCTGAACCTGACCGGCGGCATCATGGGGCCGGCGTGGGATCGCCACACCCAGTCGTTCCTCCTCGACGAGGAGCTGGACGCCGCCTTCGAGATCTGCCGCAAGCGCGGCTTCCGGGTGATGGCGCACGCCGCGAACCCGGAGACGGTGGTCGCGGCCGCCCGGCGGGGCGCGCACAGCGTCGAGCACGGCTACATCATGGACGGCGCCTGCATCGAGGCGCTGCGCGCGCACGCCACCTGGTACGTTCCGACCCTCGCGATCACGCAGCTGACGCCGGACCAGGCTCGCGATCCGTGGGAGAAGCGGTGGGTGGAGCTGCGCGACCTCTCCCCGGATCGCGACGCCTTCCGCCGCGCGCTCGCCGCGGGCGTCCCGATGGCGCTCGGCTCCGACATCCGCCCGCTCAAGGACGCGGCCCTGCTCGAGCTGGGCCTCTGGGTGGCCGCGGGCGCCACCCCGTGGCAGGCGCTCCTGGCCGCCACCCGCCACGCGGCCGCGCTCTGCGGCGTGGGCGACGACCTCGGCACCATCGAGCCGGGGAAGCTCGCGGACCTGATCGTGGTGGCCGCGAACCCTCTCGAGCACATCACCAACCTCCGCCGACTGCTCCTCGTGTTCAAGGAGGGGCGCATCGTCTCGGACAAGCGCGTATCGGAGCCACCGACATGACCAGGATCGATCCCGTGTGGGCCGGCGTCGCCGAGCTGTCGCAGGCCTTCGGCGCCCGGACCCTCTCCCCCGTCGACGTGGTGAACGCCCTGCTCGAGCGCATCGAGCGCCGCGACCCGCTCCTCCACGCCTTCATCGCGGTGTACGCGGACGATGCCCGCCTCGCCGCCGAGGGCGCCGATCGCGCGATCCGCTCCGGCCACCGGATGGGCCCGCTCCACGGCGTGCCCATCGCGCTCAAGGACCTGGTCGACCTCGAGGGCCGGGTCACGACCGGCGGCTCGAAGGTCTGGGCCAACCGCGTCTCGCCGGTCACCGCCACCCTGGCCGAGCGCGCGATCGCGGCGGGGATGATCGTGCTCGGCAAGACCCACACCGTCGAGTTCGCGATGGGGAGCTGGGGCACCAACACCCACATGGGCACCCCGCGGAACCCGTGGGACCTCGCGGTGCACCACACGCCGGGCGGCTCCTCCAGCGGGTCCGCGGTCGCGGTCGCGGCCGGCCTCGCCCCGATCGCGATCGGCACCGACACCGGCGGCTCGGTGCGGCTGCCCGCCGGCTGGTGCGGCATCGTCGGCCTGAAGGTGACCGCGGGACGCATCAGCACCTACGGGGTCCTGCCGCTCTCCTTCACCCTCGACACGCCGGGGCCGATCGCGCGGTCCGTCGAGGACGCCGCGCTCCTCTTCCGGCTGCTCAACGGGCCCGACCCGCGGGATCCCCAGACCCTGGCGTGGCCCGCGGCCGATCCGCTGCCCACCCTGCGCCGTGGCGTCGCCGGCCTGCGGATCGCGGTGATGCCCGACGCGGAGCGCTCGGGCGTCGATCGCGAGATGCTCGCCGCCTACGACGCCTCGGTCGACGCGCTCGCCAAGCTCGGCGCCCAGGTCTCCCGCGTGACCCTGCCGCACCGCTTCGGCGACTACGCGGCCGCCACCGGGCGGATCATCGGGGCGGAGGGCTATCGCTTCGTCGGCCATTTGGTCGACGACGCGGCCCAGCCGGTCGATCCCCACGTGCGCCCGCGCATCCAGCTCGGCCGCGGGGTGTCCGCGCGCGACTACCTGCTCGCGCTGTCCGAGCGCGAGACGCACCGCCGCGCGGTCGAGGCGGCACTCGCCGACGTCGACGCGCTCCTCACGCCCACCGCGCTCACCCCGCCGATCCCCATCGAGCAGGCGGACCAGGCCGGCACCGCGGCCCACTTCACCCGGCCGGTGAACTACCTCGGGCTCTGCGGGCTCGCGGTGCCGAACGGCTTCACCGCGGGCGGCCTGCCGCTCTCGCTCCAGATCGTGGGCCACGCGGGCGACGAGGCGACCGCGCTCCGCATCGGCTGGGCCTACGAGGCGGCCACCGACTGGCACACGCGCCGGCCGCCCGAGCGATGAGATGGCGGATCTGACCCGTCCCTACGACGTGCTGGTGATCGGCGGCGGCAACGCCGCCCTCTGCGCCGCGATCACCGCCCGTGAGGCGGGCGCCCGCGTCCTCCTCGTCGAGCACGCGCCCCGCGCGATGCGCGGCGGCAACAGCCGGCACACCCGCAACCTGCGGGCCATGCACCCGGCCCCCACCTCGGTCCTCACCGACGCGTACGCGGAGGCCGAGTACTGGGACGACCTGCGCCGGGTGACCGGCGGCGCCACCAACGAGGCGCTCGCCCGCATGACGATTCGCGCCTCCGCGGAGGCGACCGCCTGGGCGGAGGCGCGCGGCGTTCGCTTCCAGCCGTCGCTGACCGGCACCCTGAACCTCTCCCGGACCAACGCGTTCTTCCTCGGCGGGGGCAAGGCCCTGGTCAACGCCTACTACCGCACCGCCGAGCGCCTGGGCGTCGACGTCCTCTACGATACGGAAGTCCAGTCTCTCGTCCTCGAGAACGGTCGTGTGCAGGAGGCGGTGCTGAGCAGCAAGGGTTTCCCGGAGACGGTGCGGGCCACGTCGGTGGTGGCGTCCTCCGGCGGGTTCCAGGGCAATATTGAATGGCTCAAGGAGTACTGGGGCGAGGCGGCCGAGAATTTCCTGATCCGCGGCACCCCGTACGCCCGGGGCCGCATCCTCCGCAACCTGCTCGACCAGGGGGTGGCCGCGGTGGGCGACCCGACCCAGTGCCACGCGGTGGCCATCGACGCGCGCGCCCCCCGCTTCGACGGCGGCATCGTGACCCGCCTCGACTGCATTCCCTTCGGCATCGTGGTGGACCGCGACGGCAAGCGCTTCTACGACGAGGGCGAGGACCTGTGGCCGAAGCGCTACGCGATCTGGGGCCGCCTGGTCGCGCAGCAGCCGGGCCAGATCGCCTACTCCATCGTCGACGCGAAGGCCGAGCGCCTCTTCATGCCGTCGGTTTTCCCGGCGATCCGGGCCGGCTCGATCGGCGAGCTGGCCCGCGCGCTCGGCCTCGACTCCGCCGCGGTCGAATCCACCGTGCGCGACTTCAACGCGGCGGTGCGCCCCGGCCGCTTCGACGGCCACGCCCTCGACGACTGCGCCACCGCGGGGCTCACCCCGCCCAAGACGCACTGGGCCCGCGCCATCGACGCCCCGCCCTTCCTCGGCTACCCGCTGCGCCCGGGCATCACCTTCACCTACCTGGGCGTCGGCGTCGACGAGTGCGCCCGGGTGCTGATGCAGGACGGCCGCCCGGTCACCAACCTGTGGGCGGCCGGCGAGATCATGGCCGGCAACATCCTCGGCAAGGGCTACCTGGCCGGCTTCGGCATGACCATCGGGACCGTGTTCGGCCGGATCGCGGGCCGGGAGGCCGCCGCCCATGCGCATCACTGACGCCCTGCAGGACGCGAGCCGGGCGATGCAGGTCTGCAACGCCTGCCGCTACTGCGAGGGCTTCTGCGCCGTCTTCCCGGCCATGGAGCTCCGCCGCGAGTTCGCGGATACCGATCTCACCTACCTCGCCAATCTCTGCCACAACTGCCGGGCCTGCTTCTACGCCTGCCAGTACGCGCCGCCGCACGAGTTCGGGATCAACCTGCCGCGCACCCTGGCCGACCTGCGCGCCGAGACCTGGGAGGAGTACGCCTGGCCCGGATTCCTCGCCGGGCTGTTCCGCCGGAACGGGACGGTGGTGGCGCTCGCGACCGCGCTCGGCATCGCCCTGCTCCTGCTCCTCACCGGGCTCCTGCGCGATCCGGCGGTGCTCTACGGCGTGCACACCGCGCCCGGCGCGTTCTACGTGGTGATCCCGTCCGGGGCCATGGTCTCCGTGGCGGCGGCCACCTTCTCGTTCTCGATCGTGGCCCTGATCGCGGGCGCGGTCCGGTACTGGAAGGGCACCGCGTCGGGCCCGTTCCCCGGCCCGCGCGCGTGGTGGCGCGCGCTCGGCGACGTGGCCACCCTGCGCAACCTGGGAGGGGGCGGCGACGGGTGCAACGAGCGGGACGAGGGGTTCTCCCAGGCGCGCCGGTGGCTGCACCACGCCCTCTTCTACGGCTTCGCCCTCTGCTTCGCCTCGACCACCGTCGCCGCATTCTACGAGCACGGGCTGGGCCGGCTCTCCCCGTTCCCCCTCGCGAGCCTGCCGGTGCTGCTCGGAACGGTGGGCGGGCTCGGCATGACCGTCGGCACCGCGGGCATGCTCTGGTTCAAGATCGCGGCGGACCCGGAGCCCGGGGCGCCGCGCCTGCTCGGCACCGACTTCGCGTTCATCCTCCTCATCCTGCTGACCGCGGTCACCGGGCTCGTGCTCCTCGCCCTGCGCGCGACCGGAGCCATGGGCACCCTGCTCGCGGTGCACCTGGGCTGCGTGCTGGCCCTGTTCGTGGTGATGCCCTACAGCAAGTTCGTGCACGGCATCTATCGCGGGGCGGCGCTCCTGCGCAACGCGGTCGAGCAAGAGACCGCCGCGCGCGAGAGCTGAGGCGAGGCGGCGGTGAGGCTGCTGGACGGCATCCGCGTGATCGACGCCGCGAGCTACATCGCGGGGCCGGTGGCCACCACCGCCATGGCCGACTTCGGCGCGGACGTGATCAAGATCGAGCCCCCGAGCGGCGACACCTATCGCCTGCGCAACGCGGGCTACCCGCCCAGCCCCCACAACTTCCCCTGGATCGTCGACAACCGGAACAAGCGCAGCGTGGTCCTCGACCTCCGCTCCCAGGACGGGCGCGGCGTGCTGCATCGCCTCGTGCGAGGCGCCGACGTGTTCGTCACCAACCTGCCGCTCGACGGGCGGGCCCGTCTCGGCGTGCGCTGGGAGGACCTGTCCCCGCTCAACCCCCGGCTGATCTACGGCTCGATCACCGCCTACGGGGAGGCCGGCGCGGAGGCGAGCCGGCCCGGCTTCGACAGCACCGCGCTCTGGGCCCGCACCGGGCTGATGGACCTGGTCCGCCCGTCGCCCGAGGCGCCGCCCTCGCGCTCGCTGCCCGGCATGGGCGACCATCCCACCGGCATGTCGCTCTTCGGCGCGATCATGGCCGCCCTCTACCAGCGGGAGCGTACCGGCCGCGGAGCGATGGTCTCCACGTCGCTCCTCGCCAACGGGCTGTGGCTCAACGCCATCGCGGTCCAGGGCATCCTGTGCGGCGCGCGCACCGTGGTGCGCCCACCGCGCGAGGAGGCGGTCGACGCCCTCGGCAATCTCTATCGCTGCCGCGACGGCCGCTGGTTCCTCATCGCCCTCACCCCGGACGGCCGGCGGTGGGAGGACTTCACGGCGGCGATCGGCCGGCCGGATCTCTTCGCCGACCCGCGGTTCGCGACCCCCACCGCCCGCCGCGGCAACACTCGCGCCCTCATCGCGATCCTCGACGCGGTCTTCGCCGAGCGCGACTGGGCGGAGTGGCGCCGGGTGCTCGAGGCGAGCGGCATCGCCTTCGGCGTGGTGGGCACGCTCGACGACATCGCCCACGACGCGCAGATGCGCGACAGCGGCGCGCTCGTCCCGATCGACGACCCTCGCGCCGGCGCCCCGCTCACCGTGAGCAGCCCGCTCTGGATCGAGGGCCAGGAGAAGGTGGCCGCCACCATGGCTCCGGGCCTGGGCGAGCACACCCTCGAGGTCCTTCGCGAGGCGGGCCTCGACGAGGCGGAGCTCGCGCGGTTGCTACAGGACGGCGTCATCACCCAGGGCAAGCCCGCCTGAGCGGTCCGGTCGGGCCGAGGCTCACTCGATCACCTGATCGGCGCGCCGCCGCACCGATTCGGGAATGGTCAACCCGAGCGCGCGCGCGGTCCGCTCGTTGACGACCAGCCGGAATCGCTCCGGTCGCGTGAGGGGGAGCTCGGCGGGCCGGGCGCCGGCCAGGATCCGGCCCACGTAGTCTCCGCAGCGCCGGAACACTTCCGGGAGATCGGGCCCGTAGGCGGCCAGGCCGCCGGCGTCCGCGTAGACCGGGTAGAGGAAGAGCGTCGGCATCCCGCGCTGTCGCGCGATGTCGGCCGCGTCGCGCCGGAACGCGAAGAGCCGCGGCGAGGAGAGCACGACGAGGGCGCCGCCCGCCCGGCCCGGGGTCATCGCGAAGGCGTCGCCGAACTCCTGGGCGCTGCGAATCTCGAGATCGCGGACCGTCACCGAGCGCGCGCGTCCTTCCCGCTGCATGGCCTGGAAATGGGCGATGTGGACCTCGGGATCGCCGACGATCGTGAGCGCGGCGAGCTTCGGCAGCAGCTCCCTGAGCAGCTCCACCTGCCGGGCGCTCAGGTCGGCCACGTCGAGCGCCATCCCGGTCACGTTGGTCCCCGGCGGCCGGCCCGGCGCGAGGGCATCGCCGTCCAAGTCCATGGCCACGATGGGGATGGTGCGCGTCGCCTGCATCGCGGCCCGCACCGCCTGCGCTCCCCGCGCGAGGATGACGTCGACGTTCAGTCGAGCCAGGTCGGCCGCCGCCGCCGGGAGCAGGTCCGGGCGGTCCCGGGCCTCGCGGCGCTCGAAGATCACGTTCCGGCCCTCGACGTAGCCGCGCTCGCGCAGCCCGGCCCGGAGGGCGTCCCAGTACTGCGGCGGCGCCTCGGGTGGGCCGATGGCCGACGAGAGGGCCAGGTCCCCCACGCGCGCGGGCGCGGTCGGGGGCGACTGCGCGCGGGCCGAGGAGCCGTGGGCCCCGACGGCGATGACGGCGGCGAGTCCGAGGGCGACGAGCTTCATCCGCGCGGCCGGTCGCCTTCGCCCTCGGCGCGAAGCGGGATCAGCCCTTCTTCGACGCCTTGGTGTCCTTGTGGGCGAGCGCCACCGCGGCCTCGGGCGTCAGCACCCGGAAGGTCATCGACTCGACGAGATAGAGGCGCACCGACGTGTCGTTGTGGCTCTGGTAGGCGATCGACATGTCCCGACCGACGGTCAGCGCGAAGTCACCCCCCCGCTGGCTCATCACCATCGCGCCGCTGATGGCCGGGGCCCACACGATCGGCCCGTCCACGAGCTTCCGCACCACGTTCAGGACCGGGTAACCGCCGTCCCCCACCGCCTGGGTGAGGCCGGTGTAGGAGCGGGGTCCCAGCGCGATGGCATACGGGCCGTCGACGCCGGCCAGGCGCAGGAGTCGCGTCGCCTCCGCGATGCTGCGGGGATAATCCTGGTAGTCGTCGGGAATCGGCAGGATCGGATAGGCGGTGACCTGGTCGATGCCCTTGATGCCCCCGGCCGCGTAGCCGTGGAAGATCGCGGTGTCCTCCGCGTAGGCGATGCGGGTGGCCGCGTCGATCAGGGGCTGAAGCTCCGGGTCCTTCGCCCCCCGCTCGACCGCGTCCATCTCCTCGCGCGACAGCTCGAAGTACGCCCGCAGCTCGACGAGGGGGAGCACCTGCCGGCGCGAGGCCTCCACGTCGGCGACCGGCGCGGCGCCGAGCCGCTCGCGGCGCCCGGTGTTCACCGCGGCCTCGGTGGGCCCGAGCGGCCCCTCGAAGTCCACCAGCTTCCGGCCGGCCAGCTTCAGCTTGAGGACGCGGGTGGCCTCGGCGTCGATCTCCTGCCAGGCCGCCGTCGAGATCGGGGCTAGCTCTCGCTTCAGGTTGTTCATAGCCCCTGCCCTCCCTTCAGGCTGCCGATGCCGAGCGAGCCGCCGCCACCGGCCGAGCTGCCCGCGGCGCCGCCCCCGTCACCGGCCACCGCCTGCTCCCGGGCGATGAGCGAGCCGCTGCTGAACAGGTATTCCTTCAGATGCTCGTCCATCTTGGCGTCCCGCCGCCGATACCACTCCAGCAGCATCGCGAAGTGCTCTTTCTCCTCGTCGCGATTGTGGGCCAGGATCTCCTTGAGCTGCGGGTCGGTCGCGGCGTCGACCCGCTGGTCGTACCAGTCGGCCGCCTCCAGCTCTTCCTGCATGGAGGTCAGCGCGCGGTGATTGTCCTGCGTCTCGGGCCTGAGCTTGCCCTCCGATTCGTGATACCCCACCGAATTCGCCATCAGCCCCCCTCCGAGAGGTCATCGGGTTGTGCTCCCACGTAAGAGAACCCCGTCACAATACTCCAGACGGTTGTGGCTCGCACGCGGTTCCCGGGAGGAGCGCGAGGGGCCTAGATCCGCCCCATCCGGGTCTGGACGTCGACGATCTCGTCCGCGCGGGCGCCCATGTGGGACAGGATCAGCTGCCACTGAGACCGGGTGATCTCGTGGGCCTGGATCTCCGGCGGGCCGAGCAGCCGGCGTCCGAAGGCGGCGAGCCACGCGGTCTGGAGCATCCGGGTGTCGAGATCGAACAGCTTGCCGACGATGTACCGCCCTCGACACTCGAGCGAGGCGCCGCACGCCCGGTACTCGCGCTCGCCCCACCACACATCCAGACCGAGCCCCGTCTCCCGCATTCTTTCCACGTCCGACCGACCTAGACCTTCCGGCCCCGGGCGTCCCCTCGCTCCTCGTCGATCTTGGCCTTGAAGGTCCGCTCGGCCTGGGCGATGGCCCGCTCCCTGGTCTTTCCCTGGAAGAGCGCGAAGAAGGTGCCGGGACCCGGGCGGCGCTGGATCGCGTTGGTGCGGATGAAGTACACCTCGGTCACCACGCGGGTCGCCTCGGTGCGGACGATGATCGTGTAGGTGACGTCGCGGTACTTCCGCTCCGGCAGGCGCTCGCGCACCACCAGACTCGCCTCTCGACGCTCGATGATCTGCTTGATCTCGGACTCGGCCTCCTTCAGCGCGCGGTCGGAGGCCTCATCCACGAAGGACACTTCCGGGCCGGAGGGCAGGAGTCTCGCGTGGGCCTTGAACACGCAATCCTCGACCGCCTCGAGCTGCAGGGTGTAGGTCACTCCCTTGTAGGTACGATCACCCATGAAGTGCCGTCGCGTCGTCGCGTACCGCCTACTTGCCTCCATGGCGCGCCGCCCCCAACCGGCCCTTCGGGCCTCTCCGTGCCGGCACACGGGCGCTCGGCGAGGACCGGTGCGCGACCGCGAGGCGTCGGCCGCGGCTCCGGATCGCCCGGACCGCCTGCATCTGGACCTCGATGTTGGCGACGATGGCCCGATCGCGGTCCCGCTTCAGCCCCTCGTCGATGAGCGCGCGCAGAACCATCTGCAGGCTCACCGGGGCCTTCAATCGCGTGATCGACTCGCCCGCGAACACGCGCGCCCGATCCAGGACCTCCTGGGGGAGAATGAGCAGGACCCGGGCCTTGTCCTCGAACATCGCCACCTCCGTGTGTGGGGCACGTGTCGTATGCCGGGCGCGTGTCGGGCCGTCTCGGGCGTCCGACATATACTTAGGTCTTCTTATGTAACTTATATCATGATTGACGACCCCCCGGCAATCTCCCGCCGCGGCGGGCAGGAGGCGTCATGACGATCCCGGTGAAACAGGTCCTACTCGCGGTCGGCATCGTGCTCGTGATCATCGGACACCTGGGCGACGGGACCGCGACCCGGGAGGCCGCCTTCTGGCTCGGCGTCGCGCTGAGCGTGATCGGGCTCGGCCTGGCCGCGCGAGAGGGGCGCCGGAGATGAAACGGCCGGATCCCTCCCGGGATCCGGCCGTTGGGTGACGCGGCGGTGCGGGTCAGACCTTGCGGACGTTCGCGGCCTGAAGCCCCTTCGGCCCCTTGGTCACCTCGAACTCGACCTTGTCGCCCTCGGCCAGGCTCTTGAAGCCCTGGCCCTGGATGGCGTTGAAGTGCACGAACACATCCTCGCCGGCCTCCTGGGTGATGAAACCGTAGCCCTTCGCATCATTGAACCACTTGACCGTACCCTGTGCCATCGACGCGCCCTCTTTCTGGCGAGGCTTTACGCCTCCGTCAAACCCCGCCCCGATGGCGGGGACGCCCTCCTGAAGTGGAGGACAAACAAAAACGCCGAGCGACCTGACCCCGCCGACCAGTCCGCAGCCGCGGCACGGCTGCCGGCCCCCGCGGAGCGTGGTGGTGAGCCCGATGGGCCACCGGAAGAGCACCGCGATCGCCCGGCGCGCCTCTCGCTTCGTCGACACCGCGCCGTCGAGGAGACCGGCGAGGCAGCGGGCACAGTAGTAGCGCCCCGGCTGGTCGCGGAGCATCGCTCCTACGTGGCACCGCGCCAGCTCCTCCCCGATCATGGTGAGCGTCGCCGGGCGGTCAGCGACTGCGATCGGGCTGGCCGCCGCGCAGGCATGGCGTCGGGCGCCGGCAGCGCCCGCAGGGCCCCGCCGGCATGTCGCTGAGGGGCGCGGGGGCCTGGAACACCTTGACCATCGCGAGCTCGACCTCGGATCGTCTCCACCCGCGGTGCAAGCGCTCGAGCGTCATCCCCACCAGACAGGCGGAGCAGACTCCCCGGCCGCGATAGGTGCCGTCGAGCACCCCGCCGACCGTGCGCCGGATGAATCCCTCGGTGGTGTACGGCAGGCTCACGGGACCGGCACCCCGAGGCAGGGCATCGTGCTCCCCGCGCACGCCCCGCAGGTCGACCTCGCCAGGCGGGTCATGCGACCGGGGGCCCGGAAGAGGTCGGCGATGGCCAGGGCGAGCTCGCGCGTCGGGTGGCGCCGATCCAGGTGGTCACGGGTCAGCTTGACGAGGCAGCGCGAGCAGAGGAATTTGCCCCGGCACGCCCCGCGGAGAAGACCATCGACGACCCGCCGGACGAACTCGCCGACGCTCAGAATCGCTGCCGGCATCCGTGCGAAGCCTCCGCGCCACCCCCGGCGCCCGAACGAGAGCATCTAGTCTAATATGATATATAACTTGTATTGATTTTATATCCGCCGCGTCAGGCGGTCAAGTCCGAATCTCCCTCGGCGGCGCGCGCAAGATTGGCCGCGGGCCGGCCCCGCGTTTGCGCTATAGTCGACGTCTCTCCCCTGAGGAGATCGGCAGGTACTGGCGCCCCCGCCGTGCTCTCGGTCCTCGCCCCGCAGTCGATTCCGGTCTCCATCGAGGGATCCCTGACATGCCTATCAACGATCGCCCGCTCTCCCCGTCCGTGCCGGGCCGCCTTCCGTGCGCCAACCGCGTCGAGGTCGATGCCGGCATCGACATCGTCTCGGCGGCCGACGTGCGGGCCTGGGTGACCCACCTCCGCTCGCACGGCTGGACCGATAGCGAGCTGGACCTCGTGTGGATCACCCGCGCGCGGCAGGGGGTCGTTCGCTAGCGCCGCTCCCGGATCGGCGGGCGGGCCGGGTCGGCGTTCAGCCGGTCCAGCAGCCAGGCGGTGACGCGGTCGTCGGGGGCCAGTGCGCGGGCTCGCTCCAGGTGGCGGTGGGCTTCGCCGGTCGCCCCCTGCTCCCACCGCGCGACCCCGAGACCGCGATGCAGGTCGGCGTCGTCCGGGATGAGCGTCGCGGCCTCCTCGAGCAGCGCGGTCGCCTCGGTGAGCCGGCCGGCCTGGGCCAGCTCGAGTCCGTGGTTCCCGAGCGCGTGGCCGAGATTGCTCCGGCTCCGGGCCGACGTGGCGTCGTACGCGGTGCGCAGCAGCGGGATCGCCTCGGGATAGCGGCCCTGGCGCGCGAGCACCGTACCCAGGTTCCCCGCGCAGACTCCACAGCGCGGGTCGACCTCGACGGCCCCGCGCCAGAGGGTCTCCGAATCGTGCCAGATCTGACCCTGCACCACCGTGTTCGCCGCGAGGGCCGCGAGCGCCAGCGCCGCGCCGCCGAAGACGGCGGCCGCCGTCACGCCACGCAGGCGACCGCTCGAGCGCGCCCGCGCGACCCTCGCCAGGCCGCCGCCGGCCAGCACCGCGAAGCCGAGCCCCGAGAGATAGCTGTAGCGGTCGTGCGCGAGCTGAAACCCGGCGTGGACGATGCCGCTCACCGGGGCGACCACCACCGCCGAGTAGGCCCACGCCGCGAGACCGGCCGGCCAGCGCCGCCGCAGTGCAATGAGCGCGACCGAGACGAGGGTCACGATCACCGCGGGGGCCAGGAACCGCCCCTGCCCCAGGTGCACGTCGGCCGGGATCTGGTAGAGGGGCGACAGATGGGCCGGCCACAGGAATCGCGCCGGGTAGATGAAGACGCTGTAGGCGACCATGGCCACGCGCGCCTCGGGCCCGTGGCTCGCGTAGGACGTGACGCGAATCCCCTCGCGGAGGGCGATGACGGCCACCACCGCGCCTCCCAGCGCCAGGGCCGCGTAGCCTGCCTTCTCCCGCAGCACGTGCCGCCCGCCCAGCCGCCATCGGCCGAGCGGATACCAGTCCAGGAGCAGCAGGACCGCGGGCAGAATCATCACCGAGGCCTTCGAGAGGAGTCCCGCCGCGAAGCAGGCCAGCGAGAGGGCGTGCCAGCGCTTCTCGAGGACGGCACTCTCCGCCGCGCGCAGGTAGGCCAGGACCGCGAGCAGGTAGAACAGGCCGCTCAGGACGTCGCGACGCTCCGTGATCCACGCGACCGACTCCACCCGGAGCGGATGCAGGGCGAAGAGCGCCGCGGCCGCCGCGGCCCCCCAGGTCACCGGCGGCGTCGTCCAGTCCGCCGCTCCCAGGGCCGCCGCGAGCAGCCGCCGGGCGATCAGGTAGACCAGCACCGCGTTGGTGGCGTGGAGCGCCACGTTGACCGCGTGATAGCCCCAGGGGTTCATCCCGCCGACCATATAGTTCAGGGCCAGCGTCAGCCACGTCAACGGGATGTAGTGACCCATGAGAGTGGCCGTCGCGATCCAGCGGAGGTGCGGGCCACTGAGCCCTCGGTAGCCGGGGTTGTCGACGAAATTGACGTGGTCGTCCCAGTCGAGGAATTCGCCGCCGAGGGTCGGGGCGAACACGAGGATGGTGACCACTGCCAAACCGACCGGTAAGACGAGACGCGAGGCGCGCGTCGTATCGACGCCGAGCACGGGAACATTTTACCGCCGTCCCTCGTGAGACCCGCCACGAATCCGAGGGAGCGCCGAGCCCCCATCATGTCCTTACTGACCGCCTCATGAGTAAATTGCCTTAAGAAATGCGGATGTACTACCCTGAATCCATGGGGGAGCCTACCCCGTCTGCGCTCGGTAGCGAGCCCGGGGGCACCCACGCCTTCATCCAGGCCTCGGAGAGGATCGTGGGCCTGGCCCTTCGATCCCTCGGTGGCCGTTACGCCCGGGTGTACCGGATCGACGCGGAGCGCAGCGCGACGGGATGCGTGGCGTCCACGGAGCCGGACGACGCGAGCCTGGCCCACGCGGGATTCGCGGTCGCGGACATCGCGTTCAGCCGCCTGGCATCCAACGCGGCCCGGGGCACGCCGGACGTCCTCGCCGAGCCCGCGTGCCGGCTCGACCCGGCCACCCGCGAGCTGATCAGGCGGCAGGGGCTCGGCGCGCTCGCCACCGCCGCGATCCGGGTCGGCGGCACCGTCATCGGGAGCCTCGTCCTCGCCGACCGGACCGGCCGCTGCTACACCGAGCCGGACCTCCTCCTCCTCTCCGCCTTCGCCGACCAGGTAGCCCTCGTCGTCGAGAACGCGCGCCTCGAAGCCGAGACTACCCGGCAACGGTACGAGGCCGGCGAGCTCGCCCTGGTGGCCAGCCTGATCGGCGAGCGCCTCGACCCGCTCTCGGTGGGACAGCGAATCGCAGAGAGCGTGCTCGGCCTCCTGGGGGTCCACAGCTCGGTGATCCGGCTCTTCCAGCCAGACGGGGCCCTCGGGGCGATCGCCCTGGCCGGTCGTGCGAAGGAGTACGCGGTGATCGGAGACCGCATCCCGGCCGGCCTCGGTCTCGTCGGACGCGCCGCGGTCGAGGGGCGGCCCATCTGGACGAGCGACATCCGCATCGACCATCGCTTCGAGCAGAGCCCGACGCTGCGCGCCCGCAACGTGGCGGCCGGGATCGTGGCCGGGCTGGCGGTTCCCATGCACGCGGCCGGGGTGGTGATCGGCGTGCTGTCGGTGGGCAGCGGCGAGCCGCGGACGTTCACCCAGCCCGAGATCGACCTCCTGCAGCGCTTCGCCGATCAAGCCGCTCTCACCATCAGCAACGTCCGGACGCAGGAGACGCTCGTCAAGCAGGCGAAGCGTCTCCAGATCCTGCACGACATCGATCTCGCCATCATCACCGAGACCGCGCCGGTCGCGATCGCGGAGGCGGTGCTCGGCCGGCTCCGAGAGCTGCTCGGGGTCCCCCGCGCGATCGTGAACCTCTTCGACTGGGTCGCGGGGGAGGTGGAGTGGCTGGCCGCGGTCGGCCGCCACCGTATCCATCGCGGCCCCGCGGTCCGGTACCCGCTGCAGTTCGCGGGTGACCTGGACGCGCTGCGACGCGGGGAGCCCCAGGTGGTCGACGTGCGCGCGCTCCCGACGAGCCCCGAGGCCGACGCCCTGCTCGCCTCGGGGGTTCACCTGTACATGGTCGTCCCGATGATCGCGGCCGGCGAGCTCATCGGCTCGGTGAGCTTCGGGGGCGACCAGGAGCACTTCCCCGAGGAGCAGATCAGCGTCGCCCGCGAGGTGGCGACCCAGCTCGCGATCGCGCTCGGCCAGGCCCGGCTCGTGGAGCGACTGAAGGCCTCGTACGCGGAGCTGCAGCAGGCCCAGGCGCAGCTCGCGCAGTCCCAGAAGATGGAGGCGATCGGCCAGCTCGCGGGCGGCATCGCCCACGACTTCAACAACCTGCTGACCGTGATCGGGGGCCGCAGCAGCCTTCTTCTCATGAGGCTCGGGCCGGACGATCCCGCGCGCAAGGAGGTCGACCTGATCCAGACGACCGCGCAGCGGGCCGCCGGGCTGACCCGCCAGCTCCTCGCGTTCAGCCGCAAGCAGGTCCTCGAGCCGAAGCCGATCAACCTCAAGACCCTGGTGGCCGGCGTCACCCCGATCCTGACGCGCCTCATCGGCGAGCACATCGAGATCGTGATCGTGGCCGCCGACGGCGCGGCCCAGGTCATGGCCGATCCCGGCCAGATGGAGCAGGTCATCGTGAACCTGGTGGTCAACGCCCGGGACGCGATGTCGGACGGCGGGACGCTCACCATCGAGACGTCGGATCGCCTGGTTCCGGACGGCGGCCTCCGCGCCCACGATCGCCCCGTTCCCCCCGGCTCGTACGTGACCCTGAGCATCCGCGATACGGGGAGCGGAATGGACGCGGCCACGCTGGCGCGAATCTTCGAGCCCTTCTTCACCACGAAGGAGCCCGGCCGCGGCACCGGCCTCGGCCTCTCGACCGTCCACGGGATCGTGCACCAGAGCGGCGGCTACCTGGCGGTCGAGAGCGTGGTCGGCCGGGGCACCGCCTTCACGATCTACCTGCCGCGCCTCCTGGCCCCGATCAGCGTGTCCGTGGCCGGCCAGGACCTCGTGCCGGATCTCCTGGGAGGCTCGGAGACGGTGCTCCTCGTCGAGGACGACGATGAGCTGCGCCGACTCACCTCCGAGATCCTCCAGGCCTCCGGCTACACGGTCCTGGAAGCCGGGGATCCCCTCGAAGCCCTCACCCTGTGTGATCGGCGGGACGGGAAGCCGATCGATCTGCTCCTGACCGACATGGTGATGCCGGCGATGCGGGGACCGGAGCTGGCCGCCACGCTGTCGGAGACCCGCCCGGGCCTGACGGTGCTCTTCATGTCGGGCTACGCGGATGAGTCCGTGACCTCGCCTCAGGCCGGCGGGCCCGGCCGGGCCTTCCTGGAGAAGCCGTTCACGCCCCACGACCTGACGAGGGCGGTTCGCGAGGCCCTCGCCTCGAGGGGAGCCGGACCGGCGCGGTAGTGCAGTCCTACCAGCGGTAGATCAGACCACTCGCGCCGCAGCCGCAGGCCGCGGCCACGAAACGCTCCCGGAGCACCAGAGCCTCCATGGCCGGCTTGAGCTCGGCCGGATTCCGCCCGAGGTCCTTCGCCATGCACTCGGCGCAGTAGGCCCGGCCCTTGTTGTCCCGCAGTCGCTGCCGCACAAGTCGCTCGCTCATGCTGTAGGCCATGGTGTTTACCTCCCGGGTCAGGGCAAGCCAGGACCCACGAACGGGCACGTCAGTGGCGAAGAGCGTACAGGAGCAGCTTGCAGCCACACGGTCCCTGCACGATCACGTCCTTGCTCGGCTCCGCGACACGCTGGACCGAGACCGTGTCTCCGACCATGAGCGGTCGGGGACGCTTGCACGTGTGGTTCGCCTCGGTCATGCCACCGTACTGGTAGTGAGCGATGTTTGTCCGGAGGGTCCAGGTCTTCGGTCCCGCCTCCGACACCTGGAACGACACCCCCACCAGCTGCTTGTCCATTGGTATCCAAGACTACGCCCTGCGAGGGGGGTACGCCATTGAACTTTGGTCCAAGGCCCCCGCGTTCGGCCAATGGAGCGTCTTCGCAACGGTCTCCGGTGTTCGGGTGACAGGGCATCCTTCTGCTGGTAGCGCTGCTCGCGGTGGCCTGCTTCGCGGTCGCGCCGCCCGGGCGGCCCTTCACTGGTGCTTCGAGCAGAAGGCCGACCTGGTGGTGTTGAGCGGCGATATCACGGACTCGGGGCGCGAGGAGGAATGGCAGCTGCTTCACGGGCTCCTCGCCGGGCTGTCGCCGACCGAAGCCGGCCGGCTCCTGGTCACGACCTCACGATCACCCTGGCGACCTACCCGGAGACCGATGGGCGGCTCGTCCTGGCCCACGAGAAGCGGTGCCGCTCCTTTGCCCGACACGTCCTCGCCCACCTCTCGCTTCCCGAGGTCGTGTTTCACGGCGATCGGTCGGGCTCGCTCCGCGAGATGCTCCGGCGCTGCGAGGACTACGCGCTCGCTTATGACCGGACGCCTCCGCGCCTCGGGACCCAGCGGGAGCAACGGAGGGGCCTCGGGGCGCAGCTCCGGCAGATCATGCGCCCGGGCGACCGCGCCACCTCCCGGCGGCCTCGCGATCTGAGGGAATACGTCCCGCCGGTGATCGTCCCGGACGCGCTGGCGGCCGAGGCCGCGCGCGACCGCGGCACGTCGTGGCCGACGGTGGACCAGCCGCTGTACCGGGACCTCCTGGAGCTCGTGTATCCGATCACCCTGTACGAGGATGCACGTTACGTGGTCGTCGGGCTGAACTCGAATACCATCCCGGCCCTCTCGATCGTCGACGGTGCGATCGGAATGCTCGGCCGGGGCCAGCTCGACCGTCTGGAAGGCTTGCTGCGGGCCAGGTCGGGGAAGTGCGCGATCCTGGTGCTGCATCACCATCTCGGGTGTCCGCCCTGGCGGACACGGCCCGTCTCCGCGGCATCCTGTCGAGCCACGCCCGCGTCGTGGTCTTCCACGGACACAAGCACGTCGGGTACTGGGCGGATCTCGAGCGCATCCGCGTGATCTCCGCCCCTTCGGTGGCCTACGGCAATCGAGTGGGCCCGCACAACTGCCACGTCTACGCCGTCGACCCGGAGGGGCAAGTCTCGCTCGTGGCGAGCACGCAGATCTCCGCGAGCCCGCGCGCCGGCTAGAGGCCACTTGCGAACCGGCCGCCGGCCGGTCATCCTCGGGCGCGTATCTATCAGTTGAGGAGAGTGCGCATGGCGGAGTTCGACACGGTCATCAGGAACGGGGTGGTGGTCACGGCGGCGGACGTCGTCGAGGCCGACGTCGGCATCACCGGCGGCGTCATCACCGCGCTGGGCCGAGGCCTCGGCCCGGCGCGCCGCGAGCTCGACGCGGCGGGCCGATACGTGATGCCCGGCGGGATCGACACCCACTGCCATTTCGACCAGCCGATGCGTGACTCGGTCACCCTGGCCGACGACTTCCGGTCCGGCACGGAGTCGGCCGCTCACGGGGGCACGACCACCGTCGTGCCCTTCGCCTGCCAGCTCCAGGGGCAGAGCCTCCGGGACGCGGTCGACGACTACCACCGGCGCGCGGCCGGCAAGCCGGTGATCGACTACGCCTTCCACCTGATCGTCTCCGACCCGACCGAGGCCGCGCTGCGCGACGAGCTGCCCGCGCTGATCCGCGAAGGCTACACCTCGTTCAAGATCTACATGACCTACGAGAGCCTGAGGCTGAGCGACCGGCAGATCATCGCGGTGCTCGCGGTGGCGCGGCGCGAGGGGGCCATGGTCATGGTCCACGCCGAGAACTCGGACTGCATCGCCTGGCTCACCGAGGAGCTGGAGCGGCAGGGCAAGACCGCGCCCTACTTTCACGCGGTCTCGCGCCCCCAGGCGGTGGAGCGCGAGGGCACCCACCGGGCGATCACCATGTCCGAGATCGTGGGCGCGCCCATCCTGCTGGTCCACGTCTCGAGCGCGGACGCCGTCGAGCAGATCCGCTGGGCCCACGGCCGCGGCCTCCGGATCCTCGCCGAGACCTGCCCGCAGTACCTCGTCCTCACCGCCGAGCACCTGCACGCGCCCGGCTTCGAAGGCGCCAAGTACATCTGCAGCCCGCCCCCGCGGGACGAGGCGAGCCAGCGGGCGGTGTGGCACGGCCTCGCGTCCGGCGTCTTCCAGGTCGTCTCCTCCGATCACGCGGCCTTCCGCTTCGACGACCCGGCCGGCAAGAAGCGACACGGTGACCGCGCCTCCTTCACCCAGGTGCCCAACGGCATCCCCGGAGTCGAGACGCGGATGCCGCTGCTCTTCTCCGAGGGCGTGGGCAAGGGCCGGATCGACCTCACCACGTTCGTGGCGCTGACCTCGACCAACGCGGCCAAGATCTACGGCCTCTACCCGCGGAAGGGCACCATCGCGGTCGGATCCGACGCCGACCTGGTCGTGTGGGACAAGGACCGCGAGGTCGTCATCACCAGCGGCCTCCTGCATTCGAGCTGCGACTACACGCCCTACGAGGGCATGGCGGTGCGCGGCTGGCCGACCGTCGTGCTCTCGCGGGGCGAGGTGGTGGTCGAGGAGGGCAAGCTGCTGGCCGCGCCCGGCCGGGGTCAGTTCCTCCGCTGTGACCGGCCCCATCCCGTCTTCCCCTGACCCGGGCGACGGGTGCTCTTCCGACCGCCACCGGGATTGCGGGTTGCCCAGAAAATGAGCAATCGGCGCCGGCTCCGATGATCTAAAGTAGCGATTCCGTTCAGGGCTGGGGGTGGCATACCGGGTGCAATTCCCCGCCGGCGAAATCCCCACTCCAAGGAGGTCAGGACATGAAGACGGCGCGCGCGTGGCTCGCTCTCACGATCATCACGGTGGTCCTCGGGGCGACGGCCCTCGGAGCCGGCCCGGCCCCGGCGGCGGACCCGGTGAAGATCGGCCTGGTGGCCGCCCTCTCCGGCCAGTCCGCGGCCTCGGGGGAGGCGATCACCCGCGGTCTCACGGTGGCCATCGAGGAGATCAACGCCAAGGGCGGCCTGCTGGGCGGGCGCATGCTCGAGCTCGTGCGGCGCGACGACGAGTCGAACCCGTCCAAGGGCGTGACCGCGGCGCGCGAGCTGATCTTCAAGGAGCAGGTGGCGGCGCTCTTCGGCGGCATCGACTCGCCGGTGTCGCTCGCCATCGTGCCGATCGCCAACGCGGAGAAGAAGCCGTTCCTCGGCGTGTGGGCCGCGGCTACCGGCATCACCCGCAACGGAGCCAACCCGAACTACGTGTTCCGCGTGTCCGCGGTCGACGTGATCGTGGACAAGGGGCTCATCCAGTACGCGGCGAAGACGTACGGGGCCAAGAAGCCCGGCCTCATGCTGATCAACAACCCGTGGGGCGAGTCCAACAACGACGGGCTCACCAAGGCGGCGGCCGCGCAGGGGCTGGCCCTCGCGGGCGTCGAGAAGTTCCAGACCGAGGACGTCGACATGGTGCCGCAGCTCTCGCGGCTCAAGGAGGCCGGCGCCGACAGCATCATCCTGGTGGCCAACGCCGCGCCCGCGGCCCAGGTCGTCCGGTCGCTCGACCGCATGGGCTGGCCGGTACCGGTGATCTCCCACTGGGGCATCTCGGGCGGCCGCTTCGTCGAGCTCGGCGGGCCCGGCGCGAGCAAGGTGCACTTCGTCCAGACCTACACCTTCTTCGGCGAGCAGAACCCGCGCGGCAAACACCTGCTCGAGCTCCTGATGAAGCGCTACCCGGCCGTGAAGGGGCCGGCCGACATCATCGCCCCGGTGGGCACCGCCAACGCCTACGACGCCATGCACATCCTGGCCCGGGCGATCCAGGCCGCCGGCGCCACCGACGGGCCCAAGGTGCGGGAGGCGATGTACAAGATCGGCCGCTACGAAGGGCTGATCAAGACCTACGACCCCGCGTTCACGGCGGACAATCACGACGCCCTCAACGAGAACGACTACGTCATGGTCCGCTACACCGACAAGGGCGAGATCGTGCCGGTGAAGGGCAAGTAGCGGCGCGGCCTCGCGACGGAGGGGCCGGTGCTCATCCTCTCCGCCCTGATCACCGGCGTCGCCACCGGGAGCATGTACGGGCTCCTCGCGCTGGGCTTCCACGTCACCTGGGCGGTGTCGCGCACCGTGAACTTCGCCCAGGGCAGCTCGATGATGCTGGGCGCGGTGCTCCTCTACGCGCTCATCGTCACCCACTCCTGGCCCGGCGCGGTCGCGGTCGTGGTCGCGCTGGGCCTCTGCGGCGTCTACGGCCTAGTCATCGAGCGCTGCGTGGTGCGCCCGTTCGTGGCGCGGAAGTCCGAGGCGTGGCTGATGGCCACGGTGGCGGTGGGCATCGTCCTCGACAACGTGGCCCTGTTCACCTTCGGCAAGGAGCCGCGGGGGATGCCGTCCCCCCTCACCCGCCACACCGTGCAGGTGCTGGGCGCCGGGGTCTATCCGCTCCACCTGCTGATCCCCGCGGTCGGCCTCGGCATCGCGGCCGCGCTCGCGCTGGTCACCCGCTACACCGTCTACGGCAAGGCCCTGCTCGCGGTGGTGCAGAACCCGCAGGCGGCGCGGCTCGTCGGCGTGCGGGTGGAGACCGCGACGAGCGCGGCGTACGTCCTGTCGACAATCTTCGCGGGCGTGGCGGGCGTCCTCATCGCGCCGCTGGTCACGGTCTCGGCCGGCATGGGCTGGGTCTTCGGCATCAAGGCCTTCGCGGCCGCCATCCTGGGCGGGCTCGACAGCGCGTGGGGCGTGGTGGTGGCCGGCATCCTGTTCGGCGTCACCGAGGCCCTGATCACCGCGGTGCTCGGCTCCACGTATACGAACATCCTGTCGTTCGGCGTCGTCATCCCCGCCCTCGCCCTGATGCCGCACGGGCTCCTCGGCCGCGCGGGCGCGCAGCGCGTCTGACGTGCGCGGTCTCCTGATCGGCCTCGCGGTCCTGCTCGGCGCCGTCGCGCTGTGCCTGGCCGGTGACGGCTACCAGACGTATCTCCTGGGCCTGGTCGGGGTCACCGCGCTGGTGGCCACCGGCCTCAACGTCCTGATGGGACTGACCGGCCAGACGTCCATCGGCCACGTCGGCTTCTTCGCGATCGGCGCGTACACCACCGCCATCCTCACCAAGCACGTGGGCGTGGGCTTCTGGCCGGCCCTGGTCGCGGCGGGCGTCCTCGCCGCGGTGGTGGGCGGCGCGCTCGCCCTGCCCGCCCTGCGGCTGTCGGGTCCCTACCTCGCCATGATCACGCTGGCCTTCGCGTTCGTGATCGAGCACGGCGCCACCGAGTGGCGCGGGCTGACCGGGGGCGCCAACGGGATCATGGGCATGCCGCCGGTGTCGGTGGCCGGGGCCGCGCTCGATTCGCGCGCCCTGGCCGCGGCCATCGCGGTGGCCACCGCCGGCGGCGTCGCGCTCTTCTGGCTGATGAGCCGCAGCGGCTGGGGCTACGCCATGCGGGCGGTGCGCGACGCGGAGACGGCGGCCGCCGGCCTCGGCCTTCACACGATCGCCATTCGCTGGACCGCGTTCGTGGTCTCCGCCGCCTACGCCGGCGTGGCCGGCGGGCTCTTCGCCCCGCTCACCGGCTTCGTGAGCCCGGAGACGTTTCCCCTCATCACGTCCATCATCTTCGTGCTCGTGGTGATCGTGGGCGGTCAAGGCACCGTCACCGGGCCCCTCGTCGGCGCGGTCATCGTGGTGCTGCTGCCCGAGGCTCTGTCGGCCCTCGCCGAATATCGCCTGCTCCTCTTCGGCGCGCTGCTCTTCGTGGTGCTCCTGATCGCTCCGCGCGGCGTGGTCGGCGCGCTGGCCGCGCGCTTCGCCCAGGCGCCCCCCACGCCGGTCCCCGGCCGCATCGACGTCGCGGTCCTCCTCGAGCGGGGGTCCGTCGTCGCGAGCGACGATCTCGTCGTCGAGGGCCTGGCGCGCGCGTTCGGCGGCGTCCGCGCGGTCTCCGGCGTCGGCTTCACCGCGCGGCGCGGCTCGATCACGAGCGTCATCGGGCCGAACGGCGCGGGCAAGACCACGCTCATCAACCTGATCAGCGGCGTGACCCGGCCGGACGCGGGGCGCGCGCGCCTCGGCGCCCGCGATCTCTCCGGTCTGCCCGCCCACGCGGTGGCCCGGGCCGGCGTGGCGCGCACCTACCAGACCTCCCAGCTCTTCGCGGGCATGTCGGTGCTCGACAACGTGCTGGTCGGGCTCCAGCATGGCCGGCTCGGCTCTCCGATGAGCCCCCGGCGGGCCGCCGCCTCGCCGGACATCGCGGTCGCCGCCTCCCTGCTCGATTTCGTCGGCTACGCCGGCAGCCTCGACGCCCCGGCCGGCGGCCTCGCCCACGTGGACCGGCGCCTGGTCGAGATCGCGCGCGCCCTCGCCACGCGGCCGGCCGCGCTGCTGCTCGACGAGCCCGCCGCGGGGCTCAGCGCCGACGATACGCGCCGGGTGGGAGCGTTGCTGCGGGCCATCGCCGCGAGCAGCGTGGCGGTGCTGCTCGTCGAGCACGACATGGAGCTGGTGATGGACGTCTCCACCCACGTCGTCGTGCTCGACGCCGGGCTCGTCCTGGCCGAAGGGACCCCGGCGGCGGTCCAGGCCGATCCCGCGGTGCGCGCGGCCTACCTGGGCGATCGTCGGTCGACCGGGCGCGCCCGGACCGCCGCGGCGCCGATGTCCCACGACACCGCCCTGAACGTGGCCGGCCTCGTCGCCGGCTACGGCGGCGCGCCGGTCCTGCCGAGCCTCGATCTCTCGGTGGGCGCGGGCGAGCTGGTCGCGGTCCTCGGCGCCAACGGGGCCGGCAAGTCGACCCTGATGGCGGCGCTCTCCGGGCTCCTCCGCGCCGAGCGCGGCGGGATCCAGCTCTTCGGCGCGGCCGTGAGCGCGCTCGACGCGCCGGGCCGGGTGCGCGCCGGCCTGGTGCTGGTGCCGGAGGGCCGCCTGGTCTTCCCCGACCTGAGCGTGCGCGACAACCTGCGGCTCGGCGCCCTGCTCCGCCGCGACGCCGACATCGCGGCCGACATCGAGGCCATGCTGGACCGCTTCCCGCGCCTGCGCGAGCGGGCCGACGGGCGCGCGGGGCTCCTCTCGGGCGGCGAGCAGCAGATGCTGGCGCTCGCCCGGGGCCTGATGGCGCGTCCGCGCGTTCTCCTCCTCGACGAGCCGTCGCTCGGCCTCGCCCCGCAGCTCGTCGAGCAGGTCTTCGAGGAGCTGGCCATCCTGCGCGACTCCGGGCGGACGCTCCTGCTCGTCGACCAGAACGCCGAGCTCAGCCTCGCGATCGCCGACCGCGGCTACGTGCTCGAGCGGGGACGCGTGGTCGCCGAGGGCCCGGCCGCCGCGCTCCTCACCGACGGGGCATTGCTCGACGCCTACCTCGGCGGGGCCCGGCCGAAGGAGGTGCCCGCGTCATGACCCTCATGCAGGTGCCCGTCATCGACATCGCGCCGTACCGGCGCGGAGACCGCGCCGCCGCCCGCGCGGTGGCCAACCAGGTGGGCGAGGCCTGCTGCGACATCGGCTTCCTCGTCATCGCCGGTCACGGCATCGACCCCGCCCTCGTCCAGCGGGTCGACGATACCGCCCGCGCCTTCTTCGATCTGCCCCTGGCCGACAAGATGCGCGTGGCGCGGCCCGCGCCCGACGTGACCCGCGGCTACATTCCGCTCGAGGGCGAGGCGGTGGCGGCGAGCCGGGGCGAGGTGACCCCGGGCGACCTCAACGAGTCGATGATGATCGGTCCGGTCGACGTGCCGGACGCCGACCCGTACTTCCGCGCTCCCGCGGCCGGCAAGCACTTCCACCCGAATCTCTGGCCCGAGCGGCCGACGGACCTGCGGCCGGCGTGGACCGCGTACTTCCACGCCATGGGCGACCTGGCCGTCATCGTCATGCGGATCTTCGCGACGGCGCTCGACCTGCGCGAGGACTTCTTCGACGCCAAGATCGACCGCCACATCAGCCGCCTCCGCCTGCGCAACTACCCCGAGCAGCCGGAGCCGCCGCGTCCCGGCCAGCTCCGCGCCGGCGCGCACGCCGACTACGGGAGCCTCACCATCCTGAAGGCGGAGGCGAACCCGGGCGGGCTCGAGGTCTGCAACCAGGCCGGCGACTGGGTCGCGGTGCCGATCGTGCCCGGGACGTTCGTGGTCAACCTCGGCGAGCTGATGGCGCGCTGGACCAACGACCGCTGGCCGGCCACGCTTCATCGCGTGGTGAACCCACCCCGCACCGAGGCGCTCGGCAGCCGGCGCCAGTCGATCGTGTTCTTCCACAACCCGAACTACGACGCCGAGATCCGCTGCATCCCGAGCTGCGCCGACCCTGGTCGCCCGGCGAAGTACCCGGTCACCACGTCGGGTGAGCATCTCAAGCGCCAGTTCGTGCGGACGCAGACCGCGGCCTACTGACCGACGGCGGGTGCGTCCGTTCCGAGGTCCCGCCTACGGCACCAGCGTCGACGCGCACCACAGCGCCAGCCCGAGCGGCGTCACGGGCACCGGCGCGACTCCGACGGTAGCGAGGACGAAGACGGCTGCGAGCGCTGCGACTCGCCTCCCCGACCGCAGTGCCCAGCACAGGCCAATCAACGCATCGGTCCTGGACTTGCCGGGCCTTCCAGGCTGCTCGGGGGTTCGCGCCATACGAGAATCACCTTGTAGGTCGTCGGCTGCTCGGCCTGGCTCACCACCACATACACCTGATCGGCGAATGTCGAGTTCGAACTGCTGCCGACCGCGACGCCGATCCCGTTGCTGAGATCCATCGCCTGGGACAGGAACTTGTCCCAAAGATCTGCTCGCTCTTCATGGAACCAGAGAAATTCGAGAGGGTAGCGCACCGTCGCTAGCTTTCGACTATTGCTCGATGACGCATAGGGTATGAAATGGCGTAACGGACCGGTCCCTTTCAGGACGACATGGTAGAGCTCCTGAGGCCGCCCGCGGCCGCTGGGTGCGACGACCAAGACGCTACGCTCACCGGTCTTCCCGTCCCATCGCACGTTGTCCCATTGGGCCGTGCCCTCTCCGCCGGGCTTGACCTCCGCCAGCACGTGGACAGCCCCATAGGCCCGCGCCACACGCTCGCTGGCCCAACGGACCGTCCGGTCAGAGAGCAGCGGCCCTCCGGGTGTGTCGCCCCGGTCAAGGCTTCCTGCGAGGTGGTCGAGACCGGGACCCGACCCTCCATCGCCGAGTTCGCCCGGCTTCACGAAGCCCGTGAAGCCGCTCTCCCACATGCTCACGATCTGGAGCCGGTACTCGACGGCCTGAGCCAGGGGCGTGTCCAAGCCCAGCCAGAGCAGCCCGGCTACGCCAAGGAATCCTAGTCCACACGCGCTCCGCACCCGCGCCTCCTACCCTCCGGCCACCAGACGAAGCTGCCTCACATCCCTAACGAGACGGTCACGACTCCAACACCTTGAGAGCAGGCGCTCGTCAATTCACAACGAGCTGCCCCTTCATCCCGCGGTCGCGATGGGAGCGCCCGCCCGACTTCACATCGCACGAGAACTCGAACGTGCCATTTTGCATAGGCGTGAACTTGATCTCCGAGCTCTTGCCCGGCTGAACCTTGACGTACTTCACACCTTTCGGAGCATCCACCTCGATATCCGCGCTCTCGACCTCGAGATCCTGGGAGGCGAGATAGGTGGACGTGAACATGTGGGTCGCCCGCCCCACATTGACGACGGTCAACGTCACCGGCTTGCCGGCCTTCAACGTGACCTGTGCCGGCGTGAATGCATACTCGCTCATCTCGATGCGCACCACCGAGGCAGCGTCTGACTGAGCCAGGCCCTGCGCGAGCCCGGCCACCCCCTGAAGGATCACGACCATCGATGTCGCCAGCACGCCACGCAGCCCCGTCGCCACAGAACGTTCCCCGCCTACGCCAGGGTCGAGTCAACGATGGCCAGCCGGCTCTTCCCCTGGACATAGTTGACCGCTCGGACTCCGAGTACACCCCGCAGCTCCTCCGCGGGCACCTTGAGAGGACCGGGCCCCTCTCCCACGCCGGGGGCCGGCTGGGGGAACGCGGTGGACAGGGCGGTGTGGAAGCTGATGTTCCCCTCCACCTTCTGCATGATCTGGTGAATGTGGCCGTTGAGGACCGTGACCGAGCCGAACCGCTTGAGAAAGGACAGCGCTTGCCCGCCGTCGTCCGTCACCCAGCCCCACTTGGGATAGACCGCCCAGAGCGGCACATGAGCGAACACGACGATGGGCGTGCTGGTGCCGAGGCCCTCGACGTCCTTCTTGAGCCAGTCGAGCTGAGCCGATCCGAGGTTCCCCAGGCCGCCGGCCTTGAAGTTCAGAACGTTGATCAGGCCGATGAAGTGAACGCCTTTGTAGTCGAAGCTCTGCCATCCGGTGCCCGAATGTAGAAGGCCCGGTCGATCTTGGTCCCCTTGATCCCTTCCGTCACCGTGTCGAAGGCGCCGGCCTTCTGGGCGTGGGTCATGTCGCCCGTGTGGATGATGAAGGCGGGCGCGGGGTCCAGGGCCTTGATCCGGGCCAGCGCCTGCTCGAAGGTGCCGAGCGCATCCTTGTTCGCCTCGCCCTTGAAGCCGATATGCGTGTCACTGATCTGGACGAAGCTGAAGTCTGAAGCGGCCCGCTCAGCCGCGGAGGCCTGATTCAGGATGCGAGACGAGAAGACACCCCCGGTGGCGGCCCAGACCAGCCCGGTGCCGGCCCACGCCATGCATTGGAGAAACCCGCGACGGTCTACGCCGTCTCCTCCTAGGACTTCCGGGCTCTGGGTGTCGCGATCCTGGCTCACATTGTCATCTCTCATGGCGCCCTCCTAGGCGGTTCGGGTGGTGGTCACTTCACGATGAGCTTGCTGCTCTCCATAGTTGCTAACGCGCCATCTAACCGGGCGTTCCCGGCGTTTCGTACCCTACGGCTCCGGACCCGATCTCAGTTCGATAACCTGCGAACGCTGTGCAACGCACGCCGATGTCGACTGAGGAAAAAGCTCAGCATGCTGAGGGCAGCCAGCAGGTTCCCGACCACGACCGTCCACCACGCGAGCACCTCAAACAACCACTCGGCCAGGACCGAGATCAGCGCCAGCGCGAAGACCTCAAAGCAGCAGAACAACATCACGACGAGGAACAGCAGGCCGGGCTCCCGATCCGCCGCGGCCAGCACGGTCGCCGTCAGCAGCCCGAAGATCAGGAACGCGAGCCAGTGGACGACGGTATATGTAAGGACCAGCCGGGCCGTGATGTGGAGGGTTTGCGCATCTCGAACCCCGTCCAGCAACGTTGCGGCCAGCAGGGCGGGCGTCCACAAAGGTCGTCCCCTCGACGCGTCAATGATCAAGAACCAGCCGGCGACCGTGCCGGCCCCGATCGTGCCCCCGATCAGGCCCTCCACCACCGTCGGTCGATCCATGACGCCCTCTCCTCTGCTCCCACCCGGGATGACTTCTGAGCCGTCTACCTCTGCGAACGCACGGGTCGCGACGGCGTTCCAGTCGGCCCGCCGGGATCGTGAGGAACGGCATGCGTGACAGCGCGTTAGCAAGAGTGATGACAACCACGTGGACGGCAACGTCACGGTCTCTCGAGTGGTCTCAGTTCAGGTCGCGACGCGACGATCCAGAACCACTGGAGCACTCGAGTAAACCGGAAGGGCCAA
>WNFG01000359.1_pt1 | contig 42882 bp, 33 predicted proteins | sample 5400431 | NCBI WGS metagenome assembly WNFG01 (sample SAMN13153346, study PRJNA577476) | soil metagenome | isolation source: 120 cm saprolite under Douglas fir tree site 2 hole 3 replicate 2 | place: USA:California | collected 2015-04-18
GAGTGCGCATCGGTCATGGGCGTATCCTTTCGCAATCTCGTCGGGAATGGTCCTCAATCATCATACGGGCGTTTCCATCAGTTGTCAACCTGAAGTGGGAATTCAATCTGACCCACTACCCGACTTTGCAACAGCCCTGTTTGCATCTCCGAAAAGCTTGACAAACCACCCTCAAAACGTGTATAGTCTGGTTAGCTGGCTAACTCGGAGAGAACGATGAACGACAAACCCGAATATGAGAGTATCAATTTCTTGCTCGGCATGGTTTGCCGAGTCCAGCGCAGTACAATGAGTGATGCGTTGGCAGAAATCGGGCTGTATGCCGGACAGGAAATGTTTTTGTGGCATCTTTGGCGGCAGGATGGGTTGACGCAATCGCAGATGGTGGAGCGCATGTGCGTGCAGCCACCTACCGTTTCTAAAATGCTCGATCGCTTGGAAAAGGTGGGCCTGGTGGAGCGCCGCCCTGATGCTGAAAACAGTCGTATCTCACGGGTGTACCTGACCGAGCAGGGTCACAGGAGCCAGCGCGCCGTGCGTGACGTCTGGACGAGCGTCGAACAGCGGATTGCGGCGGGTTTGAGTGTGGAGGAGCGGATTGTGCTGCGCCGCTTGCTCCTGCAGGTTCACGAGAATTTGACCCGCGATCCATAATTGCCCGAACAGCAGGGTGAGGCTGATCCGAACAGATCGCTGCCTCCTTTTTTTGCACGCCGAGTTAGCCGGCTAAATAGGAAGCGATCATCAACCACGATGACCCTTGCACGATGGAAAAGAGGAACCATGTCAGATCACACCATGCGCGCCGTCCATTTTTATGCCTACGGCGGCCCCGAACAACTGGTCGTGGAGCACGTCCCACGCCCTGCACCCCAGGTCGGCGAGGTGCTCGTCCGCGTCTATGCGGCGGGCGTCAACCCCATCGATTGGAAGATTCGCAAGGGCTTCTTCAAAGACGTCCGGCCCGTTCCCTTGCCTTTCACGCCGGGAAGTGAGCTGGCGGGAACCGTCGAACTGCTCGGTCCGGGCGTCACGACCTTCGAGATCGGTCAGGCGGTCTACGGACGAGGGGCACAGGGAGCCTACGCCGGCTATGCCGTGATCCCCGCCGGCTCGCTGGCACCAAAGCCTCACAACATCAGCTTTGACGAGGCGGCCTCAGTCCCGGTCGGAGCACGCACGGCCTGGCTGGCACTGTTCAGCCTGGCCGATCTGCAAGCTGGTCAGCAGGTCCTGGTCCATGGCGCGGCGGGCGGCGTGGGCAACTACGCGGTCCAGCTCGCGCGCTGGAAGGGCGCTCATGTGATTGGCACCGCGTCCTTTGTGAACTTGGAGTTTGTTCGTTCGCTCGGAGCCGAGATCGTGATCGATTACCACACGACCCCATTTGAGCAGGTGGCTCATAATGTAGATGTCGTCGTGGATCCCATTGGTGGCGAGACGCAGGATCGGTCCTGGCCGCTGATCAAACCCGGCGGCATGCTCGTCGCGGTCGGTCATCCTCCAGCAGAGGATCTGGCGGCCAAGCACGGAGTGCGCACGGCCAGCACGGTCCTGGATCAGCGTGTCCCGCCACGCCTCTCGACAGAACCGCTCCAAGAGATTTCCGGTTTAATCGAGTCTGGCCATCTGCTTCCTCAGCCAGGCAGAGTCTTTCCCCTGGAGGAGGCGGCACAGGCACAGGCGCTCAGTGAGACAGGTCACGGGCGGGGTCGCATTGTCCTGCATATTGCCGAGGAAAGGAAAAACTGAGAATGAGTATCTTTACTGAGAAGGAAATTGAGTATCTGCTGAGCCAACGCCTGGGGCGTTTAGCAACCGTTCGGTCCGACGGCACTCCTCAGATCGCCCCCGTTGGTTTCCGCTACAATGCCGAACTCGAGGTGATCGACATTGGCGGACGCTACCTCAGCCAAAGCAAGAAGTTTCGCAACATCCTGGACAACCCCCATGTCTCTCTGGTGATTGATGATGTCTTGCCACCCTGGCAGCCGCGCGGTGTGGAGATCCGAGGGATCGCGCACACCGAACCCTCAGGAGGAAACGCCCTCTTTGGTGCCAATTATCCAGTGGATGAGGTCATAATTCGGATTACCCCGGTGCAAATCATTGGGTGGGGTCTTGATCCCGAAGCCGGGTGGTCACTGAATCGGCGGGTCGAGCGCAAGTAATTCGTTTTCAAAAAAGCGAGCCGATCACTTTCCCACCCTTCCGTCCAAAATCTAACCACCCTTGAGTTAATTTACCAACCCATTGGGTAAAACTGCCTGCTCTCTGGTACAATAAAGTCAGAATAACACTGGTTCCTGCTAAATCGGAGAAACATCGTGACCACTACGCTCAACAACCAGCTTGCCTTAACAGGCGACGAGGAACCCGACCGGCTAATCAGCGAGTTACATGCCTGGGGCATCAACTACTTGATGGCTGGTTCTCATCCCATCGGTGCAGCAGGTCACATGTCTCCTGGCGAGTTGGTGAAGCGCCTGGCACAATGCGAATACCCGCGAGTACATGATGCAAGTATCTCGCTTTACCTGTTGCATCCTGATCTGGCTGACACTGTACTCGAAGCATATCGGTCGAGCGAACCAGCAGTTGCCGAACAGCTTGCGGTTTTGACACTGGCAGCCCTCTATCTCCAGCGGCAATGGTTTTTCCGCCTCGCGCTAGCCTTTGGCCATGTACCAGATTTTCCTGAGCATCGATTCGTACATTTATGGCAAGATCGGCATTTGCCTCCACCACAGTGCCGGTATGGTAAAGCTGGTCTGGTAGCTTTACAAGAAGCGGAGCAGCAAAGGCGTGGACTACCACTAAACTTTATTTGTGATTGGCAGAATCAGATCGATCACCTGCTAATTCAGGAAGGGTCCAAACACCGCAAATCAGCGGTGCCCATCAGCTTGTTAGAATTGCGGGACGAAGAAGAGGGACAGGAGTGTAGCGAGATGAGTATGCGTCACGATGCCACGAAAGCGGATATCGAGAAATTCTTGAAAGCTTTAGGAAAAGCCGTTCGCAAACCCGGGCGTTTGTACCTGGCGGGCGGTGCTGCGCTTGTCCACATGGGCCTGCGACCTGGTTCCACGCTGGACATCGATGTGGTGATAGAGACCACAGACGAAGATGAAATGGTGAAGGTTATTCGAAGGTTGGTGGAGCAGATGCAGCTCAACATTGAGTTTTCTTCGCCAGGCGATTTTATTCCTCTTCCATCCCAGACGATGGCCCAGGCTAGATACATCGGACGTTATGGGTTGGTAGATGTCTTCTACTTTGATTTCTATAGCCTTGCGCTAAGCAAAATATCGCCAGGAAGTGACCGCGACCTGATTGATGTCAAACTGCTCGTCCGGCAGAAAGTTATCTCGCTGGAAGGGCTGGATGCAGCATATAATGAGGTGCTGCCACGTGTGGGAAAACGCCCCTATATCAACCTCGATCCACAAAAATTTGCTGAGCGCTATGCTGTTGCACGCCAGCAACTCTCCTAAAATAGCCGGGTAGAGTCAGAAAAGAGCTCCCGCTGTAATATGTCAGCCATCTCTTCCTCTCAATAACCTGATATTCTACTGCTCTGTTAATGTTCAATTGATAGGTGAAATGTAGTGGAGCACCCTCCGGGGGAGGATCAGTGCACCCTTGCGGTCGCCAGGTACCCACCCCTCAAATAAAACTTGACAGCCCACTACCCCACCAGGCACCCCTTAATCTGCTCCACGTGCCCCCTCAAATGCTCCGTCACCATCTCCACAATCAGCCACTCCACCGGCTTCTCACCATACCTGACATGCTGCCCTGTCAACTCCAAATCACTATCCCTCAGCCTGCTCAACACCTCATCCAGCCTCGCATAGCTCCCCGGCAAAGCCGCCTTAATCTGCCCCAGGCTATCCGACCCACGCTCATTAATAGCCCCTAAACGCCCCTCGTCCTGCGCGGTGCGGCCAAAAGTCTCCCCGGGCGCAGCTACCAGCTTTTCAATCTCCCCCGCCCAGTACGGCATAAACTCTAGAATATGTGCCAGGTTCTGCATAATCGTCCACTCGTTTTCAGCAGGTGCCTGGTAAAGCTTGTTCGCATCCAATCCGGCCAATGGGCCGTCAATAAGCTGGTTTAAGTCAGCATAAGATTTCTGCACACTTCCGCAAATAGCCTCCATCTTTGGATTGGTTGGTGTAGTAGACATGCCTTTGCCCCTTTACTTCCTATACGTTTTCTTCCATTATGCAATAGTAACGAGCAAAGGGCAACAACCCGTAAACGCACTTTAACGAAAAATCCAGGGTATAGTAAGCGGGGACAACACACCCGTAGGGGCCTCAGCGACGTCTGGAGTGGGGAGCAAGAAAGATACGGGGTATCTTTACAAGCCCTCGGAGAGTCGAGCGCGTATCAATTGATGCACATTGACAAACTACTCCGGCCCTCCGTAGAGGCCGGTTCACCGTGCCCACCGCCGATAATGAATTTTGACGACCGAAGCGGGGAATCCTATCCATTGAGGTGCTTGCGGCCCAGGGTCCTGTAGGGACAAGGGGCGGGGTGGAGTGGATGAGGGGGCCTTGTGCTTGTCCTCGTTGGGGTGCGACCTGTTTGCTCCACGCAGTCCCCACTGGATCGCGTTGCCACCAGACAAGCACTAGGCCCCCACCCTGCCCCACATCCGCCCTTTGTCCCTACAGGACCCCATTCGGTCGTCAACATTCATCAGGATAGGGGCAGACACATTACCGGTTTTGGTCGTCAAAATCCATTATCGGCCCTTGCTGGGTGTTCCGCTATCCCGATTAACAAGTTAAAACTCATGTACCTGCCCAGAGCCTGGGCAGGTATAATTAAAATAAGGAAGGTACAACTTCCTCCCCAATAGCAGGAGGAAGCGGATCTGAAAAAAATACGGCGCAAACGCGCCACATTTGCACCATATCTCCTTTGCGCCCGCCTGGGGAGCCTTTCCCGAACAGGGAGCGGCGAGGGAAAAATAAAAAAAATACGGAGCAAATGCGCCACATCTGCACCCTATCTGGCAGAACATACACAGGAGGAAGAGAAGCCTGAAAAAAATACGGAGCAAACGCGCCACAGTTGCACCCTATTTAGCAGACCATACACGCGAGTGCCAACCTCGTCACCCACAAGTGATGAGAGCTGGCCAATCATTGATTAACTAACACTATGAAGGAGCCATAAACATGCAAATTCCAACGTTCCAGGATGTCCTGCTTGCCCAGCGCCGCATTCACCCTTACCTGCAGCGCACCCCCTTGTATAGCTATCCCGCCACGAATGCCTTACTTGGCACCCAGGCATACATCAAGCACGAAAACTACCAGCCGGTTGGAGCCTTCAAAGTCCGTGGAGGTATCAACCTCATCTCCCAACTCAGCCCGGAAGAGCAGGCACACGGCGTGATTGCCGCCTCCACCGGCAATCACGGCCAATCCGTCGCCTACGCCGCCCGTCTATTTGGCGTCAAAGCCATCATCGTCGTCCCCGAAAAAGCCAATCCGGGCAAGGTGGCCGCCATGCAGGGTATGGGAGCCGAAGTAATCTTTCATGGCGCCACCTACGACGAGTCCAAGCTGCATTGTGAGACCCTCGCTCACGAATATGGCTATCGTTATATCCATTCCGGCAACGAACCCCTGTTGATCGCCGGCGTAGCCACAGAAGCGCTGGAGATGCTGGAAGACGAGCCAGGCCTTGAAGTCATCATCGTGCCCATCGGCGGTGGTAGCGGAGCTGCCGGGGTTTGCATTGTAACCCATGCCATCAATCCCGCTGTTCAGGTCATCGGCGTGCAGTCGGAAGCGTCACCGGCAGCATACGAAACCTGGCGCCAGCGGCGCCTGGTCAATGCTCCCAATCGTACCTTTGCCGAGGGATTGGCCACAGGCGTAGCCTTTGAGCTGCCGCAGTCCATACTACGCGACTTCTTACACGACTTTATCCTGGTAAGCGAGGAAGAGATTATGCGCGCCATGGTGTGGATGGTCGAACATGCCCATACCCTTGCTGAAGGCGCAGGAGCTGCCCCCTTAGCTGCGGCCTATCGCATGCGTGATGAATTGAAAGGCAAAAAAGTTGGGCTGGTCTGCTCCGGTGGCAATACCTCACTGGAGCACTTGAGGCTCGCCTTAGCACTTTAAATAATCTGACCTGCTTGTCCATGTGCTCAGCTACATGCTACAATGGGACAGGCAAACATTGTAAGGGATAACGAAAAGAAAGAGCATATGGACGAGCAGGTGGTGGCCGGGCCGGAAATCCAGGCGGATATCGCAGCTTTTGCAGCGCGTTATCCGTTTCCCCTCGACGCGTTTCAATTGGAAGCAATCATCCAACTCGCGCAAGACCGCTCGGTCTTGGTAGCAGCACCCACCGGAACGGGCAAAACACTGGTTGCAGAGTACGCCATCTGGCGCGCGCAGCAGCGCCAGCAGCGCGTTATCTATACTACGCCCCTCAAGGCGCTCTCCAACCAGAAATATCGCGACCTGCGTGCAATCTACGGATCCGATGCCGTTGGACTGGTGACCGGCGATATTGTAGAACACAGCACCGCCTCCATCGTCGTCATGACCACCGAAGTCTACCGCAATATGCTCTTAGAAAAAGGTGGAGACCGCTTCGCACTCGGCGAGAGCATCATCCCCTCCTCCCTGGCCGATGTCGCTTATATCATCTTCGACGAACTGCACTACCTCAGCGATGTCAGCCGTGGTCCCGTGTGGGAGGAAGCCATCATCTGCTCGCCGCCCAACGTGCGCCTGGTCGGCCTCTCGGCTACAGTAAGCAATGCTGACGATTTAGCCGATTGGATCAGCCGCGTGCATCGTCCTATCTCGCTGGTGGTGCATGAGGAGCGTGCTGTACCGCTCGAGCACTACTACTTTCTCGATAATAAGCTCCACCTCGTGCAAGATGCCGAAGGCAACCGCGTCGAACGCTTTCCCGGTGTAGGCGGTGAGGCCCGTTTGGCAATGCTGATGAGACGCAATCGCACCTACACCTTTGGCGACGATGATGAAGACGACGAAGATCGGTGGAATGAAGACGAACAGGAAAGAAATAAGGAAAAGCACAGAGCAGCCAGGAAGGAAACCGCCGCCGGTGAGGACTCCACTTCAGCCGGGACGGGAGAAGACCGGGGCACCCAATCCCGGCATCCGGTAGAGCGCAGCGCACCTGAGCCGGGCGAGATATTGACAGCCCTGCGCGATGCCGATTTATTGCCCTGTCTCTATTTCCTTCCTGGCAGAAAAGCGGTTGAAGAAGCCGCCATGAGCGCTTCACTTCACCTGTTTACCACCTCCGAAGAGCAGGCATTTATCAAAGAAGAGGTTGGCGTATGGCTTGAGCACCTGCCTAAAGAAGATCGCAATCTACAACAGGTACATGACCTTGCACAGATCCTGCCGCGTGGGCTGGCCTTCCACCATGCTGGCCTTCTGCCGGGCTTGAAGGTCTTAGTGGAGACCCTCTTTGCGCGCGGACATCTGCGCGCAGTCTTTGCAACCGACACGCTGGCGCTCGGTATCAATATGCCTGCACGTGCCGTCGTCGTAGGCAGCCTGAGCAAGTTTGATGGGCAAGAAATGCGTTTGCTCACTCCCAATGAATACCTCCAGTTGACCGGGCGGGCTGGCAGGCGTGGTATGGATGTGCGTGGAGCAGCAGTCATTCCCTATTCACCCTGGGAACCGTTTGAAGAGTCCTTCCAGCGCATCACGGCTGAATTATTGCCTGTAACCAGCTCCTTTGTCATTCGCTATAACTCCGTGCTGAATCTCTGGCGTCCAGGTGATCTCCGTCAGCTCCGTCGCATTTGCGCTTCGAGCCTGCGCGAATACCAGCGTTACGTATTGTGGGAGCGCCGTGAGTTGATGCGCCTGGAGAAGCTGGAACAGCGCTACCAGAAAGGCAAGAAGGCCGGCAAGAAGAAAGGTATAGCCTCCGAAGCAGCAGCGCAGGCCTTGGAAAAACGCCGCCAGAAGATCGGCGCCTACCCGCTCAGTCGCGCAGGGGCAGCCGAACTCGACGGCACCATTTTTGCCATCCGTGCGCTTGGCTACATCGATGAGCATGATGAACTGACGCTGCGAGGGCGCTTGCTGCGCAGCATCTTCCATCCCGCGGGTATCTTGGTCGTCGAGACATTGCTGATGGGAGCGCTTGACGAACTCTCGGCTGCGGAACTGGCTGAAGTCTGTAGCTGGTTCACCTACGATAACGACCGCCGGCTTTATAATCACAGCATACTCAACACACACCTCTCACAGGTGCGCCGCGAACTCAGAGGTACTGTACAACGCGTCCATAACATTGAGCAACAGGCCAGCATCAATTTTACTCCTGACATCGTCCCTGACTTTCATAGCGTGGCGCTCACATGGGCGCGTGGCATGTCCCTTAGTGGCCTCTTACGTCGTATCGACCTTGCAGAGGGTGATCTTTTAATGCTGCTCAATCAAACAATTGACCTGTTACAGCAGGTGCAGTCGGCTGTAGGCCAGGTACTCGATGCCAGCGATATCTGGACGCCTGAATCATTCGTACCAGATAGCGCCGCATCTGATCTAAACCCTCACAAACGCGCCGGATCTCGGACTACTGGGCTTGCCAATCAGCTGAATGTCTATCGAGAGCGTCTGGAACGCTTGCGTCCCCAGCTCGCGCAAGCCTCTTCTTTGTTGCTGCGCGGGATCATCATTCAAAGCCGGACTGTACCCTCAATGGCCACCTATATAGGCAGCGAAGAGCTACCCCTCGATACTGAAGAGGACATCGACCCCAAAGATGTGATCGAGGGCGTATAACCTCTTTTCCTACAAAACATCAAATCAACACCGCTACCTCGTTTATTGCCATTGATATCAGGACCATAGGGGCGTGAAAGTCTCGCCCGTGCGAGCCGTCTCTGCATACCAAATATTCACCGGTTACCATTACTTTGGTCATGCTAATGAGGCTCGTGCATTGCCAGAAGCGAGGAAATTGACTAACATGTACAAGCGAAGGGATATCTCAATTGGTAAAACACGTTTGCAGATGGATAGGCGGGCACGAGATAGACATACCACAAAAGAAGAGGTAGAGTTTTTGATGAACGCTGAAGCATTGATAGGGTCGGTGCTGGGCACCTGTACACTTCAACAACTGGTAGGGCAGGGAGGCATGGGAGCGGTGTACCTGGCTCAACAATCTCGACCTCGCCGTCAAGTGGCCGTAAAGGTATTGTTACCGGCAACCACGTTGAAACCACAACACCTGGCTGCCTTCCTGGAACGCTTTCGGCGTGAGACCGACGCTGCTGCCTCGTTGGAACACCCAAATATTATGCCAGTTTACGAATATGGCGAGCGTGATGGCCTGGCCTACCTTGTCATGCCCTACGTGAGCGGCGGTACACTACGCGATGTGATGGAACGCGAGGGTGCGCTGGCGATGCCCACAGTAGTCAATTACCTCGAGCAACTGGCCGCTGCGCTGGATTTTGCTCACTCGCGTGGGGTCATTCACCGGGACATCAAGCCCGCCAATATTTTACTCACTCCCGAAGGACGATTGTTACTCACCGATTTTGGGCTGGTCAAGGTCATCTCCGAAGGACAGGTAGCGCGCGTGCGCCTGACAGGAGCCGGTGCGCCGGTGGGAACACCCGACTATATGTCCCCAGAACAGGTAATGGGCATAGAGGTGGATGGACATGCAGATCAGTATTCACTGGGCATTATTCTCTATCAGATGCTGACCGGGACGACGCCGTTCCAGGGAGAGACACCTATGCAGATAGCAGCACAGCAGTTGCACGTGCAGCCTCCCTCTCCTCGCCAGTACCGCCCCGGTTTGCCTTTCGCGGCTGAACAGGTCATATTAAAAGCTTTGGCGAAGCGTCCGGCAGATCGATATACGTATGCGCAAGGACTTGCAATGGCCTTCCGCCTGGCCGTGCAAGCACCCGAGGTGCAACAACACACCGCTCAAACTGGGTCATTTGCGTCATCAAACGCGAGCGGTCTCACTTCTTCAGGATTGTTCGCTCCTCGCGGGCTCTTCGATCCCAAATGGCAAACAGGCACGCTTCCTGTTGCCAATGCCCCAACCCGCTCTACTGGCCTGCTTTCTCGAACAGGCATGTTTCCTAAAGTTGGTAGCGGCGAACTTCCAGCAGCGACGGCCAATAATCCAAATACTCCTGGCGAGGCGTTGCCAACAGCTACGGGTACGCAGCCAGCAATGCGTCAGCCGGGATTCAATGAAATGTCTCCTTCGCTCAACACCTTCATGGGTAATGGCATGCCTGCCTCGTCAACCGGTGTTCAGCCGACTGTCCCGCCCCAAATGTCACCTTCGCTGAAAATCACGACGGGCTCTTTGACTGTACCGAATTACGAACAGACCAGCACTGGCACGATCAAGCTGACGGGACCCGTGAAAGTTGTACAGGTGCCTGTTGCAGGCCAACCGGGCCAGTACATTACTGGATTACTACCGGTGCTCCCAAATCCGCAATCGCCTCCCCCGGCAGCTAACACAACAAAGCTTCAGAAAATAGCGCTGGCAGTGGTTATGGTCATACTCCTCCTTGGTAGCACTCTAGGCATTTTGTACCTGCGAACGCATAGCAGGCAGCCATCCTCTACACCTACAGCAACCGTGCCGGCCGGAGTAGCGACGACTCCCAATGCGCAGGCTACTATGGCTGCGAAAGCTACGGCTATTGCACTATCACATATTATTCTCTCAGATCCCTTGGCCACGAATATCCACAATTTCCCCATTTCCACCAGTGGCACAAAGGTCTACGTATTTAAGGATGGAGCTTACCATGTTACCAACAACGGAGATAGCGGTATTGCCGTTGTTTTGGAAGAAACTCTTCCTGGCGGTTCCATTGGCTATACGTTGACGATGAAAGAAATCCAGGGGGATGATAACAGCATCAACAACTCTTTTGGCATGATTATGCGCTATAGCCAGCAGACCAAAGGGAAGCAGGCCATTAACACCTTCTATACCTTTGAAGTAGTCAATTCCGCTGACGGGCAGTACAGATTCTACAAGTACGATAATAGCAAAGGACCATCGGCCAACCCCTGGACAGAGGTCTGGTATCAAGCGTTTGGGCATGAGTTTCACCAGGGACATGGCTCTAACGCTATCAACACCATCAAAATCTTTGCCAATGGCAGCACCTTTACCTTTACTGTCAATGGGAAAACTGTAGGAAGCGCCAAGGATAGCTCGTTCTCAAGCGGCACCGTTGGTATGCTGGTCAACCTGAAAGGTACCGAGGTTGCATTCTCCAATATGGTGCTCACTAACAATTGAGAGACCATTACCTTAGTCCCGCCTTCAAGCAGAATACATTGTCAGACCTACCTCGTTATGACTAAGATAAGATCATGGGGAATTCTCTAAGCAGCGCTGATAAGCAGCAATGGGAGGTAGGTCTAGATGAATGCTCAAGCTTTAGTCGGAAAAGTGCTGGGAACTTGTAGGCTCCTAAAAGTAATTGGCCGGGGTAGTATGGGTGCGGTATACCTGGCTCAACAGACACGCGCCTACGACCAGGGTCAGGTTGCTGTCAAAGTATTTTTAGGAGCATCCACCCTGGAACCTCTGCCGTACATGGATTTTCTGGTGCGCTTCCGGCATGAGATGGACGCGGTTGCCGCGCTGGACCACCCCCACATTCTACCGGTACATGACTATGGCGAGTATGACGGTTTCGTCTACCTCGTCATGCCTTATGTAGCTGGCGAAACACTGCGCAACGTGCTAACGCTCCAGGGAATGCTACCTTTCCCCAACGTCATGCACCATATGGAGCAGTTAGCAACTGCATTAGATTACGCGCATCAGCGTGGTGTGATCCACCGGGATATCAAACCTGCCAATATTCTGGTCACCCACGACGACAGACTGGTGCTTACAGATTTTGCAGTAACAAAGGTCATCTCACAGGAGGTCGCAGCACGCATACGCCGGTTCACGGTAGGAATGCTGGATTACCTCTCCCCGGAACAGGTCATGGGAAAAGAAGTAGACAAGAGATCAGACCTCTATTCGTTTGGCGCCGTACTGTATCACATGGTCACAGGAAGCGCGCCTTTCCGGGGAGAGTCGCTCATGGAAGTAGCCAAAAAACATCTCCAGGAACCCCCGCCCTCACCCGGTGTAAGGCGCGTGGGGTTGCCCATTACAGCAGAACAGGTGATGATGCGAGCATTGGCAAAGCGCCCCGAGGACCGTTATACCCATGCCCGGGACATGGCCACTGCCTTTCGTTTAGCCCTGGCCACCGCTGATACCGGGAGAAAGCACGCACAGCAACCCGGTGCAACTTTGTCGAGTGGCCTGACCGGTGCAGGCCCCTTTGATCCAAAGAAGCGCCAGGACACAGCACCAGCAGTCAAGAGCGAGCAGGCCGCGAGAACACCCTCTCACGCCTGGTCTACCACTGCCACTGCATCATCCCCATCGCCCGCTATAGTAGCTACCTTTAAAAAGCATGCACTGCACTCGGAACAACCAATGGAAATAGAGCAGTCGACGCCCTCTCTGCAAGTGACTGGTCCAACCACGCCTGTGCAAGATACATCCTTGTCGCTGGCCACGCATACCTCGGATATATTACCACCTTCATCCGCTGAACAGGGAACCTCGGGCACTATTGTTAAATTGACAGGCCCTGCAAAAATCGTCAGTGTGCCTGTTGCTGGTCAACCTGGTCGCTATATGACAGGATTGCTGCCCGTGCTTTCCACTGATCCGCAAGAGCCATCTACTCGAGCAAGTACGAGATCTCGCCTGCAAAAGCGCTTGAAGATCATCGGGTTGCTTATGGTTGCCCTGTTAGTATTTGGCACCTCAACGATCTGGTTTGCACATATGCGCTCGAGTTCGGCTGGCAATACCCCCAAAAGCACATCTGTCGCCGGAACTCCTGATGTGCAAGCTACTTTCACTGCGCAGGCCGTCGCAACAGTCAATGCCAATATCATTCTCTCGGATTCTTTAAGTCAGAATATCCATAATTGGCCTGTTTCCACCAGTGGCTCAATGACTTATGCATTCGTAGATGGAGCGTACCATATCACTAATAACGATCCAGCCAGGGAGGCGCCCGCTATGCTGCCGGGTCTGACGTTGAGCGGACATTTTGTCTATACTTTGACGATGGAAGAGGTCAAAGGGGACGATACATCGATCAATAACGAGTTCGGTATGATTATCCATGCCGGTGTACAGAACAATAATGGCAAAGCGATTACCACGTTCTATACCTTCGAAATCTTGAACAAACCAGGTGGAGAGTATCAGTTCTGGAAGTACGACGACAGCCAGCGATCGGGTACCAATCCCTGGACCGAACTCTGGCATCATGCTTTTAACAGCGAATTTCACGAAGGGCAAGGGCCAAAAAGTATCAATATCTTCAAAATCATAGCGGATGGCAAGACTTTTACGTTAATTGTAAATGGGAAGCAGGTTGGAACTGTTCAAGATGGCTCGTTTTCAAGTGGCGGAGTCGGAATGCTGGTTAACCTGAAGGGGACCGAAGTTGCCTTCTCAAATCTGAAACTGACGCATAGCTAAGACCCAATCGGAGGCACCCATTGACAACTATTTTGATTTACCTCACGCTTGTAATCACTGCCTCATTATGCATAGCGAATGCAGTTTTTGCTGTAATCTTTCGCAAAAGGCGTATCGCTGAAATCTTGTCTTATACTGCTGCTGGCCTGTTCGAACTGATCCTTTTTGTATTTGTGTTGTTGCTTCGCCTCCATATACTTCCCCACATTCCTTTCCATCTGCCGTCAAGTCTGCCTTTCACTCGCACTGAATTTGGAGCGGCCATCGCTCTTGGGATCGGTTTATTTCCCGCGGCCTACTGGCACCGTACTTCCGTATCTCAGGTGCGGGAACGTATGTCACACGATGCGCAAGTTTTGAAACAGCGAGATAGCAGCGTGCACGTCCGCAACAGTGCCCCGGGCGAGTGGCTGAATTAGCACTCTTTCACTGCTTTACCCGCATTATCACTTACGCCACCTGATAATTGGTATGGTTGGATTCATAGGCTATTATTGCGTCTAGAACCTTGACAACCAGGTACTGGGATGGTAAGGCTATATCAATTAACCTGGAATAAGAGTATTGCAAGGTTTAGAGAATGGGGAGAAAAACGCTTATGTCTCCAGAGCATAACATATCACCTTTCACAAGTCCGGTAATCCCGCGACCTATGCCTTCGGCCTATACAAATAAGTCGCTTGCCATCGAAACCCACGATTTGCTGCGCGTTTTTGGACAGAAAGCAGCAGTAAATCATCTCAACCTGACTGTGCAGCGCGGGGAGTTCTACGGCTTTCTCGGTCCTAATGGAGCCGGGAAATCGACAACTATAAAAATGCTTACCGGTCTTTTGCGTCCTACAGCCGGAACAGCATACGTCGGAGGGGTCAATGTATGGCAAGACCCCCTGCAAGCTCGTGCTTTGATGGGCGTACTTCCCGAATACCTGAATCTCTATGAGCGGCTGAGTGGCAGGGAGTTTTTACTTTTCGCCGGGCACATGTATGGCCTGCCGGAGGCCGACATCAGGCGTAGAGCGGAAGACCTACTCCACATCCTGACACTTACTGAGGATGCCAATAAACTGATCGTGGATTACTCAGTGGGTATGCGTAAGAAGATTGCACTGGCCGCTGCCCTCATCCATCGTCCCCAGGTGCTCTTCCTGGATGAGCCGTTCGAAGGCATCGATCCCGTCAGTTCCCGCACCACACGGGAAATCCTGCACGACCTGACACAGCACGGTACCACCGTCTTCTTCTCTTCACATATTCTGGAAGTCGTGGAACGCCTCTCCACCCGCGTCGGCATTATCAATCAGGGTGTTCTGGTAGCCGAGGGTTCGCTAAAAGAGTTGCGCGAGAAAGCGAGCGGGGAGAATAAAGATGCAACGCTTGAGGACATCTTCCTCAACGTCATTGGCGCCACCGAAGAAGCCCACAATCTGAACTGGCTGGAGTAAGAGGGAGAGAAATAATCATGACCATACACGCTGATAAATTGCGCTGGCTTCTCTGGCTGCGCTGGAAAACCCTCACTCGTGGATTCTCTCGCAGGCCAGCTAGCCTGGTGGGGGCCATTGTGCTGCTGCTGGTTGTGCTATGTATCGGTGGTTCAATTGGTGTGGCTACATTCTTTGCCTATCGTAACCTCACTCCTCCTGCCAATTCGGAGGTATTATACCTGGTACTGACAGGAGTGCTCCTCGTCTGGATTGTGCTGCCCTTATTAGAATTTACAGGCAACGAGGGGCTGGATGTCTCGAAGTTGACCCTCTTTCCGCTCACGCGGGCAGAGTTGATGGCGAGCCTGTTATTCTCGACGCTGCTCGATATCCCGACCCTGGGCCTTGTGCTTGTACTCGCTGCCGTCATTGCTGGCTGGGCCGTGTCTGTGCCTGTGGCTATTCTGGCTTTCTTCACCATGCTCATCTTCTACATGCTGGTTGTGGGCGTTAGCCAGTTAGTGCTGGCAATCTTTATGAGCACCTTGCAGAGTCGCCGTTTCCGCGATCTCAGCATCATCATTCTGGCCCTTTTTGGTTCGTCCTTTTATCTTTTGCAGCAGTTCGTCTTCGGCGGTACGAGATTTCTGCACTTCACTGAAAGTCTACAGAGTGGCAGTTATTCTCCTTACCTGCAATGGCTGCCTTCGGGCGTTGCAGCGCGATCGATCCTGCTGGCCATACAGGGGAATTGGGGCGCCAGCTTAGCCTGGTTAGGCGTGCTGCTGGTCGTAGGTCTGCTCGTGCTGTACCTCTGGCAGATCGTACTGGAGCGCAGTCTCAGCAGGCCTGAGGTTAGTGGCTCACCTCGCGTTCGTGCTCAACGGCGTCAGCAACCTGGAATTCCGGCTGGTAGCGCTGGTGCTCGGCCTGCTGACACGAGCGAGAGCATCTGGGGACGTATCCTATCCCCGCAGGTCACTGCTATTACCCGCAAAGATCTAAAGTACTTCTGGCGTGATCCGCAGCTCAAAGCCATGATGTTTCAATCGGTGATCTATGTAGCCATTTTTCTAGTAGGGCCGCTGCTTAATCCCAGCTCCTCGCGCTTCGGCGGCAGTAGCTACGTGCTGTTCATCGCGCCCGCGGTTGTGCTACTGTTCCTACTGACACTTTCGCTCAATACGCTCGGCTTAGAGCGCGAGAGCCTCACCACGCTCTTCCTGTTCCCGGTCCCGCCTCAACGCATTCTCTGGGGCAAGAATCTCGCGGTGTTTGCTCTGGGCTTAGTAGAGTTGCTTGTGCTCATCGCCCTGGGGGCATTTTTTACTCAAAATTGGAATCTTGCGCTGCCTGTGCTCGTCGTCGGGTTAGCTGGCATGGGAGTCACACTGGGCTGCGGCAACTTCACCTCGGTCTACTTCCCGCAGTATGTGCGCCAGATGCAGCGAGGCTTTCGTGCAACAGGTCAAACTTCGCAAGCAGGGTGTTTACGCGCAGTGATGTCGCTCTTAATGCTCATAGTGACGGCGATTTTGCTGATCCCGGTTGCGCTGGCATTGTGGTTACCTTATTACTTCCAGGTGGAATGGATATGGAGCATTACCATACCTCTATCCCTGGCTTACGGCATTGCCTTTCACCAGTTGGTGACTCGCCTGGTAGCCCCACGCATACTTGAAAGGGCTCCCGAAATTCTGGCGATTACAACGCGTGAATAAGGTCACTGCTCTTTCTTCTTACGAGCAGCGCCAGCACGTGCATACCTGCCGAATAGTACAATCGGCACTATCAGGAGCGCAACCACCAGCACATAGGCCGCGACGTTGATTACCGTTCCCCAGATAGATGCCTGCTGCGGAGTGGTGCCGATCAGAGGCGGGTAAAGGCCCGTGATGATAAACTGCGGGTTGCCACCAACGAAGATCGTGTTGACAATCTGCTTGCCCTGAATATCCAGCATAGCCACGTGTCCTCCGGCAAGTGCGATAAAACCTAGTGCTCCATCGCTGGTAATCGCAATCGACTGTGGCGCAACGCCAAGGCGAATCGTATAAGCTGGTTCGTGAGGGAGCTTGCTCGTCCCTGAGTCTATCGGGCTAAGTACATCGACCAGCTTGTTCTGCATGTCGGGAATGTAGACCTCGCTTGTGAATGCGTTATAATCCATCGGGCCGAATGACCCGCCGCTGAAGAGCGGAGGAGAAAGCTTATGTGTAGCGAGGTCTACAGCATAAACGCTCCCCTGGCGTGTTGTTACATACGCTGTAAAACCTGGAGGAATGGTAATGTATTGCGGCCCACCTGGTATAGGGATACTGGTAAGCAGCCCTGTATGGGTAAAAACCTCAAGTGAAGTAGCATCGGTGACCCACAACTGGTTACCGGTGCCTCCCGAAACCCCTGATCCTACCACGGCCACGGCCAGACCATAGACCGGGCCATTGGTCTTGATCGTTTGCTTGATTGCGCAGCTCGTCGAGTCGATCGCGGTAACAACTGCTGCGCCGTTGCCTGCGGTGTAAAGGGTATTTATTCCCGGATCAAACGCCAGCAGCGAAGGTTGTCCCGGCACGTTTTTTGCGCTGCAAATCGTCTGCCCTGTTTTAGCGGAGAGCATAGTTACCCGTCCCAATGCCGGTTGAGTGATGTACAGAAAGCGCCCGTCCAGGCTAAGGTAGACTGTACGAGGATCGCCACCCAGGGCAAATGTACCCGTAACTTTTTGTTGTCCTATATCTATTACACTGATGCCATTTGATCCGCCCACCACATAAGCCAGGTTAGGCGCTCCTCCATCGGCATATGCCTGTTGCGGACCAGGAAAAAGCAACAGCAGCAGAGCAAGTGTGCACACTACTAAGGCAACCCGCCTATACATATTTACTATCTTCATCGTCGAGAATCCTTCGCTACCAGCTGTTATGCTTGCGGTGTGAGCGACAACCATCCACTGCTATTCTGGTTGAGGCGATAAAGTTCTGTCGGGTAGGAGAGCGAGAGAAAGACATCAGCAGCATTCGTAGGATCGACTGCCAGCACTGCCAGGTTACCGCTAATATGTGGCAGGGCATTCCAGCTATGACCGCCATCGTTGCTGCGGTAGGTGCTCGTTCCAGTCTTGCCGTAGACCACCTGTGGCTGTATCGGCGAGACGGCGAGCGAGGTAAAAGAAGCCTGCGTGTACACCAGCTTAAAGGTCTTGCCGCCATCGAGCGAGGAGTAGATACCTGCATCACCTGACGCATAGATCGGGCTGTGAGGTCCAGCAGTGGTCATATTATCGATGCCACCGTTAATAGTAGTGTATACCTGCCAGTGAATCCCCCCATCTGTGCTGCTCGCCATACCATCGCTTCCATAGGCTATTACGTGCCCCGGTACGCCTGGGATTGCAAGCAAGCCAAAGATGGAACCAAAGGGGAGTGTGCCTGTTTTAGAGAAGTGTTGCCCATTGTCCAGGCTGATTTCCAGGCCCAGGGGTCCAAGATCCGGCACATACACATACACCTCGTCAGGAGTTTCGTTACCGGGCGCGACCACGAAGATGCTCTTGGAGGTCAGGCTGGCTGCAGGGATGGAGAGCTTCCAGGTGCGCCCCTCGTCAGCGCTGGTATAGAGTCCAACAGGCCCCGCGTAAGGAATGACTGCTGGCAATGTCAGTACGTAGAGCCTCTGTGGATTGAGCGGGCTGGCCACCAGCGCATATGTCATTAGCCCATCCATGAGTTGATGAGGGCCACCAGCCACCTCCTGCCAGGAAGCGCCATCGTCTTGCGATCGAAAAAGCCCGTAATGCGTTGCCAGGATTAACACGTGTGATGGGAATACAAGCAAAGAATGCACATGATTGGCTGCAACGCCAAAACCATTGACGGACGCTGTCGGACTCGCCGCTGCCTGAGGGCCAGTAGAGGTATTGCTACAGGCAACAATCAGCAGCGCGACCAAACTTACTAGCATAGTACGCGCAAAAAGCAACGCGAATCTGGATTTGCAGAAAGAGCGAATCATTACATATACCTTCCCTTAGAATGGCGTCAACAGGTGAACCTTTGCCTCGTGCAGCGTATTATCAGGAGTACGTATCTGGATGCGTATCTCCCAGTTACCGGCCATAGCTAAATCGCCACTCGCGCTGAAATGGCCCTTGCCATCAGGTAGCAAATTTACCGTGTCGGTCCCCATATCCATATCGAGCATCGTCGTGTAGAGCGAAACACCTATGTTTGTATCAGCCTTACCTGTGCTATTGTCTACCACGCTCACTGTAAACACGTTGGTGCCAAAACGATTAGGATTGACCGTCAGTGTAGCCGTAAACTTATTGTCAGTTGTCCGTACTGATGCAGTAAACGGCTGGGGTTTGCTCCCTGTTTGCTGCTGCTGTTGTGCTGTCCCGGAAGGTGCTAGAGTGCCTCCATAAACATTCAGCAGGCCGACACAAACGATGACGCCCGCGCCCAGCAGCGGTTCCCAGCGCAATACCGTAGAGAGACGCCGTGTCTTTTTTGTCAAGCGTCCCTCGCGCAGTTTCACCTGTTGCGCGACCATCTTTGTTGCGCGGCCTGGTTCCGCGGTCGTTGTCGCTGCCTGTTGTGCAGCAAGCAGCGGTGTACGATTCTGCTCTGCTACCTCTACCGCCTGCGCAGCGTTTAAACGTTCAACCGCGTAGCTGTACTTCTTATATTCCTTTTTCAGGCGTGAACGCAGCAATCCAACATGGTATGCGCTGGTCAGGAGCAGCCCGCCTACCAGCAGGATTTTAACCAGCAGTGTCCGTCCATAGGCTGTGCTAAGAAACTGCCCCCACGAGGTCAGGTGAAATGTGGCGTTGAATGGCCCTGTTACTGCCATAATAAGTACGCCTGCTATCGCCAGTGGAGAGAAGTAGGGCAGCACAGTAGTCAATGAACGTGCTTGTTCCGGGATTGGCTTGCGCCGCAGCACCGGCAGGTAAGTGGTTGTAATATAGAACATGCCGCCTACCCACAGCGCCGCCGCCAGTAAATGCAGCCAGTCTACCACAATGGCATACCCCACAATATTGGCGCTCACGGCTGCCGCGTGGCCGGACATCGTAATAGCTATGAACAGGACTGAGCCGAGCAGCAGATTCGCCAGTGGCAGCAACGTGTTGACCAGGCGCGGACGTTGCTTGCTTAATAGAGTATACAGCACCAGTATCATTGCCACGATGATGATAAACTCACGCATTAGCCAGTATGTGCCGAAACGCCCGCTGGTAGCCAGCTCTCCGAGTAAAGAAGGTGATAAAGCTGATCCCAGATTGCCACCTGTAAGATTGAGCGCTTGCCCCACCAGCACGCCGACATTCGCGAGCAGGAGTACGACCAGGGTAGGAAGCGAAAAACGCCGCTCGAAACGTTGCTGTACTCCTTCATTGATCGGCTTCTCTTCCGCGTGTGCTTCTGCCGAGAACGAGAGCACGAAGTTGGCCCAGAGCTGCGCTCCTACCCAGAAAACTGCCCCCAGTTCAACAAGCGTAACCATGATCAGATTAAAAATCGTCGGCCCATCGAGTTGCCCGCTAGAAAGCCCAGTGAGATTGCCGCCAAGCACATTCGCTCCAGGATTCGCGCCCGGGCTTAAAGTAGGGACGGTACCGTTTGGCTCAGCAACACTGAAAATAAAAGAACCTCTGAGGATATGGCCATCGACGGCGGAATCTGTACGGTAGATCACGATATAGACTGCTGGCGGCAGGTTAGGCTGGAGCGAGAGATCCATCTCTGTCTGGTCATTAGGTGAGACGTGGGCATCCTGATTATCGACGCGCTTGTTTTCGCCGTTGACCACCACTGCAGTGCTGAAAGCTGGATTCAGAGCTTCGCTGAACCACATACGCACCTGCTTGGGAGCAATACTCAATATGGAATCTTTGGCAGGGTCGGAGCGCAGCAAGATGGCATGGGCGCTTGCCACGGCAGGAAACAATAGTGTCAGGAATATTGCTAGCGGCAAAGCTAGTAGTATGAAACGTCTCGTTGTTAATCTATGTAGAAAAGATATCATGTGCTTTATCCGGTCAATGCGTAAATTCTCCTGACCCCCGCAAGGGAGGTCACTACATTTCATGCGCGGAACACCCAAAATGTAGTGGCATCCCTTCTCCTTACGTCTTGCCTGAGCCGTAGGCTAGCTGCGCAGCAGCGTTGGCAAGACGGATAGATGCCAGCGGATGCCAGGCATTCAACCAACAAATCAACACAGGTCTACCGTACAGCCTAACTCTATTGTATTGTCAATTATCATCTTCTGCCAGCGGAATCAGTCCATGCCGCACAGCAAAACGCACCAGTTTTGTAATATCGTGCATGCCGAGCTTTTCCATTACGTTAGCCCGGTGGGCCTGTACTGTTTTGATACTCAACACTAACTGGTCAGCGATTTCCTGGTTTGTGCGCCCTTCAGCTACCAGCCTCAATACCTCTAATTCGCGTGGGGACAGAACCTGTAGCTCTTGAGCCAGGTTTGAAGCCTGAACTGGAGATGCAGGTGCTGTATCTTCCACGTATGCGCGAATGAGCGCCTTTGCCAGGCCCGGATAGAGAAATGCGCCGCCGCGTGCTACTTCGCAAATTGCCATCTGCAGCTCGGTGGGCGCAGCCTTCTTTACCAGGTACCCCGCCGCGCCCATGCGCAGCGATTGTAGAAAATACTCCTCGCTTTCATGCATCGTCAGGAATAGCACCTGCGTTGCTGGCTGCTGGTTGTGAATAATCCGGCAGGCCTCCAGTCCGTCCATTTCAGGCATCGTAATATCCATCACTACCACATCCGGCTGAAGTTCCTGGGCCATTTCTACTGCTTCCCGCCCGGTGCGTGCCTCCCCTACAACCTGCATCTCTTGTTGTAAGCTGAGCAGCATCTTAAGACCTTGCCGCAGGATATCGTGATCATCGGCCAGCAGCACACGAATAGGAGAAGTAGAACCGGATTCACCAGGCATATGCAGCGTCCTTTGTGCACGCCATAGACACAGGCAAGCTGACCTCTACTTTTGTGCCTTGCCCTGGCTCAGACCGAATACTAATTTTGCCTCCCAGTAGAGCTACTCGTTCGCGCATTCCTGAGATCCCTATTCCCACACGTTGATGAGAGGGATCATAACCACGACCATCATCACAAACTTGTAAGTGCATATCCTGCTGGTCATATCGCAGTGAGATAACCACTTTTTGTGCATGGGCGTGGCGCGCTGCATTGGTGAGACACTCCTGGGCAATGCGAAATAGCGTCGTCTCGTAGAGTTCGGGGCGATGATGCTCTCTTAAGATATCCTCTAAACCTTCCAGCTTTAATTCTGCAGGTAACTGTAGACGCTTGCGGCTATCCTCGGCTAACCAGCGCAACGCCGCAAGCAAACCAAGATCATCCAGGACACCAGGTCGCAGTTGCAGAGCCAGGGTGCGAATGTTTTCCAGCGTGCCTTGAGTCAATTGTGTCAGGTACTGCAACTCTCCACGTAGTCGTGCGCGTGCCTCTTCTGCGACAATCGTTCCCTGGAGAGTCTGGTTAAGAATTTCTGTATGGATCAGGAGCGCTGTGAGATTTTGGCTGCTCTCATCGTGTAGTTCGCGTGCGAGGCGGCGGCGCTCCTCTTCTTGCGCCTGTAATATTAACATCGCCTGTTCCCGTCTGGCCTTCTCTAACTGGTCAAGCATAGTGTTGAAAGCACGCGCGAGTTCACCAATTTCTGAGTCGGATGGCCTATCTGCTGCGCGCGTATCCATTTCACCAGCGCTCACCGCCCGGATTGTACGCAATAAGCTAAAAAGAGGACGAAAGCTCGCACGCAGTAGTAATACATTGATCAGCAAACTCAGCAATGTCGCAAAGACGATAAAACTGGTATCGATCAGGTAATGATGGACCTCCAGATTATGACTGGTTACCCAAAGACCTGCCAGCGCCAGTCCAATAAGCATCAGGCTATTGACAAGAATGACTTTCTCAAAAAGAGAAAGCCGCCACCACCTGCGCATTTGACGCGCATAAAAACTGGATACATCCATGGCTCACTTCCTGCTGTGGTAATTTCCCCGCTCGTTCAATCTAACTATAAATCTGATACTCAGGTACGTCAAGCGCGGTATACCAGGCAATTGCTGCCCAGGCTGTTTGACGTTGGTTGTACCTGAACGAGCAGCGTCTGTTGTATGTCATCAAAACCATCAGCATGAGCCACGAGACGAATCTCCCACGGACCCACCATATACAACTGGAGTTCTGTCGCGTAGTTCCCTTTTCCCAGCGGCACAACGCGCATTTGTTTCGTCTCCATGTCCATATTGGTCATCCAGGCGCTTGGTATAACCTGTGCCTGCTCAATCGGTACGCCCTGGGGATCGGTCAGGCGCAGTTCCAGGGTCGTCAACCCGGTTGCAACGGGAGGGTTCTGATCGATGCGCACCTGCATAATGGCGGGCGCATGTGTTTTCAGTGTTGCGGCGAAGATCAGCAAACTCATGCAGGATAGAGCCAGCAAGCCCCAGAAAAACGGCCTGACACGCATATATTTGGCTCCTTCCTCTTATTAATTATAATGCATTCAGTGTGTGATCTTCGCTAGATAATACTATGGATGTTTGCTAGCCTCTTTCTCTTCTTGCTGCGTTATTGTTTTGCGCATGGAACCGACAGAGGAAGCAGGGCTACTGCGTCGACCTAGACCTAAACCAGCACCCAGGCCAACCAGTAGGGCGAGCACTCCCACCAAAATGGGCACCCAGACCGGTGTGCCACCTGAGCCGCTTGTTGTTGTAGAAGGTGTAGTGCCCTGGTTTGTTGCTGCCGGGGTGGGTGTCGCGACTGCGACTGTATTTACAGTGAAGACAAAGGCTCCCTGGTCGGGGTCGCCATCTTCAGCCGAGACAGTGATCCACCGCACGACATAGATCCCTTTAAGGTTAGCCGGGTCTGGCTTAATGGTAATGGACATCTCCCTTGGATTGGTGAGAGATACCTTTGCATTGCCCTGGCTGATCAGGTCGCCGGCTGGACTGTAAATGAACAGGTTGCTCTTGCTGGGGTTGGGATTGATATTCTCAAGGGTAAACACCGTCACAGTCGTCGGTGCTTGTGAAACGGTTGAACCAATGGCCGGAATAGCTTTGTACACTTTTGCGTGCGCAGGATAGCTCGTATGGGCAGAAGCCATTCCCACCATCACCAGCATCAAGCCCAGGCTGAGTAGTGTTGCAATGAGTAGTTTTACGCGGCGATGTAGTGTACTCATAAGTATGCACTCGCTTTTCTTTCAAAATACCGGCAAGCAATGTCGCCCTTTGCTGGCTAAAAATGCGAACATAGTATAGCCTATGCGATGCGAGATGCCTATTAGTATAAATCCCTATCTTTCACCTTAAGGTGTTCGTCCGACCGGTCATTATCAATTGGTGAGTATTTGCCATGAGCTGCCACCATCATCGCTATACAATACTTCACCAGGGAGAAAGAAGCCTGCATAGAGGTGAGCAGGATTCTTGGGATCAACCACTAATAGTCTAAGCCTTTAAGTCAATGGCCAAAATTCATACACCCAAGCCTCGACGCTCCGCACCTTCCTGAGCTATAATACACCCATATGGAGGAAAAGGTAGATAAACTCGCAGAATTAGAAGCACTACTACAGGTCAAATTTAATGATCGCTCGTTATTGCAACGAGCTGTCACCCATCATTCCTGTTGTCCTGATACTGCCATACGCGACTCCTACGACACGCTGGAGTTTTTGGGTGATGCCATTCTTGGCGCTCACGTTGTCGAATATATCTATCGTAACTTTCCCAATGCCTCAGAAGGTGAAATGACCGCCCTCAAGTCTGAAGTCGTCAGTCGTCGTGTCCTCTCCAAGATTGGGCAAGAAATTAGCCTTTTCCCCTTTATTCGCGTTGACATTGCCAATCTGAGAACCTTCAACGAGCGTTCGCGGGATTCGCTATGTACCGACGTCTTAGAAGCCATTATAGGAGCGATCCAAATTGACCAGGGGCCAGAGGTAGCTCGCGACTTCGTAGCGCGTCTTATTCTGCCAGTCGTACCACAACTGAGCAAGCAAACACTCGATACGAATCCCAAGGGACGGCTGCAAAAAATCGTCTTGCAGCGCTCGAACTCGCTGCCCCGCTATCGTGTATTGGACCAAAGTGGGCATAACAATGATCGTGTCTTTACGGTCGGCGTGTTCGAGCATGAATTTTTACTCGGCTTAGGCAAAGCCTCGAGCATTAAAGAAGCAGGCCGCATGGCTGCTCGTGAAGCGTTAGAAATTCTGCGCGAGCAAGAAGATCTGTAGGTGCGCGATTTTTCGCGCAGGGGTAGTATGCATGGCAAAAGCTGGCGTTCTAATAGATGAGCACCTGGAAAAACAGTTTGCCTGGTACGAAGCCAGTCTGCCTTTAATGGAACGCAAAAAACGCGGCCATTTCTCAACTCCCCCATCGTTAGTAGAGCAAATCTTGGATGCTTGTGGTTATACCCCTCATGCTGATCTTGCGCAGTTACGTGTGCTCGACCCCGCCTGTGGCAGCGGCAATTTTCTCGCAGGAGCCGCACAGCGCCTTCTTGCCTTTGGCGAACGTATGGGGTTGCCTCTCGAAGAGCGTATCGCCCTCGTTCAACGCAATCTATGGGGCTTCGACCCCGATCCAATCTCCTGTTCCCTGGCAGAGATGCAACTGCGAACTACCATAAATGCCATATGTACTTCGCAAGACGACCTTCGCGCTTACCCTCCTTCGCTACACATTCACCAGGCAGATAGCCTGGCGCTGCCCTGGGAAGAACCCTGTGTTGATCTGCTAGTTGCCAATCCTCCCTACCTGGCGGCAAAAAATAACGATCTCAGCGGCTATCGATTTACACAACAGCGGGGCCAGTCTGATAGCTACCTGCTTTTTTTAAGCCTGGCCCTCCAGGTTGTACGTACCGCCGGTTGGATAGGCCTGGTGCTTCCCGACCCAATACTGGCGCGTGCGAATGCCGCCAGGGAACGCGCACGCCTGCTCGAAGAATTCACTCTGCATTATCTCTGGCACCTTTCGGACGTCTTTGCTGCCGATGTAGGCGCCGTCGTCATCATCGCGCAAAAACGCCCTCCACAGCCTGGGCACCAAGTCACATGGGTACGAGAACGATGGCAATCTGCCTCCTTTGCTTCGCAACAACAGGTGCAACAAGCCCTTTTTAGTCGTCAGCCCGGCGCAGAATTTCGTTATCTTCTAAGTCACGAGCACGGAGCTACTCTTGAACGCTTGCGTGCATCCCTTGACGAATCTCCTGGGCACGGCCGTTCCTTTGCCCCGCTCAGTGAATTTTTATCCATTTCCCGTGGTGAAGAACTCGGTCGCGAGAATCCACACCTCACCCCAATTAACGCATCCGAAACAACAAGGGAAACGTCATATGGTAGGGGCGATCCTTGCGATCGCCCTGCTGCTACATACTACCCGGTATTACGCGGTGGAATCGATATCCATCCCTACATTCCCCCCGTAGCCGATTGGCAGATTGCTCGTGAAGCCATCACTAAACCGCTAGAACGTTACCTCTCTCCCAAGTTGTTAATTGTGAAAAGCACCGATAGATTGCAGGCAGCGCTGGATTTACAGGGGCATATAGCATTGCAGACACTCTATTTACTCCATCCACGAAATCAGCGCGAGGATCAACTGTATTTTTTCCTAGCATTGCTCAATTCGCGCCTGTTGCGTGAATACGTCTACGTCTTACACACCGCCTATAAATGGGTGCAGCCGCAAATAGAACAGCGCGTCTTAGCCCGTTTGCCCGTTCCTATAGTCGAGTCAGAATACCGGCAACAGATCATCAAGCAGGCGAAAACGCTGGCACATGCTTGCAGCAGCCTGGGCTCCGTTGTAGAATGGGATGAACCTATCACCAGCATGTACGAGGAACTGGAGCGCGCTATCTGCTCGCTTTACGATACTGCCTTGCATACATAAAGGAGTCAGAAGATATGGCTGACACTCGCCCAATTCGTGTTTTGGTTGCCAAGCCGGGTTTAGATGGCCATGATCGCGGAGCCAAAGTAATTGCCCGTGCCCTCCGTGATGCCGGCATGGAAGTAATTTATACAGGTATTCGTCAGACCCCAGAAATGATCGTCGAAGCGGCTATCCAGGAAGATGTGGACGCTATCTTAATGAGTATTCTCTCAGGCGCACACATGGCAATCTTCCCCAAAGTCGTGGAACTCTTGAAACAAAATGGCGTGGATGACGTGCTGGTAGCTGCCGGCGGCATATTGCCTGATGAAGACATTCCTGCAATCAAGGCCATGGGCATCAAAGGCTGTTTTGGTCCAGGCACCCCAACAGACGACATCATCGCGTTTGTGCGTGCCAATATCAAGTCTGACCGGCTGACCGCTGATGTGTAGTGTAGGTGTACCTTGCAGAATCTAGCAGAACGTTTGCTTAGTGGAGATCGCCGTGCGCTTGCTCGCATGGTGACACTGATCGAGAACGAATCGCCCCAGGCCCGTCGCTACCTTGCTGAATTGCACCAGCATGCCGGTAAGGCTCATATTGTTGGTGTGACCGGCGCGCCAGGCGCTGGCAAGAGTACCTTAGTAACACACATTGTGCGAGAATTGCGCCGTCGAGACCGGAAGGTCGGAGTCGTCGCTGTTGATCCGACCAGTCCCTTTACTGGTGGGGCGATTTTGGGCGATCGCATACGCATGATGGAACTGGCAGGCGATCCTCATGTCTTTATTCGCAGTATGGCAAGTCGGGGTAGCCTGGGTGGCCTCTCCGCTTCAACTCGTGATGTTGTACGAGCCATGGATGCAGCAGGCTACAATCCTATTATCATCGAAACTGTAGGAACCGGGCAGGCGGAAGTCGAGGTGATGCGTGCCGCGCAGACGGTTTTAGTAGTGAGCGCTCCCGGTATGGGCGATGAAGTCCAGGCCATCAAAGCGGGTATCCTTGAAATTGCCGATATTTTTGTAGTCAGTAAAGCCGATAAACCTGGAGCGGACCAGACTGTCGCAGAACTGGCGATGTTACTGAGCCTTGATCCCAACAGGCGCCTGCACGATAAATCGAAACCCTACTGGCGTATTCCTGTTTTGAAAACCTCCGCGATCAAAGACCAGGGCATTACGCAATTGGTAGATGCCATCGAGCAGCACCGTGAGTACCTTGTGGAGAGCGGCATGCTGGCGCATCGAGCGCAGCGCCAGGTACGTAGCGAAGTAGAAGCCCTGGTCGTGCACGCCGTCATGAATGCGCTGAGGGAAGAGCTGACCGAGGATGAGTGGCAGAAATTGTTAGAGGATATCACCACACGCGAACGCGACCCCTACAGTGTTGCCGGTGAACTGCAAGAAAGAATAGGCCTGAGAAAATCGTAGAGGGCGCATGCATTGCGCCCTCCTGATAACACTTTTATCAATTAATCCAGGCTTGGCCCTTTTGAATAGGAGAGCGATTCGTAAGCGGTTTTCCAATAGGAGAGAGCATCCTGCTGTTCCCCTAGCATCTCCGCTATCTGGGCTAATCTGCCGTACGCCTCGGCAAGATTCGTACTGGCTTGCGTTAAGCAAAGATGGGTTTTCGCGTTTTCAAACAATGCCTTCGCTTCTTCAAAAAGTCTGTGGCGCTGCTCTCCCTCCGCCGCTTCTCCCTCCGCCTGTCTTACCTTCCCGAGCACGAGATACATCATGCCGCAGAAATGATCATCATTCACCAGCTCAGCTACTTCTTGCGCCCGCTCGCAGTAGCGTTTCGCTTCGTCCAGGCGATTCTCCGCTAGACGCAGATCAGCCATAGCTGTAAAGTTAAGCAGCAACATGCGCGGGTTGTTCTCAAGCGTGGCTATGGAGAGCGCTTCCATATAATAATCGGTCGCCTCATGATATTCGCGCATCTGAAAGCAAATGCGACCGAGCAGGTTATGTATGCGTCCCTCTTTGCTTCTTGCTCCTCTTTTTTCGTACAATTCGAGCGCCATTTTACCGTAGCTGTACGCTCGTTCAAAATTCCCGGAGAGCCGACAGGCATCACTCAGTCCGTAATAGATATCCGGCAGATCCTCGTGCTCAGGATCATGCTTGCACAGCCGTAAAGCCTCTTCATAATGCTGCACCGCCAGCGCATAAAAGCCATTCATGATGCATGTCATGCCTAGCGCATAACGGGCTTTAATATTCACTTTTGGAAGATGCACGCGACGAGCACTCAGTATCTTGAGGCACTGCGTATAGTGTTGAGCAGCTTCCTCGTAGCGAGAAAGATTGACAGCAGCATTGCCAAGACAGAGGAGGTAGAAGGCACGACGCTCGCGCTCGTTATGATTTGCATCATTCCAGTTGTCTTCTATGCTGCTTGGAGTATACAGGGGCGATAGCAGGCGCAGCGCATCAGTCCAATGTTCCTGGCGTGTGTGGCACCATGCAGATAGGTAAGCGATTTCTCGACGTTCCTCAGGATTGTCGGTTTGAATGTCTTCAAGTGCAGCTAAAGCTAGATCATCGCGCCCTTCCTCCATCAAGAGACGTGCGCGATAGACCAATCGCTCGGTATCATGTTGCTCGATCATAGTGGAAATGTCTCCCTTCAATGAGAACCCATCCGATTATAGCACGTCTCTTTGTTTAATGATAGAGGAATCTCGTTGAATAAGGCAATTGGGGGGAGATCAAACTTCTTAAAATACAACGGGATATCTTACCTCTCCGCCACCGCGCCCACAGAGTGGCGAAGCGATTCCCGTTGCATACAGTATAGCTTACTCGCCTGAAGTACACAAGACGACTATTCCTGGGCGGCACCATCACCATAGATCAGCGTATTTAACTCGTTACGCGTACGCTCCATAATACCGCGCAGGCGCGCCAGTTTTTCAGGGTCCTGTATCGATATTCTACCGGCAATAGCAAACAAACGGGCGGTCTGTTCGACTTCGCTTCTCAATGCCTGCATTTCCGGTCCCCGGACATGGCCATAGGGGCCATGTCCGCGCATCCAGGGTGGTCCGGCGAATCTCTCTTGGCCGCGCTGTCGCTCGGCAAGTGCCGCACGTCCCGCATCTGTAATAGTGTATACCTTTTTCCCTTCGACCTCGTTAGCAGTCACCAGGTTGCTGTCTTCTAACATCTGCAATGTAGGATAGATCGAACCGGGGCTGGGTGTATAAAAACCGCCAGCTTTTTCTTCCAACGCCTTGATCATTTCATAGCCATGCATAGGGCGTTCCAGTAAAAGCTCAAGCAAGGCAAATTTCATATCGCCGCGCCCAAAAAAGCGGCCTTTCTCTCCACCGAATCCGAAAGGTCCTCTGGGGCCGAATGGTCCCCTACCCCTGTGCATACCGAAGAAATGAGGCCTCCGCCATTCCTCGCTTAACCATGGAGGCGTCCAGCCTCCCCATTCATCCCGAGAGGGGCCATAGGACCCCTGCCCTCGGCGCGCGTCGGAAAAGCCAGGATGGCGATGTGACCATCTGTGACGTAGCCAGGGCGGCGTTCTCTGCTCTTCCCCATATCCAGCATATTCATAGGCAAATCGTTTACCAAACATGTAAGATGCTCCTTTCTGCATCAGTTACGATATATCGTTAATTATAACGATATATCGTAACTTGTCAAGCTTGGTCAAGGCTGAAAATCTGCTTGCACCATTGCTAAGTGCATGATAGACTGTTCTGTGCAGCAGTATAAAATTCATCTGTCCTTTGTAGGAGAAGGATTCGTATTGTGAACGAAGAACATGAGATCAGCTACGGGAGAAACAGCGTGCCAGGGTACTATCGCACCGGGGACCAGTTTGCAGGACACCGCGTTGTAACCATTGGTGGTGGCACTGGTACATTTTCCTTACTCTCACACCTGAAAAAATACCAGTTTAATATTAGCGCCGTCGTTACAATGTCGGATAGCGGTGGAAGCTCACGCAAGTTGATGGATGAATTCCATCGTCAATTGCCCCTGGGTGATCTTCGTATGTCGCTGGTCGCATTAGCCCGTAATGGCGCCCTTTGGCGTGAAGTATTCATGCATCGCTTTGAACAACAACCTGAGGATAATGGAAATTCGCAGCGGAGTGGAGGTGTGGGTGGTCATAGCCTGGGAAATCTAATCCTCAAAGGCCTGCAGGATATTAATAATGGCGATCTCTTGCTCGCCATCGAAGATGCTCAAGAACTGCTTAATACAGCCGGTCGCGTATTACCCGTGACACTCACACAGACAATGATTTGCGCTGATCTGGCAAATGGTACCACTATTTGTGATGAGACAGAAATTGACACTCGGGGTAAGAAGAATTTGGGAGAGCTTTCTTCAATAGCACGCCTGCGCCTGCACCCCGAAGATGCTCCCGCTTGCGCTCAAGCCGTTCGCGCTATTCGCAGGGCGGATACCATCATCATTGGTCCTGGGGATCTCTATACCAGCCTGCTGCCCAATCTGCTCGTTTGCGATATTGCGCGTGCGGTGCGCGAATCCGACGCTGAAAAAGTCTATGTCTGTAACCTAATGACCAAACATGGAGAGACAGATGGCTACAAAGCCTCAGATTTTGTGGAAGCGATTCACCGTTATTTAGGAGGGCGTGTAGATCGTGTGATTGTTAATGATGGCCCATTCATGCCAGAAGTGCTCGACATGTATGCACAGGAAAAAAGTGAGCCTGTGATGGTGGACCGCGCACGGCTCACACGTCTTGTTCCCAATGTCCTGATCGAACATCTCAACCTGGAAAACGATAGGCTTGCTCGCCATGACCCTGAGCGGTTAGTGCGAGCAATTTTTCCTACCAGGGGCCTGTAAACTATCGTGTCGGATAAATCGCTCTCTTGCCCCCCGCTTTTCTAATGTAAACCGCGCGCGATTTGTTCGAACTCTTCACGCGCGAAGGCGCGCATGGTTTGTGTGCGCACACTGCCCTGCGCAATGGTGCCTAGTATAAGGCGTGCAGCTGTCTGATCATCGGGAGCTTCGGTAATCACAACATAATCATACTGGCCCAGGACTAGATAGAAACCAACAAGTCTCCCTCCAGCTTCTCTTGCGGCTTCGTCGAAGGATTTCAGGCGTTCAGGAGCATTCTTTACTTCCTTGATTCCTTGATCGGTGAGATTGACCAGGCTAATATAAGTAGGCATGTGTCTTCCTCCCACTCGGTGGCAAGCACCCAACAGGGTGCTTCTATCTTGGAGAGCTACGCAGATGGGTACCTATTTCCTACACCATTGTACACGCTCTGTATTTGAGTTACAAGCTCATCAATTTGCAGCTTTATCAACCTCTGCCGCTGAAAGCCCTACCTTCAAGCCCCATTTTAATTGTGATGCCATCTGCCTGATTTCTCGTCTTCCTATCTTGCCTTGTTCCGTTATCACTCCTGCCACCAACTTGGAAAGGGTTCTGTCAAAATAGAAATTGCGAACGGTAACTCCCGGGATCTCCTGCTCCAGCACCTCCGTCGCCTCCTTCTCCTCCAATTGAGTCAGGTCACCGGACCAGTCTTGTGCAGAGATTTTCAGCGTCTCGCACAGAACATAAAATGGAATGCTATGTCCATGTGCAGCCCATGCCAGCAAAGCAGTTCCAGCCTTATTCAAAATATCGCCGTTCGCCAGTATGCTATCGGCTCCAACTACTACTGCGTGGCATTGAGGCAGAAAAATGTCGGCTTGTGCATCGGTTATCAACGTAATCGCAGCACCGGCTTTGCTCAACGCAAGTGCCACATCTCGTCCCTCGTAGCGTGGTCGTCCTTCTAGCACGATTACCCGGTCGATCTGAGGAAGACAATTAGTGAGAACTGGTAACACAGTTCCTGAAAAACTATGTGTCATCAACGTTCCAGCAAGCAATGGACGGGCGTACTCTGTAATACGCTCTATTGCCGAATCGTATTCTTTAAGCAGTCGCGCTGCTTCTTGAGCCATACCCTCCAGCCCGCCTCTAGCGCTGAGAATGCGCCCGGCTGCACCCACTATTGCTGCCATAGCCGGGCGCGCTTTGGCCAGCTCTCTCCCGGCATCCTGTACTCTTCGCAGACCCTCACCCGGCGAAGTGGTTGACTGGGTCGCCAGGTCATAGAGTATCGAGATGGTCTCGTGCACAAGCCAGCGGGACCCATGTTCACGATCATTACGTACCATCGCGATACGCTGTTCCACGTTATCCACGAGCTTCCTCCAGTTTCAATAGCATCCATGACATACAGTGTGCTATCTTTCTTTTGATCTTCTCTAGTTGGCCCTCTATACAATCATAGCGCAAATTTTCGAGCATATGCAATTGGCTGACCATCAAATAGGCCAATTAACACTTGTTACGCGCTAAAAGATCGGTTATACTTGATTAGTATGAACCAATCAGGAGGTAAGCATGCGACAATATACATCTCAAAACCAGCCAAGACCATTGTTTACTGCACCAATCCATTCACTGATTACATTGGATCGTTCCAACGGGATGCCATTGTACCGGCAGATTTGCCAGCAGTTGCGTGAAGCTATCCTCTCCGGTGAGCTGGCTGAAGGTATACGGCTGCCGACAGAGCGTTCCCTGGCAAGTGAACTGGGAGTCAACCGCACAACTGTCATGAACGCCTATAACGAACTCGCCAGCGAAGGCCTGATCGAGGGTCATGTAGGGCGCGGGACCCTGGTACGGCGCAACCATTTTGGATATAACGGAGATAGCTTTGAGAATGAAACCGCCTCGTGGCTGCTCGGCTTGCCTGCTGGTGAACGTGAGATTCTAGGCCCTGACGCCTTCATGTTAAGCGAACTGACTTCTTCAAGCGAACACAAAGATATCATCTCCCTGGCGCCTGCCGCACCTGATCCAGACCTGCTCCCTGCCGATATGCTCGGCACTATCTTTGCTGATGGTCTGCTCGCTGCCCGTCAGAGCGCACTTGGCTATTCTCCTGTCGAGGGTTTACGCAGTCTCCGCACAGGTATTGCCGCATCAATGCGTAAGCGAGGTGTGGCTGTTGATGCGCAGCACATCCTGGTCCTCTCCGGCTCTACACAGGGTATTGGCCTGATAGGTCGCCTCTTACTCAACCCGGGCGATGAAGTGGTCGTTGAGGTACCCACTTACCTGGGAGCCATCCAGGCATTTCGTGCGTTGAACGCTCGCGTGCTCGGCGTTCCTACAGATAGCGAAGGGATGCGGGTCGATCTATTAGAATCAATTTTGGCGCGACACCGTCCCCGCTTGATCTATACCCTCCCCACTTTCCAGAATCCAACAGGGGTGGTAATGTCGCCGGAGCGCCGTCGCCGCCTGTTACTCCTGGCAAAACGCTATCAAACGCCTATCTTGGAGGATGATCCCTACGGGGAAATATACTTTGAAGATAAACAACCCTCGCCTCTCAAAGCCCTCGATAGCAGCGAACAGGTTTTGTATCTCAGCACATACTCAAAAATTCTGGCGCCAGGGTTGCGTGTGGCCTGGCTTGCAGCACCCGAGCCCATAATAGAGCGTCTCTCATTGCATAAGCAAATATTCGACCTGACTACGAACGCTCTGGGACAGTGGGCGGTTTCAGAAATATTGCGACGTAACCTGCTGGCAGATCACCTGGTAATGCTACGGCACCAATACAGGCAGAAGCGCGACCTGATGCTCCAGGCAATTGCTACGTACTGGCCGGAAGAAGTGCGTATCACTCGCCCTGGCGGAGGTTTTCATCTCTGGTGCCGCCTGCCAGCGGATCTTCGTGCTCGCACCCTCTTGCGTGAAGCTGCCAATGAGCAAGTAGCCTTTGTCATTGGCGAACCATTCCACGTCGATGGCGGAGGACAGCAGCACTTTCGCCTCAGTTACGCCTATCCCGAAATGGATCGTATAGAAGAAGGAGTGCGGCGTATAGGCAACACCATCAAACGCCTACTAGCACGCCGCGCCTCCCGCGAGGACCTACACAAACAGCATCTAGAGCACCTACCGATGGTATAGATTTTGTAGAGGCGCGATTTATTTCACCTGCATGGGTCTATTTGAAGGAGGAGGCGCATCGGGAATGCCTCGCTGTTTATACTCTGCTAAGAGTATGCCTATCCGTTGAGCGATATTGTACCTGGCTGCATATATCGAAGCTTTCAATCTGATCTCATCGGCCTCATTGTCAGGCCATGCGAAGTCCTCAATATTGACCTTATGCCTCTCAAACGCCTCTACTAGCTGGATACGGTTGTCAATCCGTTCTTTCAAAAGACAAATCATCGCGTGTTTCTGCCGTGGAGAAAGATGAGAGATCGCCTGAGCTGCTAGCGCCATCCAATCGTTCAGCCCCTCTTCAAGTTCGAATTCATATGCCGGATCAGACATTCCTTCCCTTTCGGCAAGCAGCGTATTGCCCGGGTGGATTTCTCCGTCTTCGTCGGTCGGCAGTGGCAAGGGTGCCTTACGCTTACGAGGGATATCGTTAAACTCGTTATTCACAATCGTTCGAATGTACGCCTTGGGGTACGCGATGGGTTTTTCCTTCAGCGCTCCCCAAAATTTAATGCGAACACGCTGGGTGATTTCATCGATCTCAAGATCCACTACCTCTGGGCGAGCAATGTTTGAACTATGACGGGCCATCTTCTCAACTGAAGCAACAATGTAAGGATCCAAACGCACTAGGATTTCCTCAATCTCAGGATCACTGTCATAGGCCGATGTTCCAAAAAAATCTTGTGATCCCATAGTTTGCCTCCTTACAGTCCTGGCTCTTAACTTTCGCCAGAACATTACTTCATAAATATTACATAACATAATAATATTTACGAAGTCAAGTATAATTTCTTCCTCCCGCGCTAAATGGTGATTGTATCTACTACACAAGAACTACTATGTACATCGTTGCACATGTTGCTTTGTTACCAGATACAAAGCTCCAACGTCTTGTAATTATTATGACGATCATGAGAGAAAATTATCCAATGAAAACCAAATAAAAATTGATACTGTAAAAAAATTTGCAAGCCAGCAGGAAAAGAAAATAACTACTTGACAGGCCAATAGCATACATTGTATCCTACAGGCTAGGGTTGAAAACGTAAAAGTATTATCGTTTCAAATAGTGAGAGAAGTAATAATTGTGGCTGAAGTACACCTACAACCTGATCTCACACCCTGGAAACCCACTCCGGCACAAGTACCTGGAGAGTGGATGGAGTTAGCCAATACACTCGCGCAGGAAGCGAAAGGCTCACAGCATGCATACATACTGACAGCCAGGTATAATGCTCAGCGTGTTGGAGACTTGCTGCGCTCGTGGGGACTGCCGTGGCAAGTGGTGATAGCTGGATATTTATGGGAATACAATAAGGACTGGATAACTCAAGCTAATCTGAACGATGTAGACCAGGTGCTCAGTCATATTAATGAAGCAAACCTATATGTCAGCAACATCGAAGATGAGAACTTACCTCCATTGTTGACCCCTCCCTATCGCGATTTAGGCGCCTTACTCGTAGCAGTCGCTATTTATTACCAGGCGCTTGAGATACTCCAGGAACAGAACAATGAACGACCTTATACAGGAACAATGCAGTCCAATATCGAGAGTGTCGGGCGCACTCTGCTAAACATTACCAAGAGTCTCGGCATGTGGCATTTCAAACGTGAAGTCGAAGACTTGATAGAGCAGCTGCGTAGCCCGCGCAAATTCGCTGAGTTAAAAAAAGAGCATGCCCGTCTCCTGGCACAGGACACTCTAATACTGGAGGATACTCGTCAATGGCTGATAGCCTCTTATCAGGAGACTACTAAACAACCTGTTACTGTTGTATCTACACCGTGCGGAATTGCCGGTCTGAAACGCCGGATGCAGGGCGCCGATAAGACACCGCAAAAAGCACAACTTACCGGATTCGACCTGGTGACCTTTGATGTGATTGTTCCTACGGTTCAGGATTGCTACAGAGCCTTTGGAACACTGAGCCAGTTGGGGTATATCCGGGATCAACGTGTAATAGAAGAAGTGGCCAACCCCAAACCCAATGGGAACAGTCATATTGCCTTTGCACTCATTCTAAAACCACAAAGTTCATACACACAGAACCTGAAATGGCCCGAAACCTATACCCGCATCTGCCATCTACAGATTGCAACGCCCTTCATGCACGCCGTCACGTGGTATGGATGTCTCTATCCTGATTATTACCAACTATATACAAGGGCACATCTACAAAGAGGGATAGAGTTACCGCCTCTAGAGCAGTTATGGCATAGTGAAGAAGGTAAGGTTTATCCCGCGCTTAAAGAATTTCTCGCAACTCAACACCCTCAACCTGTATCAAATGCTCCTATCATTGTTTATGACAAGGGTCGGAATCCTATAGCTCTTTCTAAAGGTGCCACAGCTTTGGATTTCGCTTTTACGCTTGACGATACTACTGGTGAGCATGCTGTGGAGGCTTTCATCAATAACAGGCAAGCACCTCTCTATCGTACTCTCGATGCTGGTGATATTGTTGAAATTAGGACATCAAATGAGATCCAAACACAAGATTATTGGCTCGATAATGTTATTACCCAGGTAGCACGGCACCAAATCAAAGAGTCATTAGATCGGCGCTATCCTGAGCGCAAAGGTTACCAATTGCTTCAACAGCTATTGGAAAGTTATCACTTCATGCTGGCCCCGCAGGACCTGGATCACGAATTGCATCTACTGCTGAAGCAACACAAGCTGGGACCACTTCAAACATACCTCAAACGACTTGATAAGGCAGGAAAGCCACCCTTTACACCTGATTGGGCAGTTCAAGAGATTATACGGCAGATTGCAGGACGCGATGAATCTTCTTTAGCATGGAAGGGGAAGCCTAGCTGGATTCCCATACTTGATATGGATCTGACCACTAATAAAAGATTCATTCGTCAACAGCATCTTTGTAACTTCTGCAAACCAACCTATCCACGCGACATGAAAATTATGGGTCGTTTGCGCAAGCGGAGCGGTGAGCTAGTCGTGCATAAAGCGAGTTGCCCTCATCTTTTAGATCGCACAAAGGCACAGCAGTCTGTACTCTTACCTATGACCTGGCAACTTCAACCGCCAGCTTTTCGAGTAGCTTTCTTTGTCATAGCTCAGGATCGTAAAGGTTTAATCCTCGATCTTGCCAAACACTTGCGCCGGCATCAATGTGATTTGCTCGAAATTAAAGCTAAAGCCATTAGCAAGTTCGGAGAAGCTCGTATTGACTTCACCATTGACGCTTATTCTGATAAGGAGGTGCTAGAGATCTGGCACGAATTATCCAGGATTGAAAATGTCACAAAGGTTGAAATCGATGCTGTTTCTACTCCAGCACACATTCGTGATCGCTTACAAAAGCTCCGTAAGCAGCGTGTAGGTCTACCTGGCAGGACAGCGGTTGAGCTTACGTGGAAAGAAGCGATGGTAACACTGCAGCCACGCAATCCAATACTGAAGAATCCATTTGACATTTCTCGCCCTGCTACAGCCAAGATGTTCTTTGGCCGTTCTAGAGAAACTGAAAGAATGCAAAGAGAGTTATGTGAGGGACAACAGGGAAAAGCCATAGTACTTTATGGGCCACGTAGGTCAGGCAAATCATCTATCTGCAAAAATTTTCTTGAACGCCAGGTGCAACTACCATACTGGGGCGTTCTCTTCTCACTCCAAAACTTTACGCAGCACTCCGAAGCGGCTATTCTAGCACAGTTAGCAGCGAAGATATGTGAAGAGTTCAATGATCAATTGCAGGTGCCTGCTCCTGGCTGGGACCAGTATAGTGATGGGGATCCACAGCTACGCTTCAGACGAGTCGTACAAGACTGTGTTGCTCAGCTTCCAGGCAGCCGCCTCGTCCTGGCTCTAGACGAATTTGGCGGTGCGATACAGTCTTACAGTAATAACATGCTGGCACCTCGTTTCTTTACATACTGGAAAGAATTGATGAGTGAGATACCTCAATTAAGCCTGGTGTTAGCTTTACCAACAAGCGCGCATAATACCCTCAGCTCCTGGGAATTTGGAAACGCATTTAGCTTTGCCGAACCGTTGCCGGTAATGTTTCTGGACACAAAAAGCGCCGAACAGTTGTTGATTGATCCACTGCGTGATCAGAACATCGAGGTTTATCCCACAACAGTTGCGCTTGCCGTAAAGCTTACTGGCGGCAACCCTTATTTTATGACACTGATCGGACAGCAGCTCATCGATCAACTCAACCAGGAAACCGATAAACAACTCGTTACTGATGATGATCTGCGTATCGTTGTGGACCATCTGATCGAAGCCGGCTCCAATCAGAACTTTGTTTATCTCAGGCGCGAGCTTCAGCATGATGATGAACTTCGCATTTTAGAGGGTCTTGTCCAACTAACCACCCGTTCGAATCAGTCGAAAATACAGCTCAAAAAAATTGCAGCTCATCTCAACTTGCCCATCACTCTTACCAGGCAACACCTGGAACGACTGCGCAACGGGCTTATTCTCCAGGAAAATGGGCCAATCTCCAATCCTTTCTACTCGTTCACGATCGAACTGATGCGCCTCTGGCTGGCACATAATCACTGGTTCTTTTTACCCTCAACGGAGAAATAGGAGTGCTCTATGGCGGAAAATCGTTATGAATCTGGCTGGCTAACCTTGCAAAACCCTTTCTCCAGGATTACAAAACAAGTAACCCTTGCCTCCATTATGGAAAGAAATATAGATACTTCCGATGCTATTATTGGTCGTGTCTCTGGGAGACGTGCAGACATAACCAGGATTATCATGAATGAACAAAGCGCCATTTTTTTAGTGGGTACACCGCATATTGGTAAATCGACACTTATTCGTTACTTGCAACAACCCTCTAGTACCGGGTGGTCCTGGCGAAATGAATTAGTAGACCTGGGGAATCAACTGAAATTGGACGATATCCACTTTGTGCAGATCGATCTGGCGCCATTGGAAGGTATCGAAGGGTCAGATGAATTGCTTAGTTCCTTCATTGGGCAATGTACGAAAGCATTCTATTCTGCATACCAGCAAGAGGAGCGACCGCTTTCGTCCCAATCCGACTTGAAAGAACTTCGAGGATTACTGCGTACTATCAGCCGTGAGGCGCCTGGTGCACGCTACTTCGTGATGCTCGACTCTATCGAGCGCCTTGGGATGACCAGTAAGCAACCTCGTCTGCTAGATGGTAGCAAAGCACAAACTTTTCAAGAACGCGGACTCGCTCTCCTCGACCACTGTAACGCCATTCGTACACTGGTTGAACTGATTGACGAGTTTACCGCCTTTGGGGTGATCCTTTCCGTTGAAAGCCTTCCGCGTCCCAGAATTGATGACCAGTTTCAACATGTATCGTTAGACCTGGCCCGTTTTACTACGATGATTCTTCAGGCGTTCACCTGGGATGATACCGCTGAATTCCTGGCCCAGGGACCTGAAAACTTCGGAACCAACTGGGCAAGCATGTTCAAGACTTTAGGGGGTAACTACATCTTTTCCAGGTCAGAGCAAGCATGGTTACGCCAGCAGGCGGGAACACATCCATACCTTCTTCAACAATTGTGCTTCCACATGTTCCGTTTTAAACAAGAGTATGCCAGTATACACAGCACCTGGCCTGAACTGCAAGCAAGAGAAAAGCTCCAGCTTATTGAATTAATCAATGAAAACTTGAGCACCTTTCTTGCACATACCTGGCAGCGATTACAAGAAGCGTTAGAGAATAATAGCCAGGAGACAAAAAGCAAATTCTACGAATTTATTAGCTCACTCGCATACAAACAGGCAGATAATGAGATTGATCCCACAGACTGGTACGAGTTGGGGCCGGAACTACGCTATATTCTTTATAGTGAGGGGATAGTCCGCTATGATCGGCTCCAGCCCGCTCATTTTCCTGGCGCTATTTTGTCTCAGTATCTTATTCAGAAGGCAAGAGCAAGCAGCGAGCGTACTGCTGTTTCTTCCCCTACGACTGGGCATAGCTTAACTATTGGTCGCCCAGGAGACCAACCCGTGCTTGTTTCTCTCTCCGAGTTGGAGTACCGGCTGTTCAAAACATTGCTGCAGCGCCCTGAGCGTTGCAAAGAGGACGAACTGATGCAAGGAGCTTGGGGGCGACTGATTGAAAAACCAAGATTTACTCAGCGTATGCACCAGCTACGTAAGAAACTGAAAGAGCAGGGTGTAGGGACAGAGATCATCGAAAATAGCTATGGTGGCTTCTATTCACTCAATCATCCTGAATGGCTTCACCTGGAGTGAGGAGCTGCTAACGGCCTTGTAACCTTAGACCGCTTTTCAGCTTGTTTCAGCATGTTTTCTAACTTCTGCGCGTGATTGCGTGCAACATCGAGATATCTCTTGCCTTGTTCAGGGAGATTATCATACAAGATACTCACATAAGCGCATACCATGGACTTTTCGGTCATATAGTACTCTAATAGGGGCCAGGCCGCCTCACTTCTTTCCTTAGCTTTTTCAAGATATGTATACAGAAAATGCTCAGCAAGCTTCTGTCCAAAGCGCATACCTGGACTTTTATCTGATAAGTCGGTTAGAAGCGTCTCTATATCAATTGCTAACATGGCCACATCGCTTAATGTATCAATGTGGCAAAAATCAGGATTAAAATCCACACAATCGAGCGCTATTAACTCTTGTAGCTCCTCACCATTCCTCTTCTTTGGCCGTATCCACAGATTAGTAGCCTTAAGGTCTCCGTGGCAGCGTTTGATATGACCATTTTCATAACGTTGTTTGAAATACGGGGTGTAAATATTACATGCCCGGTCCATCACATTACCTATCCATCTATAGTTTTCAATGTAGTTATCAGTAAAATGATCGGATGGAAGGCTACGTAAAGCCTCTTCAAAAAGTTGCCTATTTAAAGCAAGTTTTGATGCGATGCATTCGGGCTTCCCTTTACCAAGCAGTGATTTTTCCAGCTTTTTATGCATACAAGCAACTTCTTTGGCAAGAAACTTCATACCTTCTGCTGTACCTATGTTCTGGCACAGTTGTCTGTCGAGTCTCCAAACACCAGGAAGACGCTTCATCACAAGCGCATACTCGACTCCTTTTCTCAATTTGGTTTGATCGGGATTCTCAATCAACTTACCACGTAGAATTTTCCTCGGGTCTTTGCTTAGCTTCACAGGTGTAATACCAAGGTACACGCCTGGTGCGAATCTTCGATTAAACTCAAATCCTTCTAACAGGTAATCTGCACGCCTGATTACCAATCCAGCCTTAAAAACTTTTTCATCATATCGTTGCCACAACTTTAAGCATATCTTCTGTTTATCGTGCTTGCTGCGAATAAAAATGACCCTTGGTGTAGTTGAAATAATCTCCTCTTCGAAGGTGTAAGGAAGCTTAGGATAATAAGAAGGCGGGACAAAAAATAGAGTCCAGTATAATATATTCACAAGAGGAAGATACACATAATCTTCAAAGAAGATACTTACTGTGTCTTTAAAAACTAGTAAGGTGTTCTCAAAGGGTAAAAGCAAAGAAATATCTATTGTTACCCTTTCCTCCTTAGTTGTATCAATGATTGTTGGCGCAGTCCTTCTAAAGGTCCACATGCTATACCCTTCCTTTATGATTCCCCCGGAATTAGCATGTCAGAATGTGAACTTAACTCTGGTTTATAGCCAGGTTATGGGTGAGTTTTTAAATTACTGAAATTGTCGAGAATAGATTGTCATGTATAACTATTTTCTGCCAGCTACGGGTTACATGTCAAGTCAACAAAATGGCGCTGGACACCTAGTGTTCAGCGCCCAGCTAGATTTCAGGCTACGGATGCCACACAAACCAGACACCGAGACCGGGCGTGAAGGTCCA
>WNFG01000276.1_pt1 | contig 42476 bp, 36 predicted proteins | sample 5400431 | NCBI WGS metagenome assembly WNFG01 (sample SAMN13153346, study PRJNA577476) | soil metagenome | isolation source: 120 cm saprolite under Douglas fir tree site 2 hole 3 replicate 2 | place: USA:California | collected 2015-04-18
AATTTGAAAAACCGACTTCGCGATATCGAGACCGATCGTGCTAACCTCGCCCATGGACGGCTCCCCTCAAGTGGTGCGTTTCGACGTAACCACCCTATGGCACCTTGATGCCGCAGAGTGGGCGCCGTCCACAGCATCAGTCGCGTCAGATTGATACGGCGCCGGGGTCGCGGCATGTCCGCTTTGCCCCCGAAAGCGGACATTCAGCGAGTATCAAGTTAATGCTGTGCCTTCGGCGGCAACTTGTGCGCAAGCTCGGGCCATAGGTCTTCGACCACGGCTCGCATTTCATCTGAGATGTGGTCGATGTGCTCGATATCGAGCATGTACTTGTGTAGCCGCTCTAGATCTGCCGATGTCATGACTTGGTTGCCGACGACGCGGGATATGTAGACGCGGCGCTTTTTGGGCATGAGCTAGTCTACTTCCGTAGCGAGCACATCGAAAACGCCGAGGCTACCCGCGCGCTGGCCGCGTGGTTGCTCGTGCACGACATCAATTCTGAGCTTCACCTGCTCACCGTCGATGTGCAGGGTTATGATCGCTCCGCGTTTTGGGACGCGACTAAGATAGTCCGTGAATACAGTCCGTGAGTGTTCTCGGCGCGTCAGTTTCACATGCCACGTCGCTTCCACGGCCATCACCCTTCGGACCTTCCCTTAAGGCTGCTGCTCTCGTTTGATCTTCATGCGGGCATCTTCGCCACATCGAGCTTGGCGTCGTAGAACAGCGCCAATTCAAGCGCCTTGCTGAAAGCGGCAACGTCGGCCTCCCCTAGCAATAATTCTGCCGCGCGCTGCCATTGGGAGCGCAATTCGCGAGCTTTGGACAGCCCGAGCATGTATGCCCTAGCCTCCGCTACGGTATGCAGCGTTCCGCCGTCTTTGGTGGGAAGGGGCCGGGTCAGCTTTTTGGAGAGATACGCAGGAGACGCGCCGGCAAGATAGGAACCGGCCGAAGCGAGTCAACGGGCTCTCGGCCGCAATCTGAGGCGGCCTAGACTACCCGGCGTAATCGATCGGCGGCGTCGGAGAGCGCGCCATTGATGTACGTCTCGCGCACGGAGATTTCGTGCATCTCGCCGCAGTGGGGACAGGTCACTTTCAACGTTGCTTTCCAGGCCGAAACCAGACTTTGCACGTCGGTGTCGATGCCGGTCGGTGCCCGCTGATCAGTTTTGGGGCAGATGAAAAGAAGTGGGGCCATAACGGCGCTCCTCCCTGGTTTGATCCACAGGCGGGAGCGCGACGGATCTCTCAGCCACCGACGCCTGGCGCAGGGGCCGCTGTCGGTGATGGCGCGACTCTAGCGCAAGGTTCCGGGAGAGTCTGTCTGAAAGCGCACCAAACTCAGGCGGCCTATTTTGCTGGCCTAAGGACGGGTCTCGGTACGCGGGGGCGTCTCAAATCGTCGTCAATCAGCGCGAAGCTACGTTCAAGCTGCAATGCCGCTTGCATCCAGGTCTTGGCCATGTCCAGCAACACTTGGCGATGCCGTTCCGACTTGGTCTCGTCGGCCGAACGCAAACACTCTTGAGAGAACTCACGAAATTCTTTGGGGGATGATGGCATGGCGCGCTCCTCCACTCTCAGGCGGGAGCGCAATCGGTCTCTCAGCCACCGGCGCCTGGCAAATCCTCACCTCGTTGGGCGGGGCCGCTGTCGGTGATGGAGAAAAGCTTACACCCGATTCAGAGCCAAGTCTGTCGGAAAGCGCACCAAAGCAAATTAGGAAACTGGAAAATTCAAATTAGGACAGAACCCTCGGAATTAGGACACTACCGTTCGACTGCTACCATTTTGCTACCCAACTAGACGGCACGCGATGAAACGGAGCGGTATGGCAGCGCGGCTGTGGGACGTTTTAGGCCCGAAATCGCCGACTAAAGAGAACACGGCAGAACGGGCTGGCATGGCGGTAGCCGAATTTCAAGACCGCTGCCTTAAACCACTCGGCCACCCTTCCTCGCTCGCAACGTCAACGACTGACGCATTGGCCTTGGCAGACAAAGTCGACATTGCCGGCGCATCGCCGTAGCCACCGACGGCCGTTATTTTTGGCCCGGACTTATCTTAAACAAACGGCGGGCACTACGGGGAGAGCGATGGCGATCAAGAGCGAGTCGATTGAACGGCGCGGGCCCCGCGCGCCCCCCCTTCCCGGCCAAAATCGAGGCCCGCAGAACGCGGCCGCAAAAAAGAAAACCCCGCGGGGATGCGGGGCTAGTCCCAGGTTCGGCGTATGTCAGGACAGCTCGGGGATTGGGGGAATCTGAAAGCCGTCCAGCCCGCCTTGCATTGACTAGATAGAGAGGCCGTGGCCGTACCGATGTGACAGCGATCACAAAAAGTGCGATTTCGGCTGGCGACGCGGTGTTTAGCGGAACAGGCTAAACCCGGCCGCGGCGCGACGCTCCGGCGCCGGCAGCACCACGACCTTGGTACCGACCTTGACGCGGTCATAAAGGTCGATGACGTCGTCGTTGACCATGCGGATGCATCCGGCTGTGGCGCGGCTGCCGATGGTCGCAGGCGCGTTGGTCCCGTGGATGCGGTAGAAAGAGCCGCTGAGATACATGGCGCGCGCCCCGAGCGGATTGGTGGCACCGCCGGCCATGAAGCGCGGCAGATAAGGCGAGCGGGCAATCATCTCAGGTGGCGGCGTCCAATCCGGCCACTCGGCCTTGCGCTCGACGCTCTTCACGCCGGCCCAGGTGAAACCCTCACGGCCGACGCCGATGCCGTAGCGGATCGCCTTACCGCCGGGAAGAACATAGTAAAGGTAGGTGTTCGGCGTATCGACGATGATCGTGCCCGGCACCTCATTGGTCGGATAGTCCACGGTCACCCGCCGGAGATCGGCCCGCACCTGGTTCCCGTTGTCGGTCGGAGTGTAGCCGAGGCCGAGCCAAGCGAATGGGTTGGCGGATGCCTGCGTAGCGAAGGCGCTCGCGGCAACGACGACGGCGGCAACCGTCGCAAAACGGCACAACTTGTTCATGATAAGCTCCCCTATCCCTGCCTGATTAGTCGGCCGAGGGGCGCCAAGGTTCAAATTGACCGAAAGAATTTGCGCTGGGACCCGGGGCGTTGGTTATCGGGGCCCGAAGGCGTGCGAATGACGTGGCCTCTACGTGGACGCCCTGGCTGCCCCAGCGACTGCGTGCGGCGGCGTGGCCCTGGGCGCGACGGGCGCCGGCTGAGGGGCGAAAAGAAACCCCGGCCGTGGGTGATCTGACGGCCGGGGCTCTCTCTCGTAGGAGCATTCGCTGCGGCCGTGAGGGCGAACCGCGGCGATCAAACAGGCTAATGCGCAAGCATTACGTCGACAACCATCGACGGTTGAAATTCCGCCGCTGTGACATTTTTGCAAAGGTACGTTTCAGCCGACGGGGCGGGACGTCAGTGCGATCGGCGCTGGACCCGAGCGGAATGATGCGAGCGCCGCGTCGGGGACGCGGATTTCGCGGGCGGCTGGACGGGCTCGGCAGCTACGGCGGTCTCGGGCGCTGGTACGTTCGGCGCGACCGTAGGAAGCGACGCGGTTGTTGCCGAATGTATGACTGCCGCTGGTGGCTTCGAGCCGTCAGGCAGGAGGTGGGCATTCAGCGCGATCAGGCCGAGCGTAAGCACTGCCCCGACCACCAGGAAGTATTTCAAGATCAACATCATTGCCCCTCGAGCCGCAAACGCCGCGGCTTCCTATTTAGTCGCGCCACCCATCTGCGGGGTTCATTTGCAGCCGTATGGAGATACCGGAATGGCTTATTTTGCCGCGTACGGGCGGAAACTGGCGGGCGCGGCTTTTTTAACGCGAGCGCGGACAGGCGCTGCCGCGAGCAACCCGGAACGGGCAACCTGGCAAATGAAAACCCGCCTGAGATTTCTCCCGGCGGGCCCACGTTGACCGCGCCCTCGCTTCCGCCGGTACATCCGCGGTCGGAAGCTCGGTCGCGAACAACGCTATGTATATAGGCTGAAATCATGAATATTCAATGACGATGATCCGTGCGCCCGTCCGCTACGCTCGAACATGAACGCCGCCAGCAAGAGCGTGCCGGCTTGCTCCCGGCGGCCCGCTCGGGTAGCCCCTCGGCCATGGAAAATCGACATCCCTCGCCGCAAGCGCTGCGCGCGCCGAGAGTGAGCTTTGTCTCGCTCGGCTGCCCGAAGGCGCTGGTCGACAGCGAGCGCATCATTACGCGCCTGCGCGCGGAGGGCTATGAACTTGTTCGTTCCCATTCCGGTGCCGACCTCGCGGTCGTCAACACCTGCGGCTTTCTCGACAGCGCCCAGGCGGAATCGCTCGCTGCCATCGGCCAGGCGCTCAACGAGAACGGCAAGGTGATCGTGACCGGCTGCATGGGCGCCGAGCCGGAGAAGATCACCGCCCGTTACCCCGGGGTCCTCGCGATCACTGGTCCGCAGCAATACGAGAGCGTGGTCGCGGCAGTGCATCGCGCGCTGCCGCCGCGCCATGACCCGTTCCTCGATCTCCTGCCCCCCGAGGGCATCAAGCTTACGCCGCGGCACTATGCCTATTTGAAGATTTCGGAGGGCTGCAACAACCGCTGCAGCTTCTGCATCATCCCGAAACTGCGGGGCAATCTGATCTCGCGCCCTGCCGCCGACGTGCTGCGCGAGGCCGAGCGCCTCATCGCCGCGGGGGTGAAGGAGCTTCTGGTCATTTCGCAAGACACGTCGGCTTACGGGACCGACATCGACTATGCGGCGAGCGCGTGGAACGGGCGCGAGGTGCGGGCGAAATTTCTCGATCTCGCCCGCGCGCTCGGCGAGCTCGGCGCCTGGGTGCGGCTGCATTACGTCTATCCCTACCCGCATGTGGACGAGGTCGTCCCATTGATGGCAGAGGGCAAGGTATTGCCCTATCTCGACATCCCGTTTCAGCACGCCGCACCTGCCGTGCTGCGCCGGATGAAACGACCGGCCGCGCAGGAGAAGACCTTGCAGCGCATCGCCCGCTGGCGCGAGATCTGCCCCGATCTCACCATCCGCTCGACCTTCATCGTAGGTTTTCCCGGCGAGAGCGAAGAAGATTTCCGATGTCTGCTCGATTGGCTGGATGCGGCGGAGCTCGACCGCGTCGGCTGCTTCCGTTACGAGCCGGTCGCGGGGGCGCTCGCCAACGAGCTTGCGGCCGCTGTCCCCGACGCGGTGAAAGAGGAGCGCTGGCATCGCTTCATGGGACATCAGCAGGCGATTTCCGCGCGACGTCTCAAGCGCATGGTCGGAACCCGTCAACAGGTGATCATCGACGAGGTTCACACCGGCGCTCGCAGCAGATCGGATACGGCGGGCGCCGGCGCGACCGTGGCCAAGGGACGCACGCGTGGCGACGCGCCGCAGATCGACGGCTCGGTCCACGTCGCAAGCCGCCGTCCGCTACGCCGGGGCGAGATCGCGACGGTGCGCATCGAACGCGCCGACGAATACGACCTGCATGGCACGGTGGTGGGGTTTTGAGCCCCTGCTGGCGCATCTGCATTGGGATTGCGGATCCTAGCCGGCTTTGCCCACCACTTTCGTCACCGCTGCCGTCAACCTCGCGAGCTCGTCCTCGCCGATCGTGAACGCCGGCGTGAGATAGATGATGGAGCCGAACGGGCGGACGAAAACCCCCTCCTCCACGAACCGCGCGCGCATGGCCTCGAGATCGTCGATGCGGTCAAGCTCCACAACCCCGATCGCGCCCTTCACCCGCACGTCCTTGACGCCTGGAAGGCCGCGGCAAGGCGCAAGGCCCTGCTCGAGGGCGGCCGCGATATCGGCGACTTGCCGCAGGCGCGGCTCGCGCTCGAAAAGGTCGAGCGAGGCATTGGCGGCGGCGCAGGCGAGCGCGTTTCCCATGAAGGTCGGCCCGTGCAGGAGCGCGCGGGTCGGATCGTCGGACCAGAAGGCGTCGAAAACTTTGTCGCGCGCAATGGTGACCGCGAGCGCGAGCGTCCCGCCCGTCAGTGCCTTCGATAGTGTCATGATGTCCGGCACGACGCCGGCTTCCTCGCAGGCGAAGAGGCTTCCGGTTCGTCCGAAGCCGGTGAAAATTTCGTCGAAGATCAACAGCAGCTGGTAGCGGTCCGCCGCCGCGCGAAGGCGCTGCAGCACCGACGGCGTATGAAAACGCATCCCGCCCGCGCCTTGCACCAACGGTTCGACGATGACGCCCGCGAGCTCCTCGGCGTGTCGCTCGAGACGGCACGCAAAGGCCGCGACGCTCTCCTCGCTCTGCGGCAGCTCGACGATGTAGTGCTCGGGCAACAGGCCGCGGAACCGCGCATGCATGCCGTCTTCGGAATCGCAGACCGCCATCGCCCCGGTCGTGTCGCCGTGATAGCCGCCTTTGAAGGCAAGGAATTTCTTGCGCTTGCCCACGCCCTGGTTCAGCCAGAACTGCACCGCCATCTTCATGGCGATTTCGACGGCGACCGAGCCCGACTCCGAGAAGAAGACGCGAGTCAGATCGCCCGGGATGCGTGCCGCAAGTCGACGGGCGAGCGTGAGCGCCTGCTCGTGGGCAAGCCCCCCGAACATGATGTGGGGCATCAGCGCGAGCTGGTCCTCGATCGCCTTGCGGATGTGAGGGTGGTTATAGCCGTGACAGGCGGTCCACCAGGACGCGATCCCGTCGATCAGCTCGCGTCCATCGCAGAGCTCGATGCGACAGCCATGGGTGCGAGCCACAGGCAGCGGCGCTCGCACCGTCTTCATCTGCGCATAGGGCAGCCAGACGTGAGCGAGCCCGGCCTCATACCACGCCGGCCGCGAAGCTCCCTGCTCTCCGTTTTTTCGAGACATTCGGCGCTTTCAATGCAAAGCTTACGGGCATGACGGGTCGAGGTCGATGCGAGGATGCGTTCACTCGATGAATTCGCGACCGCCAAGCTCGGCGAACTCGAACGCAGCAGTCTACGCCGTGCGCTCGTCGACACTACCCGGGTGACGGCAATTTGGCTGCTGCGCAACGGCCGCCGGCTGTTGTCGTTTTGCTGCAACGATTACCTCAACCTGACCCATCACCCAGCCGTCAAGGAGGCGGCCATCGAGGCATTGCGCGTCCATGGTGTGGGTGCAGGCGCCTCCCGCTTCGTGACCGGCAATCATCCCTTGTTCAGCGAATTGGAAGCGCGGCTTGCCCGGCTCAAAGAGACGGAGGCAACCTGCGTCTTCGGCTCCGGCTATCTCGCCAATCTCGGCATCATCCCCGCGCTGATCGGCCCCGATGACCTCGTTCTGATCGACGAGCTGGCCCATGCCTGCCTGTGGGCCGGCGCGCGGCTCGCGCGGGCCGCCGTCGTGCCGTTTCGCCACGCGGACGTGGGACACGTGGAATTGCTGCTCGCGCAGCTACGCCGCCGTCACCGGCACGCCTTGATCGCCACCGACGGCGTCTTTTCGATGGACGGCGACATCGCGCCCTTGCATGGGCTTGCGGCGCTGGCGCAGCGCCACGACGCCTGGCTCATGTCCGACGATGCCCATGGTCTCGGCGTAGTGGGGGGCGGCCGCGGCTCAAATTTCCTCGGGGGGACGAAGGCCGATGTCCCGCTGCAGATGGGCACGCTCTCCAAAGCGCTCGGTTCCTATGGCGGCTATATTTGCGCTTCCGCCGCGGTCGTGGACCTCATTCGCAACCGCGCGCGCACCGTGATCTATTCAACCGGACTTCCGCCGGCAATCGTCGCGGCCGCGATCGCGGCGCTCGACGTGATCGAGCGCGAACCCGCCTACGCCGCCCTTCCCGTCGCAAAGGCCAAGGCTTTTGCGCGCGGCGCCGGGCTGCCGGAGCCGGTCAGTCCCATCGTCCCAGTCCTCCTCGGCGAGGCCGAGGCGGCGCTGAAAGCGTCGCGCCTCTTGGAAGATGACGGTTTCCTCGTCGTCGCCATCAGGCCTCCGACCGTGCCGGCCGGGACCGCGCGACTGCGGCTGACCTTTACCGCGCAGCATCCCGATGACGAGATCGAGCGGCTGGCCGAAGTCGTGCGCACGCGCATTCTTGCGCATGCTCCGGCAAGCGTCATCGAAGCGCAATGACCGCTGTCTTCATCACCGCGACCGGAACCGACATCGGCAAAACCTTCGTGACCGCAGGCTTGATCCGGCATATCCGCGGCGCCGGCGGCGCGGTCGCCGCCATCAAGCCGATTGTCAGCGGCTTCGATCCTAGCGCATGGCAGGGCAGCGATCCGGCCATGCTGCTCGCGGCACTTGGACGCCCCGTCGCATTGGAGGAGGTCGAGCGCATCTCGCCCTGGCGGTTCAAGGCGCCGCTCTCGCCCCACATGGCGGGCAGGCGCGAGGGTCGCCTCATCGTCTTCCAGGACGTCGTCGAGTTTTGCCGCCGTTCAATGGCTGGAAACCGCGGCGTGCTTTTGATCGAGGGCGTCGGCGGCATCATGGTGCCGTTCGACGACCGCCGCACGGTGCTGGACCTGATGTCGGTGTTGCGTATCCCGGCAATCTTGGTGGCCGGGAGCTATGTCGGCACCATCAGCCACACCTTGTCAGCGCTCGAAGTCATGGCGCGGCGCAATCTCGACATCGCGGCGGTCGTCGTCAGCGAAAGCGAAGGCAGCGCCGCGTCGCTCGAGGAGACGATCGCAACGGTCGAGCGATTTGCCGATGCGATCGACGTGGTGGGAATTCCACGCCTCGCTCCTGGAGTGGACGACCACGCGGCCTTCGCGCGCGTTGCTGGGTTGATCGGCTGAGCGCGCCGCGATCGGCGCGCCGCCGATCACGGCAGCAGAATGCTCGATCCCGTGGTATGGCGGCTTTCGAGATCGCGGTGCGCCTTCTGCGCGTCCTTCAGCGGGTATTTTTGGTTCACGGGGATCTTGACCGCGCCGCGCGCCACCACGTCGAACAGGTCGTTTGCGGTCTTGAGCAAGTCCTCGCGAGCGGCGACGTAGGTGTTGAGCGTCGGGCGGGTGGCGAACAGCGATCCTTTCGTCTGCAGAATGTTGATGTTGAAGGCATCGATCGGTCCGGACGCTGAGCCGAAGCTTACGAACATGCCGAGCGGCTTGATGCAATCGAGTGAGGCCGGAAAAGTTTCCTTGCCGACGCCGTCATAAACCACCTGGCACAACTTGCCGCCGGTGATCTCCTTCACCTTGGCGGCGAAATCTTCATCGCGGTAGAGGATGACGTGGTGGGCGCCGTTTTTCTTGGCGAGTTCGGCCTTGTCCTTCGAACCGACGGTGCCGATCACGTTGGCGCCGAGATAGTTCGCCCACTGGCAGGCGATGAGACCGATGCCGCCGGCGGCGGCATGGATGAGCACGTTGTCACCCTTCTGCACCTTATAGGTACGCCGCACCAGATACTGCACCGTCATGCCTTTGAGCATCATGCCGGCGGCCTGTTCGTAGCTGATCTTGTCCGGCAGCTTCACCGCCCGCTCGGCCGGCAGCAGCCGCTCGGCCGCATAGGCCCCGAGCGCCGACACATAGCCGACGCGATCGCCGACCTTGATGTCGCTGACCCCGGGCCCGACGGCGAGGACTTCGCCCGCCCCCTCGTTGCCGGAGACGAACGGCAGCCCGACCGGCGAGGGATACATGCCGCTGCGGAAATAGGTGTCGATGAAATTGACGCCGCTGGCGTGGTTCCTGATCTTGATCTGGCCGGGACCCGGCGCCGCCACGGGAACGTCCTCGTAGGTCAGCACGTCCGGACCGCCTGTCTTGTGTACTCGCACCGCTGCGACCATTGCTGCACTCCCTGCTCGACTTGCACGCGCCGCAAACCGGCCCGGCGGCGGCAATGTCTCTCAGCAGAGCCTGTGGATCAAGCCGTCAGATCCGCGGCGGACGCCGCCGGTTGCGCTTTGCCATGACGTTGAACGCCTCCACCGCGCCGGCAAACGCCATGGCGAAATAGATATATCCGCGCGGAATATGGAACTCGAAGCCGTCGGCGACCAATGCGACGCCGATCAGCACGAGGAAGGCGAGCGCCAACATTTTCGTGGTGGGGTGCTCGGCGATGAACGCGCCGACCGGCGCCGCCGCCGCATACATCACGATCATGGCGATGACCACGGCGGCGATCATAACCTCTAGGTGCTCCGCCATCCCGATCGCCGTGATGATTGAATCGAGCGAGAATACCAGATCGATGGCAACGAGCTGGACCACGATCCAGGCAAATGCCCGCTTGCTCGAGGTCGCCGTGGTGGCGCTTTCGCGCGACTCCACCTCGTTGTGGATTTCATACGTCGCCTTGGCGATGAGGAACAGGCCGCCACCGATCAGGATGATGTCGCGCCAGGATATTGCCATGCGGAAAACGGTAAAGAGCGGCGCGGTGAGACCCATGAGCCAGGTGAGGCCAAAGAGCATGATCACGCGGAAGATGAATGCGAGTGACAGACCCACTTGGCGGGCGCGGCGTGCCTTGTCCGCCTCGAGCCGTGCGGTGAGGACCGAGATGAATACGAGATTGTCGATCCCGAGCACGATCTCGAGCGCGGTCAGCGCGACGAGCGCGGCCCATGCATTTGGGTCGGTCAGCAGCGGCAGCACGTTCATTCAGCGTTTCTCGGTCAGCCCGACGCCGAGGAAATATAGGGCGATCGCCACCAGGCCGCCTGCGACCCAGGGTCCCGGGGCGAGATCGTGCAGCACGGCGACCAGCGCGAGCAACGACCACAAGATCAAAGCGGCGATGTTCAGTGTCCGCAGCCGCGCAACTCGCAAGGGGTGCAGGAACTTGAACGGCACGAAGGTCAGCACCGCCAGCGCGACGACGATGGCGGCGGCGAGCGGCGGCGCGGGTTTGAGCAGAAATAGATAAAACGCGGCCGCGTTCCAGAGCGCCGGAAAGCCGCGAAAGAAATAGTCCGCGGTCTTCATCTCCCGGTCGGCGAAATAAAGCGCGCCCGTGACCACGACCACGATGCCCGCCGGCAACGCGAGCGGCTGCGGCAGCAGCCCGCCGGCGGCTATCGCGTAGGCCGGAACGAACACATAGGTGACGAAATCAACGACAAGATCGAGCACATCGCCCGACCAGCGCGGAAGCACTTCCGCAACCTTGAGCCAACGCGCGATGCTGCCGTCGACGCCGTCGACGATGAGCGCGATGCCTAGGCACAAAAACATCGCCGGCCATTGGCCACGCACCGCGTAGATCAGCGCGGCGAGCGCGAGCGCCGCGCCTGCGGCGGTGAAAACGTGCACCGCGAAGGCGCGGGCGCGGATGAACATGCCATCCTCGATCGTCACGCGCGGGCCTTGACCCGCGCAGTCATCATACGGTCTTGCTAGCCGTTGTCATGCCCCCGCGGATGGGCGGATATCGAAGGTCCGACAATGCACGACGGCGCCAAGTTCCCAAATTGGAGTTATCGCATCGTCGGCCGGGTTTTCACGGGGAGATGCCGTGGGGATGACGGCCTGGACTGAGTGGAGACGGCATGAACCATTTGACCGCGGAAGTGGCGATCGTCGGCGCCGGGCCGGCGGGCCTGACGGCCGCGATCGCGCTCGCGTCGGCTGGGGTCGAGACCGCGCTAGTCGCTAGGTCGCCCACTGCGTCAGATGTTCGCACCAGCGCCTTGCTCGAAGGGTCGGTCAAGGCGCTCGACGCGCTGGGGGTCTGGCGACTTTGCCACGAGCATGCCGCGCCGCTTCGGGTGATGCGGATCGTCGACGACACCCCGCGGCTGGTGCGCGCACCGGAAGTTTGCTTTGCCGCGAGCGAGATCGGCCTCGATGCTTTTGGTTACAACGTCGAAAATCGGTTTCTCGTCGCCGCGCTGGAAGCGCGCGCCCGCGAACTTGCCGCGCTTAGGCGTATCGAAGATGAAGCCGTCGCGGTCGAAATCGCCGATGAGGAAGTGACGATCCGCTGCAACGGTGGCGCCGCGCTGTCAGCGCGGCTGGCGATCGGCGCCGAAGGACGGCACTCGTTGTGTCGGGCCGCCGCCAACATCGACATGCGGGGCCGCAGCTACCCGCAGACCGCGCTCGCCTTCAACCTCCGTCATAGCCGCCCCCACCACGACACCTCGACTGAATTCCACGCCGAGGCTGGTCCCTTCACGCTGGTGCCGCTCCCGCGACGACGTTCGAGCCTGGTGTTCGTGGTCGATCCGGCCGAGGTCGCCAGGCTCTCGCTGCTGTCCGACACGGAAATGGCGGCCGAGGTCGAACGCCGCTCGCATTCGATGCTGGGCAAGATCGAAGTCGAGGCGCCTCGCGGCGTTTTCCCGCTGAGGGTGGAAACCGCCGTCCGGTTCGGCGCCGGCCGAGTGGCACTCATCGGCGAAGCCGCGCACGTCATTGCGCCGATCGGCGCGCAAGGTCTCAATCTCGGTTTGCGCGACGCTGCGACCATCGGCGAACTCGTCGTCGCCGCCCATCGCGACGGGCACGATGTCGGGGAGGTGAGCGACCGCTACGATCGCATGCGCCGCGCCGATGCGACGAGCCGCATGTTGGCCGTCGACCTCCTCAATCGCAGCCTGCTTTCTGATTTCCTGCCGCTGCAGAGCGCGCGCGCGGCCGGCCTGTTTCTGACGGATCGCATAGGCCCGCTGCGCCGAGCGATCATGCGCGAAGGCGTCATGCCGTGGGCCGCCCGGCCGCGGCTCATGCGCGGCGAAACGCTGTAGGGCTACAATCTCTGCGCGGGCTCGATTCCGAACAGCGCTTGCCCCGCCGATTCGAAATTCGACAGGTGCGCCTGCCCCTGCGCCAGCAAGGTGTGCAGATCGCGGAACCGGCGCTCGAAAGGACTGCCTTCGAAAATTGCGGTCGTGCCGGCGGCGCGGTAGGCGAAGTCCACCACCTTGCGGGCCGCCTCCATCGCGCCGGTGATGGCGATACGCAGGCGCGCGCGCTGCTCGAGCGAAAGGGCGCCGGAGCCCGCCGACGCTGTCCAAATCTCGCGCAACATCTGCAGGAGAAATGCCCGCGCCGATTCCAGCCGTCCGCAGGCCCGCGCGACGCGCGACTGGATCACCGCGTTGTCGCGCAGCACGGCGGTCGAGCCCACTCCCCCGCCGGAGGCCTTGGTCTGCGCGAGCTGCATGAAGGCGCCAAGACACGAACCGGCGATGCCGAGAGCCACGCCGGAAAACCCCACGCCATAGAGGGTGAGCATCGGAATGTTGTAGAGCGGACCGCGCTCGCGCCGGTCAGAGACCGAGTCGCGCCACGTGGTGTATTCCTCCGGCACGAACAAATCGCTGACTTCGTAGTCGTTGCTCGAGGTGCCGCGCAGCCCGATGACGTGCCAGGTGTCCTTGATGTTCGCCAGCTCGCGGCGGAAGAGCACGGTGCGATTGATCGCATTGCCCTTTGCATCCCGGCGCGGCTTATCCGCGGTTTCGAAAACCGTCGAATGCCCGCCCATCCAGGTGGCGTTGGCGCTGCCGCTCGCAAATCGCCATTTGCCGGTGACGCGGTAGCCGCCGTCGACGGCGATGGCCTTGGCCACTCCCGCGGGCGGCCCCCACGCGATCAGCGCGTCGGGTGCCCCAAAGACCTCGCGCGCAACTTTCGGGTCGAGAAATCCGGCCGCGTGCGAGCTCGCGGCCGCCTGTGCAAGACACCAGCCCGGGCTTGCATCGGCCGCCGCGAGCGCCTCGACAACTTGATTGAAGGTGACGAGATCGACGGCGCCGCCACCGAGCGACACCGGCAGCAGCATGTGGAACAGGCCGCAAGCATGCATCGCCGACAAGACATCCGCCGGAATCTTCCGCTCCTTTTCGGTGCGGCCGGCGGCGGCCTCGACCATCGGCGCGAGCGCGCGAGCCCGCGCGACCAAATCCTGAGTGTCCTTGATCAGCAACGGTCATCCCCAAGATGTCTTCACGTCTCTAACACAGGGCAAGCCACATGTCGGCTCGCGCTGGCGTCGAGGCTTCCCCTCAACTAGCATTGTGCCGCTCCTTTGAGCGTCCAGGGGGCGCGGGGAAAGCCGCCGATGCGACGGATCAAGGTCGGTCTTGTGGCGCTGGCGGCGCTCGCCCTCCTCCTGCCAAGCGAAGCAAGCCGCGCGCAGGAGGCTTATCCCACGCGGCTGGTACGGATCGTCGTGCCCTACCCTGCCGGCGGCGGCACCGACACGCTCGCGCGCTTGCTCGCCGAGCAACTCAGCCGCAAATGGGGTCAAACGGCAATCGTGGAGAATATCGGCGGCGCGGCCGGCAATATCGGCTCCGCCGAGGTCGCGCGCGCAACCCCGGACGGCTACACGCTGCTCCTGGCTTCGCCCGGTCCGATCGCGACCAACGCTTTTCTCTACAAAGAGATGGGTTATGACCCGGCGCGTTGGGTCCCGATCGCCTTGCTGGCAACGGGTCCTTACGTGCTCGTGCTGCGCAAGAACTTCGAGGCTTCGACGGTTGCGGACCTGATCGCGCGTGCCAAGTCCAATCCGGGCAAGATCACCTCCGCGACGCCGGGCCTTGGCTCGGTCGGGCATCTGTCGACCGTCCAGCTCGAAATGCTCGCCGGCATCAAGACGGCGCAGATCCCGTATCGAGGGTTGAGCCAAGCCCTCAACGATCTCATCGCGGAACACGTCGATATGATGTTCGATACGCCGACGACTTCGCTTGCGCTCCATCGCGATGGTAAGGTCAAGATCGTGGCGGTCGGCACGACGGAGCGCGTGCGGGAATTGTCGGAGGTTCCCACCGTTGCCGAGTCGGGCTTGCCGGGCTATCGCGCTGTCACCTGGTACGCCATGGTCGCGCCGCCGCAGACGCCTGCGGTCTTGGCCGACAAGATCAATCGCGATTTGATCGAAATCCTCGCTCGGCCGGACGTAGCCGAAAAGACGCGCGGAATTCAGATGGAGCCCGTCACCAAAAGCCGCAGGGAGGCGGCGCAATTCTTCGCCGAGGAGACGGAACTCTGGGGTAAGGTGATCAGGCAAGCCAATATCCCGCCGCAGTAGCGCCTGACCGCAAAATCATGGGTCGCAGCCGGGAGCTTGCGGTTTTCAACGGCAACCCCGCACAGAGCAACAACTTCCCCTCGCGCTCAAGCAGCCGCGCTGCCGCATTTGCGCTCATCCACTTCCTCGCTTGTTTGTAAAAGCGCTTGGCGAGACCTGGGCGTTCCTTCATACCGTAGTCGAGAACAGCCCCCGTTTGAGACGAGGGATTAGGCAGATGAAGCTCCCGCGCAACTTCTTCAAGCCGCTGGCGACCGGCGCGCCAGCGCCGCTGCGCGAGGTGCCAGTGAAGCTCGAGCGCATGATCCATTTCGTGCCACCGCACATCGAGAAGCTGCGTGCCAAAGTGCCGGAGCTGATCGCGGAGGTCGACGTGGTGCTCGGCAACCTCGAGGACGCAATTCCCGCTGACGCCAAGCAGGCAGCACGCGCGGGCTTCATCGCGATGGCAAAAGCCAATGACTTCGGCGCAACCGGCCTGTGGACGCGCGTCAACGCACTCAACTCGCCTTGGCTACTCGACGACGTGATCGAGATCGTCGGCGCGGTGGGCGAGAGGCTCGACGTGATCATGCTGCCCAAGGTCGAAGGACCCTGGGATATCCACTATCTCGACCAGCTCCTCGCTCAGCTGGAAGCGAAGCACGCGATCAAAAAGCCCATCCTGATCCACGCCATTCTGGAGACCGCCGAAGGCGTCGACAATGTCGCCGATATCGCGGTGGCGTCGCCGCGCATGCACGGCATCAGCCTCGGCCCGGCCGATCTTGCCGCCTCGCGTGCGATGAAGACGACGCGTGTCGGCGGCGGACATCCGCAATACAAAGTTCTCGCCGACGCCACCCCAGGGGATGGACCGCGCGCCGCGTTTCAGCAGGACCTCTGGCACTACACCTTGGCCAAGATGGTCGATGCCTGCGCCGCGGCGGGCATCAAGCCGTTCTACGGCCCATTCGGCGATTTCTCCGACGCGCAGGCCTGCGAAACGCAGTTCCGCAATGCCTTCCTGATGGGCTGCGTGGGGGCCTGGACGCTCCATCCGAGCCAGGTGCCGATCGCCAAGCGCGTGTTCTCGCCCGATCCGACGGAGGTTGCTTTTGCCAGGAAGATCATCGAGGCCATGCCTGACGGCACCGGCGCGGTGATGATCGACGGCAAAATGCAAGACGATGCGACTTGGAAGCAGGCCAAGGTCATGGTCGATCTCGCCCGCTCGGTTGCGGCCAAGGACCCGGACGGCGCGGCGCGCTACGGCTTTTGAACCCCTGGTGTGGCTCGCAAACCTGGATTATGTCGATTTGAGCATGAGCAAGACGCGCAACGCCAAATTCAAGATCGGTCAGGTGGTTCGCCACCGCCTGTTTCCGTTTCGCGGCGTCGTGTTCGATATCGATCCCGAGTTCAACAATACGGAGGAATGGTACCAGTCGATCCCCGCGGAGGTTCGCCCGCTCAAGGACCAGCCGTTCTACCATCTGTTCGCGGAGAACGCGGAGACCGAATACATCGCCTATGTTTCCGAGCAGAATCTGTTGCCGGATACGTCCGGCGAACCTGTGCGCCATCCGCAGGTCGCTGAGGTGTTCGAGCAGGACGAGAAGGGCAGCTACCGGCCCCGCAATTCACTGTTGCATTGACCCATGGAGGCAGTCGAGGCTGCAAGGTGTCGTTTTTGCTCGCGCCTGCGCAGATTTTCCCGCTACTGCTCGAGCACGCGTTTGGCATCGGTCGCCGGCGTGGCTTGCGTCACCTATTTCTTTTCCTGCTGCTCTAACTCTTTAGGATCGATGGGCGGCCCATCATACGCCTTGGCGAAATCGGACAGCGGCATGGGGATGTTGATGGGTTGACCCGATCCATTGATGCCTTGCACGTGCAGAGTTTGACCGCTCTTCATCTTGGTAACCAGCTCGTTGCTGGCCTCGTACTCGGCCATGCAACCGTTGGAGAGGCAGATCAAGTAGGGACCGGTGAGCGGCTGGCCACTGTCGATGATCACACGAGTGCCGGCCTGAAGCGATACGCCAAGCGGTAACGTGACGCGCAGGAGCTTTTTCGCTTCTCCTTCCGGCTCGACCAGCACCACCAGGGCCACCGGCATGCCCGACTCCAAGTGAGCGTCCCTGGCGAGGAAGCAAACCTGCTTGGCATTTGCCTCCGGCCCCTTCTGGCAAATCTTGGTCCAGAAGGAGTAGGTCAAATCGGGCTGTCCGCCCTGTTGCGCCTGCGGGGTCGGGGTCGGAGCCGGGGCTGCCTTCGGCTTTGCCTTGGGTTGCGCTTTCGGAGCGCCCTGCTGGGCAACACAATGAGATGTGCCGACGATCACCACAGCCATCGCGGCAAGCGCACCAAGCCCAAGACCAACCATCCGCGGAGCGAATATGACTCGGCATTTCATTGGCGGGCGGTATGACATGCTCGCTGCTCACAACAAAGAGGCGCGCCCAAGGCGCGCCTCGATCTCTTCCAGTTTGTCCGCCTGTGTTACCTTGTGGGCGCTGCCTGGGGTGCCGCGGGTGCTTGCGGCTGGCTCTCGAGCTTCTTGCGTGCCTCCTCGGCCCGCTTCTGCAATTCGTCCTGCAGCTGCTTCTGCTGTTCCTCGAACTTCTTGGGATCGGTGGGGGGACCGTCATAAGCCTTGGCGAAATCCGTGAGCGGAACCACGAGGCTGATGGCCTGGCCGGCGCCATTGATCCCTTGAATGACCAGGCCCTGCCCTTTCTTCAACTTGCCGATCAGTTCGCCGCTCGCTTCATAGTCCGCCATGCAGCCATTATTGAAGCAGATGACGTAAGGCCCAGTCATGGGCTGGCCGTTGTCGACGATCACCCGGGTGCCGGGCTGGATTGACATACCCAGGGGCAAGGTCACGCGAAGCACTTTCTTCGGCTCGTTTTCCGGCTCGATCAGCACGGCCGCGACCACCGGCATGCCCGATTCGACACGGCCGTCCTTGCCGGTGAAGCACACCTGCTTGGCATTCGCCTCTTGGCCCTTCAGGCAGAACTTGGTCCAAGGTGAAAAGATGAGCTGCGGCTGCTCGGCCTGCGCCTGCGCCTGCCCCTGCCCCTGCTGCGCTTGTGGGACTGGAGCCTCAGCCGGTTTCGGTGCAGGCGCCGCCTTGGGCGCCGCCTTGGGGGCGGCTTTGGGTGCCGCAGGCGCTGGGGTTGCCGGCGGAGCTTGAGCAAAGGCCGCGGAGCCGATCAATGCGGTGAGCATGGCCGTTGCCGCCGCGACGGCGAACGCGCATGCGGCCGGCCGGGCCGGCGCAGAAACCAACCGATGATCCATCGACAGATCCTCTTGCTGACCGTTCTCCCAGCGTCCCGCGCCGGAACGGCTGCCCCATATTAAGGCTGTGTCGGCACCAAATGCGGCAAGAGCGTGACGCCGGCTAGCGGCGTGATAGCCCATTTCAACCCTTCGATAAAGCCATAACGCCGCCGCGTTATGGTACGAAAGATCGCGACAAAGGCCGCGACTGGCTTCAAATCCAAGCCAAGCTGCCGCGGCTTGACCTATTTGGTGGAAGTACTTGCCGAAATCTCCGAGTCGCATTGCCGCCGTGAGCTTGCCTCTTTGCGTTCCTCTTATCCGCCCGCGCGGGCCGCGAAACCGTGCCGCGGCGTGCAGCGTCTTGCTGCTCGCCCTCGCCATTTGCGGCACCCCCGGTGCGCTGCGCCAGGCACACGCCGCCGAGGCCCGGCACGCCATTGCCATGCACGGCGAGCCGGCGCTGCCCGAGGGCTTCACTCGCTTGCCCTATGCCGATCCCGCCGCGCCCAAGGGCGGCCGCTTGGTACAGGGCGTGCTCGGCACCTTCGACAGCCTCAATCCCCTGATCGTCAAGGGCATCGCGCCGCCGTCGATCCGTGGTTACGTGATCGAGAGCCTGATGGCGCGCGGCTACGACGAGCCGTTTACGCTTTACGGGTTGATCGCGCGCGCGATTGAGACCGACGCCCAACGCAGCTACGTCACCTTCCACCTCGATCCCGCCGCGAAGTTCTCCGACGGCAAACCGGTCACCGCCGAGGACATCATCTTCTCGTGGCAGCTTCTGCGCGACAAAGGCCGGCCGAATCATCGCACCTATTACGCCAAGGTCGCCAAGGCCGAAGCGCTCGGCGAACAGGCGGTGCGCTTCGATCTCTCCGGCAGTGACGACCGCGAGCTTGCGCTCATCCTCGGACTGATGCCGGTGCTCGCAAAGCACGCGGTCAAGCCCGAGACATTCGAGGAGACTTCCTTCCAGGCGCCGCTGGGGACCGGCCCCTATATCGTCGGCGAAGTCGACCCCGGCAAAAGCGTCACGCTTAAGCGCAATCCCGATTATTGGGGCCGCGACCTTGCGATCAATCGCGGCCTGTGGAACTTCGACGAGGTCCGCTTCGATTACTACCGCGAGGCCAATACGCATCTGGAAGCGTTCAAGCGCGGTCTCTACGACCTTCGCAACGAGCACGATCCGGGCCGCTGGCAGACCGCCTACGATTTTGCCGCCGTGCGCGACGGCCGCGTGCTCAAGGAGGCGCTGCCGACCGGAGTACCGAAGGCCAGCAGTTATTTCGTGTTCAACACGCGCCGAGCGGTTTTCTCCGACATTCGCGTGCGCGAGGCGATCTCGCTGCTGTTCGACTTCCAATGGATCAATCACAGCTATTTCTTCGACCTCTATCAGCGCAGCGCCAGCTATTTCGATGGCTCGGAGCTGTCGTCCCATGGGCGGCCGGCCGATCAACGGGAGAAAGCGTTGCTTGCGCCGTTCGCCGAAGCCGTTCGCGCCGACGTGCTTGACGGCACCTGGTCGCCGCCGGTCAGCGACGGCTCCGGCCGCGACCGCGTGACACTCAAGCGCGCGCTCGATCTGTTCGCGGCCGCGGGTTACGAGTTGCGCGGCACCGCACTGGTCGAGCGTAAGAGCGGCCGGCCGCTGACGTTCGAGATCTTGGTGACGGCGCGAGATGAGGAGCGGCTTGCGCTGTTGTTCTCGCAGAGTCTCAAGCGGGCCGGGATTGCGGCGCGCGTACGCCTGGTCGATGCGGTTCAATATGAAGGGCGGCGCCTCATCTACGATTTCGACATGATCCAAAACCGTTGGGACCAATCGCTGTCGCCCGGCAACGAGCAGGCCTTCTATTGGGGGTCGGCCGCCGCCGACCAGCCCGGGACCCGCAATTACATGGGCGTCAAGAGTCCTGCCGTCGATGCGATGATCGCCGCGCTCCTGAAAGCAGAAGACCGCGGCGATTTCGTCGCCGCAGTGCGCGCGCTCGACCGCGTGCTTATCTCCGGTTTCTACGTCATCCCGCTGTTTTATCTTCCTGCCCAGTGGGTCGCGCGTTGGACCACGGTCGGACGACCGACGACGACCTCGCTCTACGGCTATCTTCCCGAAACCTGGTGGCGCGAGCCGAAGGCGCCATGAAACGTCGTTCTCGGTGACTTGGCAGCGGCCGGCGGGTAGGCGCATCGCGCCGCGAACCATGGGATTTTGTTGACGAGCCGTTAACAGCCCTCGCCTAAGGTAGCGGGTCCATCCCGCGCAACGGCTTGTTCTCATGGCGCTACTGGGTCCCATGGCGGTGGTCGCCGAGAATTCGGCGGCCGATTTGATCGATGTGCTCCGCAAGGCAGGAGCCTTCCCGATCGTCGAAACGCGCTGGGCCGATGCGCCCGCAGCCATCGCCGAAATCCAGCCGGTGGCTCTCGCCATCGCCGACCCGCAAGGCACGCCGTCGCCTCAACACGTGGACGCGGTGATCCAGTGCATCGAGACGCGCGGCGGGCCGGTCACGCCGGTAATCGCGCTGGTGGAGAGCAACAGCAGTCCCGCTATCCCGAGCGCATTGCCGATCGCGCTCGACGATTCCACCGACCGGCTGATTGCACGCCTGCGCTCCGCGCTGCGCATCCGTACCCTGCATGCCACCGTGTTGCGGCGGTCGCGCACCGCAGGCGCAAAGAAGCGAGCACCGGCGTTCGCCCCGACCGATCTGCTCGATGATGCCACCGTGCTCTGCGTCGGACGCGGCGGCTCATATCCCGCGCTTTCGGTCGCGATCGGCGAACGCATCGGCCTCATTGGGGCGTTGAGCATCGAGACCGCCGCCCGCTATCTCAACGCGCGCGACGTAGACGGCGTCGTCATCGGTGAGGGCTTAGGTCCACGCGTCGCCGGGGCACTGCTGACCATGCTCGCCGAGAGCGCGCGCTTTCGCGATCTGCCGGTCGGCGTGCTGGACAATGCCGCGGTCGACGACGAACGTCTGCCCAACCTGGTGCGCGTCGAAGCCGATCCGATGCATCTCGTCGAGCGCGTCCTTCCATTCGTCCGCCTGCAGGCGTTCGAGGGCCAGCTCACCCGCGTTTTGAAATCGCTCGAGAGCGAGGGCGGCATCGATCCAGACACGGGCCTGCTCGGCGCGCAGGCTTTCTGGCGCGATCTCGGCCGCGCCGTGCAAGAGAGCGAGGAGACCGGCGGCGCGCTTTCCGTTGCACGTTTCACTTTCGAAGGCGTCGCCGATCGCCGCGGCTACGTCGATGCCGCGCGACTTTTCAGCCGCCTCGTGCGCAGCATCGATTTCGCCTGCCGGGAAGAGGACGGTTCGATCCTCGCGGCCTTCACCAAGACCGATCTGCGCAGCGCCCATCTGGTTGCGCGTCGGATCGCGAGCGTGCTGAGGCGCACCATGCTCTCACCGGGCGGTGACCGTCGCGCGATCAAGCCGACGATCACCCTCGCCGCGCGCAGGGCCACCGACGACGTCAGCGCACTGGTGGCGCGCCTGGGCGGCCATCCCAAGGTTGCCGCCGAGTGACGGCGAGCCTAGTCTGGCAGGTCCGCATGAGGAGCCCGCCATGACCTCAGCCCTGCCAATCGAGATGGTCTCCGACGTCGTGTGCCCCTGGTGCTTCATCGGCAAGCGCCGGTTGGAAAAGGCGATTGCGCTGCGGCCCGACACTGCCGTCGAGGTGCGCTTTTGGCCCTATTTCCTCAATCCATGGGTGGCGCGCGAAGGCATCAGCCGGAAAGACTATCTCACCACCAAGTTCGGCTCACCCGAGCGCTATCGCAGCATCGCGCAGCGCGTCGCGCAGGCGGCCGCGGCGGAGGGGCTGAGCTACAACCTCGACAACATCAAGCGCCAGCCCAATACGCTCGATTGCCACCGCCTGATCCTGTGGGGCGGCGAAATAGGTCATGCGGCAGATATGAAGCAGCGGTTGATGGACCTCTATTTCACCGAAGGTGGCGATCTCACGGACCGAGACGTGTTGGTCGCGGCGGCGGCCGCATGCGGCCTCGATGCCGACCGCGTACGCGCGCGCCTCGCGAGCGGGGACGACGTGGAGCGTGTGACGCGAGAGGCCAATGCTGCCAAGGAAGCAGGCATCGACGGCGTGCCCTGCTTCATTTTCGGCGGCCGCATTGCCGTACAGGGCGCGCAAACCCCCGAACATCTCGCGCAAGCGATCGAGCGCGCAGCGAACGAATACGCCAGCCGCCCGGCGGCCGAATAAGCCGCTCTGCACGACGCGCACGGCCGCTCGCGGCAAGAGTGGCTTCGTCATGCCGCCTTGGCCGGCTGGGCCAGCGCCACCAGGCTGCGCAGGATGGTCGAGGTTCCGCGCAGACGCGCCTCGGGATCTTTCCAATCGTCGAAGAAGACAACCTTCATGTCGGGCCGCACCCGCGCCGCCGGGCCCTGATCGCGGATAAAGGCGACGAGCCGGTCGGGATCGGCGAAGGTGTTGTCGCGGAACGACACCACCGCACCCTTGGGCCCGGTCTCGATCTTCTCCACATTGGCCCGCCGACAGAGCAATTTAATCGCGACAATCTGGAGGAGATGCTCGACCTCCTCAGGCAAGGGCCCGAAACGGTCGACCAACTCGGCCGCGAAGGCCTCGATGTCGCGCTCATCCTCGATTTCAGCAAGGCGCCGATAGAGCGCAAGGCGCACCGGCAGGTCGGCGACATAGTCCTCGGGAATCATCACCGGCATTCCGATGGTGATCTGCGGCGACCACTTGTCGGCGACCGGCGAGGTGATGCCTGCCTTGAGGCTCGTGACCGCTTCTTCCAGCATCTGCTGATAAAGCTCGAAGCCCACCTCCTTGATGTGGCCGGACTGCTCCTCGCCCAAGAGATTGCCGGCGCCGCGGATATCGAGGTCGTGGGAGGCGAGCTGGAAGCCGGCGCCGAGCGTATCGAGCGATTGCAGCACTTTGAGCCGCCGTTCAGCCTGCGGCGTAATCTTGCCCACGGCCGGTAACGTGAACAGCGAATAGGCGCGCAGCTTCGAACGTCCCACTCGCCCCCGCAACTGATAGAGTTGGGACAGCCCGAAACAGTCGGCACGGTGCACGATCAGCGTGTTGGCGGTCGGAATGTCGAGGCCGGATTCGATGATCGTGGTCGACAACAGCAGGTCATACTTGCCGTCGTAGAAGGCGGACATGATGTCTTCGAGCACGGTCGCGGGCATCTGCCCGTGGGCGACCGCGACCTGCACTTCCGGCACGTGCTTATCGAGAAAATCCTTGGCGCCGGCGAGATCCTCGATGCGCGGGCAGACATAGAAGGCCTGGCCGCCGCGATAACGCTCGCGCAGCAGCGCCTCGCGCACGATCACCGGATCGAACGGGGCGACGAAGGTGCGCACGGCGAGCCGATCGATCGGCGGCGAAGCGATGATCGAAAGATCGCGCACACCCGACAGCGCGAGCTGCAACGTGCGCGGGATCGGCGTCGCGGTGAGCGTGATCACATGGATCTCGGCGCGCAGTTGCTTGAGCCTTTCCTTGTGGGCCACGCCGAAATGCTGCTCCTCGTCGACGATGACAAGACCCAGGTCACGGAACTTGATGGTCTTGCCGAGCAGCGCGTGAGTGCCGATCACGATGTCGACGCCGCCCTCGACTAGCTTTTTCTTCACCCGCGCCAGCTCCGACGGTGAGATCAATCGCGAGGCCTGCGCGATGTGTACGGGAAAGCCGCGAAACCGCTCGGCGAAGGTTTTGGTGTGCTGGCGTGCAAGCAGCGTGGTGGGCACGACCACCGCGACCTGTCTTCCGTTCATCGCGGCCACGAAGGCCGCACGCAGCGCTACTTCGGTCTTGCCGAAGCCGACGTCGCCGCAGATCAGCCGATCCATGGGCCGTCCGGAGGCGAGTTCACCCAGCACAGTGTCAATCGCCACCTGCTGATCTTCGGTCTCCTCATACGGAAATCCGGCGCAGAACTCGTCGTAAAGGCCGTGTCCGACCGCGAGTTGCGGCGCCTCGCGCAACTGCCGCTCCGCCGCTATTTTGATCAACTCGTTGGCAATGTCGCGGATGCGGCTCTTGATGCGCGCCTTGCGCGCCTGCCAGGCGCCACCGCCGAGCCGGTCGAGCTCAACCTGGGTTTCTTCCGCCCCGTAGCGGGACAGCAGCTCGATGTTTTCGACCGGCAGGAACAATTTGTCGCCGCCTGCATAGTGGATTTCGAGACAATCGTGCGGCGCGCCGGCGGCTTCGATCGCGCGCAGCCCGACGAAGCGCCCGATGCCGTGGTCGACATGGACGACGAGATCGCCGGCGGCGAGGCTCGTCACCTCGGCGATGAAGTTCTCCGCCCGGCGCGCGGCGCGGCGCGGCCGTACCAGGCGATCGCCCAGAATGTCCTGCTCGCCGATCACCGCCGTCTCGGCGGTTTCGAATCCGTTTTCGAGCCCGAGCACCGCGAGCGCGACCTCCGACGGCGCCAGCGCGAGCGCCTGCGGCCACGATTGAACCGGCACCAGGTCGGCAAGCCCGTGGTCGGCGAGCACGTGGCGCATGCGCTCGCGCGCACCTTCGCTCCAAAGCGCGATGACGACGCGCTTGCCCTGCGCCTTGAGCGCCGCGACGTGCCGGGTCAGCGCCTCGAACACGTTGCGGCCGGGCTCGGCCCGCTCGACGGCAAAATTGCGCCCCTGCTTGGTGCCGGCGTCGATGAGGGACCCCTGCCCTTCCGGTACCGCGAACGGAGAGAGCCGTGCCAGCGCGGCGGTTTCGAGCCGGGCACGCCATTCGGCTTCGCCGAGGTAGAGCCGGTCGGGCGGCGGCGGCTTATAGGGCGGACCCGATCCGCGCTGGGCGAGCGCTTGCCGGCGCGCCTCGTAATGTTCCTCGATCTGACCGAGCCGCTCGCGGGCGGCGTCTTCGGCCAACGGTTCGAGTATGATCGAGGAACCCGTCACGTAATCGAACAGCGTATCGAGCCGGTCCTGAAACAGCGGCAGCCAATGCTCCATGCCGCCATGCCGCCGGCCTTCGCTCACCGCGTGGTAAAGCAGATCGTCGGGCGTGGGTGCGCCGAAGGCCGCCACGTAACCGAGACGGAAGCGCCGGATCGTTTCCGTCGTGAGCTGGAATTCAGCCACCGGTACCAGATCGAGCGCACGCAACTGGTCGGTCGTGCGCTGGCTTTCAGGATCGAAGCTGCGGATCGTTTCCAGCGTGTTGCCGAAGAAATCCAGCCGCACCGGTTCCACCATGCCCGGCGCGTAGAGGTCGATGATGCCGCCGCGCACCGCATAGTCGCCGGGCTCGCGTACGGTCGAGGCACGCACGAAGCCGTTGAGCTCGAGCCATTCGGTGATGCCCTCCATGGCGAGCACGTTGCCGGGCACGACCGAAAGCGATTGCCGCGCAACGAAGTCGCGGGTCGGTACGCGTTGAAGGACGGCATTGACGGTCGTCAGCAGCGCCGACGGGCGGTCGCGGCCTTGCAAACGCACGAGCTGGGAGAGCGCTGTCATGCGCTGGGCGACGAAGCCGGCGTGCGGCGAGACGCGGTCATAGGGCAGACAGTCCCAGGCCGGAAACTCGTGGACGGTCACATCAGGCGCAAAAAAATCGAGCGCGCGGGCGAGCGCGGCCATGCGCGGGCCGTCGCGGCAGATGACCACGACGCTCGTCGCCGGCGCATCGGCGCGCGCCGCCACCGCGCGGGCGAGATCGGCAATGACAAGGCCTTCGGCGCCATCGGCGACGCTTGCCAGCGTGAGCGGGCGGCCAGGGACCAGGAGTTCGGCAGGATTGCGCACCGCGCTCATCTTGCCCCCTCGCCCCTTCGGTTGAAATCTCGCAAGCGGCGGAACAGCGCGGTGTCGTAATCAGGCGGCACGGCGGCTTCGCCGATGATCCAGGCCAAAAGCTCGCGGTCCGGCACCTCCAGCAGATGCTCGAATTCGGCGAGCTCGTCCGCCGTCAATTGCTCGATAGCAGCGTCGGCGAAGCGTCCCATGATCAAGTCCATTTCGCGCATGCCGCGATGCCAGCAACGGAACAAAAGCTTGCGCCGGCGCGTATCCAGTCCTGCGCTCGAACGTGTCGTGCCGGTCATCGGTTCCTCGCCGCTGGCGACGCAACGCCAAAAGCCCGGACGGGCCGGGCGCAGGTCATATAGCGATGCCAATGGAAGATGTCAGCGCCTAAGCACATTGCCTATCCCGCCGCGCCGCGCGAGCATCGGCGGCGAAAGGCGTGGGATCTCGAATGCGGCCGAGCCGGCTCAATCCGCTGTTTGCCGGGGTGACGACGCTGACCGGCGTCGGGCCGCAGCTGGAGAGGCTCTATCGTCGCCTGTTCGGCCGCGAGCAGCCGGCGCGCGTCATCGATCTCCTGTTTCACCTGCCCACGGGCGCGATCGACCGCCGGGCGCGGCCGAAATTGCGCGACGTGGTGCCCGATACCGTCGTCACGGTCGCGGTCACGGTGGATCGCCACCGGCCGCCGCCGCCGCATCGACCGCGCGCGCCCTATCAGGTCTACACCAGCGATGAGACCGGCGACCTCACGCTGACTTATTTCAATGCGCGCAAGGATTACTTGCAAAAGTTGCTGCCGGTCGGGGAGCGGCGCTACGTCTCGGGCACCGTCGCACTCTACGATCATATGCGGCAGATGGTGCATCCCGACCGCGTCGTCGCCGAGGCGGATCTGGCGAAGCTGCCGCTGGTCGAACCGGTCTATCCGCTGACCGAGGGGCTGAGCCTCAACCAGGTGCGCAAAGCCGCCGATGCCGCGCTCACGCGCTTGCCGGATTTGCCGGAATGGCAGGAGGCAAGTTGGGTTGCACGCGAGCGCTTTCCATCCTTCACCGAGGCGCTGCGCATCCTGCACCGGCCGACGGAGCCGGCTGATCTGCTGCCGGAAGGATTGGCGTGGTCGCGCCTGGCCTACGACGAGTTTCTGGCCGGTCAGTTGGCGCTCGCGCTGGTGCGGGCGCATCTGCGGCGGCCTGCCGGCCGGGCGACGCCTGGCACCGGACATATCAGGAAGAAGCTGATCGAGGCGCTGCCCTATTCGCTCACGCCGTCGCAGGGGCGCGCCGTCGCCGACATCGTCGCCGATCTCGGCAAGCCCGAGCGCATGCTGCGGCTGCTGCAGGGCGACGTAGGAGCGGGCAAGACCGTAGTGGCCTTGCTGGCGGCGGCGGCCGTGATCGAAGACGGTCGGCAAGCCGCGCTGATGGCGCCGACCGAAATTTTGGCGCGCCAGCACTTCAACACCGTGGCACCGCTCGCCGCTGCCGCCGGCATCAACGTTGCGATCCTCACCGGTCGCGAGCGCGGACGCGAGCGCGACGACATCCTCGCGAAGCTCGCGTTCGGCGACGTCCACGTGCTGATCGGCACCCATGCCCTGTTCCAGGAGGAGGTCGAATTCCGCGACCTCGCGCTCGCCGTCGTTGATGAACAGCATCGCTTTGGCGTGCATCAGCGTCTCGCGCTCGCCAAGAAGGGCGAGGCGGTGGACGTGCTGGTGATGACGGCAACGCCGATTCCGCGCACGCTCGTGCTCACCTATTTCGGCGACATGGACGTGTCCGAACTGCGCGAAAAACCCGCGGGCCGCCAGCCGATCGACACCCGAGTGATCCCTCAAAGCCGGCTCGACGAGGTGGTCGGCGCCGTCGGCCGCGCGCTCGCTGAAGGTCGACGCGCCTATTGGGTCTGTCCGCTGGTCGAGGTCACCGAGAATACCGATCTTGCCGCCGCGGAGGATCGCTTCGCCGCGCTCAAGGAACACTTCGGCGCCATGGTCGACCTCGTGCACGGGCGCATGAAGGGCGGCGAGAAGGACCGCGCCATGGAGCGCTTCGCAGCCGGCGAGACCCGGCTCCTCGTCGCCACCACCGTGATCGAGGTCGGCGTCGACGTGCCCGAGGCAACCGTCATGGTGATCGAGCACGCCGAGCGTTTCGGGCTCGCCCAGCTCCATCAGTTGCGCGGGCGGATCGGACGCGGCAGCGAGCATTCGTCCTGCCTCCTGCTCTACAAGGGACCGCTGGGCGAAACCGCCAAGGCCAGGCTCAACATCATGCGCGAGACCGAAGACGGCTTTCGTATCGCCGAAGAAGATCTCAGGCTGCGCGGCGAAGGCGACGTTCTCGGCACGCGGCAATCCGGTATGCCGGGCTTCCGAGTCGCCCGCATCGAGACCCATGGCAAGCTGATCGGCGCCGCGCGCGACGACGCCGCACTGATGCTGGCGCGCGATCCCACGCTCGCGTCCGCGCGCGGGCAAGCGCTGCGCCATCTGCTCTATCTATTCGAGCGCGACGAGGCGATCCGGCTCATCCGGGCGGGCTGACGACCCGGACGTTGCGGCACCCACGACGCAGAGGATTCATTTCGCCGGCGCGGCCTTACGGTTCGGCTGAGCCGCGTGCGCGACCTGCGCAGCCTCGGCCAGCGCCGCGAGTTTCTTCTGCTGATCGCCGGGCTGCACCATTCCGGCCGACATCAGCAGCGTCATCGCCGACTCGACCGTGATGTCGAGATCGATGATGTCGCGGCGAGCCACGTAAAAGAAGAAACCGGTCGTCGGATTGGGCGTGCAGGGCATGAATGCCGCGACGTGCTCGGTGTCGGGCAAGTGCGCCGCGATGTCGGCGCTCGCTGAGTTCGACAGGAAAACCAACGACCACATGTCGGGCGAGGGAAACTCGACCAGACCGACACGCCGAAAGCTCGAACCTCCTTTTGCAAACAGCGTCTGAAAGATCTGTTTCAGGCTGTTGTAGATCGGCCGCACCACCGGCATGCGGTTGAGAATGTTCTCGCCGACCTCGACCAGCTTGCGGCCGACGAAATTCGCCGTCAGGAAGCCGAGCAGCGTGAGCGTGACGAACACGATGATGAGGCCGAGGCCGGGAATCTTCACCGGCAGATAGGTCTCGGGCAGGTAGGCGAGCGGGATGAACGGTCGCACCAGATCATCGACCCAATTGATGAACCACCAGGTGAGGCTGATGGTGATGTAAGCCGGCGCGACGAGGATCAGCCCGGTCAGAAAATAATTCCGTAGCCGGCTAACGAGGCCGTGATGAAATGGCCCCGGCCTGGCGAGTTCGGGCGGCGCGTCGACGGGCGGGGCCTCCGGCACGATCCCGGGATCGCGGTCAAACTGGTTCATGCGGCCACGATCTTTTCGACATCAAGTCCACCCGAATGAGATTATCTGCCTGCTCACACCACGGCGATATGCGCAAAAGTCCCGAGCCTGATCACTCCACCGTGACCGACTTGGCGAGGTTGCGCGGTTGGTCGACGTCGGTGCCCATCACGACCGCCGTATGGTAGGCGATCAGCTGCACCGGGATGGCATACACGAGTGGCGTCACCGCGGCGGGTACGGCCGGGAGCGTGAGCTTGGACAGCGAGTCCATGTGCACATCATGGGCGCCCGCGGGATCGGTGATCAGAATGATCTTGCCCTGACGCGCTGCAACCTCCTGCATGTTGGACACGGTCTTCTCGAACACGCGGTCGTGGGGCGCGATGATGATCACCGGCATGCTTTCGTCGATGAGCGCAATAGGCCCATGCTTGAGCTCGCCCGCGGCGTAGCCCTCGGCGTGAATGTAGGAGATTTCCTTGAGCTTGAGCGCACCCTCCAGCGCGAGCGGAAAGCTGGTGCCCCGCCCGAGATAGAGGACGTTGCGGCTCTTGGCGAGATCGCGCGCGAAGTGCTCGATCTGCGGCTCGAGCGCGAGCGCCTCCGCCATCAGGCGCGGGGTCTCGATCAGCGCGCGCACCACCTCTCGCTCCTCCTCCTCGGACAGCACTCCGCGGGCGCGGCCGGCCGCCAGCGCAAGACAGGCGAGTACCGCAAGCTGGCACGTGAAGGCCTTGGTCGACGCGACGCCGATCTCGGGGCCGGCGAGCGTCGGCATCACCGTGTCGCTTTCGCGCGCGATCGTCGAGCTGGGGACATTCACCACCGCGAGCGCATGCTGTTTGTGCTCTTTGGCGTAGCGCAGCGTCGCGAGCGTGTCGGCGGTCTCACCCGACTGCGACACGAAAATCGACAGTCCGCCTGCCGACAGGGGCACGTCGCGATAGCGGAACTCGGAAGCGACGTCGATCTCGACCGGCAGGCGCGCAAAGCGCTCGAACCAGTATTTTGCCACCAGCCCGGCGTAATAGGCCGTGCCGCAAGCCGACATCGCGACGCGCTCGAGCGCGCGAAAGTCGAACGGTAGCTCAGCCGGCAGCCGCACGCGCTCGGCCGTCATATCGAGATAGTGCGCGAGCGTGTGGCCGACGACCTCCGGCTGCTCGTGAATCTCCTTGGCCATGAAGTGACGATAATTGCCCTTGTCGACGAGGAAAGCCGAGGCCGACGATCTGAGCACGGCACGTTCGACTTTGCCGCCCTTGGCGTCGTGAATTTCGACGCTCTTGCGCGTAAGTACGGCCGAGTCGCCATCCTCGAGATACGAGATCGCGTCGGTAAAGGGAGCGAGCGCAATAGCGTCGGAGCCGAGATACATTTCACCGTCGCCATAGCCGATCGCGAGCGGCGAGCCCTTGCGGGCGCCAACGAGGAGATCGTTTTCTCCCGCGAACAAGAAGGCGAGCGCGAATGCGCCTCGCAGCCGCGGCAGCGCAGCCGCCACCGCGTCGGCAGGCGAGCGGCCGTTCTTCATCTCCCGCGTCACGAGATGGGCGACCACCTCCGTGTCGGTGTCCGAGCCGAACTTCGCGCCCGTCTTTTCCAGCTCCTCGCGCAACTCGCGGAAATTCTCGATGATGCCGTTGTGAACAACGGCAAGGCGCTCGGTGGCATGAGGGTGCGCATTGCTTTCAGTCGGGCGGCCGTGGGTCGCCCAGCGGGTGTGGCCGATGCCGGTAGTGCCGGCGAGCGGCTCCCGCGCGAGCCGAGCTTCGAGGTTGCGCAGCTTGCCCTCGGCCCGCCGGCGGACGAGTTGCCCGCTCTCCAGCGTGGCCACGCCGGCGGAGTCGTAGCCCCGGTATTCGAGCCGCTTGAGCGCATCGACAAGCAAGCCCGCAACCGGCTCACGTCCGAGAATGCCTACAATTCCGCACATGGGAGCGGCAGCCTCCTAAGCTGGTGCCACGGCACTATACCTCGACGGGCATGTCTTCGCCGTGAACGTCAAAAACGAAATCAAGATAGCTTTCAAGTTGTGACAATTAAGGCTAACGCGCTCGTCGACATCTACTTTGCGGGCGTGCGCTTCTTGCTCGGCAATACGCGTTCGCGCAGGCGCCGCGCCCAGCCCTCCTTGATCGCCTGCCGCCCACGCCCGAGCGCAAGCGCATCCGCGGGGACGTCCTGAGTGATGACCGAACCCGAGCCGACATAAGCGCCGTCTCCGATCTTCACCGGCGCGACCAGCGCCGAATTCGAACCGATGAATGCGTTTTTGCCGATCTCGGTGCGGTGCTTTGCGACGCCGTCGTAGTTGCAGGTGATGGTGCCGGCGCCGACATTGGCGCCCGCGCCGACGGTCGCATCGCCGATATAGCTCAGGTGATTGGCCTTGGCGCCGGTCTCGATCAGCGCCTCCTTGACCTCGACGAAATTACCGATGTGAACGTCGTCCTGCAGGCGCGTGCCAGGGCGCAGCCGCGCATAGGGGCCGACCAACGCCCCTTTGCCCACGTGGGCGCGGTCGAGATGCGAGAAGGAGCGGATCACGGCGTTGTCTTCAACCGTGACGCCGGGTCCGAACACCACGAAAGGCTCCACCACGACCTCGCGACCGAACTTGGTATCCGACGACAGAAACACCGTCTCGGGCGCGATCAGGGTTACGCCCGCATCCATTGCCGCGTTGCGTAGGCGCTGCTGCAGTACCGCTGCGGTGTCCGCGAGCTGTGCGTTGGTGTTGATGCCGCGCACGTCCTCCTCCTCGGTCTCGATCACGACAGCCTTTCCTCCCATCGCTCGAGCGATGGCGATGGCATCGGTCAGATAGTATTCCCCTTTACGATTATCGTTGCCAATTCGCTCGAGGATCGCGAGCGCGGTCGGACCGGCAAACGCCATCAGGCCGCCGTTGCACAGCGCGATCGCGCGCTCCGCCGGGCTCGCATCGAGCTCTTCACGAATGGCAACGAGCTCGCCGCCTTTCAGCACAAGCCGCCCGTAACCCGAAGGATCCTTGGGGCGAAAGCCAAGCACCACGAGCGCCGCCCCTTCGGCGAGGGCTCCGCGGATTCGAGTCAAAGTCTGCGGCCGGATGAGCGGCGTATCGCCGAAGATCACGAGGACGTCGTCCGGCGCGCGCGCGATCGCGGCTTTCGCGGCCAGCACCGCATGCGCGGTTCCGCGCCGTTCCGCCTGCACGAAGATCTCGGCATCGGGCAGGACCCGTTTGGCTTCGGCCGCCACCGCATCGGCGCCGAGCCCGACCACGACTGCGGTCTTGGTGCCGCCTGCTTTGTTCACGGCATCGAGCACGTGGGCGAGGAGCGACTGGCCGGCGATCGCATGCAGCACTTTCGGCCGCGTCGAACGCATGCGAGTGCCTTCGCCGGCCGCCAGCACAATGGCAAGGCAGGTACGTTCAACCGCCAATGGACCTCCTCCGCGGCGCGCTTCGGCCGCCGGCGCCGTCATATCCGAGTGCGCCGCGGCGGAAAAGGTGCAATGCGCGACCAGCCCCCGTCACCAAAAACGACCCACTTCGCAGAAATTGGCAATCTCTCATTTGCACCGATTCGCCCGGGGGGCGGGCGCGGGCGGTTCCGCCCTTGGTCCCGTGAGCCGCAGGTTGTGCGCCAAGCGTGCGCGGCGCATAGTGCGCTGATCCATGCAATCCCAGCTCTTTCTGCCCACCGCCCGCCAGACCAATTGGCTTTTGCTGCTCGCCCTGCTCTCGCTCGGCGAGGCGCTCTATCTGCGGTATCTCGCGATCGAGTATGCGCAGGTATCGCTCGCCTGTCAGGCCGGCCTCAACACCTGGCTGTGCGCAACGTTCCGCCTGGTGATCGTGCTATTCAACTATTATGCGTTCGGCTGGATCGCGCTCGGCGCGGCATTGCTCAATCTGTTGCGGCCATCGATCCTGTTGGTCGCGCTGGCGCTTGCTGCGACCGCATTCGGCCTGGTGCTGCACAATGCCAATCTTGCCGGCGTTGCGGCCGCGCTGCTGATGCTCAGCTTGGCCCGTCCTGCGCCTGCAGCAGAGTAAACGCAAGCGCGAGCAAAGCGCCCGAAAACCACACCGCCTGCCAATTCGCGAAGCTTTCGTTGCAAACGATGTAGACCGCTGATGCTGCCAGCGTGACCGCCACCGCGGTCTCCGCCGCCGGGGCTTGCAAGCGCCGCTTCCACGTCGCCAGGACTTTCCCTTTGATCGCGGGCTTTCCTTTGCGCGCGAGCAACAGCGGAATTGTCGCGGCCGTGAGCGGCGCGAATGGAAAATCCCGGTAGCGCGCGTCGAAGACGAGGCCCAGCGCCGCCTGCACCGAAAGCACGGCGAGCGCGATCAAGAGAATGCCGAGCGAAAGCGTCACGGCGTCGCTCGGGCGTTGCACGGGGCGGCCGAGGACTCGTGCGAGGCTCGGCGCGCTCGCTCCCGATGCCAGGGCGGCAGCGGCAACCACCGGCGACATCAGCGCTACGGCGGCCCAGGCGAGCGAGCGCAGCCAATCGCCGAGCGTCAGGCTTTCGAGCGGAACGTTTGCGACGGTCCAGCCGATCAGGCCGCCGGCAACAATCGCAATTGCGGTGAGACGAAGCCACCAACCGGCGCTGGCGGCGGCAGCGGTCCGCCAGCGGACGGCGAGCGCGGTTGCGAAAACTAAGGCCGCAAGCCCGACCCCGCCCGCGGCCTGCCAAGGCCAGTGCGGATGATTGGAGACCGCGCCGCCCCAGGCGAACTTGGCCCGCCGCCCGTAGGCATCAAACAGCCCCCAATGGCCGCCGACGGTCCCTTCAAGCCAGCGCTTCCAGGGCTGGTCATAGGCCTCGATGAGATTGAGCCGATAGTTCTCGCCCTTGGCGCGGTCGAGCACCTCGTGCATGGCAAACGCCTGGTTCACCGGCGACGGCAGCGCGCTTTCACGCATGCGGCCCGCGCTCGGCCAGCCGAATTCCCCCACGAACACATCCTTGTCCGGAAAGGCAGCGGCCACCCGCTTGCGAATGGCATCGACGTGCTCGGCCGCATCCCGTGCCGGAATCGGAAAGTCCTCCCAGTAGGGCAGGATGTGGATCGTCACGAAATCGACGGCGGCGGCGATGTCGCGATGGCGTAACCAGAACTCCCACACATCGGCATAGGTGACCGGCATTGAGACCTGCGCCTTGACCTCGCGGATGGTTCGAATGAGATCGGGCGCCGACATCTCCCCCCGCAGCAAGACTTCGTTGCCGACGATGACCGCCGCAATCACATCGGGAAACCGCTTGGCCAGGGCGATCGTGGTCGCGACCTGTTTGCGGCTGAGTTCCGGCTTGTTCGACAGCCACAAGCCCTGCAACACCTTCATGCCATGGCGTTTGGCGAGTTCGGGGATCTGGTCGAGCCCGTGATCCACCGAGTAGGTGCGCACGCAGTCGGTGATTTGCTTGAGTTGAGCCAGGTCCTCGTCGATTTGCCGGGGATCGACCGGGATATCCGGGCCAATAGGGGTCTGAGCGCCGCGGAACGGGGTATACGAGACGCAATAAAGCTTCTCGCCCGGCGTCAACGGGGACGGCGGCATTTGGACCGTCGCGCCGAGCCATGCCCATGCCATGGTGATCGCCGCAGCCGCAATCGCGAAAAGCGCGGTCGCAATACCCATTGAGATTGGTCCCGCCGCCCCTCCTGGAGGATGGCGCCTCGCCTTATCTTGCCGCGACGGCGGTGCCAAGCCAGCGGGGGGCGCCGGTTTGCGCCGCGCGCTCGCTTGCCATCTTGGCGTCGCGCCACGCGGCTGCTTTAATTGGGCTGCACCAAGGGCTGCGGCCGCTGCCGCAATGCTGACCGAATGGGTCCGCATGGGAGGGATCCAACCGGCCGCCATCGTCCAACACGTCGGGGCAACCATGCACCGCTTTAGGATGCGTTTCCTCACCGCCGCCCTGGGCGCGGCGATGCTGTTCGTCGCCAACCCGTCATTTGCCCAGAATTCGGAGCAAAAGCCCGGGGAAAAGCCCGGGGATAAGCCGCAGGCCGGCGATGCCAAGGAAGCCCAAAAGAAGATCGACGAGTTTGCCGAGGCCGAAAAGCTCCTGGGGGGGCCGGCCGCCAATCCGGAATGCCTGTGGCTGGGGCGCCGAGTGGTGAGCCTGCTTTGGCGTGATGATCTCGATACCGCGTTTCGCCATCTCGATCTTTACGACCGGTTCGGCTGCCCAGCCGGTCACATCCAGGCGACCTTTCGCTGCCTCGTGCGCCAAGGAAACTTCGACCCCAAGGCGACCGATACCCTCAATAGCCGGGTGCACGGCTGTTGGGTGAACCCGAATGCGGAGCCGCAGGGCACGGCGGCCGTGCCCAGCGGCACGACCAACCGCTAATCTGTACAAACGTTCAGCCACGCCAGCGCTAAGCTGTACAAACGTTCAGAATGACTGCTTAGAATTTCGCGAAACGATTTTTTTGTTTGCGCCGTTGTTTGCCTTGCATCGGCCATGACTGATCGCTACTTGCAAAAACGCCTCGTGCTAAGGTAGTTTAACGACAACCTTGGTTGGACCTAGGGGACAGGTTCGGGTCTCTGCATTTTTGCCCCGCGTGGTTGCCTTCCTATGCGCACCGTCGCTGCCGTGGTGGCGCTCGTCGTCTGCGTGCATGCCGGCTTATGGATGCTCCTCCAACGGCAACAGGCAGTCGCCAGCATCGACGCTCCGCTTGCCAGCATTTCTTATTCTCCCTACACGCGATCGCAACATCCGGACTACGGCGACCGGCCGACGGCGGAACAAATCCGCGCCGACCTGAAAATCCTCAGCCCTTATACTCAAGCCATCCGCACCTATACCTCCACCGGCGGCGGCGAACTGGTGCCCGCGATTGCCGCCGAGTTCGGGCTCAAGGTCACGCTCGGCATCTGGATCGACAAAAACGAGGCCCGCAACGAGCGGGAAATCCAGGCTGCCGTTGCGCTCGCCCGCCGTTACAGCAACATCAACGCAATCGTGGTGGGCAACGAAACCACGTTGCGCGCGGAAAAGTCGATCGACGAGCTCATCCGGTTGGTGCAGCGGGTGAAACGGCAGAGCCCGGTACCGGTCACAACGGGTGAAATCTGGACGGTCTGGATCGAGCATCCGGAACTTGCATCAGCGGTCGACTTCATCGCCGCCCACATCCTCCCCTACTGGGACGGATTCATTGCAACCCAGGCTGTCGACAAAACCATCGAGTTCTACACCAAGCTGCGGCAAGCGCATCCGGGCAAGCGCATCGTGATCGCCGAGTTCGGCTGGCCCAGCGCGGGCTACAACATGCTCAAGGCCGATCCCGGACGCATCGAGCAAGCGAGCGTGCTGCGCGAGTTCGTTTCCCGGGCCGAAGCATACGGCATCGACTACAACATCGTGGAAGCCTTCGACCAGCCGTGGAAGACCAATGAAGGCGGCGTGGGCATGTATTGGGGTATGTTCGATGCCTCGCGCCAAGCCAAGTTCGCTTGGACAGGAGTGGTGAGCGATCCCGACCACTGGAAGGTCGGCGCGGTCGCGGTGCTGCTCGGCCTGTTGCTGTCGCTGCCCATCCTGGCACGACGCGCCGCCACATTCGGCGAGGCCACTACGCTGGCGGTGGCAGCCAATATGGTCGGCGCCTGGTGCGCGACCGTCTTTGCCTTCTGGCAAACTCATTATTTCGTGCTGGGAGCAGCTTTCGCGCTCGGGCTCGGGATCGTGCTGCTCGCCCCGCTGGTCGTAATCGCGCTCGCGCGCATCGAAGAGATTGCCGTCATCGCTTTCGGGCGTCGTCCGCGGCGGCTGATCGACGCCGCCCTGCCCGCGGCCGACGGCTTTGTGCCCAAGGTTTCGATCCACGTGCCGGCCTATCGCGAGCCGCCGGACATGCTCAAGACCACGCTCGACGCGGTCGCGCGGCTCGATTACCCGAATTTCGAATGCGTCGTCGTCATCAACAATACGCCTGATCCCGCGTTTTGGCGTCCGATCGAGGACCATTGCCGCGCGCTGGGCGAGCGTTTCAAGTTCATCAACGAGGATAACGTCGCAGGCTACAAGGCCGGCGCGTTGCGCCTTGCGCTCGCACATACGGCTGCCGACGCCGAGATCATCGCAGTCATCGACGCCGATTACGTCGTGCGGCCCGATTGGCTCAAGGATCTGGTACCGGCCTTCGCCGACCCGAAGGTCGGGATGATCCAGGCGCCGCAGGATCATCGCGACGGCGAGCGCACCGTCATGCATTACGCCATGAACGGCGAATATGCCGGCTTCTTCGATATCGGCATGGTCCAGCGCAATGAGGCAAATGCCATCATCGTGCATGGCACCATGTGCCTGATGCGCCGCGCCGCGCTGATCTCGGTCGGCGGATGGTCGAGCGACACGATCGTCGAGGACTGCGACCTCGGCCTGCTGGTGCTCGAGCACGGCTGGCAGATCCACTATACCAACCGACGCTACGGCCATGGCCTCTTACCCGATACTTTCGAGGCCTATAAGAAGCAGCGCTATCGCTGGGCCTATGGCGGTTTCCAAATTTTGCGAAAGCATTGGCGCCATCTGATGCTCCGCGACGGCGGTCTCACGCGCGAACAGAAACGCGAATTCGCGATCGGTTGGCTCAACTGGCTGGGCGCGGAATCGATCGGGGTTGCGGTGGCAATCCTCAATCTCGTCTGGGTGCCCGTCGTCGCCTTCGTCGGCATCGCAATCCCCGACAAGATCCTCACCATCCCGATCCTCGCGGCCTTCGCCGTCACGCTCGCCCATTTCGTCGCGCTTTATCGTCTGCGGGTCGCGGTGCCGCTCGGCCAGATGATCGGTGCGGTGATTGCCGCCATGTCGGTGCAGTGGACGGTCGCGCGCGCAGTCGGCTGTGGGGTATGCAAGGAGACCCTTCCCTTCATGCGCACCGCCAAGGGCGGCGCGACCCGCAAGGGATCAGACTTCCCGGCGTTTTGGGAGGCGGTTCTGGGGGCGCTGCTGCTGATCGGTGCCGTGGTCGTGGTAGCCACGAATTACAAGCAAATCCGCGAGCTCAATATTTTCGCGCTGGTGCTTGTGGTGCAGAGCCTGCCGTTCCTCGCCGCGGTGGTGATGGCGATGTTGGAAGGCTCGCGCCTCAACGAATTCGCCTATTGGCGAACGGTCGAGGCCACGGTCGCCGCAAAGTTGCCGCAACCTGCCGCCGTGGCGCAAACGCCTGTGCAACTGTCGGCCGACAAGCAAGTCGAAACCGCGCCGTAGCCCCTGCTGCGCGGCGCAGTGATGATGAGGTACCGAAGGAGGGACCGCGGCTTCTGCTTGAAGATGCCGCTCACCAACCTCGCTTTCCAAATGGACCGCCGTTACGGATGGCGGCTCTCGTTCGCTGCGATCACGCGGCCGCAACGACGAAAGAAAATCACCCCGGCAGCGCCGTTTCGACCAACTTCACCCAATACGAGGCGCCGATCGGGATCGCCTCGTCATTGAAATCATATGCCGGGTGGTGGAGGCCGGCGCTGTCGCCGTTGCCGACGAAAATAAAGGCGCCGGGGCGTGCTTCCAGCATGAACGAGAAGTCCTCCGCGCCCATGACCGGCGCGACGTCGTCGTCGACTCGCTGGCGGCCGACCACTTGCGCCGCGACGGAGGCCGCGAACGCGGCCTGCTCCTGGTGGTTTCGTGTGACGGGATAGTCGCGTCGATAGGTGAGCTTCGCGGTGGCGCCATAGAGCCGCGCCGTTCCGGTCACGACCTCGTGCAAACGCTCTTCCAGGAGATCGCGCACGTCGGGAGTGAGGCTGCGCGCGGTACCGCGCAGCAGCGCCGTTTGCGGAATGACATTGTCGGCTGAGCCGGCCTGGAACACGCAGATCGAGATCACCGCGGCGTTGAGCGGATCGACGTTGCGCGCGACGATCGACTGGATCTGATTGATGATTTGCGCGCCCACCAGCACGGTGTCGATGGTGACGTGCGGACGCGCCGCGTGCCCGCCGCGACCTTCGATTTCGATGGTGATGCGGTCGGCGGCTGCCATCAGCGGGCCCGGCCGCAGCGCGAATTGGCCCACCGGAAGACCGGGATAATTGTGCATCCCGTAGACTTCCTCGATGCGGAAGCGGTCCATCAGGCCGTCCTGAACCATGGCTCGGCCGCCGCCGCCGCCCTCCTCGGCCGGCTGGAAGATCACGACCGCGGTGCCGGCGAAGTTGCGCGTCTCGGCGAGATAATGCGCGGCACCGAGCAGCATCGCGGTATGGCCGTCGTGGCCGCAGGCGTGCATCTTGCCCGGCACCGTGGATTTGTACGGGATATCGCTGGCCTCCTGGATCGGCAGAGCATCCATGTCGGCACGCAGTCCGATCACCCGGCCGCCTCCCCCGCCCTTGCCGCCGCGGATCACGCCCACCACACCCGTGCGCCCGATCCCGGTCACCACCTCGTCGCAGCCGAAGCTTTTGAGCTTGTCGGCAACGGTGGCCGCCGTGCGCTGCACGTCGTAAAGGAGTTCGGGATGGGCGTGGATGTCGCGCCGCCAGGCGGTGATCTCGCCGTGCATGGCGGCAATGCGGTTGACGATCGGCATCTGCTCCTCCTCGCGGCGCATCCGGCCGAGCTCTAGCGGTTCAGCATAGGCCGAGCGGGGTCCCCTTGGACAGATCAAACGTGCGGTCGCGTCACCACCTATTGACCGCGCACGAGGCCGCCCGTACACACCCGCGCACCGGGCCCGTAGCTCAGTGGTAGAGCAACTGACTTTTAATCAGTAGGTCGTTGGTTCGATCCCAACCGGGCTCACCATCTGGGCCGCAAGCGCCGGAACATTCACCAACCATATCGCAAACGCCCTACCCGCACGATCCCGTCATCGTGGGGCGGCGCAATCCGCTTGGAATATATTGGCTCGCCAGGCGTTGCTTTGCTCAGGAGCCGACCATGCGAACAATCGTTCTTGTGTTACTCGCGCTGGCCGGGATCTCGCTGACCAGCACCGATGCCGATGCCGGTGCATGGTGCGCGAGCTACCGACGGGGCGTTTCAAACTGCAGCTATTCCTCGTACGAGCAATGCCGGGCCACCGTTCTCGGCCTGGGGGGATTTTGCCGACCAAATCCGTTCCCCGGAACGGCCTACGGGACGGGCGCCGGAAGCTGGAATACCCCCAGCTCGCCGCGGCGTTACCGGCGCAGCTATTAGACATGTGAGACGCACGGCACCGTCCCGCTCATCGACCTCGGGCTAGCGCGACGTGCACCCAAAGCCCCGACAATAGGGGGCCATTATGCGAATGGCACTTCTTGTGGTACTCGCGCTGGCCGCCTTCTCCCTCACCCCTACCGGTGCGGATGCCGGTGCATGGTGCGCCACTTATAGATGGGGCACTACGAATTGCGGCTATTCCTCGTCCGACCAATGCTGGGCGTCGGTGCGCGGCGTAGGAGGATTTTGCCGACCGAATCCACTTCCCGGGACGGCCTACGGGACGTCCTCCGGCAACTGGAATGCGCCCAATTCGCCAAAGCGCTTTCAGCGCACCTATTAGTAAATCGCAGCGCACCTCAGCGCAGCCATGAGTTCACGGCGCTTTCTTACAAAATGGCCTTTTGAATGGACCTCGGTCAGGCCGGCGTGACGCGTATGGGACGCAATTGAAGCTGTTGCGAAAGGGGCTCAGAATATTCGCGGCGGTATCCGGACGTTCGTGGAGGGCCGATGTCGAACGGTCAAGCCCTGCCGATCCTGATTGCGGGCGGCGGCATCGGCGGCCTGGCAGCGGCGCACGCGCTCGCGCGCAAGGGTTTCGCCGTGCGGGTGCTGGAGCAGGCGCCCGAATTCCACGAGATCGGCGCCGGCATCCAGCTCGGCCCCAACGTCTTTCGCGCGCTCGAAAAGCTCGGCCTCAAAGAGGCGGTGCTTGCCGACGCCCATCGGCCGCCCGCCATGGAGATGCGCTGCGCCTTGTCCGGCGAGCGCGTCACCCGCATCCCGCTCGATGAGCCGCGCTTTAGGGAGAAGTTCCAGCAGCCCTACGCCGTCACTCACCGCCACGATCTGCATTCCGTCTTCATCAACGCGTGCAAGAACAACAACCGCATCGCGCTGGAAACCGGTCGCAGCGTCGAAGATTTCGAGCAGGACGATACCGGCGTCAGCGTGATCCTGCAGTCGGGCGAGCGCATCCGGGGCCGTGCGCTCATCGGCTGCGACGGCATGTGGTCGAAGGTGCGCGACAAGGTCGTCGGCGACGGCAAGCCGCTGGTGTCGGGCCACATCGCTTATCGCGCCGTGCTTACGCGCGAGGAGGTGCCGGAGGATCTCTGGAGGCCGGACGTAATCTTGTGGGCTGGTCCGCGCACCCATCTCGTCCACTACCCGCTGCGCCGCGGCGAGATTTACAACCTAGTCGCCGTGTTCCACTCCAACCGTTACGTCGAGGGTTGGAATGCGGAGGCCGATGCGCGCGAGCTGTGGGCCCATTTTGAAGGCCAGCGCCCCGAGGTCCTGCGCATGCTCGAGCGCATCGAGACGTGGCGCATGTGGGTGCTGTGCGACCGCGAACCGGTGAAAGAGTGGAGCAAGGGGCGGGTAACGCTGCTCGGCGACGCCGCCCATCCCATGCTGCAGTATCTGGCGCAAGGCGCTTGCATGGCCACGGAGGACGCGGTCTGGCTCGCCGATAAGGCCGGTGAGAACCCGGACGATTTGCCCGCGGCCTTCCGCGCCTATGTGCAGGAGCGTTACCTACGCACCGCGCGGGTGCAAATCATGGCGCGCGTCTACGGCGACTTTTACCATGCGCGCGGGCCGGCAGCAGAGCTGCGCAACCAGATGCTCGGGCCGCGCACGCCCGAGGAGGCCTACGAGGGCATGTCCTGGCTCTATAGCGGCACGTGAGGCGCTTTCGAGCGCCGGCTCTCGCGCCCGTTCCGCAACAAGCGTTATTGCAGCCCGGCGATCGCACGCGCTTCGGCGCTCAGCTCCAGAATATGCATGCCGGTATTGGCGCGATCGACCACGTAGATGTAGCCGCGGTCGTCGGTTTCCACGTTGTTGCTCTGGATCGCGGTCTTGCAGCGGTCCACCCCATCGACCTTGATGCAGCGCTTGTCGGTCGCTTCC
>WNFG01000277.1_pt1 | contig 42467 bp, 27 predicted proteins | sample 5400431 | NCBI WGS metagenome assembly WNFG01 (sample SAMN13153346, study PRJNA577476) | soil metagenome | isolation source: 120 cm saprolite under Douglas fir tree site 2 hole 3 replicate 2 | place: USA:California | collected 2015-04-18
ATCTTCCTCCATCGTCCTGCAGCACTTCGTCCTCACTGCGGTCTTTCAACGCCTCGCGCGATGACTCAAACGCCAAAAAACCAAAAATTCCGACCTCCGAAAGGCAAAACTTGAACTCTGACGAATTAAGTAGGCTAGGTCTTCGCAGTCTCGGGTGTATTCACGACGCGCCGCGCCAGCGCGAGCATTTGCGAACTGATCTTCAGGCGTGCCTTGCTTGCTCCATCCAAATTGACGTCGAAGTGAAGCACCTCCTGTTGCATCGTAAAACTCACGATTCCGCCGGCATCGAGGAACTCAGCCGTTTCCCCGACGGTGAGCACGCCCTGGCCGCGCACGGCCTCCAGTACCTGGCTGTATCGTTTCTGCTCCGAGCGGCTAACAAACAGAATCTGGCAGGGCTGCAATTCCTGATGCTTGCGAACCCAGCGAATCTCGACACGCCTTTTATGGATGGCTGTGCCACGCGTTTTTTCGGCCAATAAAGTTCCAAAGGAAAAATCGCCGAAGACGCAAATCAGAAAGGGCGCGTGCGCAATCGGCAATGCATCCTCGGGCCATTCAACGAAGATCGGAAATTTCGACAAGAAGTGCGCTTTCGCATGATACTCGGGCAATGGTGAAGTTTGCGCCTGGATTGGCAGCGGCAGAAACAGGAAAGACAGAGTCATTCCAAGGCTCAACATCACATCTGCTAATGGCCTCGTTGCCGAGAATGATTTCCTAGGGTGTCGGCGAAGACAGAATACAAGAGTCCCCCGAGGGACAAGGGCACGCCGGTGCCCACCTACACGGCCAATTATCCTTCTAGGTGATTGATTAGAAGCGAGTTCAATGCGAGGCTCTTAGGAAGCGAAACAGCAGAAGTACCCGTACTGGAACAATTCTTCAAGAACGGTTCAATATGAAACGATTCGTTGATTCCGCATCCGGCACATGAGAAAACCCTATCTAAGCTGCCCGTCCTCTGGGAGCGATATGACCAACGACATAAGTCAACCCTCAGAGTTAAGGATAACGACTCATGGCCAGGATCTCAGTAGTTCAACCCCCTAGACAACAACGGAGCGAACAATGGATCGGCGCGAATTCGACGGCAAGCATGTCCTCGTGACCGGCGGCACCAAGGGTATCGGCGCGGCGGTTGCTATGGCCGCTGGCTGCCCGGTTCAGAAGCGTTCGGCGGGGCAAAGGAGGTATCGCCCTATCCGGTACGCTTCGGCACAACCTATCTCGACGCGGGACCGGCCGGCCAGAGGCCCGGCTCCGTCACGGGGTATGACCGTCCCAAATACATCGCTTTTCATCACACCATGCTGCTGAAGAAAGGCCCGCTTACCGCGAACATTGGCGTCCATATTCGTTACACGTTTGAGCCAGTAGACCTCGCGACCTGCGTCATCCGCGATCTCGATCTCACCATCCAAACACCCAGCCTGCTGAAAGTGGCGGAGCCCTTCCTCAGATATGTGTTCCGTAAGAAGAATGTGCGGATACTCGCGGAGCTAGAACGTTACGTCGAAGCGCAATCGAAGCAACGCGGTCTCAAGACTATCGGCGCGTCCGAAGCACCTTAATGCCGACATGCAAATCAATCCGCAAAAAGGGGCAACAAAGTGAGTAGTTCAATGACGCCTATGCCGTTTTACGCTGTTTACGGCATCTCTTCGCGGGAGTAAAATAAAAGCATACGGTCAGCGCGACCCGGCACGGACAGGGGCCTGATGGAACGGCATTTACGGCCATTCCCCCACTAGGAGCTACCCAAATGGCGACGGCTACTCTCACCAAGCCCGCAGCAAAAGGCGGCAGTTTTCTGCTCGAATCGCCGCAGCCGGGCGACGTCTTCACGCCCGCTGATTTGAGCGATGATCAGAGGCTTATCGGGCAGACCGCCGAAGAATTTGTCCTCAAGGAAGTTTTTCCGCTCATCAAAGACCTCGAGAACAAGAAAGCCGGGTTGATGGCCTCGCTGGTGAAAAAAGGCGGCGAAGTCGGCTTGATGGGTGGCGGCGTTCCCGAAGAGTATGGCGGGGCGGGCCTGGACAAAATTTCCACTACCGTCTTGACGGAGAAACTCTCGATTTACGGTGGATTTGCTGTGACGCACGGGGCGCACGCGGGGATCGGCACACTTCCCATCGTTTATTTCGGTACGGAAGAGCAAAAGAGGAAATACCTGCCGAAGCTGGCCACCGGCGAGTGGATCGGCGCGTACTGCCTTTCCGAACCGCAAGCGGGATCGGACGCACAGAATTCGCTGACGCGCGCGGAGCTGAACGCCGAAGGAACCCACTACATTTTGAACGGACAGAAGATGTGGATTACCAACGGCGGATTTGCCGACGTCTACATTGTGTTTGCGAAGGTTGACGGCGAAAAATTCACGGCGTTCATTGTCGAGCGCACCTTCCCCGGCTTCAAGCCCGGGAACGAAGAGCACAAGATGGGCATTCACGGCAGCTCGACGACACCGATTTTCCTGGAAAACTGCAAGGTGCCGAAGGAAAACCTGCTGCACGAAATCGGCCGCGGACACATCGTGGCGTTCAACATTTTGAATGCCGGGCGGTTCACGCTGGGAGCGTCGTGCGTGGGCGGGTCGAAGCATGTGCTCATGACCTCTTCGAAGTATTGCAAAGAGCGTAAAGCGTTCCATAAACAGATTGGCGAATTCGGGATGATGAAAGAAAAACTGGCGGAGATGGCCATCCAGATTTTCGCCGTCGAATCCATGGTGTACCGCTCGGCTGGCAACATCGAGGCCGCGATGGCGGCGGCTTCCGGATCGGGCGACAAGATCCAGAACACCATGAAAGTGTTGGAGGAGTATGCGATCGAGAGCTCCATCGCCAAGGTGTACGGTAGCGAGATGCTGGATTTCGTGGTGGACGAAGGCGTGCAGATTTTCGGCGGCTATGGTTTTCATGAGGAATATCCCGTTTGCCGCGCGTACCGCGATTCGCGCATCAATCGCATTTTTGAAGGCACGAACGAAATCAACCGCATGCTGATTATCCAGATGTTGATGAAACGCGCGATGGGCGGGCAGTTGCCGCTGATTCCCGCGGCGATGAAGCTGGCGGACGAAATTCTTGCGGGTCCATCGTTTGAAGAAGCGCCGGAAGGCGTTTTGGCAGACGAAGCGCGCGTGGTGGCGAATGCCAAGAAGATGTTTTTGCAGGCGGCGGGCGGCGCAGTGCAGAAATTCCGCGAGAAGCTGGCGGACGAGCAGGAGCTGATTGGCGCGCTTTCGAACATGGTGATGGAGATTTACGCGATGGAATCCTGCTTGCTGCGCGCACAGAAGGCCGCGGCGGCAAAAGGCGAAGCCGCGACGCAGACGATGACTGACGCCGCACGGGTTTTTATCAATGACGCCGCGGAACGCGTGGAGCACGAAGCGAAGCGCGCCATTGCCGCGGTGCATGAAGGCGACATGCTGACAACTCAGATGGCGGTGCTAAAGCGCTTCGGAAAACGCGCGCCAGTGGACACCATCGCGCTGCGGCGCCGCGTGGCTGCAGCGGTGCAGTCGCAGGACCGCTACCCGTTGGAGAGCCGCTAGGCTCGAGCAGCGCCGAAGTTCGAACTGAATCACTTCTCCGATCATCGCTTCGGACCGTCCCGTATCAGGCTGGGCACGCCTTCCGAGGGATTGCCTAGAGGCGCGCACGCGATTCCCCGTAAAATAGTTCCGGGCAAAAATTCAAATCGAAACTTAAGAGTACGACAAGGAATGCGCCGAAAGTTCCTGATCCTCGCGGCAGTCATTGTCGCGCTGCATCTTTCTGAAGCAGCGACGCTAGGCACCACTACGACCGGATCCTTTCTCGCAAATCTCCTGCAAATCTTCGCTTGCGGTTTTGCCGCGGTGATGGCTTTCGGGGCATCTCGTCGTGGGCGCGGCTTGAGCCGCCCCTTCTGGCTGATCTTCGGCGCGGGCATCGCGATGTGGGGTGTAGCAAACCTTGGCTGGATGTACTACGAGGTAATGCTGCACAGCGAACCGCCCGCAACCTCGGCGGTACGATTCTTATTCGGTTTTGAAAGCGTGCTGATCGCGATGGCCTTATTCCTGGACCAGGACAAGGACTCTCCGCGGATCGACGCGGAATCCGCTTTGGACTTCCTCCAGATTGGAATCGTTTTCTTTTTTATTTACGTCGAATTTTACTACCTACGGGCTCGCCGCCTTGACGATAACTCCGCCTTCCTGCGCGAGATGCGTGTCGAGAACGCGGAAGATGCCTTGCTCACTGTGCTGGCTGCATTCCAGGCGCTGCGCTCGCGGAAACAGCACATCCGGAAGCTTTATGGCAGCCTCGCTCTCTACCTGCTGTTTTTGACGGTGTGCGCGGCGCTGGCCCAGTACCTGCAAATTGTCAAGCCTGCCCCAACGGGGACGTTGCGCGACCTGTTATGGACGTCGCCGTTTCTTGTTGCTGCCCTGTGGGCGGCGCAGTGGCAGCCGATTCCTGCGGCGGAATCCGGCTCACCTTTGCGGCGGAAGACGCTCGGCGAATTGATGCTGACCAACACCACATTTGCACTGGCGCCATTGATCATACTCTGGCAAGTCTCACAACTGGGAGCGGAGTGGCGCGTGCTTCGTTTCTCGCTTCTTGGTGTTTCCATCGTGTGCTACGCCGCGCGGCTGGGAATCAGCCAGTATCGTGAGGCGAAAAGCGCGAATGCCGTGCTGACGCACACGCTGGCGATGGATTCCGCCGTGAATGGCATGGCTATTCTCGATGCCGGAGGGAAATATATTTATGTCAACCCGGCCTACGCGCGAATGATGGGGAATACCAATCGGGAAACCGTGCTCGGCAAGTCGTGGCGGGAGGTTCCCGACGCCCGGGATGTGGCGCCGGTCGTAACGGAAGTTCGCGAAGCCCTGAAACAACGTGGCAAATGGTTCGGGCGGCTCACCGTGCACCACCGCGACGGAACAGTGGTCCCCACGGAAATGGCCGTTACTACCCTGCCCGACGGCGGCACGATTTGCGTGAGCCACGACATCACCGAGCAGCTGAGCGCGCAGCTTGCGCGCGCCGATACCGAAACCAAATACCGCATGCTTGTCGAACAGGTCGCGGCCATAAGTTACATCGCGGAACTCGGCATCAATGGCCAATGGCTGTACGTCAGCCCGCAGGTCGAAACGATGTTCGGGTACTCTGCTGAGGAATGGCTTTCGAATTCGAGAGATTGGATACGTCACATCCCTGTAGAAGATCACCCCACCGTTCATGCCGCAGAGGAAGCCTGCGGACGCGGCGAACCCTTCCAGGCCGAATATCGCCTTACACGCAAGGACGGGCAGACCATGTGGGTCAGCGACACGGCCGTCGTGGTGCGCGGCAGTGACAGCCATCCCGTCATGGAAGGCCTGATCGTCGATATCACTGAACGGAAACTGCTCGAAAATCAATTACTGCAAGCGGGCAAGATGGAGGCCGTCGGGAGGCTGGCGGGAGGCGTCGCACACGATTTCAATAATCTTCTTACGATCATCAAGGGTTACGTCGAGATGGCCCTGCAACGCTGCTTGGACCGGCCGGTGTTGCACGGCGATATCCGACGCATCGAAGATGCTGCCGATCGCGCGGTCACCCTGGTTCGGCAGTTGCTGGCCTTCAGCCGCAAGCAGGTTCTGCGGCCGAAAATTCTCGATCTCAACGCCATCGTGGTGAATCTCGACCAGCTCCTGCGGCGGCTGATGAGCGAAAACATCGAAATGAAAACATTCGTGTCGAAAGACGTTGGCGCGATCAAGGCAGATCCCGGACAGATCGAGCAGGTGATCATGAATCTGGTCGTGAACGCGCGTGACGCCTTGCCCAATGGCGGCCGGATCGTCATTGAAACGAGCAGCGTCGATCTCGACTCTGGATATACCCGCGATCATACCGTCGTCCATCCGGGGCCTTACGTTTTGCTGGCGGTCACCGACACCGGCATCGGCATGACGGCCGACACGGTCGCCCACATTTTCGAGCCTTTCTACACTACGAAGGAAAGCGGCCGCGGCACCGGACTTGGTTTATCCACCGTGTACGGCATCGTGAAACAGAGCGGCGGCTACATCTGGGTGTACAGCGAGCTGGGAAAAGGCACGACCTTCAAGGTATACCTCCCGCGCGTCAAAGATGCCGTCCAAGTTTCGCCGGCGCCGGAAGTGCCCGCATCTACGAGGAGTATGGGCCACGAAACCATCCTGCTTGTCGAAGATGAACCCGCCGTGCGCGAGTTGGCGCAGATGGTTCTCTTCGAGCGAGGGTACAAGGTGATCGTAGCGCTTACCCCGGAAGACGCCGAGCGCCTCGCGGGAAACAACGGTGCCGCAATCCATCTGCTCTTGACGGACGTGGTCATGCCGGGAATGAGCGGGCACGAGCTGGCAAAGCGGCTCACGGCGCGGCATGGCAATCTCCGCGTCCTATATATGTCGGGCTACACGTACAACGTCATCGCCGAAGATGGCATGCTCGGGGAAGGCGTTGCCTTCCTGCAGAAACCATTTACTCCCCAGGTTCTTGCGCAAAAAGTGCGCGAGACCCTCGACCGCGCCGTTCTTGCTAAGTAAGGTGCAGCACGGTTTCGAACGATTTAGTGAGCGCCTGCAAGGCGCACGGTCTTCCCCGTCGCAGCGGACTGGCGCGCAGCATCCAGAATCTCCGTCACAATTACGTTGGTTTCCAAAGATGAAGGCCCGGCTGGCTTGAGTCCGCCAAGAACCACGGCTCGCAGATACGAAACGGAATCTTGGTACGGCGCCGCCAAAGGCTTGGCATCCGTCAGTTTCTCCTCTTTCTTCCTAAGCCGCACGCGGACCTGATCACGCCCAACGGTGATGGCATAACCGTTCTGCCCGTACACTTCCATGTCTTTTCGGGAGAACGGCCAATTCCAGGAAGCCTGCACAATCGCCTGCGCCCTCGGATACGTCAGGAGGATCGTGGCCTCATCGTCCACGCGCGCATAAATGTCCGGCTTGATTTGTTGCGTGACGGCGGTGACGGAGTCGGGCCTTCGCCCATCCATCAGCCAAGTCATCAGGTCCGCGCCATAGCAGCCAAAATCAAAAAGTGCGCCCGCGCCGTTCAGTTTCGGATCGGTGAGCCAAGCCAGAAACTCCGGTCCCACGCCGATTTCTTTTGGGCCTTCATGTCCGTCATGCACGACAACCTTGCGAATTTCTCCCATGGCGTCTTCATGCGCCAGGTCATACGCCGTTTGATTACTGCCATACCAAGTCGTTTCGTAATTCACCAAGACTTGAATCTTGCCCTCGCGCGCCGCTTTTTCGATCGCGCGCGCATCTTCCACGCTGACCGCCAGCGGTTTTTCCATCATCACGGGAACTCCGTACCGCGCGCAGATTTCCACCACGCGGCGATGATCGTAAGTGTTGGTGTACGCGAGCACCGCCTGAGGATGCGTCGCCTTCAGCATCTCCTCCAGGTCGGAATAGAAGATGCTTGGCTCCAAGCCGTAGCGCTTTGCAAATTGTGCCGCGAGTTGCCGGTTGGCTTCCGCGATTCCCACGATCTGCAGGTCCGCCCTCTTCTGAAACTGGCCGAAGAAGCCGGAGGCGTGTCCGTGCACCAAGCCTGCGAGGACGACTCGCAGGGGCGCATCGTCCTGCTTTGTCGCGGTCTTCGATTGCGCCATGGCGCTGGTTGTCGCAAAGGAAAAAATAGCCGCCCAAATTAGAACAACTTTTGAAAGATAGTTTCGTCGCATGAGCCTCCTTCAAGGCATCGATTCGCTCAATTAAGAATGGACGGCCTCGCCCTGCCCCTGGGCACTGTCCCCCAATCGAACCAGGAGATAGATGGATCCCGCGATGAGCAGCGGCGAGGAGTAAAAGCCCGGTGCGGGGCGCGGAAAATGGACCGAAGAAACAGTCTGCCCGAAAATTGTTGCCAGCGTGTGGCCCATGCCGTTCAGCAAATGGACGCCAGCGAAAAAATACGCCAACGGGCGCAGCCACTGCGAATTTCGAAACGCAAACGGCGTTAGCAGCAAGAATACGGCATTCGCGACAATAAGCCCGATCAGCCAATCGCGGTATTCAAACGTGGGCATCGGAAACCAAGCGTATTCCCTGCGCACGGCAAGAACGGTGGCATTGTAAACCGGAAGGAAGCCGGTAAGCGCTTCGTCCGTTACGTGGGCGCAAAAGGCGAGACACAGAAGGACCCACGGTGCGCCAAAGTTGGCAGGCCCTTCCTGAACGCGGCCCGGGTTCATGCGCTGCATTCTATCTCAACTGCCTGTGCGCGTTGAAAAGTCGGACTAGGGAAGCACCTGGGGCAGGACCCCGCAGCATCGCTCCGTGCTGCTGGCAGGATTAATTGCGGGCGACGCCGTTGGCGTTTTTCTTATCTGGGAAGAGATTCTCGACGGGCATTTTGGCGTCGAAGACAAGATTGAAAAAACCTACCATCATTTCGTCCCAGCTTTGCTCGCCCCAGGTAACTTCTTTTGAGGCGTCGGCATTTTCGGGATTGCCGGGGGAATTGTCGAAATGGGCGGTGCATTCGATTTTTGTCCCCTTGGGCAAAATGATCGGCTCTTCAAGGTTGTACCAATTCTGCCAATGCCAATCGTAGTGCGGCACGCTGAGAAGTTTCTTGCTTTCGCCCGATGGATAGAGCACGCGGTATTCAAAATCTTTGCCTCGACCGTGCATGTGCGGATGCAGGCCGGAGAGTTTCACGTCCGTTCCGACTTCAAAACTGGCATCCACGCGATAGTTGGGATGACCGGGTGGGATTTTGAAAGTGCCGTTGGTGGCGGACAAAGTAAGCACCCGTTCTTTCGGCGGCTCTTTTGCAAAGATGATGCCGAGTCTTGACTGATCGCGAGTGGCATGGCCGTGGGGTGTGTAGTGGACCTGAAAAATAAAGTCTGAGCCGGCTTTGATGAGCTTGGCCTGGCCCGGGCGAAGAATTTCGGGAGGCTGACCCGGCGCGTAGCCGACGAGGAAATCGCTGGGAAGAGCGCTGGTATCCGGTTGCTCTTTCGTTTTGATCTGAGGCGCGGTGAAGAAGACACCCGGCTTTTGCCCGCGGAACCAGTTTGAGCCCGGTTCACGAACGAAGGCGATGATGTGATGAACGATCGTACGCTCGGTAGGGCGGACTTCGGCGGCCTGGATCCATCTGTCTTCGGTGAATCCGGTGGGGACGATCACGTGCTGGTAGTCGATCACGCCAGAAGCAGGAACGTCGAACGGCACAGGCAGTTGGTAGACGCGATCGGGTTTCCCGATGCCCCAACCTTCAACCCACTCGACGGGCGGAGGCATGTCTTGGGGATCGCCCTTCGGTGCGCCGGCATCGGCCCACTTTGCAAGCGTTTCGATTTCGGAAGGGCTGAGACTCATGGCATTGGAGAACTTGCCGTAGCGAGCATCAGCAAACCACGGAGGCATCTTTCCCGTTTGCACGTCCAATTTCATCGCCATGGCCCAGGGCCTGACCTGCTCATAGCTCAGCATGGAAAATGGCGCGGCTTCCCCTGGCCGATGACAGACCTGGCAATTCCTTTGAATGATCGGGGCTACGTCCCGGGCATACGTCGGGGAGGTGGAGGGCGCAGGCGAGCTTGCCGACTGGCCAAACGACAATGCCTCACACAGGAGAACAAGTGGGGCAAACAAGAGGCGGCCGTTCATTAGCACACTCCTCCGGAGAAAGTGTAGATAAACAGAAATCTCTGAAACTAGCAATATTCGGGATAACTTTTGGTGACCGGACTTATCATCGCCCATCTCAGAATGCAACGCTCGGGGGAGAGTTTGTCGCAGTTGTACGAGGGGCAATGCTTTTACTGGGGTTTCGTCGGGGGATCCGCGGGTACACCCGTTGTCCCCTTGGGCTTTGCGATCGTGGAGAGCGTCTCCACATTGAATTTCTTGTAGTCCCAGTAGCGCGTCACAATGCTGGCCTTGATGCCCTTTAGCAGCAGGAACCGCACTCCAACGTGCGCTTCCATGTAAGTCGGCAGCCACACCTCGTTATTCACAAACGCCTGTTCGAAGATGAAGCTCGTGCCCTTCTGCAAATTCGCCAGCAAGCCGCCGGCAATCTTCATATCACCGGTAAAATACGCTTCCAGGCGAGCCACGTCGTGGGCTTTCTCGTCGATCCACACGACGCCGGCGAGCTTCTGTGCAAACTTTTCAACTAATTTGTGCGGTTTGAAATCGGGATTCGGCTCGAAATCGAAGACCAGCACGTCCTGCCCGCGGAAGCGCTCCCGGCGCGGGTTCACAAACTGGCACGCGCGCAGGAATACTTCAATACCAGGTTCATCCTTCTCGTCACTCTTTCCTTCCTCCTTGGCCTTTTCCTGTTTGGCTTCTTTCTTGGCCTCGCGCTTTTGCAGTTCTTCGATGCGTTTGCGGGTCTTCTCGTTTTCTTTTTTCTGATCCTCGGCGCCCAGCTGCTTGCCGTCTTTTTTCACCAGCGTCGTCACTTCTTGCCCGTTGAGATAGAAAAAGGTGTACTCACGGGCTTCGCGCTTCTTCACCCGGCCGTCGCCCTCGAACTCTGTCTCCTCTTCCGACTGCGATCCGGCGTAGTTCTCCTTGACCTTGTCGATGGCCTTCTGGTTTTCGTCAATCTGTTTGAACAGCGCCTTCAGATCCGGCAATTGCACTTGCGACTTCTTTGGAAAATCGAAAACGCGCTCGCCGATGGTCCCGTTGATCACCGCGCGGGTCACATCGATGTCGTATTTGTCGCCGCCCCGGTGCAATTCGATGCTGTGAGGAAGTTTCACGCCCTCGACCGCGCGGTAATCGTCGTAGAGAATCTCTTCCTCGACTCCGCCTACCGTCGCGGCTTCCTTCACGATCAGGTACGTCTCCGGATCGAAGTACACCTGCCGCTTCACGCCCGTCGCAGCGGTCAGTTCCAATTGCAGAGCGTCTTTCTCGCGCACTTGCGCATGACCAACGAAAGTCACCGCCATTTTGATCTTTTTGGGATTGACTAAGTGAGAGTTGTAATACTGGGCGGCGGCTTCCAGTTGCATCCCTTCGGGACCGACCAGCGTGCCGAGCTCTCCGCCCGCTGTTTGATGCCAGGCGGACTTTCCGTTGTAGGCTTCAATCCAGCTCTTTTCATTCACGAGCAGTTCCATGTAGTATCGATTGGGCAGTTTGGTATCGAGGGTGTACGTCCCGGCTTTACTTTCGCCGCTCGTAAACGTTCCTTCCAACGTGAGTGTTTGGATCTTGCTCAGAGCCTTTGACCCGCCCGCAGCCTTGACGTACTGCGCGACAATCTTTCCTGCTTCCTGTGCGCGCGCAGGACAAGCCATGCCGGTCAAGATCAACGCAATGAGGATGATACGAAAGAGTGTACGCATAGGGCTCAAGTGTAGGAACGCAATCCCGCGCAGAAAGTTTCGCATGATGCTGTGAGAATCAGTGTTTTGCCGGAGGTCAGAGCCCTGTCATTTCCTACCGCCGGGCCACTATCCACCAGCGTGGCGTCACACAATTCCATCCTGCACGCAGAGGCGCCGTGGATCAATTCACTGGCTTTGGGCGGCTTAGATATTTCTCATAAAGCGACTTGTGCCGATTGTTTGTGGAGGTGAGCTGGCCTCGTATGAAAAGGTAGCGCACGTCGGTGGTCAGCTCGAGCGGATCGCCGTTGGTGATGATGATATTGGCGATCTTTCCCGGCTCGATCGTTCCAATTTGATTGCTCAGACCGAAGATGCTGGCCGGATAAACGGTCACGGCTCGAAGCGCTTCGTCATACGGCAGGCCGTAGGCCACGGCGTTGGCCGCATTCTGGCCCAGGCGCCGTGCGAAGGAATTGTCAAAACTCGCGAAGGCGAATCTCACGTCGGCGGCCGCAAGCTCCGCAGGCTGGGAGAGCAGACGATCGTAGGGATCGTCCTCGTCGAGCGGCGATGTTAGAGTCGGGCGAAGAATTACGGGTACGCCTTTCGAACGCAGCAGATCCTTGACCTTATAGGCCTCGGAACCGCCGGCGAGAATCATGCGCAGCTTTTGCTTTTCGCAGAACTCGACGGCGTTGCGAATCTCGCGGGCCCGGTCGGCAAACACCAGTACCGGCAGCTCGCCGCGAATCACCGGCATGAGCGCTTCAAGTTTTACGTCGCGGTCGTACTTCGCGGCCGATCCTTTTTCAACGGCCTGCGCGTAGTGGTGGGCGCGCTCAAGCCAATCCCCGAGTTCGTTCACTTGCTTCTCATATTCCTGCTTGGCTTCGCTGAAAGGTTTTTCTTTTCGGGTGAAAGTCGCAAAATCAAGCGTTCGAGTTTCCATCTTCGGCCAATTCAGCACCATCGCCGCGCTTTTCTTCAGGAGCATTTCATCGATCGTCCAGCCGGAAAGATGAATCGCTGAAGCCTGCCCGCCCAGCACGCCGCCCGAGCCAAACGGGTCCATGCCGCGGCTTGCGGGAACTGCAAGAACTTCCGTGATGCCTGCCGCGCGTGTCACGGCAATGTGCTCGCTCGAAGGCAACACTGCGGTTGCCGCGACCACATCCGGGTTGTAATTTCCGGTTTCGCTCGAATCGACGGTGGCGCTCACTGCGCCGATTTCCCGCAAACCCATCTGCGTAATGGCATCAAACATTCCCGGATAAACCTGCAGGCCCTTGGCGTCAATGATCTGCGCGCCCGCCGGGACGTCCACGCTTGCGCCAACGGCGGCGATTTTTCCATCGCGGATGACCACTGTGCCGTCATCGATAGTGTTTCCCGCGAGCGTGAAAATCTTCGCGTGGGTAATGGCGTAGGTGCCCGACAGTTGAGATTGGGCAGATGCAGAAGAAACGAAGCGAAGGAGGCTCACGAGGCAAAGAAGGCAAAGAAGTCTGCCAGGCAAGAAAATCCCTCTCACCGTGCACCCCCGGTTGATGCCACTAAAGCAGGCGGTTTGGGTATTTCTTCCGGCTTCTTTTCTTCTGGTCTGTTGGCCTCCGGTTTCGGGCCGATGGGTACGGTCGCGTCCGGCTTTTTCTCAGCGGACTTCTTTTCCTTATCGATGAGCGCTTTCTTTTCCTTCTCGCGTTCGGAGCGCTGGGCGATGTCGCGCTGGCGGTCGAAGTACACGCGCCCATCGATCAGCGCCTTCTGCACGACCGCGTATGCGCTGAGCGGATCGTGATTATAAATCACCAGGTCGGCGTCCTTGCCGACGTCAATCGACCCGACGCGCTTGTCAATGCCAAGCTGGATCGCCGGATTCAGCGTGACCAACTTGAGCGCTTCCTCGTGAGACAAGCCGCCGAACTTCATGCTCTTTGCGGCTTCCTGATTCAGGTGCGTGGCTTCCGCCGCGTCATCGGAATTGATGGAGACGTTCACGCCGCGGCGCGTCATCAGCGCCGCGTTGTACGGAATCGCGTCGTAGGCTTCCACTTTGTACGCCCACCAATCCGAAAACGTGGACGCACCGACTCCGGCGGCGGCCAATTCATCGGCAACTTTATAACCTTCGAGGACGTGCTGAAACGTGCGGACTCTGAAGCCAAACTCTTTGGCGACACGAAGCAGCATCAGGATTTCGTCCTCGCGATAGCAATGCGAATGAACATAGCGTTTTCCTTCGAGCACTTCTACCAGGGGAACGAGCTTGAGGTCGCGGCGCGGCGGGATGAGATTTTTTTCTCCGGCGGAAACGCGCTTGTGGTAGTCGTCCCACGCCTTCTTGTAATCGCGCGCTTCCGTGAACGCGCTGCGAATGGTCTCTTCCACGCCCATGCGCGTGGCCGGATACCGCTTGGGCTGCCCGGGAATGCTGAAGTTCGAACGCTTGGGATTTTCTCCCAGGGCCAACTTGATTCCCGGGAGGGCTCCTTCGAAGGGCAGCTTCGCGGCGGGCTGGCCCCAACGCAGCTTGATGACGACGGTTTGCCCGCCGATGGCATTGGCGGAACCGTGGAGAATATTGGCGGCGGTGACGCCGCCAGCAAGATCGCGATAAATCTCGATGTCGTCGGAATTGATCACTTCGGCAATACTCGCCATCGAGGAAACGGAGACGCTGCCTTCGTTGACGCTGCCGTCCACTGCGATGTGCGAATGGCAATCGATGATCCCCGGCATGACGAATTGTCCGGCGGCATCCATGATCTGCGCATCCTTGGGCGCCTTGATGGACTGTCCGACTTCGACGATCTTGCCATCCTTAATGAGGATGGACCCGTGCTCGATGGTTCCGTGCGAAACGGTGAGAACTGTGGCGTTCTGAATCAGGATGACGGATGGCGCGCCGGGCGGATTCGCGGCCCGCGGTGCGAGGACAGCAAAAAATATAATAGCCAGTCCGCCGATAGTTCGCTTCATCGTTGCGCCTCTCATCGCCCACCTCGCAGAGCCAAGTTAGCGGGTTTGACGCCGGTAAAGTCGATCGAGAGGCCAAGGACGCTGATGGCGCCCTTCAGCGAAGTCCCGTCGAACGTTCCGCTGAAGGTCGCGTCCGTCGGTCCCTGATTGAGCGGAATATTGATCGTGAAGCTGAACTTGTCTCCGCTCAAGTAGCCGCTGATGATGCTCGTTGTGCCGCGCTTGCCCGAGACCGTGCCGGAGACCGTGCCATCTTTCTCCATGGTGAGGTCCGCCGTGGATTCCTCAGGACCTTCAGGTGTGGTGTAGGAAAGTTTCCATTTCCCCGTGATGTCGCCTTTCGGCGCGTCTTTCGGTTTCTCCGGTTCGCGCGGCTCGTATTTATGTCCGTCCACGAAAACCAACTTGATTTTTGTTTTTTCCTCGAAGAGATCTCCGTCCGCAATCACCAGATTCGCGATTTTCCCGTTCTCAATCGACCCCAGCCGGTCCGAGACGCCAAAAATTTCCGCGGGCGAGAGCGTCAAGGCACGAAGCGCAGCCTCCGGAGTTAGCCCCGCATCAATGGACTTCTTTGCGGCCTTCACAATGTCCTTCGGCGTCGTGATGCCTCCGGAATAAAACGCGAATTTCACGCCGGCCTTGGCCAGCGCTGCCGGCGAAGACGGTGCACGATAGCGAAACTGCAGCGTTCGCAGCGAAGGCTTGTCTTCGGGGTCGGCGTCTTTCTCGCCTTCAGGCCATTTCAGATTCACAAGCACGGAAAGTTTTTTGGCGGCGACTTCGGGGGCAAGCTCATAGGCCATCTGGCCACCGTAAAGGGCGCCGTTCACGTGCCAGCGATCTACAAGCTCGAGGGCGCGGCGGAGTTGCACGGAATTGTTGGCCGGAATCAGAACGAGCGCGTGAACTTCCAGCGCATCGGCAAGCGCGGCTTCCGTGCGGTCGTAGCGTGGGCGCTCGATGTCGCGCGGATTCTTTTCATATGCCGCTTGCGCCTTCACGCGCCAATCCGCGTCCAGCCAGACCTGATGAACATAAGCGAGAACACCCATGAGCGAATCGGGAAATCCGCTGCCAAAACCTCCCGAAACCTGCAGCGACACAGGAATCGCCACCGGCGATTTCACAACCAGGTCACCGCCGCGTACTCCACTAAGATCGAGTACCGCCGCTTGACCGGGAAAGAATCCTCCCCCCGGCGCGGACACCACAGTCGTGAAACCTGCGGAGCGCCAGGTTTCGATGCGCTTGTCGCCGAGGCTGACTTCGTCCGCCGCGCTCCGCCACGGGGTGGAGCCCGGACGATCCTGCGGGCCGCGAGACGTTTCTTGCAGACGGCGTGGTCCTCCTTCGCCTCCAGTTGGGGCCGGCGCGGCGGGGATGCCCACATCCGTGAACGAATCCACCAGACCGGGATAGACCGTAAGGCCCTGGCCTTCAATCACCCACGCTTCCGGTGGGATCGTCACGTCTTTCCCGACGGCGGTAATGATTCCCCGGGAGAGAACGACCGTGGCATTTTTGATGGGCGGCCCGGCAACCGGCACGACCTTTGCGCCGCGGATGGCGAAGTATTGCGGCTCGCCACCCTGTCCAAAGAGAGTTGGCGCGCCGTAGGAAAGCAGTAGAAGCGCCAGGCACAGCGCTGAGGCCCACCTGCGAATCAGGCTGGAACGCATACAAAACTCCTCGCGAGAGAGCGTTAGAAGGACCCCGTCCCCCGGTAAAGGTAAAGTCAGAGGGATGAGGCTAGTGGGAAGTTTCGGCAGAGTCAAGCAAGCGGGGGGCCAAAAAAATAAAGAATTCCTGAAACAAAATAACGGGGGCGGCCGTTTCCTCTATTGCATTCCCATAGGGACTGTGGCATTTAGCTATGGGTATCCTATAGGAGCCGCAGGAGAAAACGATGGGCGAACGAGCGGACGTTTGGCAGGGCACGCTGGCCTTGATGGTGCTCAAGACGTTGCAGGCGCTGGGGCCGCTGCACGGCTATGGCATCGCGCGCCGCATCGAGCAGACCAGCGGCGACCTGCTGGCCGTCAATTACGGCACGCTGTACCCCGCGCTCCTCAAGCTGGAGCAGGAAGGTTACATCTCCTCTGAATGGGGCACTTCCGACAACAATCGTAAAGCCAAGTATTACAAGCTCACGCGCGCCGGGCGCAAGCAGCTGGAGAAAGAAGCCCGCGAGTGGGAGCAAACCACTGAAATTCTGGCCCGCTTCCTGGCACCAGGAAAGGAATCCGCATGAGATCGTTGCGCGCGCTGCTTTTACGTGTGGGCGGGTTGTTCCGCAAGGACCAGCACGATGCGGATCTGTCTTCCGAACTGGAAAGCCATCTCCGGATGCACATCGAAGAAAATTTGCGTGCAGGAATGACCCCGGAAGAGGCGCGGCGTCAGGCGCTGATCAAACTTGGCGGCGTCGAGCAAACCAAAGAGATGGTTCGCCAGCGGAGCGGGCTTCCGATCGTTGAAATATTGCTGCGGGATCTGCGTTTTGGCGCGCGCATGCTGGCGAAGAATGCCGGTCTCACTCTTGTCGCGGTGTTCACTCTGGCTCTGGGCATCGGCGCGACAACAGCAATCTTCAGCGTCGTGTATGGCGTTCTGCTGCGCCCGCTTCCCTACCCCAAGCCCGATCAGATCTTTCAACTGTGGGAAGTCAATGCGAAGGGCAAGCGGGTGAACTTCACGGAGCCGAATTTTTCAGACATGCGGAGCACCTCCGGAAGCCTCGAAGGCCTCGCCGAATGCGGTGCGGGACCTTTTACAATAACGGGCGGCTCGGAGCCCACGCGGACCCTCGCGGCAGTGGTCTCCCGTGATTTTTTTAAGGTGATGGGTGTCTCCCCGCTGTTCGGTCGTGGTTTCCATACCGAAGATCAGCGCGAAGGCGCCGCACCGGTGCTGTTGGTCAGCCATAGCTATTGGCAGCAGTACCTGGGCGGCTCAAAAGATTTCTCGAAGCTCAAGCTTGCCGCCGATCACAAGGGTTTTTCGATCGTCGGGGTAATGCCGCAAGGGTTCCGCTTCCCGGATAACGCTGACTTCTGGGTGCCCCGCGAAATCTATCCGCCAAATAATAAAAGCCGTACAGCGCACAATTGGCATGTCTTCGGCCGCGTGCAGGACGGCGTCACTCTGGCGCAAGCTCGCGCCGAATTCACAACGATCGCTCGTCGCTTGAAACAACAGTACGGTCAAGACATCGACATGACCGACGCAGCAGCGGAGCGTTTGCAAGACGCCATGACGACTCATGTCCGCTCCGCTTTGCTCCTCCTCCTGGGTGCAGTCAGCTTTCTCTTGTTGGTGGCCTGCGCCAACGTGGCGAATCTTCTTCTGGCGCAAGCCGCGCGGCGGGAGCGCGAACTGGCCATCCGCGCGGCCCTCGGCGCGGACCGGCGCCGTTTGGTTTGGCAATTCCTGATGGAGGCAGCTCTGCTTTGCGGCATGGGCGGAATGATTGGAGTGTTCGCAGCCCGCTGGGGCGTGGACGCTCTGGTCGGTCTGGCTCCGAAGGAACTGCCTCGTTTGGATTCGGTTTCTCTGAATCTGCCGGTGCTTTTATTTGCCTTGGGCTTGTGCATTTTGCTGGCAGCTGGCCTGGGCATCCTCACCGCGTTTCGCGCCACATCGGGAGACGTCCGCGAGGCTCTCGCCGAAGGCGGCAAACAGCAGGCTGGCGGACAGCGCGAACAACGAATCGGCCGGACCATCGTCGCCGGTCAGCTCGCGATTACCCTGGTGCTGCTGGTTGGGGCGGGTCTCCTGGGTCGCAGCCTGATGCGCGTGCTTTCCGTGGATCCGGGATTCCGCACGGAACATGTCGCCACTATGGACCTCTCGTTTGCATCGCTCGGCGACAAAGACGCGGAAAAAACGCTGCAAGTGAAGAAACTCAATGACCTGTTTGCCCGCTTACGTGCAATCCCAGGCGTCGAAGCCGTAGGGGGAGCCAACGCGCTGCCGCTTGCAAGCGACTTTATGGCCAACGGCACATTCCTCGTGCTTAGTCCCCGCCAGACGCCAACGCGAATGGAAGATTTCGTTCAGCTGTTTCACGATGCTTCCATCACCGGCTACGCCGACTACTGCGTGGCCAGCGAGGACTATTTCCGCGTGCTGGCCATTCCGCTTCTGCGCGGGCGGCTCTTTGAGGAACGCGACGTGATGGACGCGCCGCATGTGGCCGTCATCAATAACGCCCTCGCGCGCACCCGTTGGCCGAACGAAGATCCCCTCGGCAAAACCATTGAGTTCGGCAACATGGATGGCGATCTGCGGCTTCTCACTATCGTCGGCGTAGTCGGAGACGCTCGCAACAGTAGCCTGGAAACTCTTCCGAGTCCCACGGTCTATGTAAACTATCGTCAGCGGCCCCAGTCAACGGACCGATTCGCCGTTGTGATAAGGACTGCCTTGCCATCCTCTGTCGTGGTTTCTGCCTCGAGGAAGATTGTTCGCGAAGTCGATCCCGATGTGCCCGCGCGCTTCGGCACTTTCGCTCAGGTTTTCTCTTCTTCGTTGTCCGCGCGGCAGTTCAATCTCACCCTGCTCGTAGCGTTCGCCGCAACTGCGGTCTTGCTCGCCGTCGCCGGCATTTACGGCGTGATGGCCTACACCGTCGCGCGCCGCATACGCGAAATCGGCGTTCGCATGGCTCTCGGAGCTGCCGCAGGTGACGTTCTCCGCCTGGTGTTGGGTCAGGGACTGTGGACGACGGTGATCGGCGTAGCAGTCGGCGTTGCCGGCTCCTTCGCGCTGTCGAGAATGATGCATTCGCTGCTGTTCGAGGTGAACACAGCCGATCCGGTAATTCTTGTCGGGAGCGCCCTGCTTCTTGCCGGTGTGTCGCTGCTGGCGTGCTGGATTCCAGCGCGCCGCGCCATGCGCGTCGATCCCATGGTCGCGCTGCGCTACGAGTGAGTTTTCAGTTTCTTGGCAAGAGTGTTGAATTCGAGCTGCGAGTGGCAAGGGCCTTATGAATAAGCTGCGTGGATGGTTGTCGCGGCTGGGTGAATTATTCGGCAGGGGGCGGCGTGAGCGGGATCTCGCGGCAGAGATGCAGAGCCATCTCCAACTGCACATCGACCAAAATCTGCGCGCAGGCATGAGCGCCGCAGAAGCACGGCGGGAAGCACTGATGAAGTTGGGTGGCGTCGAACAAACAAAAGAGACTTACCGCGAGCAGCGCGGCCTGCCTATGTTGGAGACACTGGCGCAGGACGTTCGCTACGGGGGTCGCATGCTCAGCAAGAATCCCGGCTTTACCGCCGTCATCGTTCTCACTGTCGCTCTGGGCATTGGCGCGAACGCCGCTATCTTCTCCGTGGTTCATGCTGTTCTTCTAAAACCGCTGCCTTATCCGGAGTCCGATCGCCTGGTGATGGTGTGGGAGAAAGTCTTCTTGCCGAATTATCAGAACGAGGAAAACAATCCTTCCCCTGGCAATTACTCCGACTGGAAAAGTCAGAATGCCGTCTTCGAAGACATAGGCTCCTACCGCAACCGCAGTTTTAATCTCACCAGTGTGGATGAGCCGGTGCGCATCGAAGGCGAGCAAGTTTCCGCCAGCCTGTTTTCCGTTTTGCAAGTAAATGCAGCTCTGGGTCGCGTTTTCACCGCGGACGACGACCAGCCCGCTGGCCGTCACGTGGTCGTGATAAGCGACGGCTTATGGAAGGGCCGGTTTGGTTCCAACGCGCAGATTCTGGGCAAAACGATTCTGCTGGACGGCCAGAGCTATTCTGTCGTGGGCGTCATGCCGCCGGATTTTCATTTTCCCGATCCGGACGACCAGCTCTGGACCCCCATCGCACTGACTTCCCAGGATTTGGCCAATCATGGGAGCCACTATCTGCTCGTCACCGCGCGGCTCAAACGCGATGTAACACTCGCGCAAGCACAAGGAGAATTGAATCGCCTCGCGCAACATCTTACGGAGCTCTATCCGGATACGAACACCGGAGTGCAGGTGAACGTGGTCGCCCTGCGGGAAGAGATCGCCGGCCCGGTGCGCCCGACACTTGTCGCTCTTTTTGGTGCGGTGGGTTTCGTTTTGTTGATCGTTTGCGCCAACGTCGCGAGCCTGCTGCTGGGACGCGCATCGGCCCGGCACCGCGAAATCGGCATTCGAATCGCGCTCGGCGCCACCCGGACAAGAATTCTGCGGCAGCTCTTGACGGAAAGCTCCCTGCTCGCACTTCTGGGCTGCGCGTTTGGGCTGCTTTTCGCGCGCTGGGGAATTTTTGCCCTCAAACTGCTGAACCCGCCGCACATCCCGCGCATGGACGAAGTCCAGATAGACACGTCAGTTTTTGTTTTCAGCCTGGTTATTTCTCTCCTTGCAGGATTTGTTTTCGGTGTGTTCCCCGCGCTTCAGGCCACACGCGACACTTTGCATCAAACTTTAAAGGAAGGAACACGCGAGTCTGCTGGCAGTGCGCGGCTGCGAACGCGCAATCTGCTGGTGATCCTCGAGACCGCCCTCGGCGTCGTCGTGGTGATCGGCGCAGGACTCCTGCTTCGCAGTTTCCTCATTCTGGAGCGTGCGCCGCTGGGTTTCCAGCCGCAGGGGGTGCTCACGTTTCGCGTGATTCCCCGCGGAGAAAGATACGCGCAGTTGGCGGGGCGCACGGCGTTTTACCAGCAGGCTATCGAGCGCATCGAAGCGCTGCACGGGGTGAAGTCAGTTGCGGCCGTCAGCTTCATTCCCCTGACTCTCTCTCGCAGCAGCAAGGGCTTTTCCATCGAGGGCCGCGTCCCGCCGGCCGCCGGACAAATTCCAATGGCCGGTTACGACGTTGTGACTCCGGGGTATTTCGAATCGCTGCAGATTCCTCTGCACAGCGGAAGAGACTTTTCATGGATTGACACGCCGCAAGTCCAGCGCGTCGTCATCATTAACGAGGCCATGGCGCGAACCTATTGGCCCCGCGAAGACCCGCTCGGGAAACACATCAAGCTCGGCGCGCCGGAAGATCCTCATCCCTGGTGGACAATCGTCGGAATCGTGGGCGACATTCGTGAGTTCGACGTGATGACGCTGCCCCGGCCGACTCTCTATCTCCCCGTATCGCAAGCGGACGATTCGAATTATGTTTTGCGCGATTGGGTGGTCCGCGCCAGCGGCGATCCCATGACCAATGCCTTATCTCTTCGCGCAGCAATGCGGGAACTAGATCCAGATCTTCCGGTATCGCGGCTGCGCAGCCTGGAGCAAGTGCGGAGCATTTCTGTGGCACCGCAGCGGTTCAACTTATTGCTCTTTGGCCTGTTCGCGGCGCTCGCGTTGGTGCTTGCGGCGGTTGGTATCTATGGCGTGACGGCGTACAGCGTGGCACAGCGGACGCGCGAGATCGGAATCCGCATGGCCATGGGTGCGCAGCGAGGCAACGTCGTGGGGCTCGTTTTGGGGCAAGGCGCGCGGCATGCAGCGCTCGGCGTTCTCCTCGGCTTGGTTGGAGCGTTTGGCTTGACGCGTTTGATGGAGAGCCTTCTGTACGGCGTGCGGCCCACGGATTCAATCACTTTTGCGAGTGTCAGTTTGATCCTTGGCGGCGTGGCGCTGCTGGCGTGTTATCTCCCGGCGCAACGCGCGATGCGCGTCGATCCCATGGTGGCGCTGCGTTACGAATGAGTTTCAGAATTTCTTGGCATAACTGTTTGAATTCAAGTCGCGAGTGGCAGAGGCCGTTATGAGACAACTGCGAGCATGGCTGTTGCGGCTAAGCGGGCCCTTCCACAAAAACCAGCGCGATGCCGAGTTCTCCTCAGAACTGGAAAGCCACCTTCAGATGCACATCGAGGACAACCTGCGTGTGGGCATGAGCGCCGAGGAGGCGCGGCGGCACGCGCTCATCAAACTCGGTGGCATCGAGCAAGCCAAGGAAATCTACCGCGAGCGGCGCGGTCTGCCAATGCTGGAAGTGCCGCTGCAGGATCTGCGTTTCGGCCTGCGCATGTTGGGGAAGAATCCGGGCTTCACATCCGTGGCCGTGCTAACCCTGGCCCTCGGCATCGCGGCGAACACCGCCATTTTTACTGCCTTTGACGCCCTTGTCTTGCGTCCGCGGCCGGTAAAGGATCCAAACACACTGGCGGCCGTCTTTCGCAACACTCCCGGCCAAGCCCATGGCTCGTTTTCCTACCCCGACTACATTTATTACCGCGACCACAGCAAATCCTTCTCTGAATTAACGCTGTTCGCCTTCGGCATGGCTGTCACTTCTTCCGACCTGCCTGCCGCTAGTCCGGAGGCCACGCCCCGCATCGCTGGAGCCGTTGGCTTCCAGCTCCCGCAATTGCTTCAGGGCAGCGCTCAACCGATCATGTGTTTTTTTGTCTCCGGCAACTACTTCCCAATGCTGGGAGCCACTCCTCTCTTAGGCCGCACTCTCCTGTCCGAAGATGATCAAGCCAATGCCCCGCCGGTTGTCCTGATGAGCGGTAATTCCTGGCAGCGACGCTTTCATTCCGACCCAAAAATTGTCGGTTCGGTTCTCCATCTGAATGGCGTGGCCTTTACGGTCGTCGGTGTTACCCCGCTCGATTACCTTGCTACTGCCACATCTGTTCCCGATCTTTGGGCGCCAATCCCTGCAAAAATCGCGTTGGGTGTGACAACCCGTCGGGAATTGGAAAATCGCTTAGTGGCGGCCGGCTTTCCCACCGGCCGGTTGAAACAAAGCGTTTCACTTATCGACGCGCAGGCCGAACTCCGTGTTCTCGCAGCGCAGTTGCGAACGCAGTACTCCGAAGCCGAGCGCAATACGAGTGTGAGCGTTGTCTCCGCGCGAAATAACCTCTCTGGACTTGATCCTGAAGCGTGGGCCGTCGTCGCTGCCGCCATGACCGCCGTCGCTTTGCTCCTGCTGATCGCTTGCGCCAATGTTGCAAGCCTGCTACTAGCCAGGGCGGTCGCCCGGCGCAAAGAAATTGCCGTGCGCCTCGCTCTCGGCGCGGGCCGTTGGCGGTTGTTACGCCAATTGCTAACGGAAAGCATTCTGCTCGGACTTCTTGCTGGAACACTCGGCCTCCCTCTGGCCGGCTGGATGCTCCATCTCTTAATCGTCGAGATCTCTTCCGCCCTCCCGTCGTTCTGGGGCACCATCGCTCTGGAAATCAGCCCGGACATCCGCATCTTCGCCTACACCTTGCTCGTTTCCTGCGGGGCGGGAATTGCATTTGGACTCGCCCCGGCTTTGCAAGCATCGAAATCCGATGTGAACTCCACTCTCAGGGAAGAAGGCACAGCTCTCGGCCAGCGTCTGAGCCGCTCGCGGTTGCGCGGAATCCTTATCGCTGGACAGATGGCTGCGTGCCTTGTTCTGCTCATCAGCTCCGCACTGCTGCTCCGCGGTTCGCAGCGCGCCCTCAAGATCGATTCCGGTTACGAGGCGCGGCGCGTGGCCTACCTGGAAATGTACAATCCGGCGAACCTTCACTACTCGCTGCCACGCTTGCTTCAACTCAATCGTGACCTTATCCAGGGAATCGCGAATCTTCCTGGTGTGCAGTCTGTCGCACAAGCTTCGCGCGGGCCGGTCGGTGGCATCCGCTGGGTGCCGGTTGCTCCCGTCGGCGCAGCGCCTTCCGCTACCGGCGCCAGTGGAAGCGAACTGCCAGTAGCAGGGTATAGTTACGTCACACCAAACTATTTCGAAACTCTTGGCATTCCCATCGTTCGCGGCCGCAGCTTCACGCCTCGCGAAGCCGAGGGAGAGTCGCCGGTAGTCGTGATCAGCGAAGGTACCGCTAGGCGGTTTTGGCCCGGCCAAGATGCCATCGGCAAGCGCCTCAAGATCGGCTCGGAAAAGGGAACGATGTCCTTCCCCGACCAGAAAGATCCCTTCATCACGAGCACGGAAGTGGTAGGGGTGGCTCGGGATGTGCGCAGCATGGACCTGCGCAAAATAGATGAATCCTATGTGTACCTGCCGCTCTCACAGACCCATAAGTGGACAAGCACTCTGCTCGCGCGCACCGAAGGCGACCCCACGCCTTTGCTCCCAGCGATCGGCCAAGAGGTTCGCCGCGTGGACGCCAATCTCCCCGTCATCGGCGCCCCGTTATACACGATGGTCTCCATGGATCCTTATTTTGTAGTCTCCCGCATCGGTGGTGTGCTCGCGAGCATTGTCGGCGCGCTCGGGCTTCTGCTGGCTTGCATGGGCGTATATGGCATGGTCAGTTACAGCGTTGCGCAGCGAACCCGCGAAATCGGCATCCGCATGGCGCTAGGCGCGTCAAGAATCCAGGTACTGCAGCTCGTGATGAGCGAAGGATTCCGGCCCATTCTCTGTGGTATTGCGATTGGAATCGTCGCTTCCGCCGGCGTCTCGCGCGCGCTTTCGGGCACGCTCTTTGGTCTCAGGCCCTTGGACACAGTTTCCTTTGCGGGCGTCTCCATTCTTCTGATAGCAATCGCGTTGCTTGCTACATGGTTTCCCGCACGCCGGGCGACAGAGGTCGATCCGATGGTGGCGCTGCGCTATGAATGAGTAGCAGAGGTTTGGAGCAAGTGTTCAGGGATTCGAATCGCGAGCGGCAGAGGACGTCATGAGACAACTGCTAGCAGTGCTGTTGCGGCTAAGCGGGCTGTTCCTAAAAAACAAGCATGATGCGGAGTTTTCGTCCGAAATTGAAAGCCATCTCCAAATGCACATCGAAGACAATCTCCGTGCCGGCATGAACGCCATAGAAGCGCGTCGGCAAGCGATGATCAAGCTTGGCGGCATCGCGCAAACGAAAGAGAACTACCGCGATCGACAAGGATTGCCGGTATTGGAAATGATTTCGCAGGACTTACGCTTCGCTCTGCGCTTGCCCAGAAAGAATCCCGGATTCACGGCGATCGCTGTTTTGACTCTGGCGCTTGGAATGGGCTCCACAACCACGATTTTTTCCGTCGTCAATAGCGTCCTTCTCCGTCCGTTGCCATACCAAAACCATGAATGGCTGCTGCGGGTCGAGGAGACCCATCCGGGCGCCCCCGGCTTGGACGTCACCTATGCGACCTTTCTGGATCTCGAACGCGAAGCGAAGTTCATCGAAAACGTCTCGGCTTACCGCGAGTGGGTTTTCAACCTCACCGGCGAAAATGAGCCGCAGCAAGTTTCGGGTGCCCTCATCTCGGGAAACTTTTTTGCCGCATTGGGTGGATCGCCGATGCTTGGCAGAACGATTCGCCCGGAAGACGACCAACCGGGCGGGAATAACCGCGTAGCCGTGCTGAGTTACGCCCTTTGGCGAAGCCGCTTCGGCGCGGACAGCAAAATCCTGGGTCAGACCATGAACGTAAATGCCGAGCCCTTTACTGTGATTGGAGTAATGCCTTCCGGTTTCGAATTCCCGTCGCAATCGGAAATGTGGTGTCCGCTGGTTCCGGGAAGTGATTTGCACAAAAACCGCCGCGCGCACTTGCTGACCGTGCTGGCCGATCTCAAGCCCGGCGAATCCGTGGGTGGCGTGAAAGGAGAGTTGACGGCTTTCGCGGAAAATGTCGAAAAGTTGAATCCCGGTGTCGATGATCCGGCCCTAAACCTGACCGCGGTGTCGTTACAGAAAAGTCTTGTCGCACCCGTTCGCCCCGCGCTGATGATTCTGTTTTTTGCCGTAGCTCTGCTCCTGCTGATTGCCTGCGCTAACGTCGCCAACCTTTTGCTGGCCCGTACGGCGTCTCGTAGTAAGGAAATTGCCGTCCGCCTTGCGTTCGGCGCGAGTAGGGCTCGCCTCGCGATGTTATTGCTGACCGAGAGCGCTTTCGTCTCATTGCTCGCGGGAGCGGTTGGGGTGTTCATCGCAGAGGCCGGACTGAATTTTATCCGAGCCCAGAGCAGTAAAGATTTGCCGCGATTCTCGGAAATTAATCTCGACTGGCATGTATTCGCATTCGCGTTTGGAGTTTCCATTTTCTCAGGAGTGTTCTTTAGCCTTGCTCCCGCCCTTGCTGGAGCGAAGCTCAATCTGAACGCGCCCCTCAAGGAAGGCACGTGGGAATCAACCAGTGGGAGCCGCTGGCTTTCAAATGGCACTTTCACTGCTCTGCAATTTGGCTTGGCGACAATTTTGCTCTCTAGCGCCGGCTTGCTCGGCACCAGTCTCCTGCGCGTGTTGCGCGTGAGTCCCGGATTCAATCCAGACCACCTGCTGACTCTGCAAATTTTCCTCTCGCCCGTTGGGTACTCGGACGGCGACTCAAAGGGCGCGACGGTGCTGCACGAAATGCTGGAACGCGTCCGCGCAGTGCCCGGCGTGCGCTCGGCGGGAATTGTGAATTCTTTGCCGATAACCGGCGGCCCGAGTACGGGATTCGTGATCTAAGGCCGGCCTGCGCCGCCGCCCGGTGATGAACCCGGCGCCGACATTCGCGTCGCGGACCCCGGCTACCTCCCGGCGATGGGGATCCCACTGCTCGTAGGACGGGTTTTCACGGAACATGACACCGCCCGTTCCGCACGCGTTCTACTGATCAACGAAACGCTCGCACGAAAGTTTTGGCCGAATCCGAATGATAATCCCCTCGGCCAGCACATCAGCATGAAAGACTGGGGACCGCCGCTTACCGGAGAGATCGTCGGTGTCGTCGGCGACGTCAAGGGCAATGGCTTGGACGCCTCTGTCGGGCCGATGCTCTATTGGCCTTACCGGCAATTTGGACAAATCTTTAACCGCATGATGGTGCGCACGGACGGCGACCCGCTTCGCTTCGTTTCTGCCGTAAAAAGCCAGATCTGGTCGGTCGACAAAGATCAGCCCGTTTCGAGCATTCAGACTATGGATCAGATTCTCTCCGAGTCCCTCGCGCGGCGCCGCCTCTCCGTGGTGCTGACCGGGGTTTTCGCCTCCGTTGCACTGCTCCTTGCAGCCGCAGGCATCTACGGCGTCGTGGCGTATTCCGTCACGCAGCGGACGCGAGAAATTGGGATCCGTGTTGCGCTCGGCGCAGAACGAGTGGACGTTTTGTGGCTCATCATTTTGCGTGCTGCGAAATTGGCTCTTCTAGGAGAACTCATCGGCTTCCTTTTGGCACTCGGACTCACGCGGTTCATGGCCAGCATGTTGTTCGGAATGCACGCAGCGGATCCGCTGACTCTTGCAGGCGTGGCACTACTGCTCACTTCCGTTGCGCTCATCGCGTGCTACGTGCCTGCGCGAAGGGCGCGCGTCGACCCGATAGTCGCGCTGCGCTACGAATGAGTTTCAGAGCTTCTTGGCAGAGCTGTTTGAGTTCAAGTCGCGAGTGGCAGGGGATGTCATGAGACAACTGCGAGCAGTGCTGTTGCGGCTAAGCGGGCTGTTCCGAAAAAACAAGCGCGATGCCGAGTTTTCGTCCGAAATTGAAAGCCATCTCCAAATGCACATCGACGAAAATCTGCGCGCGGGCATGAGCCGTGAAGAAGCGCGGCGCCAGGCGCTGATCATGCTCGGCGGCATCGAGCAAACAAAAGTGCTGGTTCGCGAGCGCCGCGGCCTGCCAATGCTGGATGTGCTGCTGCAGGATCTGCGGTTCGCCGGGCGCACTCTACGGAGGAATCCCGGCTTTACCTCGGTTGCGGTCTTGACTTTGGCGCTTGGCGTCGGCGCAAACACCGCTCTTTTTAGCGTGGTGAAAGCAGTGCTTCTGAATTCGCTTCCTTATCGCCAGCCGGAACGGCTGGTAACCCTCGCGCGTGGCGACTCACAAACGCCGAATCCTACTAATGTTTCCTATGGTGAGACTGAGGATTGGAAAGACCGTACACGTTCGTTCCAACAGATCGCCCTCTACCACGGGTGGACGCCATCGTCTTCGGCCGGCGGCGCTCCAGAGATGGTTTTCGGATTACGAGTCACTCGCAATTTCTTTGAAACACTTGGTACTTCTCCGTATCTTGGCCGTGGGTTTCTGCCCGACGAGGACCGGCCCGGCCGGTGGCATGTTGTCTTGCTTAGTCATCCCTACTGGATCCGGCGCTTTGGCGGCGACCCGAATGCCATTGGCCGAACAATATTACTCGATCAACTTTCTTTTCAGATCGTAGGAGTTCTTCCGCAAAGCTTCGAACCGCTCTCATTTACTACTGATGCGGGCAGCCCACCGGATGTCTGGGTTCCGCTAGGATACGACCGGTCGCTGCCGAACGCTTGTCGGACCTGCCAGCATCTTCGCGCCGTCGCACGATTGAACGATGGCGTCAGTCTCGGCCAAGTGCGTGCGGAGATGCACTCCATTGCTTCACAGTTGGCTCAAGAGTTCCCGAAGGACTATCCACCGGACGCGGCTGTCGTAGTCTTGCCGTTGCGGGAAAGTTGGTACGGCAACATTACAACCGCTCTCTGGTTACTGTTCGGCGCCACCGCGTTGGTGCTTCTCATTGCGTGCGCCAATGTCGCGAACCTGCTTCTGACGCAAGCGCTCAAGAAGCGCTCCGAAATTGCGCTGCGGTCGGCTCTTGGCGCGTCGCGATTCCGAATTGTGCGGCAACTCTTGACCGAGAGCATTCTCCTCAGCTTGGTCGCTGCGACTGGTGGAGTGCTTCTGGCGTTCTGGGGGACGCCGCTGCTGCTGAAATGGGCGCCTGCGGAAATTCCGGTCTTGAAGGGAGTTCATTTCGATCTCGGAATTTTGCTTTTCACTTTGGGGATAACCGCGGCAACCGGAATATTGATGGGGCTCGTGCCGGCGCTGGCGACCTCCCCAGGGGATCACCTCGTAGCATTGCAGCAATCGTCGCGCGCTTTGAGAGGACCCTCGCGAAGCCGGACTCGCGGCTTCCTCGTTTCTTCTCAGGTCTGCCTCGCTTTCGTCCTCACGGTTGCCTCCGGTCTTCTGCTGAAGAGCTTCGTACTCGTGTGGAGGATTAATCCCGGCTTCCATGTTCAGAATCTCTACGAGGTGAATTTCTCGCTGAGCGGCACGAAATATGAAAATGACAAGGCCATCGTTCGCGCACAAACAGAAGTGCTCGGCCACATCCGGCAGATTCCCGGGGTCGAGTCGGCGGGCCTGACCAGCACACCACCGATTGCCGGAAGTTTCGGAGGTTTCGATCAGAGCGGATTTATCGTCCAGGATCGCCGCATTCCCGATTCGCAAGTTCCTTCTGTCGACCGCTACATCGTTAGCCCGGGCTATTTCCCCACCATGGAGATCCCGCTACTCCGCGGCCGCTTATTCACGGAGGCGGAGGCTGCCGGAAGCTACCAGGTGGCAATCATCAGTGAAATGACCGCGCGACAATTCTTTCCGGGCGAGAATCCACTCGGCAAAAGAATTCAATTGGGGGCACGTCAAGACGACCGACCATGGGCAGAAATCATCGGGATTGTCGGCGACGTTCATCAGTATGGCCTCGACTCTCCCGCAACACCACAGGCCTATCTGCTCTACTCACAATTTCCGTTTAACTATGCGACCGGTCTTTTCGCACGAAGCACCATTGCTCCCGCAGCACTCACGCGCGCGATGGATGAGCAGATACGGGCCGTCGACAAGGACACGCTGGTGTTCAATCCCGCTCTTATGACGGAAATACTCTCTCATTCACTTGCGCAGCGGCGGTTCACCATGGCATTGCTTTCCGCCTTTGGAGCTCTCGCGCTCCTTCTCGCCGCCGTCGGGATTTACGGCGTGATGTCCTACATGGTTGCGCAGCGCACCGGCGAAATTGGTATGCGCATGGCACTGGGCGCGCAAAAACGCGATATCCTGGAACTCGTCTCGCGCGATGGAATGCTCCGAACGGGTTTTGGCTTGCTGGCGGGCTTGCTTGTTTCGCTGGCTCTCGCTCGTGTTTTGACCAGCCAACTTTTCGCCGTGAGCGCACTCGATCCGCTCACCTTTGGCGAGGTTCTGCTTTTGCTGGCGGGCGTCGCGTTGCTGGCGTGCTATGTGCCCGCGCGAAGGGCGGCGCGCGTTGATCCCATGGCCGCTCTCCGCTACGAGTGAACGAAGCGGTTTTCAGTTTTCAGTTTCAGTTCTGGTTTTTGGCCCCTTTGTTCCTGGTACTAAGGTTTTTTCTTTTTGAAGAGGCCGCCGAGAGCGCTGATGGCGTCAGCGGGATTCTGTCCCTGCGCCAGTGTCTTGGGGGAGCCGACGGCGGAAGTGCCGGCGCAGCCAAGCTGCGCCTTCAATATGCCAGCCGCAAGCCCGCCAACATCAGGAATGAATTTTGGATCGGAAGCCGTGCCATGAATCAGGAAAGGCACGGATGTCGCACCCCCTTTACATCCACCGGCGGCGCCCGTGACTTGACTCAGAAGGCCGCCAATGCCGTCTCCGGCACCACTGGCTGGGCTGCCTGCAGCGCTAGCGACCGCTTTGGCGAGGGTTGCCACCATTTTGAAATCGAGATTGTTCTTGGAATCGATCGTGCCGGCGCCCACGAGGCTTCCCAGCGCGGGAATGACGGCGACGAAGTTTTCGGCTCTCAACCCGTCCGGCGCCATCCGCAGGTTGGTGGTGATCTTCTCGATGTCCAGATCCTTGCCGGTCCTGATGCCAGTAAGCATCGAGATGGCGGACATTTTCGATCCGAGATCAAAGTCGACTAGCTTCGCGCTGTAAAGGCCGACTGTTCCTGTCGTAACGATTTTGTTGGTGGGACCGGTGATCGTGAGATCGGGGCTGAGCGTCCCGCCCTGAAGCGAAGCACCCTTTGGAAGATGAATGCCCAGGGCGGGAAGAAAGGCTTCGAGGTCTTTCGCGGGCATGTCCTTCCCTTCGAGCTTGATGTCCACGATGGTGGCCTCGCCTGCGGAGTTGTAAGTGCCATTGAGGCGCGCGACGGCGCTGCCGATTTTGAGCGCGGAGGGATTGAGGACGCCGGCATTCTTGCGTAGGTTGTATTTGGTATTGAAATCCACGGTGAGGGGAACGCCCGCGGGCGAACCGCCAGCGACGAACAGGGCTTTGGAGAGTTTGGTGTTGCCCTTGGTTTCGGCTTCACCGCCTTTCGATTCCAGCGTGCCATCGAGATCGAGGAGGCCGCCGAGTCCCATGGAGGGGTCGAGGAAACCCGTCGAGGCAAGATTCAACGAGCTGATATGGAGCTTGGCGCTGAGCGGAGTCAGCGCCGTGTCGGTTTGATCGATGGGGCCGACGGTGCCGTCGAGCTTGAACGTTCCGCCGGAAGGGAGATCGGCAGTGACGTTGATTGGGAACTTCGAAATCATAGAAACGTCAGAGGCGGTGACGTCGACGTGGTCGTAGGTGCTGCGCTTCTGCGAATTCGTGGAACCGACGACGATGCTGCCATTCTTAAGCTCAAATTTTTTGATGGAGAGGTCCGCGGAAGTGTTTGACGATCTCGAAGATTTCGCGGCCGAGCCACCGAGCGAGGAATAGTTCCATAGGCCGGCGGCGTTGTGCAGAAGGGTCACTTGCGGGCTGTCGATCGTGACGCCGGTGACGTTCAGAGTCTTCGAGAAAATCAACGGAATCATTTCAACACCAACCTTGAGGGATTTGGCGGTGAGAAAGGGCGCCGAGCTGAATTTGGGATCGTCGCCAATGGAAAGATTTTCGGCCGAGAGCGAGCCACTGAGCAGCGAGAGGCTCATGTTCCCGAGTTGCACTTTACGGCCGAGCGCGACGGAAGCTTTTTCTTCGATGGTGGGACGGAACTGGTTAACGGGAATCAAGAATGGCACGATGAGAACCAGGACGATCAAGACGGCGACGACGATAAGCGTGATGCGGAGCTTGCCCTTCATGACGACCTCCGAGACGACGCGAACGGGCGCCCCCCTGGACTAAGAGAAGAGAGGATCGCACAGTGATTATATGCGTAGGGGAGGGGCGGTGGAGTGTTCGGTTTGGGACAGTGAGGATGGACGACTTGAAAGCCAGGTTAACCATAACACCTCCCTCCCTTGTTTTTCATAAGTGTTGATTCTAAAGATAGTTAAAGGGCGATTATGCATTTGGTGCATGTGGGGCAGATTTCGGCGGCTCGCGAAGCTTGGATAGTGCAAGCTATTCCTTAGAAAGAAGGCGTAAACCCTTAGTTTTCAGCAACCCTTTGACACTTCTTTCATGGTTCGTTGTGGTTCGAAGAACCATGAGCTATTCGTAGCGCAAGGAGACCATAGGATCCACCAGGGAGGCCCGCCTGGCCGGCAAATAGCCCGCCAGTCCCGCAACAACCAAGAGGACGCCAACCCCCGCTAGCAGACTCAACGGATCGCTCGCCTGTAGCCCGAAGAGCATGCTCGAAACCAGGCGGTTACCCGCAAGCGCCACAGGGACTCCGATGGCAATACCCAACGCGACCAGCCAGAGACTTTCCCGCATCACCAGCCACAGTACTTGGGAACGTTCCGCGCCGAGCGCCATGCGAATGCCAATCTCGTTCGTGCGCCGCGTGACGACATAGGACATCAGCCCGTAGATCCCGATGCACGAAAGAAATACCGCCAGCAGTCCAAAGAATGCAGAAAGCTGGGCGACCAATCGTTGATTGGTAGTCGACCGTGCGACTTGTTCGTGGAGTGTCATCACATCGGAAATCGGCAGGGTGCGATCCACATCGTGAATTGCCTGCCGAATGGCAGCAATGACCGCGGCGGAATCTCCGCTATACCGCACTTCCAAGTCATTGAGGTACCGCACATTTTGTGTGTACGGCAGATAGTCACCGGGCTGCGGATCTTCCTCGAGGCTGTTGTACTTCACATCCTTAACTACGCCGATTACTTCGATATCGCCGGCATTCTGCGGGCCGCCGCGGCCATAGCGCCGACCGATGGGCGAGCCGCTCGGAAACAGCGTGCGCGCCATGGTCTCGCCGATAACAGCAACTTGCTGCGAAGTTGCCGTATCCTGAGGCCCAAATGCGCGGCCAGCGAGGAGAGGAATTCCCATTGCGGCGAAATAGCCTGTGCCGACGGCGTTGTGATGCACGCTGGTTTGGAGATGGCCGGACAGGTAGCCCTGCACCCAAATGCCGTTATTCCACGTGCCCTCATTGAACGTGAAGATCGAAAAGCTAGCAGCACGCACTCCGGGAAGACTGTTTACGCGCTCTTCGATTTGCAGGTATATGCTGGTCAGACGAACATCTTCCTTGTATCCAGCAGAACTCGCATCCACGCGTAAACGAATCACATTTTCTTTGTTGAAACCGGTATCGACATTCGTGAGATTCACCAGACTGCGGACAAACAGTCCCGCGGCCACCACCAAGACAAGAGAAAGCGCCACCTGCGAAATCACCAAGGTCTTTGCCAGCGGCCCTTTCGCTGACGCATTGGGCTGACTCCGGCCATCTTTCAGCGAATCGGTAAGGTTCAACCGCGTTGCACGAAACGCGGGAATCGTTCCAAATAAAGCCGCTGTTGCTAGCGTGACCCCCAGGGTGAATAACAGCAGGCGCATGTCGATCGGGACATTCAATTGAAGCGCGTCACGCCCGTCGGACACCATGCGCACCAGGAGATGACTCGCCCCGGACGCAAAAGCGACGCCAAGCGCACCTCCGGCGAACGCCAGCACCAGGCTCTCCGTCAGCAGCTGACGAATCAACCGGGAACGCCTGGCGCCGAGAGCCTGACGCACAGCAAGCTCTCGCGCTCGCGCCGTGGACCTGGCCAGCAGGAGGTTTGCGATATTGGCGCACGCGATCAGGAGCACGAGCCCAACCACGGTCATCATGATCTTCAACGGTTCGGAGAACTCCCAGCGCAGCCGGGAGAAGCCCGTGGCCATGGAGTTCAACTCGACGCGGGTCTTGTCTAGCTTTTGAAGATTCTCCTCAGTTAGCAGCGCACCGGAAAATCCTCGCAAGATCTGCGGAAAGAGCAAATTCGCATTGGAATTTGCCTCTGCCATGCTCACGCCAGGCTTCATCCGCGCCATCAAGTGCAGTGACTCGAACATGTTGTCGGAATAGCCGTCCCAGCCTGGTGGAATTTCCTTTTGCATTGACAAAGGGATCCAAATGTCCGCTGCTTCACCAACTCTTGTTCCAAAAAATTCCGGAGGAGCAACGCCGACGATGGTAAAGACGGTCGATCCAATCGTGAGTTTCTTCTCGAGCACCGAAGGATCGCGTGCCAGACTGCGTGTCCACCATGCATGGCTGACCACCGCGACCGGATGTCCGCCCTTTGTTCGGTCATCCTCTTCCGTAAGCGCGCGCCCGATCATGGCTTCGACGCCCAGCATGGGAAAGTACGTTCCAGACACAAGCTGGATGTTCATGGGCTCCGCATCGTTGTGCCCTTCAACCGATCCGTGCGCCCGATCTGTCATGCTGAAAGCCGCGGCTACGTCCGAGAAGACTTGATTCTTCTTCTGCATCTCACGATAGAAAGGATAGGAGTACAGCCAAGGATTCGGAAACCCATCGCTAATCCCTTGGTCGAGTCCATTGCCGAACAGAACCAGTCGGGCCGGATCCTTCACGGGAAGGGATTTAAGCATCACCGTGTCCATCAGGCTGAAGATTGCGGTGTTCGCGCCGATCCCCAGAGCGAGCGAGAGCAACGCGACCAGCGTAACCCCCGGGCTCCGAAGCATCGCCCGCGCGCCGTAGTTGACGTCCTGCACCAGCTCTTCGAGCCATTCCCATCCCCAAGCCGTGTGGCTCTTCTCTCCCAACATGGTGGGGTTGCCAAACCGGCGCCGGGCGGCAGCGCGCGCATCTTCTGACGTCATGCCGGACTCGGTCTGTTCCTGCTGGCGCAACTCCAAGTGCAGGCGCATCTCCTCTTCGAGGTCCGCGTCAAATTGACGACGATGGACAAGCATGCTGAGGCGTCTCGTAAGCTCGCGCAACCATTTCATGACAGAGTTCCTTTCAGACTGCCTCAATCACACGCGTGATGGCTCCGATGACGCGTTCGAACTGCGACATCTCAAGGGCCAATTGTTTCCGGCCCGCTGCGGTCAGCTCGTAGTAGCGTGCGCGGCGATTCCCAGCTGTCGTACCCCATTTTGCGGTTACCCAACCTTTGATGAGCATTCGCTGCAGCGCCGGATACAAAGAGCCTTCCTCGACTTGAAGAACGTCATCCGAAATCCGCTGAATAGAATTGGCGATTTCATACCCGTGCATCTCGCCCGAGCGCGCCAGAGTCTTCAGGATCAGAAGATAGAGTGTTCCAGGAGGAATCTCGTCTCGATGCAATGGAGCACCTCTGCCATAGTTAGACTATGTCAGCGGTAAGTGGTTAGCAAGCTTTATCAAATTCAGATCCTCAACTCGAAACCTAGGTCTCGGCAACGGGGGTTGTGGGACGTGAAAGATGGGTCCCTGGGCGTATGGTCGCTAGCCTTGATCGGAAATGCCTCGGGCAGAAAGCCTTCCGTGATCCTGGACGTCGATCCGAGGCATTTTCGATAAGGAGACTAGCAGGAAGCCGCTGGCGTTTGCGGCAGATGCGAGGCTATGGGGATTGATTCGACTTTCGCCTGTAATCAACAGAATTTACGATAGTTGCCGGAATGGGGCGAAAGTAAAAAAAGTGAGTAAAAACGTCAGGTTGAGGCATGACTCGCGGAGTCTAGCACGCGAGGCGGCTTAGTCCTTGTCGCCCACTCGGAAATTGCTGCCCCCTACTGGATTGGCGAGAGAGCGGAAAATCTTGAGAAAAGAAGGGCCCGGCTAGGAGAAAAGTCAAAAACCCGCACCTTCAAAAACCCGAGGTGCGCCACCCGGCTGCAAAGAAAGGGCGCCCGCCGCGGCGGACGCCCTGTGTCGATGCTGTTCAGCCGATAAACTAGGAGCTGGCGTCTTTGATGTCTTCGTGGGCGCGCTTTTCGGCGGTTTTGGCTTCGGCTTTGGCGTCCGCGTCGGGCTTGAGAAGGCGAATCGCTTTGACGAGATTCATGGGCTTGCCGTTTTCGGGCGCTTTGCAGGCGGAGGCGTTACCGCTGGACTGCACGGCGGTGAGCTCCCATTTCAAGCAGGTGAACCTGATTTTCAGATTGTGGCTGACGTGGAGGGCCGCGACGCAATCGTTGAGGCTCTTGAACGCCAGGCAAGCGTCGTTGAGGCTCATGCGCGGCGGCAGGATGGCCTGCAACTGCAATGCGAGCTTTTGGTTCTGGTCTTTGTTGGCCGCGAGCTGCTCGGTCGCGGTTGGGCCCTTCTTGATCCAGTGGATAGGATTGAAGGATTGCGCTGCTGCGCTCGCAGCTCCTAAGAAAAAACCGGTTGCTACGATTCCCACGATGATCATTTTGGCTTTCATTTCTTACCCTCCGTTGGGCGCTCCCGCAAAACCCGGATTTCGCGGCTAATCTGAGGGAGCACTTTGCGAGCCGCAGTGCAGAGTTCCGCGAATCTTGCGGACTGCTCACCGCCAAAGGGATGGGCTATGGCGGAGCGGCGCGCGTTGCGATCACAAGTGAAGGGCTGGCTTCTCTTGGAGAACGGCTCGGCATAGGCGAGCCGCCCTTGAGGCAAGTACACCATGATGGCGGCGGGGTGGCGCGAAGATCAAGGTGCGGTACTCCCCCAATGCGTTATCCCTGTCCGAATGAGCAGGTTGCGGGTAGCACTTTGCCGCCCGTTGAGGTCAAAACCATACCAAAGAGCTCCACAAGCAGCTGTCAAGTCTTCCCGCTGCGCAAGTCGCGGAAAAGCTTCACCATCTCGGCGAAGCGCGGGTCCTCCTCTTTTATCCGCGCTTCCGCAAAACCTGTATAAACTCCCGCCTATCTCCCCTATTCTGGAATTCGCTTGCCGATGGAGGAGCAAAAACCATACGCTCGTGGAACCATAGGAGCACGATGGGGAAAAATGGGCGAGCGGCGAAAGCTCCCAGAGTTCTCGTGGTCGATGTTGGGGGGACGAACATCAAGATGCTGGCGACGGGACAAAAAGCCGTGCGCAAAATTCCCTCCGGGCCCACGATGACGGCGGGCAAGATGGTGCGGGTGGTCAAAGAGTGCGTGAGGGATTGGAAGTTTGATCGTGTGTCCCTGGGATATCCCGGGCCGATCATTAACGGACACCCGCTACGCGAGCCGCATAACTTGGGGAGTGGGTGGATGAGATTTGATTTCAGGAGAGCTTTTGGATGCCCCGTGAAGATACTCAACGACGCGGCGATGCAGGCACTGGGCAGTTATAAGGGCGGGCGCATGCTTTTTCTGGGACTTGGGACGGGGCTGGGATCGGCGATGATTGTGGATGGAGTGCTGGAGCCGATGGAGCTCGCGCACCTCACTTACAAAAACGGGAAAACGTATGAAGATTATCTCGGCCTGCGCGGGCTCGAGCGATTGGGGAAGAAGAAATGGCGTGGGCACGTTGCGAAAATTACGAAGAAACTCAGGACCGCGCTGGAAGCCGATTACGTGGTCCTGGGCGGGGGAAACAACAAGAAATTGAAGAAACTGCCTGACGGCGTACAGCTAGGCAGCAATGAAAATGCGTTTCTCGGCGGATTCCGGATGTGGGAGAAATAGGAAAGAAAGAATGGCGGCGTCGAGGATGAGCGGGGCAAGTGTGAGTGGGGCGCAGGGCAGGATCATCGAGCCGGTGATGGTGCGTATCCCGGAGGGTTGGTTCGCAATGGGTTGCGAAACTGGGCGCGACGATGAAAAGCCGGTGCACCGGGTGTGGGTTGATGCTTTTGAGATCGCGACGCACCAGGTGACGAACGCGGAGTACGGTTACTTTCTTGACGCGACAGGTGCTGCGCCACCGCCGCAGTGGAATGATACGAATTTCAATGATCCGCGGATGCCGGTGGTTTCGGTGTCCTGGAATGCGGCGACGGCATATTGCGAATGGTTCAGCCGCGCGACAGGGAACGCTTATCGCTTGCCGACTGAAGCGGAATGGGAACGCGCGGCCCGCGGCGGTGTTGAGGGCTTGCTGTATCCGTGGGGAGATGCCGCGCCCGAGTTTGTTCCTGACTACGCTACGCGGTGGAAGAATGGCCCGGAGCCGGTGGGTTTGTATCCGGCGAATGCATATGGGATTTACAATCTCGGCGACAACGTTCATGAATGGTGCGCGGACTGGTACGACGACGGCTACTACGCGCTCTCTCCGGAACGAAATCCGCATGGGCCTGGGAGCGGCAGCCGCCGTGCTTCGCGTGGCGGGTCCTGGCGGCATCATATAAAGGTTACGCGCACGGCCGCGCGCTCCAGCATTCCGCCGGAGCTCCAATACGCGGATTACGGATTCCGGATTGCGCGGGGGTAGGACCGGAGAACTCTACCACCTTCGACGCCATCGCCCTCGCGGCCTAACCAGGACGAAGGCGAGCAGAGCTGAAGAGCGCGGGAAGTATTACAATGGAGAGACGGGGCCGTAGCTCAACTGGATAGAGCGAGAGTTTCCCAAACTCTTGTCAACAGTAACTTGACATGAAATTATCCTATTGCTACCAAAAAACTTTCAGAGGCCGCGAATGACTTGTGCGTAAGCACCCAGAGCTTGAAGAACAGATTGAGAAGTTGCGTCAGGCACGGTTTCATATTCTTCCCGTGGAAAACTCAAGCCACAGTCCGGCTCATGGAGAGACTTGAAAACTGTGAAACAGGGGAATAATATCAGGTCATTCTCGTTTGAAACGTTTAATTTGGGTCTTCTAAGATCTTTAAGGTGGATGTGAAAAATTACCAGGAGCATCACAACCCTGTGGAGTCGGCTGAACTGAAGGGAGAACATGAAAAAATCTAATCTTTTACAACTGTGCGTTGTCTTGGCTCTTGTGTTTATAGCCGGCACTATACTTGGGTCGGCGGAATCCAACCCGAGCACTGCTGATTGGCAGACAACCTTGCAACAGCGGCTGCCGCTCTATGGGCACCGGAATTGGATCGTCGTTAGTGATGCGGCCTTCCCGGCTTACTCGCAAAGCGGCATCGAGACGATCGCTGTGAACCAGGATCTGCCCTCGGTGCTGAACTATGTGGCCAAGGCCATTTCTTCGTCAAAGCATGTGCGGGCCACCGCGTTCGTCGACCAGGAACTTAAATTTGTACCGGAAGAGGACTACCCTGGGGTCACGCATTTGCGCGAGGAAATCAACCGAACATTCAGAAAGAGCAGTCTGTCGAGTATCCCGCACGTCGAGGCTCTTTCCAGGATTGACGACGCGGGAAAGACCTTTCGTGTCCTGTTCATCAAGACAAACACGACAATCCCGTACACCTCCGTATTCATGCGCCTGGATTGTGGTTACATGACCGATGAAATCGAAAGTGAAATCAGACATGCAATTGCATCAACGAACAAGTAAGCGAGTTCATACACTAACTTTCGAGACGTTCGCGAGTCTCCTTCCGGGACCGACTTACGTCCTACGCGGTAATTGTTAAAAAAATCTGTTCAATCGAAGATTCCCACTTACTTGCATCACGCCGGGAAACGGCATTAGTTTGGCTGGACTTTGCCATTTAAAACGTTTTATATTGGCTTCCGTGCACGGCTATAGCAGGGCCATCCAACCAGGAGGCTGATGTGACTTTCCGTTTTCTGTATTTCCTCGCGCTGATACCCTTTTGTGTCACTCCCGTTTGGGCTCAAGATACAGCATTTGTCCCTGGTGGCGCGACGGCCTGGGATCCCGAGTGGCAACAAATAGCCGGCCCCAAATGCCTCGAAATGAGGGGTGCGTGGGAAGGCCGGTCGAGCGCGTGCACACCAGAAGATCACGAAAATTGGCTAGCCGATGTAACACACTGGCGTACCGAACGGCGCATCCGCATTGGTTATAACGACTTCCGCTATGATTTGCCGGCCCTGAAATGGACTCAGTCTAGTTTCATACAACCTCAAATGATGGTCCAAGACCGCTTTCTTTACGATCCTGTCGCGCACCGATATACGGTTGACCGGTACGTCGATGACACGGTGAAGCGCTACGGTGGAATCGATGCCGTCCTGGTCTGGTCGACGTATCCCAACATGGGCATCGACAACCGCAACCAGCACGACATGGTTCGCTGTATGCCGGGAGGCGTCGCCGGAGTCCGCCAGATGATCGCGGACTTTCACAAGCGCGGCGTTCGAGTTCTCTTCCCGATGATGATGTGGGACCAAGGGACACGTGACCCGGGGAAATCCTGGCCCGATGCGATTGCTTCCCTAATGGCGGAGATCGGAGCGGACGGCATCAATGGCGACACACAAGACGGAGTGCCGAGCGCCTATGCCGAGGCCGCGGAGCGCATCGGTCATCCTTTGGCGTTTCAGCCGGAGGGAGGCCCGCATGACGAAGCGATTACCTATGATGTTTTAACATGGGGCCAATACAAGTTCCCTTTTGTCCCGCGAGTGGATCGCTACAAATGGCTTGAAACAAGACACATGGTGAACATTTCGGATCGCTGGAACCGCAATAAGACAGATGACCTGCAGTTCGCGTTTTTCAACGGAATTGGTTGGGAGAGTTGGGAAAATATCTGGGGCATCTGGAACGGCATCACGCCTCGGGACAGTGAGGCTATTCGACGCGTAGCGACGATTGAACGCGGAGTTGCTCCGTTCCTTGTGAGTAAGGATTGGGAACCATTTTTCCCGATGCTTCATTTTGGAGTATTTGCGAGCCGTTGGCCAATGGAAGAAGAAACGGTTTGGACGATAATCAATCGAAATGAGTACAACATCATGGGCCCGGAAATGGAACTGCCCGATCAGGAAGGGATGCATTACTTTGATCTGTACCACGGAGTGGAACTCACTCCAGAACGCCGGGGCAATAAGGTGGTCCTAACATTTTCGCTAGGTGCCAAAGACTATGGCGCCGTACTCGCCACAAAAGGGCCGCTCACGGAAAATAGGACGAGTCTGATGGCGACGTTGAAAACTCTGACGGCTACGCCGCTTTCCAGCCTGTCGGACCGGCGGACCGTTCTGCTGCAGCAGATGGTAGAGGTCACTTCGCTTAAACCCACGTCCGGCGCGCCTGCGGGAATGGTGAAAATACCCGGGGGCGACTTTCTTTTCCAAGTTCACGGCATTGAAATCGAAGGATTCGACGACATCGGGGTCGACGTTCAATATCCGTGGGAAGACTCTCCCCGCCGGTACCACGAGCATGATTTACACCTGAAGCCATTCTGGATCGACAAATATCCGGTGACCAACGCTGAATTTAAGAAGTTTCTAGATGCTGTGCACTATCAACCTAAGGATGACCTGAACTACCTACACGACTGGCAAAATGGAACATTCCCGGAAGGTTGGGGAGACAAACCGGTCACTTGGGTTTCACTTGAAGATGCGCGTGCTTATGCCGGCTGGGCTGGGAAGCGTTTGCCCCGCGAATGGGAATGGCAATATGCCGCCCAAGGCAAGGATGGGCGCCTCTATCCGTGGGGAAATCAGTGGGATGCTTCTGCTGTGCCCGTTCCGGACAAGGGCAGGACCATGAGGGGCCCCGATGCCGTTTCCGCGCATCCGAAAGGAGCGAGCCCCTACGGAGTGATGGACCTGGTTGGCAATGTATGGCAATGGACGGATGAATTTCTGGATGAGCATACGCGGGGCGGCATTCTGCGAGGCGGAAGTTATTACCAGCCGCAGGGATCGATCTGGTATTTCCCCCAAGCATATAAATTGACAGAGCACGGTAAACTCTTGATGATGTCGCCGAGCATGGATCGTTCGGGCGCCGTGGGATTCCGCTGCGTTCAAGACGCACAGTGAGCTGCCAAACGGTCGGTGGACCGAAGCTCGGAGAGTGGCTCGCACCATAGCCCCTACGAAGGGGCCGCAAGTGATTTGCCCTTTATGACCAAGCCAGCGACCATGAAAGAGATAGCCGATCGTGCGCAAGTCTCGATCGGCACGGTATCACACGTCGTCAATGGGACCGCCCGGGTTCGCGACAAACTTCGCAAGCGGGTCCTCGAAGTCATCGCTACGCTCGGATATCAGCCGAGCCAGTTGGGTCGTGGGCTTCGACGCGACTCGACAAACATGTTGGGCATGGTGATTCCCGATATTACGAACCCTTTTTTCCCGGGAGTCGTGCGCGGCGTGGAAGACGTTGCATTCAACAAATCGTATCGCGTGGTGTTGTGCAATACCGACAATGATCCTTCCAAAGAAAAAGCGTACATTGACGAGTTGCGCTCCTACCGACCTGCCGGACTGCTGATAATTCCGGCTTCGGAACGAAACCTTTCTGCCGAGCTCGGTTATTCG
>WNFG01000557.1_pt1 | contig 42313 bp, 32 predicted proteins | sample 5400431 | NCBI WGS metagenome assembly WNFG01 (sample SAMN13153346, study PRJNA577476) | soil metagenome | isolation source: 120 cm saprolite under Douglas fir tree site 2 hole 3 replicate 2 | place: USA:California | collected 2015-04-18
TTCCACAGGAATTGATCGAAAGCGAGCTGTTCGGACACGAGCGGGGGGCCTTCACCGGCGCGGTCAGCGCGAGGCGGGGCAAGTTCGAGCTCGCCAACGAGGGCACGCTGTTCCTCGACGAGGTGGGGGACATGGCCGCGTCGATGCAGGCGAAGGTCCTGCGCGTGCTGCAAGAAGGTCAGCTCGAGCGCGTGGGTGGAACGGAGACCCTCAAGGTCAACGTCCGGGTGATCGCCGCCACCAACCGGGATCTGGAGGCGGAGATCCGACTCGGCCGGTTTCGCGAGGACCTGTACTACCGATTGAATGTGGTGCACCTGCACTGTCCCTCCTTGCGGGAGCGGCGCGATGACTTGCCGGCGCTGATCGAGGCTTTCCTCAAAGAGGCGAGCTTTCGCAACGGCAAGCGCCCGCTGCAGCTTTCGCCCGAGGCTCTCTCCCAGATGACCGCGTACGACTATCCAGGGAACGTGCGCGAGCTGAGAAACCTCGTTGAGCGGCTGGCCATCCTTTGCCCCGGCCCTACGATTTCCGCCGCAGAGGCCTCCGAGCTGTTGCCTCGGGCGCGGGGGCCCCGTAGCGTGCCGCAGAACCCGCTTCCTCCGGTTGGGGGCGTCGGCACCGCGCCGCAGAGCCTGCATCCACCCGCGGCAGCCGCCGATCCATCCCCTGCGCCGGCCCCCGGGCCCGGGGAGCCGCCCGGCCCGCGGGTGGACCGCGCCTTCCGGGATCAGGTGGAGGATGCCGAGCGGGAGATCATCCTCAAAGCGCTCGCCTTCACCCGGGACAACGTGACCGAAGCGGCGAAGTTGCTCGACCTGGAGCGCGGGCACTTCTACAAGAAGATGAAAGCGCTCGGGATTCGGCGCGGCGGCGACAAGGAAGGCGGATGACTGGCGACGACCCGGCGGCGGATCTGGCGATCCAGATTCGAACTGAGCTCTCCGATCGCGCGCCCGAGGGATTTCACTTCACCGATCACGTGATCCGCCAGGACGAAGCGCTGGGGCGGACCGCCGCGCGCCTGGAGGCGCATCCGGATCGCTCCGAAGTGGAGCGCGCGCTCGCCCGGGCCCTCGAGGACGAGAGCGACCGCTGGACGATCCTCAAGCTCCTCGAGCTCGCCGAGAGAATGCAGCTGCTCGGCACCGCTCCCGCCCTGATCAAGCTCGCCTCTTCCGAAGGCGTCGATGAGCGGTCGCGTTTCCTTGCCGGTCGCGCCTGCGAAGTCCTCTTGAAGCTGCCGCTGGATCTGGAGGCTCGAACGCGGGCGAACGCGGTCTGCAAGGGGCCGCTGGAGCAGGTGGCCCGGTTCCGCCGCGGCGCGGATCGGGAGCGGGGATTGCAAAAGCCCCGGCGCATCGAGTGGCTTTTGGTGGTCGCCCTGCTCGCGCTGGCGATGGCGGCGCTGATTTTTGCATTCACCGCCCTCGGTCGAAGCTAAAAAGGCGACCTCAAGGACCTTCTTTAAGGAGATTCATGAACCCGTATCGTCGAGCGATTCCCATTCTCGCCATCCTGCTCTCTGCCTCGGCACTGGCCAAACCACCACCGTCGCCTTCGGAGTTTCTCGGGTTTGAGGTGGGAGGCGACCGGCGCCTGGCCGACTACCGGCAGATCGCCTCGTACTTCCGGACGCTCGCCGCCGCCAGTGGAAGAATCCAGGTGGAAAACCTGGGGCCGACGACGATGGGAAACGAGCTGATCCTGGCGGCGATCTCCTCGGAGCAGAACCTGCGCGAGGTGAAGAAGTACCAGGAGATCGCCCGCCAGTTGGCCGACCCGCGAGGTCTTCCGCCGTCGAAAATCGACGCGCTCGTCAATGACGGCAAGGCGATCGTCCTCGTCACCTGCAACATCCACTCGACCGAGATCGGCGCCAGCCAGATGGCAATGGAGTGGGCGCATGCCCTGGTGACCCAGAACGATCCGGACACCCTGCGGCGGCTGGACAACGTCATCCTTCTGCTCGTCCCCTCGCTCAATCCGGACGGACAGATCATGGAGACCGAGTGGTATCGCAAGCACCTCGGCACGAAGTACGAAGGGATGCGGCTGCCCTGGCTGTATCACCACTACGTCGGCCACGACGACAACCGCGACTGGTTCATGCTCACCCAGAAAGAGACCCGCGCCGTCAATCGCGCGGTCTATTTCAAATGGTTTCCCCAGGTCTGGCTGGATGAGCATCAGATGGGCAGTAACGGCCCGCGCATCTTCGTCCCTCCCTACGCCGAGCCGGTGGCGAAGAGCATCAATCCGTTGATCTGGCGCGGGGTGAACCTGATCGGCACCACGATGGCCTGGCGCCTCGAGGAGCGGAACAAGTCGGGGGTGATCCACGCCTTTTCCTACGACGCCTACTGGCCGGGCGGCACGAAGAACACCGCCTGGTGGAAGAACATCTTCGGACTTCTCACCGAGGTCGCCTCCGCCCGGATGGCGACGCCGATCGATATTCCACCCAACGAGCTCTCCGGCGGCCGCAAGGGCTTGATCGAGTACGGGCAACAGACGAACTTTCCCAACCCATGGCCCGGCGGTCGCTGGAGGCTTCGCGACATCATGGACTACGAGCGGATCGCCTCCGACGCGCTTCTCGAGTCATGCAGCGATCACCGCCGCGACTTTCTGCGCGGCTCGGCGGCGATGGCGCTGGAGGCGATCGCCGCCGGCAAGCCCGGGGAGTACTTCCAGATTCAGTTGGAGCAGCGGGATCCGGTCACCGCGGCGAGGCTCGCCCATCTGATGGCCGAGCACGGGGTGAGCGTGCAGATGACCGGCGATGGCAAAGCATTCGTCATTCCCAGCGCTCAGCCCTATGGCCGGTTCGTCTCCGAAATGCTCGGCGCGCAGCGCTATCCAAAAGTAAAGGTGACCGCCGGCCCGTCGATCATCACCCCCTACGATGTCGCCGCCTGGTCCCTGCCCTTGATGATGGGGGTCGAGGTCCAGAAAGTGAATCTGTCTGCCGCGGAGGGCAAGGCGCTCCGGCCGATCCAGGAAACCGATTGGCCCGCGGGCAAGGTCGACGGCGCCGGATCGGTCTACGCCCTTTCCCACGACGCGAACAACGCATCGAGGCTGATCAACGCGGCGCTCAAGTCCAAGCGGCCCGTCGCCCTCGCCCGGGCGGATTTTTCGAGCGACGGCGTCCGCTACCCCGCGGGAACCGTCCTGCTCGAGCCCGGCGCGGACTTGAGTCCGCTCGCGTCCAACCATCACCTCAAGCTTCAGCGCCTCTCGCAGGTGCCGGGGTTGCCCCAGGCCAAGCTTCGCGAGGTCCGGGTCGGGCTCTACAAGCCCTGGCTCGCCTCGATGGACGAGGGTTGGACGCGCTGGCTGCTCGAGCAGTACGAATTCAATCTGAAGACGGTGGACAACGCCGCGGTGAAGGCGGGCAAGCTCAACGGCGCGTTCGACGCGATCATCCTCCCCGACGTCCAGAAGGAGGTGATCGTCGAAGGCAAGCCGAAACGCGAAGAGGATTCGATGAAGTACTTCACCGAGCTCCCCCCTGAGTACGCGAATGGAATCGGCAAGGAGGGCACGAAGAACCTCAAGGACTTTGTCGCCAACGGGGGAACGCTGATCGCCCTCGCCGGGTCCGGGGATCTGCTCATCGAGGAGTTCAACATTCCCGTTCGCAACGTCCTCGCCAAAGCCAAGCCCGAGGCGTTCTCCTGCCCCGGATCGCTCCTCCGGCTCGAGGTGCAGCCCGGTCATCCGGTCACCTACGGCATGCCCGCGGAAACCGCCGCCTTCGTCAACGAGCCGATCGCCTACCAGACGGTGCTTCCCGGGGAGGAGATGCAGCGCACCGTACTCGCCTGGTATCCGGACGATGCGGAGGACGTGCTTCTGTCGGGTTGGATCCACGGATCCGAAAAGCTCACCCGGCATGCGGCGGCGGTGGCGTTGACCTACGGGAAGGGCAAGATCGTCCTGTTTGGTTTCCGCGTCCAACACCGCGCGCAGACCGAAGCGACCTTCAAGCTCCTCTTCAACGCGATCCACTGGGCCGGAATGAGCTGAGCTATGGTGTCCATTTCGCTCGAGGGAAAAACGGCGTTGGTGACCGGCGGCTCGCGGGGAATCGGCCGGGCGACCGCGATTCTTCTCGCCCGCGCCGGGGCGCAGGTCGCGGTCGGATTTCAGAGCGATGAGCGCGCCGCCGCCGAGGTGATCCACTCCATTGCCGGTCAGGGTGGGCGAGCGATCTCGTTGCGCGCCGATCTCACCCACTGGTCAGGGGCGGAGAAGCTGGTGAAGGAGTGCGCCGACCAGCTCGGAGGCCCGGACATCCTCGTCGCCAGCCACGGCATCTGGAAGCGCGCGCCGATCCACGAGATGACCGAGGCCCAGTGGGACGAGACAGCGGACATCAACCTCAAAGGGGTGGTCGCCGTCTGTCGATATTGCGCGGAGAAGATGCGGCTTCGCAAAAGCGGCGCGATCATCTTGATCTCCTCCACCGCGGGGCAGCGCGGCGAAGCCGAGCACAGTCACTACGCGGCGACGAAAGGAGCGATCATCAGCTTGACCAAGTCGCTCGCGCCCGAGCTGGCCGGCTTCGGGATCCGGGTGAACTGCGTCGCCCCCGGCTGGGTGGAGACGGACATGGTGAGCGGGGTGATGGCCGATTCGCGCCAGCGCTCGGCGATCTCGAGCGTGATCCCGCTCGGCAGAATCGGGCAGCCGGAGGAGATCGCCGGCGCCGCGCTTTTCCTCGCCTCGGATCTGTCCAGCTTCACCACCGGGGAAATCTTGAACGTCAACGGCGGAGCAGTGCTCGTCGGGTAGACGTCACTTAAAGAGCGAACTGCGGCTCCCGACGTAGTGGGGTGAGGCCGACGCCCTGCGCTGGTTCTTTCGATTGAGCGCCACGCCCGACGATTCCGAAGAGAGAGTCGCCGGCGGACGAGTCGGACACCTTGATTTGTAAAATTGTTACCTTTTTCGGTAGGTTTTTTCACAGCCATGATCGGACGAGGCGGGAGTACTGCCGGACGAACCTTCGCTGCCCGTCGAAGCAATGACAAACTGGTGCCGCCTCGAGGTGAACACATTTCTGCCAGCCCCCGGAGGCGGTCATGCCATGCGTAGTCTAGTCGGAGCGCCCTGAGGCGAACTGTGCCCAGACCGGCGCGTGATCCGAAGGCAGCGAGCCTTTGCGCGCTTCGCGATCGACGTCCGCGGCGGTGCACTTTTCGGCGAGCGGCGCGGTGGCATAGAGGTGGTCGATGCGCAGTCCGCGATTTTTCGGGAACGCCAGCATCCGGTAGTCCCACCAGCTGAACCGGCCGTCCTCCGGGTGGTGTTTGCGAAAGGTGTCGACCAGCCCGAATTCGACCACGTGTTTGAGCGCCTCCCTTTCTGGCAAGGTGAACATCGTCTGGCCTTCCCAGAGCCGGGGGTCGTGCACGTCGCGCGGCTCGGGAGCGACGTTGAAGTCGCCGCAGAGGACGATGGGCTGGTTCTTATCGAAGCCCGTATCGAGATAGCGACGGAGCCGCTCGTACCAGCGCAGCTTGTACTCGAAGGCGGGCGAATCGACCGCCTGGCCATTGGGCGCATAGGCGGAAATCACCCGAACCGGTCCGGCAGTGGCGGCGATCACCCGCGACTGGCCTTCGCTGTCGTCGTCCATGCCCCGGACGATGTCGGTCAACGGCCACTTCGAGACGATCGCCACCCCGTTGTAGCTCCTCTGGCCGTAGGACACGGAATCATATCCGGCGGTCTTCAGATCCAGAGCCGGGAACTCCGCATCGGTGCACTTGGTTTCTTGAAGGCAGAGCACATCCGGCGCAAAGGAAGAGAGCCAGGACATCAGGCGCTGCTGGCGCGCTCGAATCGAGTTTACGTTCCAGGCGGCAATCTTCATCGCGGCGCACCGTCGCACAGACGGCCACCAGCATCCAGCCTGTGTCCACCAGTATCCACAGACGTGTCACCCCGCCCGCAATCGATCCCGGGGAACAGCAAAAACGGCTCCTTTCCCTTGGCATGTGGCTCGCACTGCCTGCCGCCGGGCCGTGAGCTCTGGCCCAAAATGAAAAGGAAATCTGCGCCATGAATGCTCGTTCTATCGCCGTTGTTTGTTTCGCTGCTCTTGCCGCCGCCTGCCAGAAGGAGACTCCGTCCAATCCGGTGAAAAAGGATGAGGCTCCCCGGGCATCGGTGGCCGTTCCCGCTCCGGCTACTGTGGCCGAAGCCCCCACCCCACTTCCCACTCCGCCCACGGATTCTCTCGCGCTGCCGCACAATCCGTCGGAGCCCGTCAATCATCTCAATCGCTCTCGCGAGCTGGCCGAGGCCGGCGACCGGTCGGGCGCGTTGGTCGAAGCGCGGCGCGCGCTTTTCGATGACCCGAAAGATCCCGAGGTCCTCGCCACGATCGCCCAGCTGGCCGAGCGCTTGGGCAAGAAGGAGATCGCCGTCCTCGCGCTGGAGCGCGTGGCGCGGCTGGATGAGGAGGATGCCACGCCGCTGGAGCGGATGGCCCGGCTGCTCCTCTCCCTCAAGCGCTACGACGAAGCCCTGAAATCCGGGCGCGAAGCCATCGTCCGCGACCCCGTCGATCCGGATGCGTACCAGGTCACCGGTCGCGCGCTTCTCGCGCGAGGGGAGCTGACCCCCGCGATCCAGATGTTCGAGCAGGTGACCGAGCTTTCCGCGAACCACGGCCACGCCTGGAACAATCTGGGCTACGCCTGCCTGCTCGCCAACGAGGACCAGGCCGCGGTCGACGCGCTCACCCGGGCGGCGGAGCTTCTGCCCGGCGTCGCCTACGTGCAAAACAACCTCGGAATCGCACTCGAGCGCACCGGGCGACTGGACGAGGCGATGAGGGCCTTCACCGTCGCCACCGAGCTCTCTCCCAAGTACGTCAAGGCAAAGCTCAACCTCCAGCGGCTCGAGCAGCTGGCGAGCACCGGCGAAATGCCGGACCAGCAAGAGCTCGACGATGGCAGCGCGGACGCGTCGCCCGGAATAAAATCGACGCTCCCTTGAGTGAAGCCTAGAACGTTTAGTGGCCGGGGGAATGTCTCCGGCCACTGCTCTTTGCCCGGATTCGGAGCTAACCTCGACGGTGAGAAAATGAAGCGCCCTTCCGAGATGCCCGCCCTTCCACCTGCCCCCGAGCCAGGCGCGAGCCGATCGCTGGCGACAGGGGGTGGGGATTTCAGGCGTCGCGCGGCGCGCTGGGCGGGGCGGCTCGTCGTGGCGGGCCTGGCGGTGGTCGCGTTCGTGGTGGCCCTCGGAGCGGGTGTCTACACCTACTTCGATCGCGATCTCCCCTCGGTGGAAGCGCTGCGCAACTACCGTCCACCCCAAGTCACCAAAGCGTTCTGCTCGGACGGATCGCTGTGCGCCGAGTATTTCCGGGAACGGCGCACCCTGGTTCCGATCGAGTCGCTCTCGGCGCACGTGAAGAACGCCTTCGTCGCCGCCGAGGATGCCGAGTTCTACAAGCACGAAGGGCTCGACTACCTCGGGATGCTGCGCGCGGCGGTCAAGTCCCTGCGCCTGGGCAGCCGTCCCACCGGGGCCTCGACGATCACCCAACAGGCCGTCCGGAACATCCTGCTCTCTCCGGAGCGAACCGTCTCGCGAAAGATCCGGGAATGGATTCTCACCCCGCGGATGGAGAAGGCCCTCACCAAGGATCAAATCCTCAATCTCTACCTGAGCCAGATCAACTTCGGGCACGGCCGATACGGGATCGAAGAGGCATCGCTCTACTACTTCGGAAAGCACGCCAAGGACCTTTCGCTCGGCGAAGCGGCGACCTTAGGTGGCATTCCCCAGCTCCCGGAACGGATCAATCCGATCACCAACATCGTCAAGGCGAAGAGGCGCCAGCGCTATGTGCTCGGGCAGATGGCGAAGCACGGCTTTTTGCCCAACGACATTGCCGAGCGCGAGATGGAAAAACCGATCGTTCTCGCGCCCCGCCCGCCCCCGCTCGTCGGCCCGTACTACGCGGAGGAGATCCGGCGGATGGTCGTCGCCCGATACGGCGATGAAACGGTGCTTTCGGGTGGCTTGCGCCTGGACATCGCGATGCAGCCCAAGCTGCAAGCCGCGGCCGACGAGTCGCTGAAGGCAGGACTAGAGGCCCTCGATCGAAGGATGGGCTATCGCGGTCCGCTCGGGTCCGTCGATGAAGCGCGATTCAGCGTGCTACGGCCGCTCATCGCTCGCCGGATCGCCGAAGCGGGGCGCCGGGAGAGCGAAGACGTCCTCGTCGCCGATTTGACCAAGCTGGTCGAGAACAAATCGGCGCTCGCTCTCCCATCCGAAGAGGATCGCTCCGAGGCGGACCCCGACGGTCTGGTCGAGGGCGAGACGCCACCCACGCCGGATCAAGCGGTGGCGAATCGGATCGCCCTCAAGCCGCTCAAGGAAGGCGCCCGGGTTGCCGGATGGGTCCGGAAGGTGGACGACGCGGGGAAGCGGGCGGAGATCGATCTCGTCTCTCGAAGCGCGCAGATTTTCTTCACCAGCGTCGGCTGGGCCCGGCCGCGCGGCGTCGGCAAATGGACGCCCCCGCCGGCGCGAATGTCGGACGTGGTGAAGCCCGGGGACCTCGTCCTCATCCGGGTTCTCAAAATGACGGCGGCGCCCAAGCCGATCGAGGCGGCCCTCGATCAGATACCCGAAGTCCAGGGGGCGCTGACGGCGATCGATCCCACCACGCGCCGGGTGGTGGCGATCAGCGGCGGTTACGACTTCGCCGTCTCCCCGTTCAACCGCGCCACCCAAGCGCAGCGCCAGCCGGGCTCCTCCTTCAAACCATTCCTCTACGCCGCGGCGATCGCCAGCCATAGGTTTACCCCGGTGACGGTGCTCAACGACGCCCCCGAAGCGGTGCGCGATCCGTACACGGGAAAAATCTGGAAGCCGCACAACTACGAGCGGGGCGGCTTCGAAGGACCGATGACGCTGCGCCAGGCGCTGACCAAGTCGAAGAACACGATCTCGGTGCGGCTGATCGAGGCGATCACCCCCGCGGCGGTGATCGATTTCGCGCGGCGAGCCGGAATCCGCTCTCCGCTTCCCGACAACCTCACCCTGGCGCTGGGAACGGGCGAGGTGAGCGCGCTCGAGATTGCCAACGCCTACTCCACCCTGCACTCGCTCGGCAAATACGCCGAGGCGATCACCTTGATCCGGGTCACCAACGCGCAGGGCACGGTGCTCGAGGAGCATCAGGCCGCATTCGAAGAGCGGATTCCGCCGCCGGTGGCGTATGTGGTCACCTCCCTGATGAAAAGCGTGGTCGAGGAAGGCACCGCGGCCGGGGTGAAGGAGCTCAACCGGCCGGCGGCGGGAAAGACCGGCACTGCTTCCGAGTATCGCGACGCCTGGTTCTCCGGGTACACCGCTGACCTGGTCGCCACCGCCTGGGTCGGCTTCGACAACCACGACAGCCTCGGCGCCGGAGAAACCGGAGGCCGCGCCGCGCTGCCAATCTGGTTGAGCTTCATGAAGGCGGCCCACGAGGGTCTGCCGGAGCGCGATTTCGAAGTGCCTCCAGGCGTGGCGATGGTCCGCGTCGATCCGGCCACCGGATTGCTCTCCGGATCTCTGCTCGGGCGGACGGAGCTGTTCGTGGAAGGTACCGCCCCGACCGCCCAGGCGCCTCCTCCCGGCCAGACCGACCCGAACCGGTTCCTCTTGGAAGATCAGCGCCGAGGCGGTCTGTGAGTTTTCGCCGGGCCTGGGCCGCCGCATTCGCTGCGGTGGCGCTCGGGCCCGCGGCGCTCTTCGCGGTTCGATCGCCCTCTGCGGAAGAGATGGAGCGGTCGAGCGCTCTGGCGCGATTGGCGCAAAGGATTGCCGGGCAGGTATCGCAGGCGTCCCCCGAACCGCCTCTCGCCGTTTATCTCGCCGGGGAATCGACGGATCTCGGCCGAGGCTTCGCCACGCTGCTGCTCTCCGAGCTCGCGCTGCGCAAGCTGGGACCCACCGCGGTCAGCGCCCCGTCGCCGGAGGCGGCGGAGGCGATCGCGCGGCAGGGCGGCGCTCGATCCCTGCTCCGGCTCTCCGTCGGGCTCAACCGCGGAGACCTCCAGGCCAAAGGAGACCTCATCTCGATCTGGGTGAACTTCTGGTCCGGCCGCGCGAACGGGCGAAGCAACCGCGCCGCGGCGGTGATTTTCGCCGCGGTGGAAGCGGATGCTCAGGCGCTGGCGCTGGCTTCGGAGCTCCCTGCGCCCGCCGGCGGGATCAAGCTCGAAGGGGCCAGGTTCGCCGACCTTCCGCAGTGGACCGCCGCCATCGCCGCCGGAGATCTCGACGGCGACGGCAGGGACGAGGTGGTCGCGATCACCAACGATGAAATCTTCGCCTTCTCGCCCGAGGGCCGGCTCCTCGCCCGACGCGATCACCGCCCATTGGGCGATTCAGCCACGCCTTGCCGCGAGCCGTTCGGGGCGATCTCCATCCAATCCCAGAGAATCGCCTACTTCTCCGCGGCCCGGGGCCAGGGAGAGATTCTTGCGCTCGACGTCGCGCGCGGTGCATTTCGGTCGCTGGGGTCCTTGAATGAAGCGCCGCTTGCCGCCCAGGGGCAGACTCAAATCTGGGGGTCGTTCGTCCCAGGTCGCAGCGCCTTCGCCGGCGATCTGCGGCTCGGATCGGGCGAGGCCTGGTCCGTGCGAGGTCCTCTCTGGACCCTGTCGCTTTTCGCCGCGTCGAAGGGGCCGCGGTCGCTGATCGCCTTTGCCGACGGTACCGCGAGCTGGTTTGGCGGAGTCGGAATTCCGCGCGGCCGTCAGTTTCGCAGCTCCGCCGCGGCGATCGCGCTGATCGACATCGACGGCGATGGTGAGCCGGAGATCGTCACCACTTCTTCCCGGTATCGCGCCGAGCCGGACGAGCTCCGCGTCCTCGAATCGCCGGCGAACGATATTTCCACGGTATCGCCGGCCGTCGACGGTGGGACCGACGAGCAGCTGCAATTGCATGAGCGTTGGCGAGAGCCAATCCGCGGCGGCTGGGCCCTTCAAGTCGTGGGAGCCCATCTGGTGGCCGGAAAGCCCGCCCAGATTGTGGTCGGGGTGTGGAGGCCCGATGGCTCGGGGCAACTCCAGATCTTTCGAAAGGTGTCGCGGTGAATCGGGCAATGCTCGCTGCGGCTCTGGCGGCCTCGGCGCTGTTCGCCACCGAAGCGCTGCCCTCTTCCCGAGCCCGATACGGCGGCACCCTGCGCGCGGCCGTCGCCGGTCGGCCGCCGGAAGTAGACCCGGCGCTTGCCGATTCGCCCTGGGACGCGACGATTCTTTCGCTCACCGCGAGCGCGGCTTGTCGGCTCGACGAAGCGCGGCGAATCCGCCCCGTCCTCGCCTCGGAGATCTCCTCGCAGGGGCCGCTCAAGCTGCGCCTCGCGCTTCGACCCGGGCTCAAATTCGCCAACGGGGCCGCGCTGTCGGCAACGGACGTCGTGGCCAGCTGGTCCCGGCTCGCCCAGCCCGGGTCTCTCTCGCCCTATCGCGCCCTGCTGTTCCCCCTTCCGGGCGAGGGTCGCCGGCTCTCCGCGGCCGGCTCGGCGCAGAACCTCGAGCTTTCGCTGGCCTTCCCCTGGCCGGACCTCGCCGGGTCGCTCTGCCATCCTTCGTTGGCAATCCAGCCGGCGAGCGGATCGAGCCGCCGCGGGATCGGACCTTTCAAGGCCTCGAGCCTTCCCGATGAATTCGAGGCGAACCTCGCCTTTCCCCTCGGCCGCCCCTTCGTCGACCGCCTCACCGTGGCCTTCACCGACGAACGCGGCGCCGCCCGGCTTCTCTCGCTGCGGCAAGCTCAGCTGGCGATCGGCAACGCGGCTTCCCCCGGCGCCCCGCGCCCTTCGCCGGGCCTGTTTTCAACCTACCTGGCATTCCAAGTGGATCGCGCCGGCGCCGATTTTCGACAGGCATTCGAGGCGACCATCGACCGGGATGACTTGACCCGATTTTTCGTCCCCGCGCCGTCGTGGCCGATGCAGTCCTTGCTTCCCCCGGCGCTGATGGCCCAGGAGCCGGTTGCTCGCCCAGCTCCCCCGGCACAACCCTCCAGGCGCGCGCTGACTTTGATGTTCGACCAGTCGCTGCCCGAGCAGCGCCTCGTCGCCGAGCGGCTTCAAGTAAGACTGCACGATCTCAAATATGCGATCGCCCTCAAGCCCCTCTCTCGCGCGCAGCTTCGAGCCGCTTGGGCCTCCGGCAATTTCGATCTGATGCTGCAAGCCGTCCTTCTGCCGCCCTTCGCCGGTCCGGCGCTGGCGGTCGCCCTCGAGATCGCGGGGCGGCACGAGATGCTCGCCGCCGAGCTTCCCCCGATCGGCGCCTTGCCGGAGGATGCGGATCGGCAGAGGGCGGCGGTCAATCGGGCGCGGGCGCTGCTGCCTTCGCTTCCGTTGATTCCCCTCTACGCACAGGCGGTGGGCGCGGTGGTGAGCGACGATCTGGCTGCCTTCGCCCTGGATGGCCAGGGGCTGCCGGCGCTCGATGACGCGTTTCTTCTTCCGGAGTAGCCTTCGAAAGACCATGCGCCTGCGCACGCGGCTCGCCCTCGCCTTCGCCCTGCTCGCGGTCGTGCCGTTGGTGCTCGTCGTTCCCCGCTCGATTGCGAGGGTCAGCGCGATTCTCTCTGGAGACCTCGAAGCGCGCCTGAAAAGCTCGGCCAGCGTTGCGGATGCCGTTCTGCGCGAGGTCGGCTTGCGCTCGCGGCTCGCCGTCGAGGAGATCGCCGGGAGCGTCGCCCTCGAGGACTTCGCCAAAGACCTTCTATCCGCGGCCCCTTCCAGCCATCGGCTCGGCGCCGCGGAGCGGCTGATGAACAGCCGGGGGCTTTCCGTACTCTCCCTGTTCGACGCGAACGGCAGAACGCTCTCCTCTGGGCACCTTCCGGCGCGGGTGGGCGATCCGGATCCGGCGCTGTTCGGCGCGGCGCAAAGCGGCGGCAAGGACGCGGTGCCGGTGCTCGTCGAGCTCCGCGACGAATCGGGGTTGCGAAAAGTTCCCGCGCTGGTGGTCGCGCGTTCATTCGACTACGGCGAGCTTCGGATCTGGGTGGTGGGCGGAAGGACGTTGGATGCCAGGCTCGCCGAGCAGCTCTCCCAGTTGACCGGGGCGCAGGTGGAGATTTCGACCGCGGAGGGAACGGCGGCCGCCGCGGGCGCGGCCGAGCCCCCCTCGCTGGAGACCGGGATCGACCTGTCGCCGGTGGGGCGGGTGAGCTTGAAGCTGAGCCGGGCTCCGGTCCTCAATGCCCAGGCGGTGCTGGTGCGCGCATTCGTCGCGCTCGCCGCGCTCGGCCTTGCGCTCGCGGCGGTGCTTGGGTTTCTCGTCGCCCGCTTCATCACCCGGCCGATGGAAGCGGTGACCGAAGCGGCGCGGGAGATCGCCGCCGGGGCGTTCGATCTGAAAGTGCCGGAGTCCGCCTCGGGCGAAGTGGGGGAGCTGGTTCGCGCCTTCAACCGGATGACCTCCGAGCTTCAAAGCCGCACCGAACAACTGCTCGCCTCGGAGCGCGTGGCCGCCTGGCAGGAGGTGGCGCGCCGGCTGGCGCACGAAATCAAAAACCCGCTCACCCCGATCAAGATGTCGCTCGAGACGCTCATCGCGGCGAGCGAACGCCGCGAGCCCCACTTCGATCGGCTCTTTGCAGAAAGCGCCGCGGTGGTGCTCGAAGAGGTGGAACGGCTGCGCCGGATCGTCGATGAGTTCTCCCAATTCGCGCGCCTTCCAAAACCGCAGCTCGAATCGCTGAGCCTGTCGGATCTGGTGGATCAGGTGCTCTCCCTCTACGCGGCGCCCAAAGACGGCGTCGAGTTTCGATCGCAGGTCGCGCGCGACATCTGGGTGCGGGGGGACCGGGATCAGATCACCCAGGTGTTGCTGAATTTAATGAAGAATGCCGAAGAAGCGCTGGCCGGCGCCGGTTGGATCGCGGTGCGGCTCACCCGCAGCGGGGATCGGGCGGTGCTCGAGGTGGCCGATTCGGGCGAGGGAATTGCCCTCGAGCATCGGGCGCGGGTGTTCGAGCCGTACTTCACCACCAAGCAGGGCGGGAGCGGACTCGGCCTGGCGATCGCGCAGCGAATCTCACAGGAGCACGGCGGACGACTGGAGGTCGCAAACCAACCCGGGGCGGGCGCCATCTTCACGCTGACGCTTCCTCTCGCCGCCGGGCAGGCCTTTGATCTGCCACCGGGACGCAGGGCCGCGAGCTAGCTTTTGACCGGAGTCGCCTTCAGCGCTGCCTTTCCATCTTTCACGTAGACCTGGAAGCGGACGGTCCGGCAGCTGTACTTCTCGACCAGGACATCGCGGTTCTTTCGCAGCTTCTGCGCGAACCGGTCGTAGGTCAGCCCATCGGCCGCTTCGGCGCACTTCTCCTTGGTGGCAAGGAACTCGCGAAAAACCTCGCGGAAATGCTGCTCGTCATTGGGCGTGTCGCCAGTTGGGGCCGCCGGCTTGAGCAGGGGTTCCGGCGGCGCCACCGGTTCCGTTTCCGGCCGCGCGCTGGCGCGCAGGAGCTCCTCCGGTATCTGCTGGATGCGCGTGGCGTCTGGAAAGGCCTCGGTGCCGGGGCGCGCCTCCGAGTGGCCTGACATGGCGAACGCGTCGTCGGGAGTCGTCGGCGATGGATAAGCCGTCGTCGGCTGGTGGTCGTCGCCGTACTCGCCGACTCCATTGGCGCCACTCGGATTCGACTCGGGCGACCCGTTGTAGCCGAAGGAATCATCGAGGTGAGGTCGCGCATGCGACGGTTCGTCGAGCGGAGTGGCAGAGCCGTGCAGCGCGTCGGTTTCCTCGGGAACTGGCGGCGGTTCTCCGGCCAGGGTTCGAAGCGACGCCATCCCCTGGAAGTCGTTCGGGCTCGGGCCGGCGGAATGCGCCGGCTGGGGTCGCCGACCATCGTAGGCATGCACCGTGCGCCGGGTCAGAATGCGATAGCCGTCCTTTTCGATGAAAAGCCCCATCGCCACCGACACGCCGAGCAGAGCGAAGAAAAGGAGGACGGTGACCCGCTGGTAGCCGGCGAGCGGCTCCATCACCCAGAGCGTGTCGGCGTACCCAATCACCTCGTACGGGGTACCACGCACCGCCTGCCGCGAACCTATCCACAGAGGCGCTTTGCCCCCGAACGGATCGCCGCTGGTGGCGATCGGGAAGTGGAGGAAGGCCATGTCCATCACCGACCCGCGCATCACCACGTCGGTCTTTCCGGGCGTCAGAACGTTGTCGGCAGCATCGACGGGAGGTTTTCGAGGACCAGAAATCGAAACCACCTTGCCCCCCTTGAGCAGGGCGATCGCCCCCAACCCGGCTTCCGTCGAGGCGGCGTTCAGCAGGCCCTCCAGCGGAAGGGGGGCGCCGAGCACCAACGTCCCCAGCGGCTTCGGCTCATTCCGCTCGAAAGCGGCGATCGGGAAGGAGAAGAAAAGATGCGGCGAGCCGAACGCCTCCTGCCAGATGCCTTCCGCTCCGGCCTGAGCGAGCGCCGCAACGTTCAAGTCCTTGAGGTCCGTCGCCGGAATGCCGGAGCCTCTCGCATAGATGCTGCCGTGCTCATTGGACAGGGCGACCACCAGCGCGCCGCGGTAGATCTCGGGGATCTCCTCGCGCGCCGCGGCGATCACCGGGGTGAGCTTGTCCGCGGTGGGCGGTTCCCCCCGATTCCGCAATGCCATCAGCGCGCCGGGAGCGCCGGCGACCTTCAGGGCCGCGCGATGGAATTCCCGACGGCGCTCGTCGATCTGGACCGCCACGGCCGCGGGCGCGCGGGAGGCCTGAATCGATACTGCTGCTTTTGCTCGTTCACTCAACCCGGGCGCTAGCGCGTAGAGATGCCAGACCCAGACTGCTAGAACGGCGACGGCGAACGCCGCGAACTTGAGCCGGACCATGAGCGGTTATTTATATCGAAGATGAGCAACCGGCGGTAGAAGCACCTGGGAGGCTCCAATGAAGTATTGCCCGAACTGCGGGTCGGAATACCGCGATGACGTGACCGCTTGCGCACAGTGCGGCGGCAAACCGTTGGTCGCGGCAGAGGAGATGCACCGACGCGGCAGGCTCTTGCCCGGCGAGGAAAATCGGCGAAAGTTTGCGCGCGTGGGGAGCGCGGAGGATCCGCTCACCTTGGAGCACCTGAGCGGCGTGATTCAAGCGGCGCACATCCCCATACTTTCGCAGTACCACGGCAGCGTGCTGGACCCGATCACCAGCCCTGCCGGCCCGTGGTGGGAAATTCTCGTTCCGGAGGAATTCGCCGCCAAAGCCACGGAGCTGATCGAACGCGAGCGGTCTCGAATGGCGGCCGGCGCCGACGATGCGGCCCGGGCCGCGGAGGAAGAAGAAGCGGAAACCGAGAATCGGGGCGGGCCGGTGAAGTGATGTTCGCCAGCGCTTCGGCGACTGCCGCCCCGGCGTTGGGACAGATTCCCAGCGCATTACGCTGAAATGCGACCGGCTGGAGCGACGTCGCCCCAAATCTCGGGCGACAAAATCTGTGTCGCCGGAACCATGCCGGGCGACCGGCCGAAGGGCGGCACCCTCGAGCGGTGGGCCAGCGCAAATTGCATCGAATTGTATCGATGCAATTGGATGCAAGAATTCCTTCCGGATCCGAGACGGGCTTCTCTGGAGAGGTGGGCAGGAAGCGCACACTCGTCGCTCTGGCGCCGGAAACGGTGAGACGATTTCTCACCGGTGAGAAATCGTCTCACCGCAGAGCCGGAGCGTCGGAACAAATTACCGAGGTCGAGCGAAGAGTCAGAACGAATCCCCGACATCCGGCCCGAGCGACAGAACAAATTCCCAACGTCGAGCCGGAGCGACAGAACAGAACTCTGCCGGCAGTAATTTGTTCTGTCGTTTGTTCCGTCGTTTTGGAAACCGGGGTGAGCGCTGTGGATAACTGATGACCCGGGCCACGCTCTGCTTGGACAGATTTCCAGCGCTGGAAAATTGTCCAAGCGCTGGTGGGTTGCGGTGACGGGGTCGAGACGGTCCCGCCCCGTGGCCCGGGCCATCAGCCGGGGTGCGCCCTGGGGCATGCCGGCCGTCACCGTGTGCGCCGGAGTAGGTCAGTGTTCAAGGGGGCGTCATGGCCGCGCCCGCCGGCGGCACCGCCACTTCATAGAGGCTGACGCCAACCACCTTCCATTTTCCGTACTTCAAATTGCGCGAAAGGAAGGTTTTCAAATCTTCGTCGACCACTCTGCCGAACGTCCGCGTCGCGTGTCGCAGGTAGGTACGCCGGTCCTTCTGGATCACGAACCCGACGTGGCTGATCCGGGTAACGCTGAAGGGGCGGTCCTCGCGGACGATCGCCAGAATGGTTCCCGAGACCACCCGGGACGCGATCCCCGGCGCATCTTTCAGATCGACCACCGACAATCCGTATTTTCCGATCGGCCGTTCCGCGCCGGTGAGCCCCAGCTGCCGCGCTGCCTTCGACTCCCAGGTGCGCTCGCTGATCTCCTTCCACACGGCGTGGGTCCGATCGCCTCCGTAGCGATGGGTCACCGTGGTGAGAAAGCCCTTCTGGATGTTGTTGGGAATCCACTGGGCTTCCATCAGGTGGTTTCGCTGCGCGTAGATGGGTTGATCGGCGTAGCGGATCCGGGTGAGGAGGCGCTCGACCTCTTCCCAGGACGAGGACAGTCCCAGCGCGATCGTCTCCTCGACGAAGGTGAGACAATCGACGGCGTCAAAACGGATCAGCGGATCGGGATCCTTTCCACTTCCCTCCCCGAGCGGAGAGACGAGGTACGGAGTGCCCAGAAATCTCTCGCTCATCTGGACCAGTCGCTCGGAAAGGGAGCTGCTCGTCGATCTCGTCTGGTCGAGCCGCGCCCGCCTCTCCTCCTGCGGCATGTCCATCCACCGCCGCACCCCGGACGACACCGCCTTCGGCGACGCGGATGTGGGCGCGGCAGGGATGTTCCCCGCGCTCACCGCGCCCGACGAGCAAAGGGCAACCAGGAATACGACTTGGGAGGAAAACCCAGGCACGGGTTGAGGATCTCAGGACCGCGAGTCGGGTGCAAAGCGCCTTCGGTCCTTTGAATTCGCAGCCCCGGCGGCGAGGCGACGGCGGATATCGTTTCTTGACGCTCCGAAGCGCGGCTGGTACGACCTCAAGCTCACGTGCGCATCTCCCCCGGTCAGGGCAGGGCCATGATTCGCGCTCTGGTCGCTCCCGTTCTTTTGGGTTCGCTGATGGCGTGCGGACCGGTCAAATCCACGATCAGCCTGGTCGACGCCAACGCGCAACTCGACGCCGCGCGGGCCGCGGGGGCCGAGAAACAGGCCCCTTACGAGTGGACGGCGGCCACCCTCTATCTGCACGAGGCGCGCGAAGAGGTGGCGAGATCCGAATACGAGCACGCGATCGATTTTGCGAACAAGGCCTCGAAGTACGCCAGCGAGGCGCGCGCGATCGCGGAGAAAGCTCCCAAGGCCCAGCCCACCCCGGACCCCGCGCGCCCGTGAGCGGAAGGTTGGCCAGAACGCTCGGCGTGCTGTCGCTGGCGATCGCGGCGGGCTGCGCCAGCGGGATGCGAGTCCGAGCGGACTCGGCGGCCACGGCGGCGAAGATCGACCTCGCCCGTCGGGGAGATGCACAGCGGTGCGCTCCCCGCGAGCTGGCCACCGCCGAAGCGAACCTCGACTTCGCCAACGCCGACCTGGACGCCGGTGAAAGCGGACGGGCTTTGGATCATTTAAGGGAGGCCGACGCGGCGATCGCCAAGGCGCTCGACATGAACAAGTACTGCGTCCAGAAGTCCGCCGAGCCGCTGGTGGTGAAGATTGCCGATGGCGATCGAGACGGCGACGGCATTCCCGACAGCATCGATCGCTGCCCCGATCAGCCGGAAGACTTCGACGGCTTTCAAGACGATGATGGCTGCCCGGACTACGACAACGACAACGACGGCGTGCCGGATTCAGAAGACCGCTGCCCGAACACCCCCGGCCCCGCATCCAATGCCGGCTGTCCAGTCCTCGAGGAGCTGGACAGCGATAAAGACGGGGTGCCGGACGCCCTCGACCGATGCCCCAACACCCCGGGGCCCGCGGAGAACGCCGGCTGCCCGGTCGAGTACAAACGGGTGGTGGTCACGCAGGAGCGGATCGAGATCAAGCAGCAGATCCGCTTCAAGCCCGGCAGCGGGCGGATCACCGGAAACGAAAGCCTCGAGACGCTGAAGGACGTGGCGCGGGCGCTGCGCGACAATCCGCAGATCAAAAAGCTGCGGATCGAAGGGCACACCGACTCGGTGGGAAGCGCCCCCACGAACATGAAGCTTTCTCAGCTTCGCGCCAATGCGGTGAAGGCGCAGTTGGTGAAAAACGGCGTCGAGCCGGGGCGGCTCGAAGCGGTGGGGTACGGCAAGACGCAGCCGCTGGCCTCCAATGCCACCTCCGCCGGCCGAGCGCAGAACCGGCGCACCGAGTTCAAGATCGTCGATCGGTAGCGGCCTCGCAGCGGCGGACCTACATCCACCCGTGGCCGCTCACGCGCGAAGCCGAATAGAATCTTCCGCGTTTCCAAAGATGGCCTACGCTTTGTCCGCACAAAAGTTTGCACCGGAGCAGATGTCGCCAGCGAGGTCGCATGGCCAGGTTTGAGGTCCACATCCCCGCAGCACAAGCCGACCAGATCGGCGTCACCCTTCGGGTCGAGGCCGACCACTGGATGGCGGCGCTGAAGGCCGGTCTGCACAAGCTTGGCGAGCAGGGCTTCTCCGCGCAAAACGTCCTCGTCGACGTGCAGGACGATGGGTCGGTCCAGGTCACCGAATCCCGCAATGGCCGGGTGCTAGAGATACGCGAGCTTCCGCCAGCCGGAGCTGCAGCGAAGCCAAGCGGCGAGGCGCGGCCGCCGACCCGACCCGCGCCGATGAAGACAGCACCGCCTCTGCCGCTGACTCGTCCCGCGTCGACCCCGGGCGCGCCGACGAAGGCAGAACCGCTGCCACTGACCCGGCCTGCGCCGATGAAAGCAGAACCGGCGCCGCCGCTGACCCGGCCCGCGCCGATGAAGGCAGAACCGCCGCTGCCGCTGACCCGGATCGCGCCGACGAAGGCAGAACCGCCGGCGGCGATGTCGGTTCATCCCCCCGCGGGGAGAGACGACCACCCGACACTCCTCGAGCACCCCACCCTCCTCGAGCGTCCCACCGCCCCCGCCGGCGCGCCGACGGGCGAGAGTGCCCCTTTGGGCTCGAAGGACGCGACGAGGCGCGATTCGAAGGCGTGGCCGTGGGCCGCGAGCCTGAGCTCGCAGGGCGAGGTGGAAGGCGCCAAAGGCGACGGCGATCTGCCGCCGGCGCCTCGCGCGCCTCCTCCAGCCCCACGTCCCGCGCCGGCGAAGGTGATCGACCTGCCGGAGCCGAAGCGCGCGGTGAAGGCGCAGATTGGCCGTACGCTCGATACGGTCAAGCACCGCGCGTCCGTCGAGGACGCGCTGGCGGATGTCTTTGAACGGGTTCAGGGCACATACGCGCAAAAAGGCGAACAGGCCGCCCTCTATCTGCTGCTCGATCTCGCGTTGGAGAAGATCCCCGCGGAATCCGGCTCGGTGCTGCTGACGAATTCCGGGACAGGCGACCTCGCTTTCGTCGGTGCCCGGGGACCCAAGGCTGCGCAGTTGCTCCAATCGGCGCTGGTCGTTCCGGCGGGGTTGGGGATCGTCGGATTCTGCGCCGTGGAAGGCGTGTCCGTGGCGCTTTCCGACGTCCAGCGGGATCCGCGCTGGTATTCCGAGGTTTCGGAGCGACTGCAGTACGACACCAAGTCCGTCCTTTGCGCGCCGATGATGACCCACGGCCGCTCTTTCGGATGCATCCAGCTGCTCAACCGCCACGGGACCGACGTTTTCACCGAGCACGAGATTGGAATGCTGGCGTACATCGCCCATCAGGGGGCGCTCTACTTGAACTCGCGGAGCTGACCGTAAGGTGTCAACCCGGCTCGAGCTCGTTGGCGGGCTCGCCCCTGGGGCCAAGCACCTCCCGGAGCAGCGCGGTCGCGTAGCTGCCCTTGGGAAGCTCGAAGGAAAGCCATGCATCGTCGCCGTCGCGGGCCAGCTCGCAGCGGCCAATTGGGAGCCGGTAGGGCCTGCGCGCGCCCTGGGTTTCGCCGCCGCCGGACTCGAAATCCTCGAGGGCCATGTGCTCCTCGGCGAGCAGCTCCGCTTCCACGGCGGCGACCTCGCCCATCGGCCGCAGCATCTTCGGTCCGAACAAGGGTCCGGTGGGGCTGATCTCGAACGAATCGAGGCGAGGCTGATCCACCGCCGGATCTTCACAGACGAACAGCCCGCCGCTTGAGTGCTTTTGCATCACATCGCCGGCAAGCGCAGTGGAAAACCGGCCGCCTCCGATCCGGGCCGACAGCGCGCGATTGAAAAGCATGGATTGAAAGGCCGAGAGGAACAGCTTTCGGCGAAAGCGATCCAGCCCGCTGACCCGCTCGCCCCGCAGCACCGCCTTGCCGGCGCTCGCGTTCTGACCGGATCGGCCGAAGCGCTGTGCGCCGTAGTAATTGGGCAGCCCGCCGCGGCGAAGATGCTCGATTGCCGCTCGCCCTGAATCCAGGTCCGAAGGACGGCGGATCCGGATCTGGAATCGGTTTCCCTCGAGATGTCCGGTGCGCAGCTTGTTGCGGTGTCGCTTGGCTTCAAGGACGCGCAGCTGCGGTATCGCCAACAAGCCCACCAGCGGCTCGGCGCGCGCGGGAACGCACAGCCACTGGCGCGCCACCGCCTGGCGGTCCTTGAGGCCGGCGTAGGAAACGTCGCGCTCGCGCAGCTTGAGCTCGCGGGCCAGGGAGCTCACGACCTCCGGCGTGGAAAGGCCAGTCTTTTCGATCCAGAGAAAGAGATGCTCTCCTTCGCCGCAAGGGAGGTAGGCCGGAATCTCCTCGACGATGAAGTCCTCCGGACTTGCCTTGAATTGGCCGGCCATCCCCGGAATGTCCGCGCAGATCCGAGCGGCTCGGGGCCGCGCCGGCGCGAGATGGGTCAGGCGATCTCTCCCTCGAGGGTGCCGAGCAGCTCCTTCACCCGCCGGGCGAGATCTTCGTCGGCTCGCGATTCGAGCAGCTCTCCGGCCTGAAACAAGAGGAAGAACATCACGTCGGAGAGGGCCTGCTTGAGCGATGCGATCGGTTCCGAGCCGAGCTGATCGCGCGAAAACTCGAAACGGCGCAGCAGCTTTCCCTCGTCGAGACTGCCTTCGGCGTCGAAGAAAACGCCGGTGAGGACCGGGGACGATGACAGCGCGCGACCGGCGAGCGCGGCGTTGGCGGCGGCGACGAATTGGCGATCCATTCCCTGCTTGGCCACCTCGTCGCGAATCTCCCGGAAGATGAAGTTGAAGACGCGGACCACCGCGAGGGGCTCTTTCGACTTGGCCGCGGATTCGGGCGCGCGGGGCGATTCCGGGGCCCGGCCAGGCGCCACGGCGGGTTGACCCGGATGCGCCACCGAGGCGATCGACCGCTCGGCGACGGAAGCGTAGCCACCCTCCAAAAGCCGAAAGAGGATCCGGGTGACATCGAACTCGGAGAGCTTGGCGGCTTGACCGACCTCCAACACCGTGCGCTCTCCGTTGATCAATCCGAGGACGCGGTCCTCGACCTCCTCCAGCTTTCCATCGGAGGCGCGCTTTTTGAGGACGTGCAGCCGCCCGTGCGCGATCCGCTTCCGGAAGTGAGCCATCTCGTCGATCTTCCGGATCGAATCCATCAGCAGACTCTGGGTGGAGAGCTGAACGTGCGCCGCCTTCTCGTCCAATTCCTGCTGCAAGAGAACGAAGCCTCCCTCGCGACAGAGCACGATCGCCTGAAAAATGTCGCTCAGCTGCTGGGTCACGCACCGCCACAGGTCGTGGGACTGGAGGACGCCCTTGTCGACCAGGGCGCGGCCGATCTTCGTCGACGATGATTCGAGCGCCTCTTCCAGCTGCCGGCGGCTGAGAAACCCCAGCCGGACGATCACCTCGCCGAGTCGATCCGCGGGATCGTCGGAGCTGGCGCCCCGCACCTCGCCCTCCTTGAAGATGACCGACCGCTCTCCGTTCTGGGCCTGGACCTTGAGCACTCCCGTCCAGCGCGACTGGTTCAAAAAGGCGATCAGATCGGAAGTCGGAAAGGCGGCTGCATCGCCCACCAGCACCGCCCGCGGCGAGGCGACCTTTCCACCGGCGGGCGGCACCCGAAGCAGGCAGAGGAGATCCGGCCCGGTGGGAGCGAGGAGGAAGCGCCCGGCGCGCGCCAGGAGCTCCTTTTGGGCCTGCGGATTCTCCGGGGTGACCGTGCCCTTAGAGTCGATGCTGAACCACACGCTCATTTTCGACCCGTTTCAGTCGGGCGCCCAGCCGTTCTTGTTGGAGATCCACTCGATCTCATCTTCGAGCGTGCGCTCGAGCGCCTCGGCGCTGATCGACAGCCTGTGCTTGCGGCCATTGATGAAGAGGGTGGGAGTGGCGTCGACTCCGGCGCGGTTGCCCGCGTCCTTCCAACCCGAGAGCTCGTCGGCGTACTTGTTCGAATCGATCGCCTTCGAGAGCTCCGGCGCCGACAGGCCGATCTTGCTCCCCAGGGCTTTGATCTGCTCGGTGCTAAGCCGGGTCTGGTTCTCGAAGAGCAGATCGTGCATCTCCCAGAACTTGTGGTGATCCCGCGCGACGAGCGCCGCCTGCGCCGCCGGGGTCGAGTTGGGGTTGCCGAGCGGAAACGGGGCGAAGCAGAAGCGGAGCGTCGCCGAATTCTCCCGGGCAAATTTTTCGAGGATCGGCCGCGCCGCGGCGCAATGCGGACAACCAAAATCGGAGAACTCCACCAGGGTGACCTTGGCGTCCTTTTTTCCGGTGCACAAATTCTCGTCAACTTTCAAGCTCGCCCGCGGTTCACGAAAAGATGAATAGTACTTAGAGAGGTTGAGGATGATCTCCACCGCGGGGATACCCGAGGCGGCATCGCTTGCGGCAAGCACCGCCATCCTCCGCGCGTGCTTGCAGGTGGGATGAGTCTTGAGGCAGGCCCCGAGGGTATGCGGGCAACCGCAATAGCAGAACTCGTCGGTGAAGACGTTGGCCAGCTCGCGCTGGGCGGATGACGAGAGCGATGAGAAGTCCAACCCAGGGATTCCGTTGAGCACCAACAGGTTGTTCGAATCCGCCTTTGCCGCTTGACCTGCGATGAATTGCCGCAGGGAGACAAATGCGCCGCGCAGGTGCACCGCACCGCTGCTCGTCGTCGGGGGTGCGAAAGCAACGACCACCGCGCCAAGAACTCCAAGTCTGCAGCGAAACCCAGACAAGCCGCCGCGGTTCTTATCATTGACGACGGGCATGTAAAGCACGAGTGCGATGAACAGACGCTTGCTGGGCTTGGAGGACCACCTCTACAATGGCCACGATGTCCGAGGATAAGACATCTGTCTACTCGGTGCCCGATCTTCTGGACAGCGAGCACGGGCAGAGCGCGTTCCTGATCATGATCAGCGCCAAATCCGCGGCCGGGATTGGGCGGATGCACAAGCTCGACAAGTCCGAGGTGGTTCTCGGGCGCAGCAGCGAGTGCCAGTTCCAGGTGGACGACGATGGAATCTCCCGGCGCCACGCCAAGGTCTGCATCGCACCCGACGGCAAGTTTCAGGTCGTCGACCTCGGATCCACCAACGGTACGTATCTCAACGGCACGCGGGTGGATGCGGCGGTGCTCAAGGACGGCGACAAGATCCAGATCGGCTCGAACACCGTGGTGAAATTCTCGCTCCAGGATCAGCTGGACGAGCAGTACCAGCGCAGCATCTACGAGTCGGCGACGCGGGACGGCCTCACCCGCATCTTCAACAAGAAGTACTTCCTGGACACGCTGCGCAAGGAGTTCGCCTATTGCCTGCGCCACCGGGTTCCGCTCTCGGTGCTGATGTTCGACGTCGACCATTTCAAGAAGATCAACGACAACCACGGGCACCAGGCGGGCGACTACGTGCTGGCGCGGATCGCTCAGCGGATCAACGAGACGATCCGGACCGAGGACGTCTTCTCGCGCTACGGCGGCGAGGAGTTCGCGATCATGCTGCGCGAATCCACCGAGGAGCAAGGGTACATCTGCGCCGAGCGCTGCCGGCGCGCGATCGACGGCGCCGACTTCGTCTTCGGCAGCACGCCGATGCGGGTGACGATCAGCCTGGGGATCGCATCGCTCCTGGACTCCGACTACACCAATCCCGAGGATTTGATCGCCGCGGCGGACCGCTATCTGTACCGCGCGAAGAAGGCGGGTCGGAACCGCGTCGAGGCGAAGCTGATCAGTGGACCGTGATCGGCCGCTTGGAATTGAGAATTCCGCCCGCCTGTTGGTAGATCTGGCTCGCTCGAGCCCTCCTTGAAGATGTCACGCCCTCGCCTGCGCACGATGTGGAAGAGAACCGGGCCGCTGCGCAAGGGGCGAAGACCCAAGCTCAGCCTCCAGGACATTTCCTCCCCGAGGATCCAACCCGAGTTGGACGGCGTCCGGATCGGCCAGCTTTCGGACATCCACGTCCGCACCGGGGTGAACCCGCGTGCCCTGCACGCGGGGGTGGAAATGCTCAACGCGCTCAAGCCCGACTTCGTGGTGCTCACCGGCGATTACGTCTGCCTCTCGGTGCGCTCGCTCCCCCTGCTCACCGAGGCGCTCAAGAAACTCGAGATCCCAAGCTACGCCACGCTGGGAAACCACGACCATTGGACCGACGCGAGAAAGGTGCGCCAGGCGCTGGCCAGCGCGGGCGTGGAGGTCCTCAGCAACGAACACAGACGGATCGATATCGGCCGGGGGCATCTGCATCTGATCGGCATCGACGACTCCATCACCCGCCACCATGACCCCGAGCGCGCGTTCAAGGGAGTCCCGGCACACGCCACCCGGGTGGTGCTCTCACACGATCCGCGCAGCGCGGACTTTCTTCACCATTATCACCCGGCGCTGATCCTCTCCGGGCACACCCACGGGGGGCAGATCTACTTCAAAAAGCTGACCCCCTTCCTCACTCGGCGGGCAGGGATGAAGTACCTCTCCGGCCTCTTCGACGTGCACGGCAGCGTGCTCTACGTCAACCGCGGCATCGGCGCGAGCCTTCCGGTGCGGTTTCGCGCTCCGCGGGAAGTGGCCCAGCTGACCCTGCGCAGCGCGCCGAAGACGGGCATCGTCTGAAAAGACGTCGGGCTTTGGCATCGCGCTCGCTCGGCGTCTTTCAAAGCGCGCTCGCGCCCTTTGAGGTGTCAGCGCGCCGCTTAGGATGGAAACACATTCGCCGCCTTGAATTTTGCCTGCCTCTAGGTCATACCCCCGCTTTTCCCCAATCGCTTCGTCGCAGGAAAGGAAGATCATTGCATGCCCGGAATTCGCGTGAAGGAAGGCGAGTCCATCGAAAGCGCGCTCAAGCGGTTCAAGAAGGCAACTGAGAAGGCCGGCATCTTGTCCGAGATCCGCAAGCGTGAGCACTATGAGAAGCCATCGGTGAAGAGGAAGAAGAAGGCGTTGGCGGCAAAGAAGCGGGCGGTGAAAAAACTTCGCAAGGTGTACTAGCGAGAGCAGCTTTCGCCCTTGAAGCCGACGATACTCGGGAGCGCGCAATGCCCAATTTGAAGGAACGAATCGACTCGGAGCTCAAGGATTCGATGCGGGCCAAGAACGAGCTTTCCACCAGCGTTCTACGCATGCTCAAAAGCGCGATCAAATACCGGGAAGTCGAGCCCGGCGGTGCGACTCTGGATGACGCCGGCGTGCGCCAGGTGGTGGCGACGTTGATCAAGCAGCGAAGGGACTCGGTGGAGCAGTTCCGGGCGGGCAACCGACCCGAGCTGGCGGACAAGGAGGAGAAGGAGATCGCGCTTCTCCAGGCGTTTCTACCCCAGCAGCTTTCCGCGGAGCAGCTCGCCGCGGAGGTGAAGAGCGCGATTGTCGCCGCGGGGGCGAAAACGCCGAAGGACATGGGGGCGGTGATGAAGATCTTGATTCCGAAAATCCAGGGACAGGCTGAGGGAAAAGCGATTTCGGACGAGGTGAAGGCCCAGCTGGCGAAGTTGGGCTGACGTTTTAGCGCCCCGCGTTCTTCCGGCCGGTAGATTCATGGAGGGCGCAAAGGCGGAAGGTTCGGCCAGCGGCTTTGCGAATTCCGGAGCACAAGATCGAAGAGGTTCGCGAACGGGTCGACATCGTGGCTGTCGTCTCCCGGTACGTGGAGCTGAAGAAGTCGGGTCGCAGCTTCAAAGGCAAGTGCCCGTTCCACGAGGAGAAGACCGCCTCCTTCCACGTCACCCCCGATCTGCAGCGGTTCCACTGCTTCGGCTGCCAGGTCGGCGGCGACGCCATCGCCTTCCTCCAGCGGTTCCTGGGAAAGAGCTTCGTCGACACGGTGAAGGACCTCGCCCGGGACGCGGGGGTGGAGCTGGAGTCCGCGCAGGATCCGGCCTTTCTGGAGCGACAGCAGCTCAAGCAGGTCACCGATCTGGCCGCCGAGCACTTCCGCTCGATGCTGATGGACGAGGAGCGGGGGAAAAAAGCCCGCGAATATCTCGAGGGGCGCGGGGTGTCCGCCGACTTCGCAAGGGCATTCGGGCTGGGATGGGCGCCTGCCTCGTGGAGCGAGCTTTCTGATCGCCTGCTCAAGGCGGGCATGCTCGACTGGGGCGTCAAGGCGGGACTTGTTCAGAAGCGTCCCACCGCCGAGGGCTACTACGACCTTTTCCGCGGGCGGCTGATCATCCCCATCCGCTCGCCCGAGGGGCGGACGATCGCCTTCGGCGGACGCCTCCTCGAGGGAAGCGAGGGACCTAAGTACCTAAATTCACGTGAATCGGGCCTCTATCGGAAGAGCGAAACGCTGTACGGCCTGGACCAGGCGCGCGAGGAGATCCGCCGGCGCCACTCGGCCGTTCTGGTGGAAGGGTATTTCGACTGCATCGGTCTGCACATCGCCGGCGTGAAAAATGTGGTCGCCCTCTGCTCCACCGCGCTCACTCCCGGCCACCTCGCGGTGCTGGGCCGGGCGGATGCGAAGGAGCTTTTTCTCCTTCTCGACGGCGATGAGGCGGGTCGCGCGGCAGTCGAGCGGCTCGGAGGATCTCTGCTCGCCGCGGGGGTGTCGGCGAAGGTCGCGCTGCTCCCCGAAGGCGAGGACCCGGACACCTTTGCCCGCAGCCAGGGAGCGGATGCGGTCCGGGCCCTCCTTTCCGCCGCGCGACCTCTCTCGGAACATCTGATGCGAAGCATCCTCCCGGACGGCCGGGCGGCCTCCTTCGAGGAGAAGATGCGGGCGCTCGCACGGATCAAGCCGATCGCCGCGCAGATTCCGGTCGGTCTGACCCGCTCCGCTTTTTTCGTGGCGCTCTCTTCCCATTGCGGCCTGCCGGCAGCAGAGTTGGAAGTGGAGCTCAAAGGCAAAACCCACGTGCTGCGTCCCGCGCCCAAACCCACCCAGCCACATGCCGCCGAGCGCAAGGCCAGTGGACCCACACCCACTCCATCCCGAACTGCTGATCCGGTGGAAGCTGCCTACGTTGCCGCACTGCTGCGCGACCCTTCGTTGCTCGGCACGGATCCGTTCCGGGCGTTCGACGAGCTGTCGCACCCCGGCCTCCGGGCGATCGTCGCCGAGTTGACGGCCGGGCAGGCGCCCGAGGAAGCGGTGTTCGATGCCTCCGAGGAGGTGAAACGCAGCGTGCAGGAATCGTCGCATCAACTGCCCGCCGATTCGGCGGAAGTGGCGAAAACTTTCACCCTGCTCGCTCGCCGGCTGAAGCTGCGCCGGATTGATGAGCAATTGCTGCAGATTGCAAAAATCACCGGCCAGGTTGCCGGCGCCAGCGAGCTGACCGAGGATATTAAGCGACTGCAGGTCGAGCGGATCGACCTTCTTGCGCTCAAAAAGCGCGTTATAGAGGAGGAAACAGCTGTTCCTGCGGGAACAAAAACGCGATGGAAGAGCGTTTGAAACGGGACTTTCGTCCGGAGTTTGTAATAATTAGTCGTTTTTGTCCCAATTGGCCGACAACCCCAAAAAATCGGCCCCCCTCGTGCCAGCTGCCAGGAGACGTCTGAGGATGCCTAAACAGAAGCCCTCTCGCAAGAGTGAAGCGAAAAAGGACCACCGCGCACCGAAGTCCGCGCCGGCCCGCCGGGCGAACACGCCCAAGAGCGCAAAAGGCGCCAAGGTTTCGACCGAGGCGAGGGAGAAGCTGAAGAAGCACCAGCGTGGCGTCACCGAAGCCTCGCCGGACGAAGTCGATCCCGAGGAAGCAGCGGACGAGCTTGCTGCCGCGGTCGAGGTCGACCCCGACGCAGTGGCCGAAGAGGTCCAGGAAGAGCCGATCGCCGATCGCAAGGAGGTCAAGGATCTCCTCGAAGCGGGCCGGCAGAAGGGCTTTCTCACCTACGACGAGGTGAATGACGCCCTCCCGGCGGACATCGTGTCGTCAGAACAAATCGACGACGTGATGAGCATGTTCGGCGACAACGAAATCGAGATCGTCGACGCGCAGAAGGCGGCCAAGGCGACCGATGCGAAGCCTGCGGTGGTCACGGCCGAGGAGACGCCCAAGGAAGCCGAAGACGAAGAAGCCAAGGACGAGGACGACGAGCCCGGTGGGAAGTCGAACGATCCGGTCCGCCTCTACCTGCGCAAGATGGGTTCGGTGTCGCTGCTCACCCGCGAGGGCGAAGTGGAGATCGCCAAGCGGATCGAGGAAGGCGAAAAGGAAGTGCTCCGCGCCATCCTCGCCTGCAAGGTCGCGGTGGCGGAGATCATCGACATCGGGGTGAAGCTGAAGTCCGGCAAGCTGCGGGTCCGCGAGGTGGTGAAGGACGCGCCCGAAGAGCCGACGCCCGAGGGCGGGGAGGACACCGACCCCGAGGTTTCGGAAGCAGACGCCCAGCAGCAGCTCAACCAGAGCGAGCTGAACCGGATCGAGCAGATCTGCCGGCAGATCGAAAAGATTCGCAAGTACGCCAAGGACTGCGAGGTCCTCGAGGAAGAGATCGGCGTCAAGAAGAAGGCCAGCGACGTTCGCAAGAAGGAAGCGAAGCAGGAGATCAAGGATCACCGGATCAAGATGATGGAAGTGCTGGAGGAGATGCGGCTGAACAAGAAGCAGATCGACCGCATCGTGGCCAACCTCCGGGCGCTGATCGACCAGGTGGACAAAGCCGAGGAAGAGCTTCGCGAGCACGAGAAGCGCCTGGGGATGACGATGGAGGAGCTGCGCCCGATGCTCCGCGAGGCGCGGGAAAATCCGCTCGCGGGCAAGAAGGTGCAGCGCCGCTTGAACATGCTCCCCGAGCAGGTCGAGGCGGTGGATCGCGACATCCGAACCTCGATCCGGAAGATCAAGCGCGTGGAGGAAGAGGCGAACCTCCCGGTGGACCTCTTGCGCCGAAACTACGAAGCGATCCGGATCGGCGAGCGGAAGGCCGAGCGCGCCAAGTCGGAGCTGGTGGAAGCGAACTTGAGACTCGTGGTGTCGATCGCCAAGAAGTACACCAATCGAGGCCTTCAGTTCCTCGACCTCATCCAGGAAGGCAACATCGGCCTGATGAAGGCGGTGGACAAGTTCGAGTACAAGCGCGGGTACAAGTTCTCCACCTACGCCACCTGGTGGATCCGGCAGGCGATCACCCGCGCGATCGCGGATCAGGCGCGGACGATCCGAATTCCGGTCCACATGATCGAGACGATCAACAAGCTCATCCGCACCAGCCGTTACCTGGTTCAAGAGATCGGCCGCGAGCCGACTCCGGAGGAGATCGCGGAGAAGATGGAGCTGCCGCTGGACAAGGTGCGCAAGGTTCTGAAGATCGCCAAGGAGCCGATCTCCCTCGAAACGCCGATCGGAGAAGAGGAGGATTCGCACCTGGGGGATTTCATCGAGGACAAGAGCCTCGTCTCGCCCTCGGAAGCGGTGATCAACATGAACCTCGCCGAGCAGACGCGCAAAGTGCTCGCCACCTTGACGCCTCGCGAGGAAAAGGTCCTCCGGATGCGCTTTGGCATCGGAGAGAAGAGCGATCACACGCTGGAAGAGGTTGGCCAGGACTTCGAGGTCACCCGAGAGCGAATTCGACAGATCGAGGCCAAGGCGCTGCGCAAGCTGCGACACCCGTCGCGCTCGAAGCGGCTGCGGTCGTTCGTCGAGAGCTAAGCGCGCTTTTCTCCCGCGCGCGACGGCGATTTAAATGCCCAGTGCACTTCCCGGACCCCGCGGACGAGGCGGATCCGGGAAGGCTCCCCTTCCCTTTCACGCGCGGGTGGAGCGGATCGTCAAGGCCATTCCGCGGGGCGAGGTGCTCTCCTACGCCAAGGTGGCGGTCCTCGCCGGGCGACCCGGCGGAGCGCGGGCCGTGGTCCGGGCGCTGTACGTCATCTCCGGCGCGCCCTGGTGGCGGGTGATTCGATCCGACGGCACCGTCGCCAGGGAGGTTGCCCCGCGCCAGGTGCCTAAACTTCGCGCCGAGGGGGTGAAGATTCGCGGCCTGCGGGTCTCGGTCCAACCGTCGAAGAAAAAGATCCGCGGCCGCCGGGTCTCGGTCCGGCGGGCGAAGAAATGAGCTCTCCGATTTGCCGTCGCCGTCGACGAGCGATTTAAAACGCGCGGTTGCCGTTGCCTTCTTGCGCCGCGGGTCCACCGCGAGTATCTCCGCAACGTTGATCCCCGAAAGGGGCCCTTAGCTCAGCGGTAGAGCTGTCGGCTCATAACCGATTTGCCGCGGGCTTCCGCCTCATTGTCTCGGCCGCCTCGCGCTTCGGAACGCATCGCGGGGACAAGGATGGGACAAACGGACCGAGATTTTCGACTTGAGCTGGTGCTTTTAGTGGCTCGTGCTGAGGCGTGGATGGCCCGAACGTAAGCCGGTCCACCTCCGCCCGGAGATACTCCGGCGCAAGGTGACCGTAGACCTCGGTGCTCAGCTTCGGATCACTGTGGCGCATGATCCGCTGCACCGCCGCCGGGTTAGCCCCTGCCATCATCAGCAAGCTCGCGGTGGAGTGCCTCGTCGAATGGAACCGGATGGGCCTGACTTGCGGCTTTGGCCACAGCTTGGCGGAGTCCCTCGGACAACGCCGGAGAGCCGCGTCCGGTGCGAGCTCGGCGTGGCCACATCCCTTGCGGCGGCATACGTGCCGCCAGCCGGTCACGATGCCGGCTCGGCCCAGGGCTCGCCTCAAGACAGCCACGAGGTCAACGTCCTCGCGCATCATCGAACCATCGGGCGCGGGAAAGACAAGCTCCGACGAAGACGCGGATATCGCTTTCTCGAGATACGGGAGCAACTCGACGGCGATCGGGATGCAGTCGGCGTGACCGCCCTTCGTCGTGTCCCGGTTATAGGAGCGAGCGACAGTCAAAAGCCGGGCGGAGAGGTCCACGTCCGTCTTGCGAAGACCGATCAGCTCTCCCTTGCGGAGCCCAGAATAGATTGCCGTCGCAAACAGCGGCTGCCATCGTCCATCGAGCGCCTGGAGCACGGGCTGAACCTCTTCCGCTCGCAAGAAATCCGGCAGGCGTTTGGGAACACGGCGCTTCGCGACTGCGGGAATGGGATTTAGGCCGGTGTACCGCCCCGTCTTCTTCGCGGCGTTGAACGCCTGGCTCAGGTAGCCCCGAAGATGATTGACGTACTTTGGGGACAGTCCCTCCTGTCCCTTGCGATGAAGAAACACCTCGACCTTTTCAGCGGTAACTTGAATCAACGGCAGATTCGCCAGCTCCGACGCGAGCAGGTGGCAACGAACGCTGCTCAAGGTGTTTCGGTGATAGGACGATCCAGCGGAATACGTGGCGAGCCACCATTGGAGCAGTCCCGCGAGCGTTCCGCCTCCATCTTCGGGCGGGAGCGGCTCCAGGCCGAGCCTCTGCCTCTCACATCGCCGCTCGTAGTCCTCGGCGAACCGTCGAGCTTCTGTCTTGGTTCGCGCGGATGACGCAAGCTTCCGCCAGATTCCTGCTCCGTCCTTGACTCGAAGGTACCAACGCCCAGCTCTTTGAAAGACGCTCGCCACGTTTATCCCCTCTCTTTTCTACCGCTGGCGTGCAACCGATCCTTCAGGTTGCAATTCAAGGTGCGCTCCTTGGCATCGGAAGGACAGCGGGAGAATTCATCTCCTCCCGGGCCCAAGCCTGCACGACAACCGGGTCGAATCGAAGAAGGCCGCCGATCCGCAAGGATGGGAGAAGACCCGCCTCGGCTTTCTGGTAAACCCAGGAACGGCTCGCCTTGAGGTAGCGGCTCACATCGTCGACCGTCCAAAGAGGCTCCGCTTGAACATGCGGCACCGTCATCGCGCCCCGCCCCCACCGCCGTGGCCAATTCGGCCACTCCGGTAACGGCTGCAAATCTTCGGAACAGGCCCGATGAGTTGCCCCAGTTCCTTCACTGTGATCAGTCGACCGAATGAATTGCCCATTTGCTTCTCCGAATCCCCTGTTCTGTGCCCAAGTCAGCGCTTCCCTGTACCTCCAGAGCGCTTCGCCGGCGGCCCCCGCTTGAGGAGCTCTGCCGCGTGCTGGGAAAGCAAGTGGATGATGTACTCGCGTCGAGCCTTGCCGAGAGCAGCGGCTTCGGTGTCGAGCTGCTCCGCTAAGACGTCGGGGAGTCCGTACATCGTTCGGTAATCGTCCAGCAGCTGCCTGACGAATGTGGTGGTGCTTCCGAGGCGCTTCGCCTCCTCCTTCAGGACCGCTGCCTGTTCGGGCGTGAATCGGAATGACTGCGCCAGATAGTCGTGTCTCGCGGGGGTCTTCGGCATTTGCAATCATAGTGCCGGACACTCAAATTAAAGTCAATTCTAAGATAGTTACTCACGCATTGAGCCGGACCCGAATAACGTCGCTGCGGGCTTACTTCGCAGGAACCACCTGAAATGCATACCCCGCTGGCCTCCATCCTTCCTGCTCGTTCAACAGCATGACGCGCTCGAGAAACCGACCGCCCTGTTCTGGACGGACCTCGTACTGAACAACCGCTGCGCCACCCGCAGCGACGGGCACATTTCCAGTGCGGGTCTGCATTCGATACAACTCAACGCGTTTGCCAGGAGCGCCGGGCTTGTTGCGCTGGGCGAGAAGCGCGCGCCAGCGGTCCATCGACTCCTTGACCTGCGACCGGAACGCCTCGCCCATCGCCGCGACCGACGCACTGGCGTCGTCTCTATCCAGTAGGGCGACCCACTTCGCAGCAGCGTCCGCCGCAGCGTTCGTCTTGGCTGGATCGTAGGGAAACGAGGGGTCCTCGGGAGGCCTGAGCGAGCCCTCGACGCCACCGAGCTCTTTCGGATCGCCCTTCTTCGGAGCGGATCGCACCCACCGCCCGTCATTGAGATCGAATACGACGTTATACGAAACCGACCTCGAGATGGTTTTCCGCGGGTCGTAGCCGACGTTGGCTTGAACAACGACGGCCGTTTCCCCGGAAAGCTTAATCTCGGGGCCGAATGCGGCCACGAGTTCTTCCGCGTCACGCACGAGGCGGGCAACTTCGCGCGTGTCGGCCGCGTAAGAAACCATTGTTCCGATCTTCTTTCCCTCTCCTCCCATGATGGGACCGGTCTTAAGGATCCGGAGCATCTGCCCGGACGACGTCACCAAGTAGCTGTAGCCGCCACCCGGCAATGGACGATCAGCGGCGCCGGTCTTAGAACAACCGATCAACAGCACGCAGACCAGAACAAGACGCATGGGCATGCGTCCAGCATACACGTTAGATCAGGTTCACGTTCCGAAAACCCGATTCGCGCATTTTTCGCAAACGACCGTTTTCTTCGTGTTTTCTCGAAGGAGCGCGTTGTTTAAGACGCGTGATGCCCGCGGCCCAGAAGCGCTGCGAGTCCTGCGCGTTTCCCATCGCGCTCGATCGCCAATTCCGCGCTGAGCCCGTTCCATTCCGGTTCCGCTTCCAACACCTTGACGTTCGTTCTCGCGTCGTGCTGCCACCGCATTGTTTTGTGTTCCCCGAAGTATCGGGTCTCAACCCATAGGGATTTCGCATTGCCTAACGTTTTGCTGCACCGCCTGGCCAGTTCCAATGTCCTTCCACCGAGCTATGTGTCCCGACCCCGCCATCCCAGGTGATTTCCACCGTGGTTGGGAGGGCGGGGTCGGGACACGTAGCGGAATGCTAAACGGGTGTTTCATCGGATCACGGGCGGGGCAGCAAAGCCTTGGAAGCATTGCGATCTCGGTAGTCTTGCCTCACAATAAACGTCGCAGCAAAAGTCGCAACAAAAGTAACAAAGTCGTGGGTGAGTTTTGCTGCGAGTTTTCTGGTGACTTTTCCTGTGAGTTTTATCAGCGCTGATAGCTGCGTCATTTGAAGGCTCGATCTCGATTGCCTCGACTGGCAGTTCACTTGATTCCTCTATTTAGTCCCTCGTCCGTGCCAACTGTTAAACCGTGAATTGTAAAAACGACTCGCCCCCTGCTCAGGTTGGCCAAGTCCGGAAGTGTGAGCTCAGGATCGCAAGGCCGATGGGGACGGCCGACAGGGTAAAAGAGGCGAGGAGTTCAATTATCAATCTTCCCCGACCATGAACCCGACGTGCGCAAGGAGTGAGCCGCAAGCAGCTCCAAGAAGTACACCAAGGGCGTCGTCCATCTCTCGCTCGCAGATCGCAAGTAAAACGCGGAGGTCATCCGTCGGGTTACTCGGCCAGCTCGCGCCCGCACGATGGTGTGATTGGTCGACCTCGTACTCCAACCGAGCCGTTCGGTCGATGTAGTCCCAGCCATCGGCTGAGATCTGAAATGCAGATGCAGGTAATGGCCCCTCGAAGAAATCAATACTGCCGACCTGTCCCCCGCGATGTACGAAGTGATTCCTAATTGCATAGGAAATACCGACCGGCCATCCAAAAACCTCCTTCACGGAATCGAAGACAACTGCCGCGGTTTTGGTCTTTCTGTCCTTCTGGACGAAGTGTGATGCGAGTTGTGGTTGGAATGCTGCGGCACGCGTACACAACACGCGGCCCACCATGGCCGTAATACTGTCCGCGATAGACCAGTTCGTTGTCTCGTATGCCTGCACACCAATAAGCCGCACGTGATGATATTTCGCACTTAGGGCACCAAGGGTAACATTCTGATTCGCGTCGGCCCTGGTTTCGAGGCCGTCTAGGAATTGACGCGCCACTGCCCGGGCATCGAGCATTCCGATCCAATGATCAATTTCCGCGTCGTAGTCTGACAGCGCTCTAAACGAATTACCCAGGTCCGTTGGGAGTAAAGCGGGGTGTTTCGCCAGAAGAGCATGCACTTGCTTGAGCACGACCTTCGCCTGGAGCAACCGATCGCCCAGTGTTTTGCTCATTCGCCTCGCTCCTCTTTCGCGTGTTGCTCCGCGTCCTGGAGCGCCGCTTCAGCGAGTACTAGGTGCCACGTCCAAAACGGCAGAAAATCAACGTCTGTTTCGGATTCCAGTCTCTCCCTCCGAACCTTGACCTCCGAGGTGAAAATTTGTGGAACTTTGCCCGGCGTACCAGACCACGCCTGCTGTCCCTCATCGGCGAGGGCGTTGAAGATCGAGCGCTGCTTCTCTTCGCTGTTGGAATTGACAGAGCGAGCGAGAATGGGTTTTGCAATCGTTCGCCAAGCTGAGCTTCCAACCCGATAAGCGCCACCGATCTTCGCAAGGCGTAACGAGTCCTCCGTAACCACCCCGGATGCAAGGCGCCGAGCAACTTCAGCCGGGATTAGAAGTCCTTCCGGGTCTATCTCTCGAAAGATCGACGGAAGATAAAATCCAATGGTCCCGAGGTCGGACGTTAGGTCCACCAGAGCCTCGACGGCCTGGGTAATCTCCGAGTCCCCGACGTCGGCCGCCGAGATCGGAACTACGAAGCGACTTAGCTGCACTTGGGAGCTCAGCGCGCGGACGTTTTCGTGCCGGTCCTGCAGCTCCATGTCTCTGCGCCTCACAAGGGCCCTGGGGAGCCATGAAAGTGGCGCACGGCCCGTCCGCTTTATGATCTCGTGAACGTACCAGTCGATGCTGGCAAGTACATCGATGTCAGGCACTCGGAGCAGTTGGTCGAGAAACCATAACCCTAAACCCTCTGGCATCTGCGGCGAATCTGTCTCACGAACAGCCCAGTACACGGCGTTGACGAGTCCGTCGATCGCTGCGCCAACCTGTTCCTCCGGGATGTCGTTGAGCATTCGCTCAAGGAGGGTTTGCAGGGCAGACCAGTCGTAGTGGAGCGTCCACGCAATGCACCGGATGAACGCGGGGCCCTTCCCATTCTTGATGAAGAGTGGGCCAAGCGAGCGGAGATGATCGTGTTCCCTCGGCGTCAGGTCACCGGTGTCGCGAAGTGGTGGCAAGCTACCGTAGAGCCGCTGAACGAGATTGATCCTCTGCTCGTCACTTCCGCAGACTGTCATCAGCTCGACAACCAGTTCATGAGCCAAATTGGAAGTCCCGCTCTTGCGGAGAGTGGCCACCCAATTGACCGCCGCCACGGTTGCAAAGTCGGTACGGGGCGAAGGCTTAGGCTGCTGGATGGTACGCTTCACGAAATCGCTGACGGCTTCGTTGGTTCGGGCATAACCGCCAAGTTCCCACGCCACGCCAAAAAGCTGATGCAACTTGGCTTCGCCGCCAAGGAAGCGAATGGCTCGATCAACAAACGCTTCAATGGCTGCCGATGTCCCCTCAGCTGCAAGGTGGGCCGCTTTGGCGGCCTCACGTGAACCCCTCTCTTCCCAGGCATCGTGGCCTAGAAGCGGTTCGAACTCGGTCGCGAGCTCGTTTCTTGTGTAAAGAGCCTCCAACACGTCGCTAGCGGTCTTCAGCTCGGGATCCGTTTCGAATCGGTGGTGCCACTCCCATAAACGTCGGGCGGCTGCGATTTCCTCCAACTCGGCGTTCCGCGAATCCAGCACGGATCGCGCCCAAATGAGGTCGTCCAAGAGCAGTTGGCGGACCTGCGTTCGGTGATTCTCCGGCCCCTGCCCACGGCCCTGGTTTGCGCTTCTATGCGCGTGAGCGAAGAGACCCCACAGTTCGCTCCTCGTCGCCAGCGGAACTTCACCATTTGCGAGGAGATCTTTAACCTTCCTTAACAGGGTATCCCGTGTCTTCCAGGCTGGATGACTCGGTAGCACAACGAAGGTCTGGATCCGGAACGTATAGCCCTCGCTCCAAACCTGGCGTCGCTCCATCTCTAACGAGGGCTTTAAGAGCGCCCTCATCACCGCGATCTTCGCCGGAGTAAGCTGAACGCTAGCGGCTTGGTCGAGGAGGCGAGTTGCAAGGGTGCTCGCTGCGTCCTCAAAGTCGGCCGAGAATTGCGGCCCTCCTTCGATGGTTCGTCCAACAAGGTCGGCGGCCCGCTTTCCATCATTCGGCAGACCGTGCCGGCGTCGAGTCGCGATCTCGGCCTCAGCCTCTGTGAGCTCACAGAGCTCTCCCAGCACTTGTTCGCGCTGGAGTGCCGTTTGCGCTCCCAATGCAGCGTGAAACACAGGCCAAGCCAAATTGAGTACGACATCGTCGTGACCAACCTCCCGACTCCGAAAGAGCCCCTCAATCTCCTCCGTACTAACCACCGACGAACGGAGAGCACGACTGAGAGCAACGGTGTCGGCGGGACGGAACCTCGCAACGTCGACAAGAACCTCCGCGATCATCATTCGTCGAGCCGCCCCGGTGTTCGGCAGATCATCTCGAATCCCGGCAAAAAATGGATCGAGTATCGGTAGCGGGCGACCCGACAGCTTCAAAATCAGTTCTGTACGCGCGAGCGATGCCAGGATTGAGTGCCCCAAGGCGCCTATTTCGACCTTGAGGACAGCGTCTCGGACGGTCGTAACGAGGTCCTTAGCGGCTGCCGATGGCTGGAAAGGAACCTCTCCATAACCGACATTCACCGCGAGCCAGTTAAGTAGGAGGTGGTCACGCATGACATCTGGCTTCACCTCGATCAGCCGATTTCTCGCGCCTCGCTGTACCAGCGCTCGTCGCTCAACCAACCTGCCAAGCGTTCTTCGTGTAGCCGTCTCCTCGCCCACACCGCTCCAATTTCCTAGAAGCCTGACGGCTGTATCGTCCTCTCGGTTCATGGTGCCGATAAGGGCGACATAACGAAGTAGTGCGAGCACCTGTTCTCTGGGAGCTTGCTTCTGAAGGCCGACGATTTCCTCAATGTAGCGGTCCGCCAAGCCCTCGGCCGTTTGTGGCACCTTCGTCAGGTCTCGCTGCGTCTCCAACACATGGACCGCAAGTGTCAGCCAGACAGGATATCGCGAAAATCGGCTCGCCAGATCACGAGCAGCTTCCGTGCGCCACTCCGCGGCAGTTTTGGAGAGTGGGCCCGAATCAAGTAGGCCCCTGCACATTGCCACAGCCGCTTCTGTAGACAGAGCATCGATAGCCAACTCCCTAACCCGCGCTTTCATCCTCGGTCCAAACAGGAATCTCAACACGGGGTCTTTCGGGGAGCGGGCAGCTACGGCCACCTTCCAAGACACAGGGCGACCAGAGCGCCCGCCGAGCTGTTCCGATAGAACTTGTAGGAGCTGTTCATCTTCAGGTTCATCAACGAGCAGCAAGGTCTGTCGTTCCGGAACGATCGCATCGAACCAAGTTCCTGTGAACGACATGCTCGCAACGTTCGCCCACAGGACCTGCCAGGAACCTTCGACCGCGATCTCCTCACCCGCTTCGATGAGCAGTCGCGACTTCCCCATCCCTCCTGCGCCGTGGATCAAAAGAAAGAGCGCGCTCGACGACAGGAAGGCTCGAACCTGCTCAATCTCGTTCTCTCGTCCGTGAAACGCGCCGAGTGCGGCACGCTGAAGAAATGGTTCTTCGGTCGGTATGCGCTCGCGGATCTCGGGAAGTGAGAGAAATGCTCGAGTCTCGTTCTGAAAAAATGAACGATCGACCTCGGGATGTTTGTCTAGGAGAGCGTTCAGGTTTGCGCGTTCCCAGTAATCGACCGCTAAGCCCTGCGCGGCGAACGTTGGAACCACCTCGGTATCCCATCTCTGCTCATCTGACGGATTGAACGCGGCGTTCGTCACGAGGGTCCAGCGCGCGACACCCTTCCACTGCTCGGAACGAGCGTGCCCTGGCTTGCGGTAGCGGGCGATCTTTGCCGCCTCTTTCTTGGCATCCCTGATTGCCTTGGCGGCAGAGCCATCCTCGTGGTGCTTTACCTGAAACACACGAGTTCCGTCGCCCGAGCGCGCATCCTGGCCACCATCTTGCCCACGACGTCCGAACAGGGCTGCTTTGGAATCCTCGAAGAAAACCAGCGTAGTGACTAACGCCTCAAAGGTTGCGCCGGTCGAAATCAAGCCCCAGTTTCTGTCGGCCATCACGTGATCATTCTCTTAAGGAGCTTGACGATATTCACCGGGTGGCGAAGTTAGCACGCTTGGATCAACAAGGGGCCTTAGTGTGTTGTAACGAGGCCACTCCGGGATGAGTCCCGGACAACGCGGATCGAGGCGCTCATCCAGACTCACCACCGCCGAGGACAACATGTAATGGTTGAACACGCCACGCGGCTCAGTTCAGCAGAATCCCAGCGGCCAACCAATTCAAAAGTACTGGCGCGAGCTAGACCGCCAGCTTCCTCAGTTCGATGCCGTCTACCAAGCGCACCCCAGCCGACTGTGCCAGCGCCACAGCGGCGCGTGTGAAAGTGGAGTTCGTGACTACCCACGCCTCATCGCCTTTGTAGAAGGTCCGGGCGGCAATGACCTCCTGCACTGCCCCGTTGCCGACAGAACCCTGGTATCGCTTCGCCTGGATGATGATCGTGCGCCCGTCCTTCTCAGCGATGAGGTCAGCGCCCTGGTCCCCCGTGACCGGTGTTCCCCGCACGGAGGTGAACCCCTTCGCCTTCAGCACGTTGGCGACGAACGTTTCAAACTCGCCGCCGGTCATCGTTGAGGGGTCTTGGTCGGTGCGCGGGGACGCTGCGTTGGCGGCGTGCCTGTGTCGGCACTCCGCGTCGAGATACTCTGCGACGATGCGCCACCGCCGCATGTTGTTCGGGCGGTCGATCATCGACCATAATTGCGGACTATTCTTCGGGTCGAAAAGAGGGAGCAAGGCCGCCCGTTGCACGCCCTCCCGACTTCCGATCTTCATCACACACCGCTGGACCTCCGCGGATAGCGCGTCCCAGTTCTCTTCGCCGTACTCGTCGAGCGTCGCGACCTTGCGCTCTGCTACCTTAAAGAAGATCTCAATCGTGTCCTTGCTCCTCGCCATAATGGCTTTGGCAGCTTCGACTTCGTTGGATTCCTCGGTTGCTCGACGCTCGTCTGCGAGACTCCGCAGGCGCTCGTCCATTCGTCTCTCGACTGCGGTCGCGAGGTCCTTGTACTCCTGACGGATGCCGCTTCGGCGCTGCCATCGGTGGAGGCGCTCGTAACTGTCTGGAGCTTCAGCAACCGCGCCCTCGGCGACCATCACGTCCCGTATGACGCGAATCGTTGCGTCCTGAGCCACGTAGTGATTCGAGGACTCCCGCAGCGTACCGAGGTGACGCCGAATGATGTCCTCGCGCAGCTCTCCGGGGCGAACGTCGGTGGCGGCTACCCTTTCTGCCTTCCGCTTCGACGCTTGCTTCGCATCGTTGGCCAGCTTGAACAACCATGCGATGACCAGAAGGATGCTGAGTATAAGCAGGGGGCCCACGGCTCCCACTCTATATCGCCGGACCGGGAGATAATTACAGGGTAACGATTCGATGGAACTAGGCCGCCGCTCGACCAGGTCGTCAGGTTGATGGCGATTGCTGGTATCCTCGCCATTGCGCGTCCAAGGTGAACCATCGCGGGATGTTTCGAATGTACTTACGAGCGTCTGTCCTTATGAGAATTCGAAGGGCCTCGGGACACTTCGATGACTTCACGAGAGCGCTAGCCGAACTGAGCCGACGGATCGACGACGACGACGACGTGAAGACGGTGTACTCAGCGTTCACCGATATCGTTCTGGCGACAGAACAGCTGCTCCTTTATTGCGAACCCCTCGCAAGGGGCGAAGCGGCCGGTGAATTAGCTACAGAGCTGGATCTGCTCAACCACTGGGATCGCTACGCCGCCCAACAAGGTCGACGTCTCACTCGCGAGCTTAGGACCTTTATCCCGCGGGCGGCGGCCTTCGCAAAGGAGGCCACTCAGTATTTCGGCGAATGCGGCGCCTTCGCCATTGAGGGGGTTGACGAACTTCCAAGTGATGTTCGACCCTACTTCCAAACGGCGCGGCATCTGATCTCTGTCGAGCAGTATGAAATG